>Ga0116170_10004030_pt1 | contig 13574 bp, 13 predicted proteins | sample AD_JPNHW1_MetaG_FD_89797 | JGI IMG/M metagenome (GOLD analysis project Ga0116170, IMG submission 89797) | Active sludge microbial communities of municipal wastewater-treating anaerobic digesters from Japan - AD_JPNHW1_MetaG | ecosystem: Engineered > Bioreactor > Anaerobic > Digestate | place...
AATACGATGTAAAACAGATTATATCCGGGGATGCAGAAATAGCGTATTTGACGATCCGTTCGTCGGAACAGAAATTTGATAAAACTGAAGGTAAGGTCTCACATATTATTTCGGGGTAATTTTTTTTTATAAATGATGAGATAACTGCAGGGGCATAATCAATATTTCCATTAACATATCCGTATGAGTGATCGATAAGCGGTAATTGTATAAATAATATTTTCATGAAATTCCTGAAAAACAGTGTTGTAATTATTACTTGAACTATATAATATTGAACAAACTAAAAAAAGTATAATAATAAACAATGATAAAAAAAGATAATATAAAAAAGTATAACCTGCTCTGTATTGACGACAGCAAACTTAACAGAGCTTTTATAATTAAAATTCTTACTCCTTTAAATATCACAATTTTTGAAGCTGAAAATGGTATAAAAGGATTAGAAATGCTTACTGAAAGAGAATATGATCTTATTCTTCTGGATATTGTTATGCCCGGAATGGATGGTTTCGGATTTCTCAATGAATTTCAGAAAAGAGAAAATAAGGAATTTGTACCTGTAATACTAATGACAGGACTGGATGACCTTAATTCAAAGATAAAAGGCCTGAATATAGGCGCAGATGATTATCTTTTAAAGCCGCTGAATGAAGAAGAACTTATTGCGCGGGTTTTTTCGCTTCTCAGATTAAAAAGGGCAAACTCCGAATTATATCAGAAAAATCAGCTGATCAAAAGAGAATTGGAAGCGGCAAAAAAAATACAGCAGTATATTATCCCTCAGAATTTCGACTTTATCAGTTACCCCAAAATAAGCGGTATTTATCGTCCCATTGAAGACATTGGCGGAGATTTTTTTGACTGCTACAAACTTGATGAAAACAGATCCGCTTTTATAATTGCAGATGTTACAGGGCATGGAATTCCCGCTGCTCTTACTATGACTATGTCAAAAATGTTATTCAGTATTTATGCGGAGAAATTTCCAAGTACAGCAAATCTTATGAAAGAAATTAATAAACAGCTGAGAGGCACCCTCCTTGATATGCAATATATTACAGCTTTTTATCTGATTTATGATAAAACATTAAAAACTTTGACCTATTCCAACGCAGGGCACACAAGGCCCCTATATTATAAAGCGTATAAAAACCAGATAGCGGCCCTTGATTCATTCGGATGGTTTATCGGGATATCGGATGACACGGAATATGAAGAGAAAAAAATTACTGTTTCAGATGGTGACAGACTTCTACTATACACTGATGGAATAACAGAAGCAAAGAATAAAGAAGGCGAGGATTTTGGAGAGATCAGACTCGCACGATTTTTAAAAAATAATCATAACCTGTCAGGAGAAGATTTCTGCAATAGCCTGCTTGATACAGTTTATGAATACATAGATGGAACAGAAATAAATGATGATATTGCTTTCCTCAATATTGAGTTTTAAATATCATCATTTAAAAATTCTATAACTAAATTTCCTCTTTTTCTTCTTTCTCCACTTCATCCTGATCAGGAATTCCTTCAGAATAATCTGCTTTATTAACAGGAGCAGGCTGTTCAGGAACTGTTCCGGAAGTTTTATCTTTGATATATGCCTCAAGCTTATCAATACCGTCTTTAAGTTCGAAAAATTCTGAAATATTCAGCGCCACACCTTTCTGAGTCGGCTTATAGATATCGTTTCCATCCATATCTCTGCCTGCGACATACCAGATCCTTAAATTTATAAGCTCTTTCCCTTTGAACTCAGAAACTTCAATTCTGATTATCTCATTATTATTTCTTTGAATATCTTTTATTAAAACTGCCATATTATTCTCCTTCTAAATAGCGTAAAAAGCAAAATTATATTATTGCATTTGATGGTCAATTAAATCTATAAAATTGCCAGTTAAATTCAAAAATTATTTTTATAAAACTCTCTCATGCTAAACACATTCAATAAATCATATCTCTCACGGCAGATGAATTAAAATCTATTTTATGAAAACATAGAACTCCGGTTTTAATACGTAAGTAATAATAATTGCAGAATATCAAACTGATAAAGTCTTTAAAACTCTTTCTTTTGACAAAAACAGAGTTTTTATAAAAGCATGGTAATATTATATTGATTAGATAATGAAACTTTATACTATGGTATATAATTACAGACTCAGGGAAAAAAATGGAAAAAAGTATCTTAATTACAATTATATCTGATAATAATCTGGAATTCATCAAGAGCGCAATTCTTGAAATACAGAACTTTGATAAGGTAGATCTTCTGATTATAGATGACGGTTCTGAATATGATATACTTGAGGAAATAAAAGAATTTAAGTTTGTAAAGAGCATAATTCATGATGAAGGTCTGGGATTCGGAGCCTGTCTTGCATCAGCAATTAATTTTGCCCGTGATTTGGAATATAAATACCTGATAACATTAAATCCTGAAGAGACCGGCTTTGTAAAAGATATACCGAATATTATTAATGATCTGGATTATGGTTATGATATTGTCACATGCAGCCGCATTCTTGAAAATTCTGATTACAGTAAAATTGATGAGAATATAATCAAATTTTTTGATGAATTAACAGACTATCTTAATAAAGTTACAGAATTAAATCTAACAGATCCATTGTCACTTAATAAGGGCTACAACATCAGTGCGACTAAAGATATGGATCTGACTGCTGAAGATCATGGAATTTTATTACAGTTGTTTGTTCAGAGCTCATATTTTGGTTATAATGTAATTGAAATACCTTCAGAGGCAGATTCGCTTTTCGGGGAAGAATTAAATTTATATGATAATCCTCTTGAAACTTTTATAGCGATAATTGAAACTGAAAAATATTTATATAACAAAGGTTCAATAAACTGATCTAATAATTTAATTGCAAATACTTACAGGGAAAAAGTGTAATACATATTTCTGCAGCGGAAGCTGCGGACTAAAGAACAATTCTTTACTATTTGAACTTTTGTTAATGAACAGACTTAATTCTTTTTTAGATTGACAAAATTTTTTTCTAAAACTAATAAAATAAATCTTTTAACTGCGATAAAAAAATGACAAGACCCGTTATAGTACAAAGTGATAATACTCTCCTCGTTGAAGTTGATAATCCGGTATTTGAAAAAGCACGTAATTTAATCTCCCAGTTCTCCGAACTTGAAAAAAGCCCGGAACATATTCATACATATAGAATAACCCCATTATCTCTCTGGAACGCCGCAGCTTCAGGGCTTCATGTAAAAGAAATATTAGAAAACCTTGAACTCTATTCCAAGTATGAGATTCCTGATACAGTATACACCACGATAAATGAACAGATGAAACGTTATGGGCTGCTTAAGCTGGTAATGTCAAATGATGATCTTATTTTATCATCAACAGATCCCGTTCTGATTAATGAAATTCTTTATAATAAAAAACTTCAGAATTATATTTATGAGAGAATCGATTTAAACAGTATCAAGGTTAAAAAGATATTCCGGGGTCACATTAAACAGGCTCTGATAAAAATGGGATTCCCTGTTGAAGATTTAGCAGGTTACGATGAAGGTGACCCCTGCGAGATTAATATCCGCCCGATCGAAGAAGGCGGGAAAGGGCTGGCATTCAGAGATTATCAGTCTGATTCAGTAGATGCATTTTACAAAGGGGGCGGGCCGGAAGGGGGAAGTGGAGTTGTTGTACTCCCATGCGGTGCCGGAAAGACTGTTATCGGTATTGGAGCGATGATTACAATCAAGTCTGAAACACTAATACTCGTTACAAATACAATCGCACTTAGACAGTGGAAAGATGAACTACTCAGTAAGACTATGCTGACTGAAGATATGATAGGTGAATACTCCGGAGATAAAAAAGAGATTAGACCAATAACTATAGCAACATACAATATACTTACTTACCGGAAAAATAAAAAAGAAAGCTTTCTTCATTTTGATCTTTTCAACTCTAAAAACTGGGGACTTATTATTTATGATGAAGTCCATCTTTTACCTGCTCCTGTTTTCAGAATGACATCCGAAATACAGAGCAAAAGAAGGCTCGGACTTACAGCAACTCTAATCCGCGAAGACGGACTTGAATCTGATGTATTCAGTCTTATCGGCCCGAAAAAATATGATATGCCGTGGAAGATCCTTGAAAAAGCAAAATGGATTGCAACAGCACTCTGTACTGAAGTCCGTATAGATCTGCCTGAAGATAAAAGAGTACAGTATTCACTCTCCAAGGATAGAGAAAAATTCAGAATAGCATCCGAAAATCCGAAAAAAATTGATTTCGTTAAACGGATTCTTAAGCATCATGTTGATTCGAATATTTTAATAATTGGTCAATATATTTCGCAGCTCGAAGAGTATAAGAGAATTCTCGGTTTTCCTATGATTACGGGAAGTACTCCCCTGTCTGAACGTGAAGACCTGTATAAAAAATTCAGATTCGGTGAAATAAAATATCTCATAGTTTCAAAAGTAGCAAACTTTTCAATAGATCTTCCCGATGCAAATGTTGCGATTCAGATATCCGGTACATTCGGTTCGCGGCAGGAGGAAGCTCAGAGGCTTGGCCGGGTCCTGAGACCGAAAAAGTGTGATAATTTTGCGTATTTTTACACAATAATAACCTCAAACTCAGTGGAAGAAAAATTCGCTCATAACCGTCAGCTTTTTTTAACCGAGCAGGGATATACTTATTCGATAATGAACGAAGATATGTTCAATAAAAAATTTGGGAACTGAAATGTTCAAGAGAGTAATTCCCGGATTAATAATTTTTCTAACTATAACCTGTATTTTAATTACAATTAATTGCACATCATCCGCAAACTACAGAGTCTATATTGCAACAGCTGACAACGGTGTCCTGATATCTGATAATGAAGGCGGATCATGGAATTCTTTTAACAAAGGGCTCCCTGACAAAATTCTTCCGATTAAAATTTATAAAAGCGGAGAAGACGTATACCTGACTACATTTTCATCAGGATTATTTAAACTTAACAGCAGCAATGATAAGTGGGAAAATATAAGTTCACCTGATTTTAAAAGAAGAAGTATTTATGATAAAAATCCGGGATACAGAAAAATTTCAGCATTCACTGCAGATCCTGAAAATAGTAAAAATCTTGCAGTTGCCACAAAACATTCCATATACAGATCAATTGACGGCGGCAGTACGTGGAAAAGTATATCTCTGAACGGCCTGAATAAAAGAAACTATATAACATCAATTTCTATTTCCGGTAATAGAATTTATGCAGGAACTTCATTTAACGGAATCTTTGAATCAAACGGTTCAGATTTCAGAATTACAGGAAGCGGCCTCCCTGGAGAGGCTTATTCCGATACTTTAAAATTTTCAGAACAATCAGCATCACTTTATGCTGATAAAGAAAATTTATACGCCGGATTCTATTTCGGAAGCGGACTTTATGCAAAAAAAATTAATACAAAAAATTTTATACCGGTATTCACTTTAAAAGAAAAAAACCTGAATTCAACCATTTATGATATCCGCGTATTTAATAAAAAATTATTTTTTTCGAACGCCCTTGAAGTATACATGAAGGATGAATCCAAAATTTATCCTGTAGAGAAATATAATCAAATTATACAAAAAATTTCTTCAAGAGAAGACATTATTTCAGCAACAATAGATGACAACACAGAATTTTATCCCCCGATATCGATAAAATTTCCGAATTCTTCAAAAGAGAAAAAATCAGAGAAAGCATCAAATAAAAATGCTATTTATGCAAGTATTCCGGCAATACAGAGAGATCTTAACAGATATATAAACTTCGCTAATAATAGTGAGGTTAACGCTATTGTTATAGATATGAAGGATGATTTTGGAAATATCTATTTTCAGTCAGAAGATAAAACTGCTGTAGAAATAAAAGCTCAAAAAAAACCTATAAATATTGTTCAAATTTTAAAAAAATTAAAAGAAAACAATATTTACTCAATTGCCAGGGTTGTGGTTTTTAAAGATCAGAAGCTTTATCAGGCGTACAATGGTAAATATGCAATAAAAAATAAGAACACAGGCCTCCCGTGGAAGGGTGCCGAAGGGGAATACTGGGTAGACCCTCATTCAGAGTTTGTTCACAATTATAATATAAGTCTTGCAAAAGATCTTGAAAAACTTGGATTCGATGAAATACAATTCGACTATATCCGCTTTCCAGCAGACGGCCCCATACAATTATGTAACTTTTCTTACAAAAAAGATGAAGAAACTTATAAATCTGAAATTTTAATTGATTTTTTAAGAAGTGCTAAATCATCCTTAAAAATACCGGTTTCCATAGATATTTACGGTTTTAACTCATGGTACTATTTTGGTAACTGGATAGGTCAGGACATGGAGGAATTGTCACATGTTGTTGATGCAATATGTCCTATGGTCTATCCATCACACTTTGGAAATAAGTTTTATTCTCATATAGAAAAAAGTCTGAGACCTTATAGAATAGTTAAAGATGGAGCTATTAGGGGGATGCAGATGGCAGATAAATCTGTATCTTTAAGACCTTATTTACAAGCTTTTAATCTTTTATCTCCAACATGGGGTCCGGAATACATTTTATATCAGATTAATGCATCAAAAGAGAGCGGCTGCAGCGGATATACTCTCTGGAATGCAAAAGGCGATTACACTGTTCCATATTCCGCACTTAAAAAGGAATAATAGGATTTCAATGAGTTCATTTAGCTTAAGCTGGAAAATAGAAAAAAATTTCCCTGTAATATTTCTGGATGGAGATATAACCTCAGAAGCTGATCAGCTTCTGGAAGAGGCTTATTTTGAAATCAGAAATAAAATAAAGGAAAAAATATATATATTTGATTTCGAAAAAGCAAACTATATAAACTCATCGGGAATTTCTTCGTTTATTAAAATAATCCATATGCATAAAGAGGAAGATGGTGATTTCATCTTTACAGGATTATCAGATCATTTGAAGAAAGTCATGGATATAGTCGGATTAACGGATTATGTTAAAATTTTTGATACAATAGAAACTGCTATTCAAAAGAGTAGGGGTCAAATGTAAACGGAGGTTCATGAATGGCTTCGAAAAAGCAGACTGCAGAGTGTGTTTTAGCAATTGATGCAGGAACTCAATCAATTAGAATAGCTCTTATAGATTTCAAAGGTAACTTCCTGAAAATATGTAAAACGGAAATTGAACCTTATTTTTCAGTAAATCCCGGCTGGGCCGAACAGAATCCGGAATACTTCTGGAAAACTCTGGCAGCTACAAGCAAAAAACTTTTCAGTGATCTTCCTGTAACTAAAGAATCCATTAAAGGCGTCACGTTAACAACACAACGTAATACAATGGTTAATCTGGATAAAAATGGAACTCCTCTCAGACCTGCAATAGTATGGCTGGATAGAAGAAAAGCCGAAAAATCAGACTGGCCGCCTTTTTATATAAAAGCTCCTTTGAAAGCTCTGAACCTCTACGATGCAGTTTTATATGCCATGATGGAGTGTGAAGCAAACTGGATATATCAGAATGAACCTGAAATATGGGATAAAACACATAAATTTCTTTTTCTGTCAGGTTATTTTACATACATGCTGACAGGTGAATTTATTGATTCAACCGGTAATCAGGTTGGGTATGTTCCATTCGATTTTAAAAAACAGGAATGGGCGGGAAAGAATGATATCAAATGGAAAATGTTTCCATCAATAAACAGAAATCAGCTTCCTGTACTGGCAAAACCTTCTGAAATATTGGGATATATATCATCAAAAGCATCATTAAAGACAGGAATTCCTGCAGGTCTCCCCGTTTTTGCGGCTGCAGCAGATAAAGCTTGTGAAGTTCTTGGTTCTGGTTGCCTGACTCCTGATATAGCATGCTTAAGTTTTGGTACAACAGCAACAATTGAAACTACTAATGAAAAATATACAGAGGTTGTACCATTCATGCCTCCTTACCCAAGCGCTGTTCCCGGTGCTTACAATACTGAAGTAATGATTTACAGAGGCTACTGGATGGTCAGCTGGTTTAAGAATGAATTTGCACAAAATGAAGTTTTACTTGCGAAAAAGAAAAAAATTGCTCCGGAAATTATTCTCGATCAGATGGCCGGCAACATTGCCCCGGGTTCAATGGGCCTGATGCTTCAGCCTTTCTGGTCTCCGGGTGTAAAAGTTCCAGGGCCGGAAGCTAAAGGTTCCATTATAGGTTTTGGAGATGTACATACTAAAGCTCATGTATACAGGGCAATTCTAGAGGGGTTATCGTATGCACTAAAAGAAGGTGCGGACAGAACCGAAAAGAAAAATAAAACTCCTATTGAAAAACTTAGAATTTCAGGCGGAGGATCACAAAGTAAAACTGCAATGCAGCTTACTGCGGATATTTTTAATCTTGTCGCCGAGCAGCCTCATACATTTGAAACATCAGCATTGGGAGCGGCGATTGATGCGGCTGTGGGATTAAAGGCTTTCAGCGGATTTAAAGATGCTGTTAATTCCATGACAAGGATCAGCAAAACCTATGAACCGCATCCGGAGAATAGTAAAATTTATGCAGAACTTTTCAACAAAGTCTATATGAAAATGTATAAGAAAATGAAACCGCTTTATGAAGAAATTAGAAGTATAACAAATTATCCTGCAATTTACGGTAAAGATTGAAATAAAAAGGGGGCTTGAAAGCCCCCTTTTTAATTTTTAGTTAATTATTTTACTTATCATTTTTACAATTACATCAATATCTTCAGCAGATCCTTTATCAAGCAGCTTTTTGAATGTGACTAATTCTTTGCCGTAACTGTTTTCATCAGCAATTACGAATTTTTCGCCAACACCATATAAAAGCCAGTCTACTGAAATTTTATGACGAATCGAAACACTTCTTAGAAACTTAAATGAAGGATTCTGTGAACCGCATTCGACTTTAGCCACATATCTTCTGTCGATTCCTGCAGATTCACCAAATTCTCTCTGTGTAATCTTAAGATCTTTTCTGATCTCTTTAAGACGAAGCCTAATGTTTTTGAAGAATTCAGCTTCTTTTTCATCATCAAGAATACTTTCAGAAAGAAATTCATGCTCATTGTATCTTTCACGATACTTACTCTGGTTACCAATTGTTGTATTCATATTCCCTCTATATATATTTTTTTGTATCTAGTAACAAAGTTTAATATATCGTATTTTTTTTTCAAGAAAAATACTCATATAAACGCAATTGGATGTAAACAAACGCTATTTATTAATGCGTATTTGATGCAGAGTTCATATTTTTATAATATGAATAATAAAATTGTTAAATTATAAAACTAGATAATAGTATCATATAATGAAATTCGGTTTATTTAATTTTAATAAAGAATTACTGAGGTATTTAATTTACTTCTAAAATAACAAAAGATAGTAAATTTTACTTTACAGTAATTTATTAAATAATCCAATTTCAAATTATAAAAATAATTATGGATATAACTAATGCTTAGCGTAGAGAAAGCACTCGAAGTAATCATCTCAAATATTTCAGTTAAGGTTCAGTCTGAAAAAACTGACATTTTCAACTGTTACGGCCGTACACTTTTTAATGATATTCAGTCAGAATTTAATGTACCGCCTAAAGATAATTCAGCTATGGATGGTTATGCAGTTCTTACTGATGATATTAAACAGGCAACCCCAGGTTCACCTGTTTCCTTGAAAATTATAGATGAAATACAGGCGGGATATGAATTTAAAGGTGAAAAACTTCAAAGCGGAAATGCAATCAGAATAATGACCGGTGCTCCGATTCCCGAAGGAGCAGATAGTGTTATTCAATTTGAAGAGACTGAAGAATCCGGAGATATTGTAAAAATTTTTAAAAGTACGGTAAAATATGAAAATATCCGTTTTGCGGGTGAAGATATAAAGAAAGGAAATACTATCCTGAAAAAAGGTACTAGAATTGATTCAGCAGAAGTTGGCCTTTTATCCTCTTTGAACATGAATGAAATTTCTGTTTATGTAAAACCAAAAGTAGGAATAATTTCAACCGGAGATGAACTGGCAGAACCTGGTTTTGCAGATACAGGAAAAATTATTAACAGCAACGCTTATGTTATTTATTCTGAAGTAAAAAAATATGGTGGTGAACCTTTTTACGAAGGAATTGTAAAGGATAACTATGATGATGTTAAGAAAAAGTTTTTAAAATTAATGGATAATGATATTATTATATCATCCGGCGGTGTCTCAATGGGGAGGTATGACTTTATACCCGATGTTCTTAAAGAGATTGGAATTGATATTAAAATAAATAAAGTCCTGATGAAACCCGGGAAACCGGTTATTTTCGGGACTGCTGGTGAAAAAGTATTTTTTGGATTACCGGGGAATCCTGTTTCTGTAATGGTGTCATTCCTGCAGTTTGTAAGACCGGCAATTCTTAAAATGATTGGTAATAATAAAATATCTAAACCGCTTCTGAAAGCTAAAGCGAAAGAAGAAATTATAAAGAAACCAGGAAGAAAACATTTCATCAGGGGAATTTTTACAATTGAAAATGGGAATCTTTCTGTGAGCACAACCGGCCCTCAAGGATCCGGGATACTAACTTCTATGAGCAGTGCTAACTGCCTGATAATAATCCCGGAGGAAGTTGAAGTAGTAAAAATTGGTGAGTACGTAGATATACAATTAACCGGGCATAGTGAGATCTGATGAAATCCGCTAAATGTATCCTTTTATATTCCGGAGGTCTTGACAGTCTTCTTACGGGAAAAATTCTGTTAGATCAGGGAATTGAAGTTATAGGACTTCATTGCATCCTCCCATACTTTCCTCCTGATCTGGATCCTGATCAGCTTAAAGAATCGATTATTGCAAAACAGATCGGCTTGAATCTCGTCCATTACAGATGCGGCGAAGAATATATTAACATGCTTAAAAATCCGCAACATGGATATGGAAAGCATATAAATCCCTGCATCGATTGTAAAATTTTCTTTATCAAAAAAGCTGCTGAAATGATGCTAGAAACAGGTGCTGATTTTGTTGCTACAGGAGAAGTTGTCGGCCAAAGACCGATGTCTCAGCATAAACACACACTGATCCATATAGAAAACAATACACTTAAAGGAAGATTGCTGCGTCCTCTTTCGGCAAAACTTCTTGCACCGACAATTCCCGAAACGGAAGGAATTATTGATAGAGAAAAGTTCTACGATATAAGCGGACGAGGAAGAACCCGGCAGATTGAACTTGCTAAATCTTTAGGGATAAAGGATTTTTCTTCTCCTGCCGGAGGATGTCTTTTCACGGATAAATTTATTGCTGAAAGAATTAAAGACCTCATAAAAAATACTCCAGACTTTGAACAGTCCGAACTTTATCTATTGAAAATCGGCCGGCATTTCAGAATTAATCCTTCATTAAAAATTATTATCTCAAGAAATGAACAGGATACTTTGGAACTGGAAAAGTATGAAAAAAATTCTGACTATTTTTTTAAACCTGATTTCAGCGGGCCGTCTGCTTATGCAAAAGGAATTCTAAACGAAGATGATATAAATACCGTTAATTCAATAATCTGCAGGTATGGAAAACCATCTCCTGAAGGTAATCTTATAAATATTTACAGTCACGGAAATCTCTATAAAGAAATATCAACTGTCGAAGCGATAAGTGACAGCGAACTTGAAAAATTCAGAATATAATATGTTTTTAAAAAAGAAAAAAAAAGTTATTTCATTCCTTGTTTCAGGAAAAGGATCAAATTTTAATGCTGTAGCTGAAAAAATTATCAGCGGATATATTCACGCCGAAGCTGGTATTTTAATATCCAGCTCATCCGAGGCTCCTGCTTTACAAAAATCAGCAAATCTTAAAATAAAATCAATGGCGATAGAACCAAAAAAATTTAAGACTAAAGAGGAACATGAAGCTGAAATTATAAAATTCCTGGAACTTTCCAGAACAGATCTTATTGTAGCAGCCGGCTATATGAGAATTCTTACACCTGCATTTATAAACAGGTACAGACATAGAATAATTAATATCCACCCTTCATTACTTCCATCGTTTCCCGGGAAAAATGCGCAGCAGCAGGCATTTAATTATGGTGTTAAGATATCAGGATGCACAACTCACTTTATTGATGAAGGAACGGACACAGGCCCGATTATTATGCAGGCAGCAGTAGATATCAGTAATGAAGATGATATTAACACACTTTCTACTAAAATTTTAAAAGAGGAACACAGGATATTAATAGAAAGTGTGAAACTATATTGTGAAGATAAATTAATTGTGAAAAATAATAAAGTATTGATCAAAAACTGATTATTTCTTTTCAAACTTCTTTTTCAAGCCTTCATCCTGTATCTGAAAATAAATCTCTACTCCATTAGCAACTTTTTTCTCTGAAATAATTTTCCCGTTTTTAAGAGGTTTTTCGAATTCAGCATTAATTTTTGTTATATCTGTAAACCGGCTTTCATTCATCATCCTGACTTTCACGATATCCTGCAGAATTTTATGCTTTGCTTCTTCTTTTCCTTTCTCTAAATTTTCCGAAACAATCTTAACGGTATAAGTATCTAAATCACTCCATCCGGTATTAAATTGTTCACTGGCCGGTTTGCTTTCTATTTTCTGTTCAGGTTTGACTGAATCCTTTTTAACTTCCTGCGGGGCGCATCCGGATAATACTAAAATAAATAGAAGAAGAAAGATATTAAGTTTCATATTAACACATCCTTTTTTTTATAGATTTTTTTCAGGCAATAATTATATTGAACATATTCTATACAATAAACAATAAAAATTTTTCAGGAGTATTTAAAAAATTTTATGCAAATACTTATAACTTTGATAATATTTACAATCATCTGTTTAATTTTAACATACTATCTTAATTTATTCATCTCTCAGAACGTATATACAAGAAGCGAATTAAGTAATATTTTTCCGCAGCTTGGAAATATGCTGAATATAATTTATAATAAATATTCAATGTTGTATCTTGCCGGATTTTTTATAATATCCTGTTTTGCAGGTATTATAATATTATCCGTATTCGAAAATTGGATTATAAACTCTGCAATGCTGCCGCTTATTTTATTTTATTCTGTTCCGCGTGTTGCAGTATATTTTGAACAGACCAGAGTTACTATTTCTGAAGATTACAAAGATATTGCAGAGGCATTATATTCAAAATATTATAACTATATTTTAATCGGATTTTTTCTGGATATACCGCAAAACTGATAGATAACTGGATAAATGCCGATGTTATAAATTTCTACTGGTTTATTATAAATTTTGCTATTATCACGGCTATAACTGTATTGACGTTTAGAAAAGATATTTTTGAGTAAAATCAAGCTATTATCTAAACAATTATCTTAATTTTGTATATTTAAATATATGGTTTAAAAAAAATGTTTCAATTTTATGTTGACTTGGGTAAAATCATTTTCTATTGTTATAGAATCAAAACTCATGGAAATTATAATGCATGAGTAATAAAATTTTGTTAATTTTTACTAGGAGGTTCTTCGTATGAAGAAGTTATTCGTAATGG
>Ga0116170_10004033_pt1 | contig 13569 bp, 9 predicted proteins | sample AD_JPNHW1_MetaG_FD_89797 | JGI IMG/M metagenome (GOLD analysis project Ga0116170, IMG submission 89797) | Active sludge microbial communities of municipal wastewater-treating anaerobic digesters from Japan - AD_JPNHW1_MetaG | ecosystem: Engineered > Bioreactor > Anaerobic > Digestate | place...
ATTTATCTTGCAGGTTTGGCGAGCAAAGTTTACATGATTGTTCGCCGCAATGAACTGAGGGCTTCAAAAGTTATGCAGGAACGTGTTTTCAAAACAAAAAATATAGAAATTTTGTGGGAGCACCAAACCAAAGGTTTATATGGCGATGGAGTAGTGGAAGGAGCAACATTGGTCAAGAAAAAAGGGACTTCTGAAGAAGAAGAGGTAAATATAAAGATCGACGGATTTTTCCTCGCGATTGGGCATAAGCCAAATTCCGACTTTGTTAAGGAGTACATTAATACGGATGAAGTCGGTTACATCAAAACAATTCCGGGAACTTCAAAAACCAATGTGGCCGGGGTTTTTGCCTGTGGTGATGTTCAGGACCCTGTTTACCGGCAAGCTGTAACGGCAGCGGGGTCGGGCTGTATGGCTGCTATGGACGCAGAAAGGTATCTTTCTGAAAAGCATGTATAATTTTTAGTTATATAAGAGCATCCCGGGACAGACAAACAAGATCTTCCCGGGATTTTTATTTATTTTTGGTTAATCAAACATCAATTTAAACAATTCGAAATGAAAAGAGTAATAAAAACTCCTGATGCTCCGGCTGCAATAGGTCCTTACAGCCAGGCAATAGAGGTAAACGAAACGTTATACATTTCAGGTCAGATACCACTTGTTCCTGCCACGATGAAGATTGTTGAAGGTGGTATTCAGGAACAAACCGAACAGGTTTTGAAAAACATTGGAGCCATTTTAAAAGAGGCCGGATACGACTATAAAGATGTTGTAAAATCAACATGTTTGTTGAGCGATATGGCCAATTTTAAAGCAATGAATGAAATTTATGGCAAATATTACACAGAAACGCCTCCTGCCAGAGCTGCTTTCGCTGTAAAAGAACTGCCAATGGGTGTTTTGATCGAAATAGAAACGATAGCATCAAAATAATACCTAAAATGCAGAGGATTTTAATTTCAAGATAAAGTCCTCTGCATTTTAATTCAACTTCAATTATTTTTTATCTGCTCTTCGATCATGGTTTTCAGCTTCTTAAAATCCTTTTCGTTGAAACCTGTTGAGCTGAAAATCACCTTCCCGTCTTTTGAAATCAGGAAATTTCGCGGAATATATTGGCCAGCAAATTTCGAATAAATTTTCCTCTCAGGATCGGGGTATAATGGCAAATTGAGCTTGTTCGATTCGGCAAATTTTTCAATCTCCTCCCAACCATGTTCCCGACCAAATACCAGTATCTCAAATCCTGAATTGCGTTTCCACCGGTTATAAATGTCCGACTGAATTTTAGGCAGTTCTTGTTTGCATGGCCCACACCAGGTTGCAAAAAAAGTAATTAGCACTGTTTTTCCTCTTAACCCGCTAACATTTTCAATCTTTCCGGGACTTCTCTCAAATTCAAAATACGGCACCGGATCAGATATTTTTACAAACGTTGTTTCTTCCTGGGCAACCCCAATTCTCAACCAAAAGATCATCAGGAAGATTGCAGAAAATAGTATCCTGATTTTCATATTGCAGATTTTAGCTGTTTTCCTACTCAAATATACTTAAAAACAAGTTTATGCTTTTCACGTTTTTTTTAAATTTGTTGTAGTTAATAACAATTAAATCCCGCCGGAAAAATTACCTCTTACCTTACCCGGCGGGAATTTTATTGCCGTTTTATCCCTGTATTGGTGAAATAATTTGGACTCAATTCTAAAAGGTTTATTTTTGCTCAAAAAAATAGAATCATGATACAACGCATTCAAACTTTATATCTTTTGCTGACAACTATTTTAACTTCACTTTTGTTAGCACTCCCATTTGCCGAAATTGTTAAAGATGGTGCCATTTATCTCTTCACTTCAACTGGAATAACGCTTGAAGGTGCTGTTAAACAAGGCACAATAGTCGTTTTAATCGCCATATTGCTTATTGTTGCGCTACACCTATTTGCAATTTTTAGTTTCAAAAACAGAATCTTGCAGAAGAAAATTGTTTTGGTTGGTATGATTACCTTATTAGGCGTTTTCGGATTGATTTTTTACTACTCCTATTTTTCGTTCGCCGGAGCCAGGATCAGTTTCCAAACGGCATTTATTTTCCCATTGATTTCAATTATTCTGGATTACATGGCCATTCGCGGCATCAACAAGGATGAAGCGTTAATTCGTTCAATCGACCGTATCAGGTAATTTAGTTCAAGCCATCAACTTTAAAGTAGGCAATCAACTTTTTCAGATTTTCTGATTGCTGGGCGATATTTCTCGAATTAGACGACAATTGGTAAGACGCACTTGCATTTTGCTGAATTACTTTATTCAGTTGCTGGATGCCTGCGTTAATCTCGAACGAATTTACGCGCTGCTCCTTGCTTCCTGACGAAATTTGCTTGACCAACTCAGCGGTTTGTTCAATTTCAGGAACGATTTGCAGTAACGTATCGCTCGTATCGTTTGCCTGTAAAATTCCTAATCTCGACAGTTCGTTTATTTCATTGGCAGCCAAATGCGCCCGTTCAGCAAGTTTCTTAATTTCCGCTGCCACAACACCAAATCCTTTGCCTTGTAGCCCGTAACGCGATGCTTCAATGGCGGCATTTATAGCCAGCAAATTGGTTTGCTTGGCAATCTCGTTGATAATCGATATTTTCTCGATGATATTATTCATCGAATCGATTAACGCCTGTGTCGATTGCTTTCCCAGTTGAATTCCCTTGGAGGCCATTAAAGCGATACGCTCTGTTTCCTGGGCATTTTCAGTATTTTTCTGAATTCTGTTCACCACAAGTTCCATCGAAGTTGACATTTCTTCGGAAGATGCAGCCTGCCTGCTTGCCCCTTCAGCCAATGCCGATGACGAATGAAGCAGATTACTGGTGTTGGATGCAATAGTGTCAGAACTTTGCATGATTTCTCCAATAATTTTTGTCAACCGGCTTGCCATAATCGATAATGATTCAGCCAAGTCGCCAATTTCATCATTCTGTTCAATCTGAAGTTTTGCGTTCAGGTTTCCCGAAGCTATTGTTTTAGCAAATTCAACCGCTTTTATAATAGGAGAAGTAATCTTATCAGCAATAGCAATTATAACTATACACAGAACAATTAGCCCAATAATTGCAGCAATAACCAGCCTGAACATTGCAGTACGTGCTTCGCTTAAAATAACACTTGTGGGAACTTCAATTCCAATAAACCAATTTGTCTCGGCATTATTAATTAAAATAGGCTGAAAAGCAACAAAATACTCAATTCCATCCAACGAGTTTTTGTAAGTGAAAGAATGGTCAACATTTGAACTTTTGGCAAAATATTTTTGAAATATCGTAGAGTCTGCCGCAAGCGAATTGAGAAAATTTTTACCGGTTAGCTCTGATTTTGTGTGTGCAACAATTCTGTTATCTTCAGAGATCATGTACGAAACAGCATTCTCAAATGGCTTAACTCGTTCAATTATCTTATTCATTTGTTCAAGAGAGATGTCTATTCCAACCATACCTTCAAATTCGCCTGAATTTCCTTTAATTGGAGCAAGCAAACTTGTCATCAAAATGTTTTTCACTTCCTTTGTTGACTGGTCGTAATACGGATTGACAATAACATCCCGATTCTTTTTCCGAACCTGGTAATAGGTTGTTTTCAACTCCTGATTGGTTGTGTCTTCAATCGCTTTCTGGTTAATTATTTTATTGCCCTGCCTGAAAAAACCGTTATAATATCGTCCGTTCCTTTTTTTATAATTTTTATCCAATGCTTTCAATTCCCAGTAAACTCCAACCGACAGGTATTCCTGATTCTTGATCAAATTCTGGCGCAATATATTATCGTAAACTTCATCTCTTACTTCAGGCTTTAACGTTGGATATACATTAAATGAATTACTTATGGTTCGGGCCGACTCCATCATCGTATTCAAATCAGCAGAGATTTTTGACTGATATTCCCTTGCCGAACCTTTTACAATTTCAATGGCATTATTATAGGTTATCTGGTTTAGTCGAAAACTTATATAGCAAATTGTAACCCCAAAAACGATTGTAGCGGCAGTTAAAATATAAATATTAAGCTTCAGTTTCAGTGTTAAGCGATTCCTCCTCATAGAAATAGAATTGATTTTATTGGGGTTATGTAGCAACACATATCTAACATACTAAGGTATAAGTATTATTTAAAATTCAAAAGTTATTGGCCGCCAACGATGCAGATGAAGGAAAAAATTATAGCGATTGAACTGCCGTAGGCTTCCAAATAAGAAATCTTTTTTGGTATTTTGTAAATATGATTGATGACTTACTTTTTGCTGATGTTATTTTGCCTTTACCTCTGGATTACAGGTTCACTTACCGGATTCCGGCTGCATTTCAGGATCGGGTAAAAGTAGGTGCCCGGGTGATTGTGCAATTTGGGAAACGTAAATTTTTCTCAGCATTGGTTTACAAGCTCCATCAAAATGAACCGACTGGCGACTTTGAAATAAAAGACATAGATGCTATTCTTGACGAAGAACCAATTGTGGGAATACAACAGCTACAGCTTTGGGAATGGATTGCCGGTTATTATTGCTGTAGTTTGGGCGAAGTGTATAAAGCGGCATTGCCTTCCGGACTAAAACTTGAAAGTCAGACAAAAATATGCATCAACCCCGACGCTGTAATTACCAGCGAAATCACGGATAAAGAAAATGCAATTTTACTTTTGCTTGAAAGCCGTAAATCAGCTACTATTCAGGATTTAAACCGTTTTCTGGGGCAACAGTCGTCGCTGGCTGTGCTGAAATTGCTGCTTGAAAAAAATGCGGTTGTTGTTGAAGAACAACTTCGTGAAAGCTATAAACCTAAGACAATTTCAACAGTCAGGCTAAATCCAGACTTTCAGTCGGACGAGAAACTAAATGAAATGCTCGATTTGTTGTCGCGAAAGGCAAAAAAACAGGAGCAATTGTTAAAAATCTTCCTGTCTGAAACAGTATTTGGTGAGCAAAATCGAACCGAAATAGGGAAAAAGGAATTGCTGGAAATAGCCAACACCTCCGAAGCTGTTTTGAAAGGACTGGAAGAAAAACAGGTTTTGGATGTGTTTATGAAAGAGACCGACAGAATCGCCCGAAACCACAGTGCTGACCTTGTAATAAAAGAACTATCGCAGCCACAACAAAAAGCTTATGATGAAATAATTGAGCAGTTTGAAATTCATCACACTGTATTGTTACACGGGGTAACTTCCAGCGGAAAAACTGAAATTTATATTCGGCTGATAGAAGAACAACTTAAATTAGGCAAACAGGTGCTGTATCTTGTTCCCGAGATTGGACTTACAGCGCAGATTATCAACCGTCTAAAAACGGCGTTTGGCGATCTTGCCGGTATTTACCATTCCAAATTTAATGATGCCGAACGTGTTGAAATCTGGTTCAACGTGCTTGGGAACAAGTCCAATAGCAACAACTCCTATAAAGTAATTCTTGGTGCCCGATCTTCAATTTTTTTGCCATTCAGCAATCTGGGATTGATAATAGTTGACGAAGAACATGAAAATTCGTACAAGCAATTTGATCCGGCGCCGCGCTACAATGCACGTGATATGGCCATATTAATGGGCAATTTACACGGAGCCAAGGTGCTTTTAGGATCAGCAACGCCCTCGTACGAAACCTATTTCAATGCACGAAGCAACAAATACGGAATAGTTAGTTTAACCGAACGTTTTCAGGGAATTGAATTACCAAGCCTTGTTGCGGCCAATATTCAGGAGGCAACCAAACGAAAGAAAATGAGATCGGTTTTTACTCCTGAATTGTTTGATGAAATATCGACAGCGCTTTTGAATAACGAGCAAGTTATTCTTTTTCAAAACCGGCGAGGTTTTGCACCCTACGTTCAGTGCGGAAATTGTGGCTGGATTCCGAAATGCAAATATTGTGATGTTAGTATGACCTATCACAAAAATAAGGACAGCCTCATTTGCCATTACTGCGGGCATACTACAACGATGGTTTCGAGATGCGCCGAATGCGGATCAGACGACATTAAAACACGTGGATTTGGAACCGAAAAAATTGAAGACGAGATAAAATTGTTGTTTCCTGATGCACGGGTTGCGCGAATGGATTTGGATACTACACGGGCGAAAAAAGCCTACGATCAGCTGATCTGGCAATTCGAGACAGGAAAAATTGACATTCTGGTGGGAACACAAATGGTTACCAAAGGATTGGATTTCGATAATGTTCGTGTAGTTGGTGTTTTAAACGCCGATAATTTGTTGAATTACCCCGATTTCCGGTCGTATGAAAGAAGCTTTCAGCTTATCACCCAGGTTAGTGGTCGTGCTGGTCGAAAAAACAGGCAGGGCAGGGTAGTGGTTCAAACCAGCATGCCCAATCACCCGGTTATAATCGATTCGGCGGAAAACAATTTTATGAGGCTATTTAATCGTCAGATGAACGAACGAAAAATGTTCCGGTATCCCCCTTATTTCAGGCTAATTAAAATCGTTGTTAAACATCAGAACAGGGAACGATTGGATTTGGTTGCCAACAACCTGGCGGCTGCTTTCCGTGGCCTGTTCAACAAAAATGTTTTGGGGCCCGAATATCCGGTTGTTGGAAAAATTCAAACCTGGTTTCAGAAAGAAATTCTGATAAAAATTCCGCGCGATGGAAAAATTCCGGAAGCAAAAGCCAAAATCATGGAAGTTATCAGCAAGGCTAAATCACAGCCAAACAACTCAAACCTGATTGTTTATGCCGACGTTGACCCAATGTAATGTTAAACTAACGGAATGTCTGCGGGTCGTTTGTGCTTCCAGCGGCGATGTGACCAAAGCCAGTACTGCGGTTCTTCCCTGATTATTTCTTCGAGTTTACGAACGTATGCAAGCATTATCTCGTTGGGATCGACTTCCGCGGGGTTTTCAACCAATTTATAATTACAGAATTCATAATGTCCGCGACTGGTTTTCCGGATGTGAAGCAGAACTACCGGGTAGTTTGTTTTTGCTGCAATTTTCATGGGACCAGTAAAAAAGGCGGTTTCCTGATTTAGAAAAGTAGTCCAAAACTGCGAGTTGCCGGGTGCTGTCTGATCGGCTACCAACATTAGTCCTTGAGGAGTATCACTTTTCGCAAACGAAAGAGCTGTTCGTACCGAATGTCCAATTGCAACCGACGTTCCTCCAAAACGTGTCCTGGTTCTCAACATAAAATCTTCAAATTCAGGGTTCGATCTCATGTTGTTGTACACGTATGAAAATTGTATTTTTAAAAATCGCTGCATGGCTCCGATCCATTCCCAATTGTTGTAATGCATGGAAAGCATGATAACGCTTTTCCCTTGATTGTAGTACTCCTCGTACACCTCCAATCCGCTCATTTTCAAGCGCTGATCCACTTCTTGCGCCGTCATTCGGCTGTATTTCAGCGTTTCAAGGCTTATATCGCACAAATGCTGATAAAATTTCTTCATTATCGCTTTTATTTCTTCCGGGCTTTTCTCCGGAAAAGAGTGTGTCAGGTTTTCAACAACAACTCGTTTCCGATATCTAACGACGTAATAAAGAATAAAATACAGGATATCAGAAATAATGTAAATAGCCTTGAAAGGTATCAAAGCTACCGCCTTACAAATAAAAACTACGAAACGGTTAAAAATGGATTTCATGTTAAACGATTACACGCCCCGAGCTGTATAACCCGGCTTCGACGCGTAAAATTAAAAAAAAGAGAAAACCACTGAACTAGAATATTGGTCGGGCAATCATAATTCCACTATTTTTTGATGCCGGTTTAAGAAAATCGGTAATTGGACCGTCCGAAATCAGAACTTTTTTCCCGCTAAGCGGTGCGTGCAGCAAGTAAAATTCAGTTCCCTTTTTTATTATTATTCCAACATGGTTAATATCAACCCCGTCGATTGTACTTGTTAAAGCAATGATGTCACCATGCTTTAAGTTCTTGTACAAATTAACGAAATCACTCTTAGGAAAATACCAGAAATCATATTTTGAAAGTTCAGATTCCTGCCTGGAAATTAATGGGATAAGCTCTGGATGTGCTTTCAGAACGGGGTAATCTGCGGGATGTGTGCTCATAAAATTGATCAGCTTATCTATCTTTTGTCCATTTTTATTGGGAGAACCATCAACAATTCCTTTCTTTTGGTTATCTCGAATCCATTCACTGAAATAGTGAAGGCGCGACGGATATCCATTACGAATTCCATTCCGGTATCTGATTCGCTGAAGCTCCGAGACAAAGGAGTAAAAATCAGATTTACCCGATTTTACAGCTCTCGATAAAGCCAATACATTTTCGACAAAAGTTGTGCAATCCAACTCTCGCAAGTTGATTACAAGTTTTTCTTCTGCTCCGTTTTCCAGCGTTGCAGAAACATATGGTGTGCCCAAAAAAGATTTTCCGATTTCAACAATCAATTCATTTATTGGAAGAGCAGCATTTTTAGAAAATAATTGAAGTTTTTCTTCTACGATCTTTTTGTCTTCAGGCTTGTAAAGAATTGAATCTGTAGAAATTTGGCTTACCGAAATTTTACTTAAGCAGGTAATTAAAAGTAGGAGGACAAATATTGCTCGTTTCATATTTTTTCATTTGAACCATAAAATTATAAAAGATTTAGAAACGGTAGGGCAGTAGGCATTCTTCGATGAAATTTAGGCAAATATCGAATCTGTTATAAAACATGTATTTGTTAAAAATTCATTAAATAGCTTAAGTAAATGTTAAGCAAAAGTATTCTGATTCAGGTAGAAAAGAATATTAATTTCAGACTTATAAATTATGAAAATTAAATCGTATCTAATTGAATTAATGGAACAATTTTGGCTATAACCAGCTATTATTTGTATTTTTGGGCTCAATTTATTGCTTTTTTAATGTTAATTCATTCCTATGTATAATTTAAGAAATCTTATCCTCGCGGGGATGTTGCTGGCGTCGTTGACGATTTCAGCTCAGGAGAAGAAAGAAGAGGAAAAAGAAGTTGGTTATCAATTTACTGCCGTTAAAGAAATTCCTTGTACTCCGGTTAAAGATCAATATCGTTCAGGAACGTGCTGGTCGTTTTCAGGGTTGGGATTCATCGAATCAGAAATGCTTCGTATGGGAAAACCAACAGTTGACCTTGCCGAAATGTTTGTTGTTTACCACTCTTATGCCGACAAAGCAACGAAGTATGTCAGACTTCATGGAAGTCTCAATTTTGGTGCCGGTGGCGCATTTCACGATGTGACCAATGTCATCAGGAAATATGGAATTGTTCCGGAAGAGGTTTATAAAGGGTTGAACTACGGCGAAGAAAAACATGTGCACGGTGAGCTTGACCGTATTTTGCTTGACAATGTGAAAGCTGTAGTTGATAATCCAAACAAGAAATTGACAACAGCCTGGCACGATGCATTCGATTCTAATCTTGATTCTTATCTGGGTAAATTACCTGAAAAGTTTCAATATCAAGGAAAAGAATATACGCCACAGAGTTTTGCAACTGACTATGTTGGACTAAATATGGACGATTATGTTGAAATTACTTCGTTCACGCATCATCCGTTTTATTCTAAGTTCATTATTGAAGTGCCCGACAACTGGTCGTGGAACGAAGTTTACAATGTTCCGCTGAACGAAATGGACGAAATTATTGACAATGCAATAAATTCGGGTTATCCGGTAGCATGGGCTGCCGACGTGAGCGAAAAAGGATTTGCTACCTCAAAAAAGGGTATTGCAGTAATTCCGGTAGCCGACAAAGCAAATATGACTGATGCCGAGATTACCAAATGGGAAAAATTATCGGACAAAGAAAAAGACGAAGAGCTTTACAAATTAAATAAGCCTGGTGCTGAAAAAACAATCACTCAGGAAATGCGCCAGATTGATTTTGATGATTACCAAACAACCGACGATCACGGGATGTTAATTGTTGGAACCGCAAAAGATCAAAATGGAAAAATCTACTACAAAGTGAAGAACTCGTGGGGAAGCTATAACGATTACGCCGGATTCTTCTACGCATCAAAACCATACGTAGAATTTAAAACGACCTCAATTATGGTGCATAAAGACGCCATCCCAAAAAATATTAGAAAAAAATTGAATCTATAAAACTGAAGAAACCTCGTTAATGACGAGGTTTTTTTTATTTCCTGAACTAGCATAAAAATCCTCCTTTTGTATATTTGGACCATGAAACGACTATTATTACTTTTCTTGCTTGCATTTCCGTTGCTTGCTATTTCAGGAGAAGACTGGATGTGGTGGAACATTAAGCATGGCTGGCAAACCGGAATGCCCGGGTGGCGAATGATGATCCATCTTACACCCGGATACCTTGGGCCAAATGCTTTACCTGTACCCGAAATAAAAAAGGGCATTGTCGTTCAGGGAAACAACCTGGAGTTTGGCATGGATATGCATTTCAGGACAGGTGATCCAACCCAAAATATATCAGGTAAATATTATCGTTCGTTTGCTGATAACAAAATTGCTATTGAAGTTTGGGGTGTTATGCTTGAACATTATGCCATGTCGGATACCGTTCGTGACGAGCGGATCGCCCGCGATAAAGACGGAAAAGGAATTGCTGTAGGCGATTTGTACTTCGCAACGATGATTCAGTTGGTGAAAGACAGAAAATTTCCGGATACGATGTTGCGAATGGCCGGAAGAACTGCATCTGGCGGGCATCTCGACGCCGCACGATACTCGGACTCGCCCGGATATTTCTTTGATCTCAGTTTTTCAAAAAGTTATCCATCGGCAGGCGGACAAATGGCTGTCAGGCCATATGCAACACTAGGATTTTATTCGTGGCAAACAAACGACGAACTGAATTTGCAAAACGACGCATTATTGTATGGGGCAGGAGCAGAATGCAAATGGTCAGCCTGGACCTTATCAAATACCCTGGGAGGATATTCTGGATACAAACACGAACGTGACAGACCAATGGTTTATACGTTTGATTTGGTGCACAAACTGAAGCGAAACGCAGTAAGATTTCAATATCTCTGCGGCATCCGCGACTGGACCTATCAAACCTTTAAATTTTCATACATCATTAACCTGGGAAAATAATCAGGGCTGCTTCGTTTGTTCTTCCTGTTTATCTTTAATCTCGAGCGTATTTTTCACTCCGCTAAAAACCGATTTCCACCAATAATTCAGAATAGAACGTCGCTGATCGCGTTTAAATGCGATTGCGTCGGGCAGAAGCTCGCGATCTTTTCCACGTGGATTTCGGCTTTTCAAAAGCAGACTATTAGCCAGAAAACTCGCAAAATGAGATTCTTTTGTATTACCATCTTTTAATTCGAGGACCCCAATTTTAAGGTTATCGTAAGCAAAATGTAACTCACCCTGAGCACTATTCCGGTTTGCCGAAAAATCAAAATCAAACTGATTTACCCTGCCCGAGCGAATAGTGATTAAAGCCAGCGGCTCCAAAACCGGGTTTACGATTCTCATATTAAACGGGGCAACGCTTCCTTTAACTTTAAACGAATTCTCCGGATCGTTCATCTGGTAATTCATCTCAACTTTTAATAGCGCCGAGTCCTGTACCGTAGTTATTCCCTTCAGGCTGAAATCAGGAATTCGCCCGCCGCTTAACTTCATATTCGTGAAAGGTGAAACGCAAACCCGAATGTTGTTGAACCGAACCTTTCCCTCGCGTTCGCCAGTAGCAGCGCGTTCAGTATAGCTCACTGCCGATTTAATCAGCGATAATGAATCCAGTGCGATTGGTACTTTAATCGATTTAATCAAATCCTGAAGCATTTTAGGACGCCTCGACTCGTCGAAAGGCATCTTTTTGTCGCGATAGAGATCCAGATTCAGGCCAAAAATAGTTCCATGTTTACCAGCTAGTTCTTCTCTCTCAAACCATCTTCTCAAGTCGGGCTGAATGAGCTGAATTGAGTCGATTTTCCCCGAAACAAAGTCGGACTGAAACCCGACCTTCTGTTGGTGAATTTGCCTGTTGAAATTGGGAATAATTCGTATTCCGCTTATGGTAAACCAATTGTTAGCTGAAGAATAAACAGATTTATCAGCCTCAAAATGGTATAATTTTCCTTGCTCTTTCAAATTGGGAATTGTAAACGAAAAATTCGACGAGTGCATAAATCCTTGTGGTGGTTTATTGTCAATTCGCACTTTTTCCAAATTGAAACTGATCGTCTGCTGAAATTTTTTCTGTCCAGACTGATATACAGAAACATTCGCGTCATTCACCTTTAAAATGCGAGAATAAAAAACGTCAGCAAAACTCTCGAAATACGGGTAAAAACTAAGTTTAAACGGATTAATTTTCAACGAATCTTTAGCATTTACAAAGCGCTGTAACTCTGGTTTGTCAACTATAATCGATTCAAAATTAAAGACATTGTTCTTATACGCACTTTCAAGATCAAATCCATTCATCGAGAGTAAAGGGATTTGCAACTCATACTGATTTTGCCTGATACTTCTGGTTTTCGGTTTGACATTCAGGTTTTTCGCCAGCAATTGTTTGTCAGCGGTCGAAAAATCCAGCTCTTCAATGCTAAATTGCTGGTTTTTATCTTTAGGCGTAAACCTAAACTGCATAAGCGCCGCGTTGTAGTCTCCCTTTTTAAACTCCGGAGCAAAACTCGACGAATTCTTTTCAATCAGCATATTTTTTGCCGACATTTTCAAGTCAGATTGAACGAGCAATACTGGTTTCGACTCCAATTCTGAAAATACCTTTAACGCACCGTCTTTGAGTGAAAAATTCTGAAGCGCTATCGTTTCTACTTCAGGCGGTAGCGGAATCGAAACTTCTTTCAAATCCGTTTTTTTCTCGGGTTTATGCTTCTGGTAAAGCTTTATATCAGGCGATGTAATAATCAGGTTATCAGCACTTATTTTGTGATCAAAGAAAAAATCCTCAATACTGATTCCCTTAATTCTAACTTCAGGAATTGAGAGCTGTATATTCCATAAAACCGATGAAAATTCTTTGCTGGCTGGCTCAGGGTACAACCTGGCTTTCAAGGCATAAATCTCTTTCTGCCGGGTTGAAAAGCCAATTTCGCTCGCCTTTAAAACGTGAACATTGTCGGACAAACGAATCAAGTGATCGCGAACCGAAAAATCGACAAAATCGGAAAACAACAGCCTTTTCTGCCCGAAACTACCTTCGTTTATTCGGGTATTTCCAAGCTTCAGGCTAAACCGGTTGTCAAACGAAATCGTTTTATCCTTCTTGCTATGGTTAATCAGCCGAAGTGTTCCTTCCGGAATATCAACTGCATTTATTTGAATATCTGTCAGATATTCTGACATTAAATGAAATAAATCGTCAAAATCCTGTTTCGGATGCAACTGTTTTAGCTGAGCATAATTTTCGTAGTAAATTTTGGGTGAAGAAATCAAAAGACTGTCTGCTGTGAATTTTTTATTGAAAAAGGCGTTGTGAAAATCAGCCTGCGCCAGTATCATTTCCGGAATTGTAAATTCGTAAAGTTCCGATCGATTGTACTTTTTCAAAACCTCTTCCATATTTTCGGTCGAAACCGGAAATAAGTGCAAATTTTGCATTGTCGC
>Ga0116170_10004034_pt1 | contig 13568 bp, 8 predicted proteins | sample AD_JPNHW1_MetaG_FD_89797 | JGI IMG/M metagenome (GOLD analysis project Ga0116170, IMG submission 89797) | Active sludge microbial communities of municipal wastewater-treating anaerobic digesters from Japan - AD_JPNHW1_MetaG | ecosystem: Engineered > Bioreactor > Anaerobic > Digestate | place...
CACCGATTTCTTTATCGATTATGTGAATTCTTCTTCCAAAGAAGCAAGTAAGCTGACACCCAAAGCCAAATCGCTGATTGGCCCATATGGAACACGCCACGTAAAGGCTGACGATGAATTTGTACGCCAACTTGAGCAGCTCGATGTCGATTTCATTGCTTATCAGGACGAAATTGGAGTTCAGAAAACCCGGGTGGAAGAAAGTGCGGCATTTTACGAACAACTCTACAAGCTACATAAAAAGGCGGCCAAAGCAAAACTTTGGGCCGATGTAGAAGTCTTTCGGTTCGAAGGGAAAGTGTACAACAGCGCCCTTCTGCCCGCCCCGCCCGAACGGGTGATTGCCCAATTGGAAGCAGTGTCGCCTTATGTCGAAAAAATACTGATTTACCAGTACGGCGGACTAATAAACAAACCCGGAAGCCCTGTTTTTGCCGGCCCCGAAGAATCGGTGAAACTATACAATGAATTGTTGAAATACGGATACCTTAAAAACTAGAAACTTCAAACAACTAAAATTAGAAAAAATGAAAACTCGTTTACTTTTCCTCTTAGCGATACTACTTTCAACGCTGAATATCAACTTTGCCTGCAACAAAGAAACCCAAACTCCCGATCCACGGATCGAACCTGAATACCAATCTGACAACCCGATTTCCGACCTGGTACTGATTTATGACGGAGGCCTTCACCGTAAGCCATGGACGACCGACCAGATGCGCCCCTACATTTACCGCGAAAACGCCGGGAAAACCGAGTATCTGTTCGATGGATTTCTCTTCCTTGAAATATTCGACGATAAAAAAAATGTGGAGTATTACCCCGGTTTCAAGAAAAACCCCGCAGCAAAAGCCGACTGGCAATCGTTGCTCGACACCTATTTTTGCGACCAGAAGAGCTTGGGAGCAATGGAGTCAATCATGGAAGAACTTTCCCTGAAAGGGCAAAAACCACTTCGGAAGAGGCAAGTCTTAATCAGTATCCCGACACCGATCAAAGGTTTTTGCAACTGGGGTGAGGTAAATGGCAAAACATTGGATTTTAACAATCCGTCGGATCAATTAACCGCTGTTAAATGGTATATCGACGAAACAATCCAACGCTGGAAAGAAAAAAAGTACAAGCATATTGAATTGTCAGGTTTTTACTGGGTAACCGAAGACTGTGGCTCAAACTATGCCGAAGTTGTCAAACTCACCAAACAATACATTGCCCAACAGGAGAAAAAATTCTGCTGGATACCGTATTGGAATGCCAATGGCGGCGATCACTGGAAAGAATTCGGTTTCGACTATGCCTATGAACAGCCCAACTATTTTTTCAATACAACCATCCCTTACAGCCGGTTAAACGATGCCTGCGCTTTTGGCGCCAAAAACGGGCTTGGCATGGAAATGGAATTCGATTACCGGGTTTCTAAACCCGAATTTAAGGTCAGGTTCGATGACTATGTGAAGGCTTTCACCGAAAACAATATCTGGAAACTGCGCCCAGTGGCCTATTACGAAGGTGGCGGAGCATGGGGTGGAATGGCAACCAGCACCAATGCCGAGCTAAAAAAGATGTACCAAACCCTGGGCGACATCATCGTCGAAAGACAAAAACAAGCCGATAACCGGATAAAAAATAAATAAGGCAATATAATGCGACTCATCTTCGGTTTAAAAAATACGATTTTATTCTTTGGCTTTCTCATCCTGACCTTGTTTGCCCATTGTCAGAAGGAAAACGAAATACAAACTATTGCCCCGATGACCGTAAAAAACTACGAAGGTCATATTCACATTGGCTTTTGGGGCGACGATAATAACATGCAAATCAGCTTTTACCCGTGCGGGGTCAACCAGTTGTTCGCCATCGCCAAAGTTTACTATTATTCAACCCTTGCTGACCATAAACAGGAACATGCTTCCAACGAATTCAGCTCATGTACCGATTGGGTTGGGCCCTATTATGTGTGCAGCGCTACATCGGTTAATGCAGGGCTTCCGCAGCAGTTTACCGGGGGCTGGCACGGGTCAAACGGCGACGGCACCGGATCGCCAACCGCATCGACCAGCGCAACCCGTTTTGAGGTCGACGGAAAAGAAGTAAACGGGAATTTTGAGCTGAACTGTAATCAGGTCGATTTGTACGCAACTAACCTGATTCACGGGTACGACTATTCGAAAACCAATGCAAACCTGCTAAAAGAATCGGTTCATTACACCATTAAACCAAGCCGCCAGATTGACGTTGAAGTCAGAATTGAAGCCCTGGACGATGCCGTTATTCAGCGTTATTACGGACTGCAAAGCCAGAATTTTTCCATTTTCGATCAGGTCAGCTACCTTGCCGGACAGCAGGTAATCAACACCGCCCCCATCAAGGCCGACAGCAACTGCAAAACAAATGAAGGCGTAAATACCATTTTACTGACCGGAAATAAAACACAGCATCAACTCAGGGTGGTACTGAACGTTGCGGAAGGATTAGGCGTACCTGGCAATCTGGGTGATGGCAAACCCAAAGCTTTCTCGGCCAGCTACGGAAAGTCGTATTTCAACCTGGTTAACGGCAAAGACCTGCCACTGAAAAAAGGAGAACAAGTATTTTGGAAAGGTTCTTATTTCTGGGACGAATAAAAAGCGGCTGCCTAAAAAGTCTTTTACTGGTCATCCTGAACTTGTTTCAGGATCTCCAAATTGAAATACAGACTCCGAAATAAATTCGGGGTGACTGGATTCCCGTAAATTTCGACTTTTTAGACAGCCGCTTTGCCCTAGTTGATTAACCTCCGGATAACCGGAAACATTACTTGTGCCACTCGCTGAAACCCAAGATCGGTCAGATGAACACCATCGACTGTACCTTCATTATCTTCGCCAATCAACCGGTCGGACTTAAGATAGTAAATGTGTTTGTCGTGTTTTTTCTTCTGATCTTCATAAATCCGTTTCAGAACCTGATTTTTCTCTCTCAGCAGCTGAAAGACAGTCTGGTCGAAATACATGTGCGGAAATAAAACCGTTTCGACGAGCAAAATAGGAGTCTCCGGCTTTTTGCTCCTGACTATTTCGATAAACTTTGCATACTTTTCGTTCATTTGAGCCGGAGAGACATTGGGTAAACAATCAATTACAAAGCAAGAAGCATCAATATCGGCCATAGCATCAGCCACCTCAAGGTCGAGTTGCCCGTTCCCGCTAAATCCCAAATTGATAATCTGACGGTTAAGCATTCGCGACAATTGATTGGGATAGGCCATTCCGGCCCGGGTAGCACATCCTCCCTGGGTGATGCTGGTACCGTAGAAAACCACAGGCTTTGCCTTTACGGGCGAATCGACCGATGGTTTTTGAATGGTTGCGCCGGGAATTATGCCAATTTCAAGACTCTCCAATCCATCGTATTGCGGCAGGTACAGCATATACTCCATCTCCTGTCCGGCCATATGATCAATAATAAGGGCCGTGGTTTTTTTTGCAGCAGGCCTTGCTGTGTTTACAAATTGCCATTCCCCGTTTTTACGACAATACAAATCAAGTCCTTTAATGCCAGTTGGTGTGAAATGATTCATGACAACATCACCCGAAACTTCCCAACGGGCCGCAATAGCTGCAGAATTGGTTCGAAAGCGAATGGCCATTCCACTGCAATTTTTTGACAATGACCAAACCGGTGGCCGGGTTTTACCGTTCAACCTGGCAGGTAAACGATTGTATAGGTTTTCGGTATCCGAAAAGCCTTTACCAATCAATTCAAATTCTGAAGCGTTAAAATATTTCAGACTGTCGGCCTTTGCAGCTAATCCTGTTTTGACAATGGCAAAGACCAAAAACAGACCAACGAAAAATGATTTCATGAGTTATGTTTTATAATTAAGGTACACTAAAATAGACAAAATAAACCCGGGAGACCCAGCTTAAGCCAATTTTTTTGACATTTGTGAACCACGCAGAGAAACATATAGAAAGAAAATAAAAGGTACAGCAAATTTAATGCTGTACCTTGGTTTGTTTTGGAAACCTAAACAATGGTTCGTTTTAGTTTTTTTTCTACGGAAGGGCTGCTTCCGGCCATTTCTTTTATTTGATCCGGATACTAAAATCCATCTCCATCCTGTTTTAGCAGGAATTCGGCCTGTTGCTGCTTCCCCGATTTGTCTTTCCAGCTTATCCTGTATTTTCCTTTAAATCCGCGAAAACGAATATCTCCGGTTAAACCTGGTTTTAACGTAAGGTTTGTCTTCCATTCGTGATTAATCAACTGATCAAGAGCATAATAAACAGGTTTTGGATTGAGTTCTTTATCATATAATCCTGAGAACGAAGGTTCGCCTTTTGCTGCGCCACCATCAACCACATTCCACCAGGTGATGCCCATTACCGAAGGATAGCTGAACCATAAACGATAAAGGTTGCGGGCAATTTCAGCCTGTATTTTCCAGCCTTTGGGGGTTTCATCGGGAGCTGTCACCGTCACTTCACTAATATGAATCGGTCGGTCGGCTTCTTTCAGGCAATCCAGAACGGCATAGTTTTTCCCAGGCGATAAATTATCGGCACCATCGGCAATTCGTTGAGCTTCCGAAGGGTTGAAGATGTGCATCTGCACCCCAACGTTGTTGATACGGATGCCACGGTCAATCAGGTCACGTGCAATCTCGACATATCGCCGCGAAGGCCCCCAGTGGATGTCGCAGTCGTTGATATTGAACTGAACTGTAGCGGGGAAATATTTCATCGCCCACGAGTAGGTTTTAAAGGTATAATCGTCGGGCATTAGTCCCCGGTTTGCCTGATCGATTGATTCGTTAACCACATCCCAACGTTGAATCCGGTCTTTGTAGCGTTCGGCCAGTTCTTTAACATGCGCTTCGAATAATGGTTCCATTGCCTTACGATCATCAGGCATCCATTCGGGGTGTCCCCATGTCCTCATTCCGTAAATAATGGCATGACCATTCATGTTGATCCCTTTCGATTCACAAAAAGCGACCACCGGATCGGTAGCCGGGCGTCGGTACTCATACGAACTTCCCGCAGCATAACGGGGCTTACCCTGTTGCTGTTCGAGAGTTTTCCAGTAAAAAGCAACCGTAGCCGCATTGAATAAATTGCCATAGGTATCTTCATACTTTTTGTTCTTTTCAGGGCTGCCCAGATCGCCAAAAAGGAAAATATTCCCACCGAAAAGAAACTGATGGCTGATTTGCTCGATTTTTACTTCTGATCCCTTCTTTATTCCGTTTAAATGACAAACTGCCTCTGCCTTTCGGTTCCGGTCAATTTCCTGATCAATTTTAGTCTGAACTTCCGGGTTCCAAAAATTCAGATAAGCTTCGCTCATTACAGAATTACTCACCCCTGGCCCCTGGGCGAATACGCCACCGCCAAACGACCAGGCTCCAGCTAACAATACAAAAATTAATCGTTTCATTATTACATCATTAAATAGTTATATTCCATCTCCGTCCTTTTTCAGGTAAAATTCGGCTTGTTGTACTTTTCCCGATTTGTCTTTCCAACTTACACGGTAGCGGCCTTTAAACCCGCGGAATTTCACATTCCCGTTTTCATCAGCCTTAATAGTCAGGTTGGTTTTCCATTCATGGTTGATCAGGTTATCAAGCGCATAAAACGATGGTTTTGGATCCATATTGCGGGTAAAAAGGCCCGATACTGAAGGTTCGCCTGGAGCGCCGCAATCGTCAACCACATTCCACCAGGTGATCCCCATCATCGGTTTGATACTGAACCACAAACGATACAGGTTCCGCGCAATAACCGCCTGAATCTTCATGCCCCGGTCATCATTTCCCGGCGAAGTAATTGTAATTTCGCTTAAATGAATTGGTAAACCTGCTTTCGAGATTGTCGCCATCTTATCCCAAACCTGCTGAGGGCTTTCGGTCAGTTTTCCTTCGGCAATGTCGAGGCACTGCTGCGGATTAAACAGGTGCATTTGTGAGCCCATGATATCGATCCGGCATCCGTGAGCCAAAAGGTCTTTGACCTGATTAGCGTAATTTTCATTGTTGGCATAATCGTTTATATTCAATTTTACACTTTTCGGGAACAATTTGTCAGCCAATTTGAATGTTTCATATGTATAATCACCTGGCATTAAACCGTATGCACTCTTACATACCGCGTCGCCTGTTACCGAATTTCCATGAAAATCGATAGCGCTTTCGTTTACAACATCCCAACTTTGCAGACGCCCGCCGTAATAGTTAATCAATTCGGTTACCCGCTTCTGGAAGAGCCGTTTCATCTCTTTAAAAAATACTGGCGCCAACGCTTCAATCTGGACGGGTGTCAGTTTATCGAGTTCTTCTTTGGTCAGTTTACCAATCTTTTCCTTTTCATCAGCTGGGCAAAATTGATCGTACAACCATTCGGGGTGCTGCCATTTACGGTTTCCCCAGATTATCGTGTGCCCGTGCAGGCGAATACCTTTGCTCTCGCAAAATGCTACCACCTGATCAGAAGATGGTCTTCTCCAGTGTGGTTCTTCCTTGGGTTCTTTCACACCGTTCCAATATTCTTCCGTATCCCAATATTCTTCGCGGAATCGTGGACGATTAGGCTGCATTTCAAATTTCTTCCAGTAAAACGCGATAGTAGCCGAATTAAAAAGAGTACCATACAAATCCTTGTATTTTTGATTTCTTTCTTTCGTGCCCAACTGATTGAAATTGAAGATATGTGCCCCAAAAATAAAATCGTGCGAGAGTTGTTCTACCTTAATTTCTGAGCCTTTTGGCAAATTTTTCAACTGAAGTACTGCATCAGCCTTCCGGTTTTGATCAATGTCCCGATCGACTTTTGCCTGGACATCGGGGTTCCAGAGCTTCCAGTAAGCTTCGCTCATTACGCTATTCTCTTCCTGCTCCACTTTCAACCTCTTCGGATCTTTCCCTGCTGTTTGAGCCTTTATTTGACCAAAGCAACATATGGCGATTGCCAGACATAAAAATTTAAGCTTCATAAATATTGATTTAGTTGGTTATAAAATTTCTTTTTTTTGAATATTTCTCACTTTAGCTTGATTGACTGCATTTTTGAATTCCAGGCTCCTACGTTTAATACAATGTTTTTCCCGACACGCTCCTCTCTCCAGAGAACATTCACCTCAATTTCGCGGGATTCGCCAGGAGCCAGCCAGAAATAATTATCGGTTGCATAAAAAGCCCGTTTAACACCGGCAATGTCGATATTGGTCATAAAAGCAGGCACTTTACCAGTATTTGTAATTTTTATCTTTACCTGGCTCCTTTCAGTGGATATTGATTTATTAGCCAGTATTTCGGCACTGAGTTTGGCCTGTGTTTTCGCTACGGTTGGCTTTAACCATGGCCCTTTGTTCAGGGTAATCCAGGGAATTGGCTCATTTACATACTTGTCGTGAAATACCTGATCTTCCATTTGTTTCAGAACCCGTGGGTAATAAAGCGAGCGGGAGATCAGTTCGCCGTTACTGTTATGCAGTTCGGCAACAACAAATAAAAAACGGTCGCGGTAATCCATCGGGATTTGATATTCGCCCAGGTTCGCCTGAGTTACCAATGGCCCCTCAGAAACATTAACATTAGCCTCATTATTCCAAAGCGGTTTAAATGTATCGTCGTAAACAGCTACCGAAATCTTTCCAGCGATAGCAACTGTACCAGCATGCGTAATTTTACCGGTAAGCCCGAATCGTTCGCCTGCTCCCCAAACCAACCGTTGCAAATCAATGGCAACATGGGTAGGCTCGTAAGTACGTTTCAGGAAATAATATGGAGCCGATGCCTGCCCAAACCAATCCATGGTTTGAATTGCAATAACGGGCCAGGGCCTTTTATAAACCCAGGGCATCAATCCTGTTGTAATCGGGTAATTTCCCTGCATTTTTTCAGAAAACAACTGGTAAAATTCTCCGGCACCAATTTGCGTTGCTTCGGTAATCGACTCAATTGAAGGGTTCGACATGTCGTTGATATGCGAAGCACGGCTCAACATACGCGGTACCCGGCTCGGACCATATTCGGTGAAATGATGGATAAACTCGGGATGATTCTGATAAAAGTTTTTATCCCACATTTTCCCCAGATCGACAAATTCCTTGTTGTCAACCAGTTCGTAAAACAAACTGACTTCGGGCATGCTGTGCATCCCTGTTTCCGACACCCAGGGTTCGAATTTGTAGTTTTTGTTGTACCAACAAGGGTCCATGTCGGGATAGGTATGCATGCAGCCATCATCAGGAGTAGTACGTACAAAAAACCGGGATTTATCGAAAATATCGAGATTACGCTCGATGATACCAATAGATGCCGTATTTCCGAACGAATATGGATTGAACTCATTTCCACCACACCAAACAACCAATGATGGTTCGTTTCTCAGGCGGAAAATATTTTGTACAACCTGGGCTTCCCATACGTCCTGCGGATAATCAGGTGTATCCTGATTCCCGATCGGAAAATCCTGCCAGACCATTAGGCCAAGTTCGTTGCACAGCTTGTAAAATTCGTCGGTTTCAATCAGGCCTCCTCCCCATACCCGGATAAGCTGAATGCCCATATTCCGTGCAGCTTCGAGCGCCCAGCGGTATCGCAATTCCGGAAGGTCGAGTAACAGGTCGGCTGGCATCCAGTTCATGCCCTTTACAAACAACTTTTTGCCGTTGACCACAAACTGCCAGTTTTCCCAGCGGTCGGCCGTACGTGGTCCCTGAGTAGCAATCCGGTCAATGGTACGGATTCCATAATCGAAGTTTAACTGATCGACCGGAGCGCCGTTTTTCTTTAAAGAGATTCGAACCTGGTAAAGATTTGGATCTCCCAACCCGTTAGGGTACCATAGTTTCGGATCGGAAATAACAATATCTTCTGCAAGCCAATTTGTTCCCTTATACAAATCGGGAGTAAAAGTCCGGTTAAAAACAGGTTTTCCCTGAAATAGAAACTCACAAACAACATCCAGTTTATCGGTCACCTTGATAAAAGAATCACCCTTTTCGTTCGGCTGATGAACAATCGTATTGTTCCATGGGTGCAATTTTTTGTTAAGCGAAGTAATGCCGGCTAAAATTTCCATCGACAACTGAATCGTGGCCTTTCCGTTCGAAATTTCTTTTGTGACCAGGTAAGGCCGTTCAAGATGGTACTCGGGTAATATCTCGATACGGGCACCCTGCCACATTCCTACCGTGAAAAATGCTTCAGTTCCCGATCCGCCTGAGATTATCCAAGGTTTGATAATCTTTCCACTGGCGCGCGGGTTAAATCCCTTCACTTTCGAATAATCGTATTCGCCAACACTCGTACGGGGCAGGCTCTCGACATCGGTAGCTCGGTTTCCCCAATTCCCGGCCTTTACTTCAACCGTGATTTTGTTTGAACTACCAAATTTTGTCAACCGGGTAATGTCGATTACCGGACCTCCAAACATACCTTCGTGTATGCCAGCCAGGCTGTCGTTCACCCAAACTTTCGAAAAATAGTCGATCCCATCGAAGCACAACATAACAGAACATCCTTTTGCTGAAACAGGAACCTGCACTTCTTTCCGGTAATACCAGGCTTTTTCTTCAATCCAGCGATATTGAGTCGAATTTTTATGTGCATATGGATGCGGTAGCTTCCCGGCCTTGTAATACGACCAGTGCACCGAATTTGGAACCTGAGTTTCAAAGGGATCTTTTCGATTTTTCAGTTCACTAACATTCGAAACAGGAGCATCCATATACGAGAGCTCCCAGCTTCCCGCCAAATCGATGTGTTGGTCCTCTTGAACCCGAGGGTTGATCCAGTATGGTTGCCACAACTTTGCCGGGGATTGGGCAAAATCATTCTTATTCAGCACGACAAGAAAGAAAAGCATCAGGAAATAATACTGTAGCTGATTTTTTTTCACTTCAGATTGGGTTAGTCAATTTACTATAAACTATAAACTTACATAAAAAATAACCCGGACAAGTGTTTGCCCGAGTTATAATTATAATAATAAATTATTAATATCCAGGATTTTGGTCAGTTGTCGGACTTATTTTTGAATTGTAACTTAACTCAGCAACCGGAATTGGCCATAAAAATTGTTTATCGGCAACATCCTTACCTGTATTCGCTTTGATAATTGACTTAAGTTTTGCCGAACCCAAACGTTTCAGGTCGAACCAGCGTTTCCCTTCGCAAGCGGTTTCATAGCAACGTTCTTTTATTACGAGGTCGATAAATAAATCCTTATCATAATCAGACACCTTAAAATCAACTGGCGACACAGTCAACGGATCGTACCCGTAAGCCCGGCGATGAACCATATTCAACCGTTCCACAGCATCGGCAGAGACTTTACCGGTTGCCCTGCATTCAGCTTCTGCACTCAAAAGCAATACATCTCCATACCTGTAAACCGGAACGTCATTGGCGTTGGCACTGGCTGAAGGAGCCGCCGGATCGATAAATTTTAAGGTAAGTAACGAAGTGGTACCCAGACCAATGTTCCAGTTGTACCATAAACCACGGCGAAGGTCGGCTTGGTTCCAGTTCTTAATGATCGGGTTTTTGTCGCTATCAGTATAAATTCCATAATAACCGCCTCCACCGCAAAGTTTCGATCCTGGGTGGTGCAGCATCATGGTATATGATTGTCCATTTTCGTGGCTAAATTTAATATAGAATACTTCTTCGGCAGTTGACACCACATCAACGCCGAAAATCTTGTAATAATCATTGACCGTTTTTACCGGCACCAGTGAGTATTTTTTAGAGGCAATCACCTCGGCTGCTTTACTGGCAGCCTCAGCATTCATTCCCTTGTAAAAATAAACATCGGCAAGTAATGTTTTGGCAGTCCATTTTGATGCACGTCCCGGTGCCGATGGGCTATCGGGTAAATTAGTTTCAGCCTCTTTTAAATCGGCTACGATTAACTGATATACATCAGCTTCCGAACTGCGCCCCACTTCAAGTACGTCGTAGTTGGCTTCAGTGCGGATTGGTACACCAGCCCAATTCCGGACCAAAAGGAAGTACGAAAAAGCACGCAGAAATTTAGCCTCAGCTACACTTTGCGATTTGTCAGTCGCGTTCAACTGGGCCCCCTTAGGGGCATTCATTATAACAATATTTGCATTGCGGATACTGCGGTAAACATCAGTCCAAACACCATCGGTACGACCGATATTGGTTGCATTTAAGCCCTGAAAGTCGCTGTTAATTGCCCAGCTTCCCCGTCCATATTGGTAATCGGTAAAACATTCAATCAGCGAGATATAATTCATACCAAATACGTTACCTGTGCGTAATGGGGCATAAATGGCGGCAATAGCCGATTCCATTTCCAATTTTGTATTGTAGAAAGTCTCAACAGCGATCGATTTGGGTTTCTCAACCAGGGCATCTTCGCAGGAGAACAAAGCCAACAGCAGGATTAAGGATATTATCTTTTTCATTGTGAATAATTTTACGGGTTAAAAACCTACTTTAATACCAATCGTAACCGTTTTGGAAGTCGGATATGTATAATAATCCATTCCCTGGTTAAGTGAATTTGATCCTCCCTGAGAATTTACATCCGGATCGAACCACGAGTATTTTGTAAACGTAAGCAAGTTCTGGCCACTAACATAAATCGAAGCATTCTTCAACCAACTGATATTTGTCGCTTTAACCGGGACATTGTATGCAAGTTGAATATCACGTAACCTTAAATACGAACCATCCTCAATCAGACGCTCTGAAAAGTTCATATTCAGTTTATTGGTTATTTTGGGGTATTTGGCATTGGTATTTTCAGGAGTCCAGTGGTTATAATATACTTCCTTTAACATATTCAGCCCGTAACCATAATCAAGGGTATTGCAAATTGCACTTACGTTGGCAATATCATTTCCATACGAACCCTGCCAGAACATCGTTAACTCGAAGTTCTTAAACGACATGGTTGAGTTTAACCCATAGATGAAATCAGGGTTTGGATCACCAATAATCGTACGGTCGGCCGGAGTAAACAGTCCATCTTTGTTAAAGTCTTTATATTGCGGCATACCGTTGGCATCGTATCCGTTGTCCTGATATCCGTAGAACATACACATGGGTTCGCCCTCACGCAAAAGGTTTTGAATGTTGTTAATAAATACAACTCCAACACCACCGCTCAAAATATCCTGGCCATTGTACAATTTTATGACTTTCGATTTATTAAAAGCGATGTTCGCATTGATATCCCATTTAAACGGACCTTTAAAAATACCGGCATCAAGCGTAAACTCCAATCCGTTATTTCTTATCTGGCCAACATTCTGGATGGTTTGGGTGAAACCTAAAGTCGGCGGCAATTGAACAGTGTTAAGCAAATCCCTGGTATTTTTGATGTAATAATCGGCCGATAATCTGAACCGTCCTTCCAGTACGGCCACATCCAGACCAAAGTCAGCTTGTTCGGTTGTTTCCCATTTCAAATCGCCGGGCAAAGAGGTTCCCGGAGCAAACGTATTGTATTGTGTTTTCCCGAAAACAGTTTTTCCTGAGGCCAACTGATTTAAGGTGGCATATGCACCAATAGCCTGGCTTCCGGTTAAACCCCAGCTGGTTCTCAGCTTTAAATCTGAAATAATTGGTATATTTTCCATGAAACGCTCATTTTTGACCCTCCATGCAAAAGCGCCTGATGGGAAATAGCCCCATTTACCTCCTTCGCTGTACTTCGACGAACCATCGGCACGGAAACTAGCCGTAAACAGGTACTTGTTATCGTAGGTGTAATTTATCCTGCCCAAATATGACATCAGCGTTGACTTTGAATAATAAGTACTTGGAATGCCCGGAGTCCCTGCTGCCGAAAGATTAGCGGTTTCGGTAATATCGCTCAAAAAACCGGTTCCACTGCCCGACAATCCTTTAGAAACTCCATCTTCATAGGTAAACCCGGCTAAAGCCGACAGGCTGTGTTTTTCGTTGATCGTTTTTACATAACTGACCGTATTTTCATTCAGTATACCGGTGTATTGAGAAGTAGAAACACCTGCATATCCCTGCGAATTCAGGAATTTCAACGATTGGTAATAATCCGAACGAGAATCATTATTCTCGATGCCCCCAAAAATTTTGACTGTTAAACCTTCGATAGGCCTGAAGAAAACCGAAGCATTGGCCTGTACGATATTTGCGACAGAATTATCATCTGTTTCGTTAAGGTAATTCAACGGGTTATAAATCGCATTCGAAATGAAAGGATAAGCTGTCATTAAGTTGCGGTATGTCCCATCTTCGTTGTATGGAGTGAGTGTTGGCGGAGCCGATACAATTGCACTTATCAACGATCCTCCGCGGTTACCACCGCTCGAGTTTTCTTTGTTGGTTTCGTTTTTGGTGAGTTTAACCCCGTATTCAATAGCAAAGGTTTTACTTATTTCATGTTTTAAATTGGCGATCAACGAGTAACGGTTATAATCACTGTTTTTAATAATCCCCTCATTACTGTCCCATTAAAATCTAAAGAAGTTCTTTGAAATATTTGAAATTTAGTTAGTTATAAGTGATTTTCGATTAAACGGATTTCAATTTGCATATTCGTTATTCTTAATGAGAATAGCAA
>Ga0116170_10004035_pt1 | contig 13563 bp, 9 predicted proteins | sample AD_JPNHW1_MetaG_FD_89797 | JGI IMG/M metagenome (GOLD analysis project Ga0116170, IMG submission 89797) | Active sludge microbial communities of municipal wastewater-treating anaerobic digesters from Japan - AD_JPNHW1_MetaG | ecosystem: Engineered > Bioreactor > Anaerobic > Digestate | place...
ACATCCGTTTTCTCAACAAAGCCTTGCTTGTTCATTTCAGTAACCTCGTAAAGGGTTTTGTTAATGTTTTCAAGCGTTTGTGCCAAGATTTTCTTGCTCTCCTCGGCCAGCTGAATCATATTGTAAGTATTCGAGACAGATTCAATCACGTCCTGCTTTGCTTTATCGGCATTTTGCTTCGAAAGCCCGTAGTAAACTTTAGCTGCCTGCAAACCAACAATATACGATCCGCTAAAAATTAACTGAGATACCGTAAAATCGAATGTAGTATTGTTTGGTACACCCAGCTGAACTTCAGCTCCTTTCAGAGAATTTAAGTAAATGGTTTCTCCACTTTGCAACGGCAGTTCACTAATTGTACCAGTGCCTGAAGTGGCATCAAAGGGAACTTTCGTTTTCGACAATTCCATCCCGCCGCCAAAGCTCATTGATGGGATTTTAAAAATGTGCTGATAGGCACCTTTACCGTCAATGTGTGGCAGCCCGGAGGCAGTAGTTTCCCAGATCTTCTTCTGCGCTATTTTCAGGTCAAGCTCTGAGTTGAGGATGTCGGTATTGTACTGCAAGGCCATTTTCAATGCTTCCTGCCTCGATAACTTCACAGGATCCTGCGCCTTTACAGCAAAACTCTCAAAGAGAAACATCCCTGTTGTTAGAAGTAATGCACACGTTTTTTTGAACATAGTAATTGTTTTTATTTGTTTAAATCTTTGTTTAATCCTTTAACCTCAGCCTTACGCATTTCGAAATAGGCAATTCCATCGGCTGTTGCAATCGACCGGATAAGTGTTTCGAACATGGCCTCAAAAATTTGCTCATGGGTAATGTTCTCGACAAACCAAAAATCCTGCTGGTGCATATCTGTTATGTTTTTCACATAGAGCCCTGAAATAAGTTCAATGTTTATATCACTTCTGTAAAGCCCTTCTTCAATTCCTTTCCGAATATTTTTGCCTATTTCTTCGAGAATGTGCCCCTTTTTCTGTTCCATGAATTTGCTGGAAATCGGTTCATAATACTTTTTCAGCTCGAACTTCACCTTTGGGTTCATTTGATTCATTTCTCTTGCTACCATAGAACTGGCAATAAACAGAATTTCGATAGCATTGTGTTGCTGCAAACACATCTCATCAAATAACCTTTGCCGTTTTATATCATCAAACTCAAATATTTTTTCGATCAAATCTTCTTTATTCTTAAAGTACTGATAAAGAGTCTTCTTTGAGATTTTTAAATTCCGGCTAATATCATCCATATTCAAGTTGCGAATACCAAATTCGAGGAACATGGCTCCAATCTTGTCCATTAATTCCATAAATTTCGGATCGTCGAACTTTGCAATCTCTGCCATAAATCTTTCAATTTTAATTTAGCCGCAAATATTGGAAACATTTTTAACACAGAACGTTTCCTGTATGTAAAGTGTTTTTTAAATTTCGGATCAAATTTCCGGCTTATATTAAAAAAATAAGCTATTTAGCTAGACTACCATTCAATATGAATAGGTGAATGACAGATTTCAGGCGGTAAAACCATTCTGCATAAACTCACAAATTGCTCAAATCGAAAGTGAATCTTTTTTGTTGACGAACAGAAAGACCAAATATTTTACTGAATGACAATCGGGTGGAAGAATTTGTTAAGCAAAAAACAAACCTCGATTGCCGGTAAGCGAAAAAAATCAGAAAATCAGGCCGGTAAACCAGGCCCAAACGATGTAACGGACCAGTTTCCCGACGAACATTGTTACCGAAATTATAAACACATTGGCCCGAAGAACGCCTAAACCAATCGCGAAAATATCTCCAACGCCGGGCACCCAAGTCAAAAATGCAAAAAAAGCACCCGATTTGTAAAGCCGATTGTGCCATTTTTCAATAGTTTCACGTTTCACGCGAAGGTATTTCTCTATCCACTCCCACTTGCCCATATAGCCAAGGGCAAAACTGGTCATCCCTCCGGCCCAGTTTCCGAGCGAAGCCACCCAAACGGCCCAGAAAACGTCGGTTCCATTGGCTAAAACGGCCGATAGCACCACTTCTGAACTAAACGGAACAACCGTAGCTGCCAAAAAGCTGGCAAAAAAAAGGCCCCAAAGGTTATAATCGAAGAAACCAGCCATAAAAACAATAAATTACTGAAACAAAAGTAAAATAAGTCGCGAATAAAACCGGAACGAATATTAGAATGCAACTGAACTTTAATCATTCAAGATTCTTAATTACCTTTGACCCAAATTCAAACAGACAACAATGGAGACAACAAGACAAAATAAAATATCGCGACTACTTCAAAAAGATTTGGCCGAAATTTTTCAGAGGGAAGCCAGAGACCTGATGCACGGAATTATGCTCAGCGTAACTAAAGTACGAATTTCGCCAGACCTTTCGGTTGCGCGCGTTTACCTTAGCGTATTTCCTTCGGAAAAAGGGAAAGAGGTTTTGTTTGAGATCAAACAGCAGCAATCGCGCATCAGAGGCTTGCTCGGACAAAGGGTTGGCAAACAACTACGGATTGTTCCCCAACTTGATTTTTTTATTGATGACAGCCTCGATTACATCGAAAACATCGACAGGTTGCTGAAGGAATAGCTTCGGCAAGCTCAGCTACCGGCACTTTGCTGATGTCGCGAAAAGCACTGGTTTGCCTTCTTTTTACTTTTAACTTTTGACTTGAATTATGCAGTACGATCCGATAAAACGCTCGCTGGGAAAGGTCTTCAATAAAAATCCGTTTCTGCGAAAACTGTTTTACCAATTACTCGACTTATTACTTTTACGTGCCTGGCATATCCGGAAAGAGCTCCGCAGCCGATTGCACTCAACGCCCGAAGTAAAGGCAATACTCGATGCCGGTTCTGGGTTTGGCCAATATACCTACCGAATGGCGAGCTGGTTTAGCAGTGCCGAAATAAAAGCAGTTGACATAAAACCCGAGCAGATAGAAGATTGTAACCAGTTTATGCAGAAAGCAGGTTTGGCAAACCGGGTAAAATTTGAACTGGCAGATTTAACTCAATTCAACGAACCCTCAAAATACGACCTGGTGCTTTCGGTTGACGTGATGGAACATATTGAAGAAGACGTGCAGGTTTTCAGGAATTTCTACTCGTCGTTACGAGAAGGAGGACTGCTTTTAATTTCAACACCTTCCGATCAGGGAGGTTCCGACTCACACGACCACGATCACGAAGAAGGCGTTCACGGATTTATTGACGAGCATGTGCGCGATGGCTACAACATTCAGGATATTGAAGCTAAATTAAAATCGGCAGGTTTTGCGAAAGTACAAGCTCGGTATTCATACGGATGCCCAGGGAAGATATCGTGGAAACTTTCGATGAAATATCCAATTCTATTGTTAGGAGTCAGCAAAATTTTCTTCGTGATTTTACCGTTTTACTACCTGGTAGTTTTTCCGTTTGCGCTTATCCTGAACTTTTTTGATCTGAGAATGAAGCATAAAACCGGAACCGGTTTGATTGTAAAAGCCTGGAAATAGGAAAAGGTCAGAAGACAGAAGTCGGAAGAAATTACCGAAAATAGAAACAATAGGAACTAAAGAAACAATCTAAACCCCTTTGAGAACAGCCTTCTATATCGCCCGTCGTTACCTCATTTCGAAGAAATCGGTTAACGTGATTAACGTGATATCCGGAATTTCGGTTGCAGGTGTAACCGTAGGAACATTGGCATTGGTAGTTATCCTTTCTGTTTTCAACGGGCTCGAATCGACCATAAAAGATCTTTTTTCGGTATTCGATCCCGACATAAAGATTTCGAACAGCGTGAAGGGCAAACCTTTTGAACTAAGCGCCATTAATATTGACGAGATTCGAAGCGCAAAGGGCGTTTTATCGGTGACTCCGGTTATCGAGAAAGATGTTTTTCTGATGTACAATAAACGAATGTACTTTGCTACCTTAAAAGGAGTTCCGCCTGATTATAACAAAACGTCGAAGCTTGATTCGGCATCAATTGTAAGTGGCAAATTTTTGCTGGAATCCAATCAGGTTCCATACGCTGTTGTTGGCCAGGGCGTTGCCTACTACCTTTCTGTCGGGCTGAATTTTTCTGATGCGATCCACATTTATACACTGAAAGACGAAGTTGCAGGACGTCCGACGCTTGACAATACCTTTAAACACGGAACTATTTACGCTTCAGGAATATTCTCGAGCCAACAAGAAATTGACTCAAAATACGTTTTGGTTCCCATAGACTATGCCCGCGAACTGTTTGAAATGAATTCAAAAGTCAGTGCGATCGAAATCAGAATCGAAAAAGGAACAGAACCAGAAAAGATAAAAGCAGCAATTTCAGGAAAAATCGGCAGCGGATTCGATATAAAAACCAGGTTCGAACAACATGAGTTGTTTTACCGGGTGATGCAATCTGAAAAATGGGCTATTTTCTTCATTCTCGCCTTTATTTTGGTTATCGCGTCATTCAATATTCTTGGTTCACTTTCAATGCTCATAATCGACAAAAAGGCCGACATTTCTGTTCTTCAGAGTATGGGTGCCAATCAAAAACTAATCCGTAGAATTTTCCTTTTCGAAGGTTGGATGATTTCACTGGCCGGCGCATTTATTGGTATTATTGTTGGGGTAATAATTTGCTGGATTCAAATTCGATTTGGTATTCTGAAAGTTCCCGGCAGTGGTTCCTTCATTTTCACGGCCTATCCCGTTAAAATTAAACCGAGCGATCTTTTTGCCATTTTCGCCCTGGTTTCCGGAATCGGGTTTTTAGCTGCCTGGTATCCGATCCGCTTCATTTCAGGAAGATACCTTGCTACTCAGCCCAAATAATAATTTCGCGTTGGGAAAACCTTAAAATTTTGGCTACCACAGCTTCGAACTATTTTCTTATTATCAGCTTTTTGCTGTGGTTATATCCGTTCATTTGAACATTAAGCAAATACATTCCCGATGCAAAACCAGTTAAATCAAGAACAAATTTGTTCGAAGTCATACTCACCGGCAATTGTTCTTCGTATATTTTCTGCCCCTGAATGCTGTGAACGGTAACTTGAGCATTTCCTTCAACCGGATTTGCAATAACCATGTTGAATGAGCCGGAGGACGGATTGGGATAAACTTCCAGCGAATTACTGATTAAATCAATATCAATATTCCCGTATGCTGCGTTCTTTCCGTCAACCTGCATCCAGTAACGTTTCCCGGGCGTCAGTTTCAAATTCTCCAGCTCCGAAGTGTAGTCCGAAGCTGAACGATTATCATTTGCTGCAATCAGCGTGTATTTTCCCTTAGTCGCTAAATCACTCTCACTGTCGGCCCCATAAACCGCAATCTGGTCGTCAAATCCCTTGGTATCGATTGTCAACAAGCCATTTGACGGCGCAATAAACGAGAACCACACCGAATTGTCGAGCACACTCGATTTTCCTGTTGTTTTCGGACACCATCCGACATCAACAGTACAGCCACTTTCCGGAGGGACAGGCTCTCCGGTCTCGGTTGTAGCACATCGGTTTGAATATCCGGAGTTGCTCCCCAGCGACAAGGCCGCTGCATTTTTTATATTATCATTGGGTTGAACGATTACATGAAAAAGAATACTGTCGGAAGCCGAACATGTTCCGTGTGTTCCCGCAACCTTTACCCAGGTGTCGAAAGAACCACCTCCAATTGCCGAGCTATTTAGCGTAAGGAACAGCGTATCTGCCTTCACAGTAGTTGAAATTTTTTCTTTTTCAGAAACCTGGAAACTATATGAAAGTGCACCTTTGGCAATTAACGGGAAAGGTTTCAGGTCGCAACCGCAAACCGTACTGTCAGCCGTACTTGCCTGATAAAACCGAACATCGAGATTACTTCTGGCCACAATATAGTTGTTTTGTGTATTGACATCCGACCCATAGGTGTTTGTCGCTTTCATTGTTACAGAATAAATTCCTTCTTTCAGAAAGGCGATTTTGGGATTCTGCGAGGTACTGTCTGTTCCGTTTGTAAACTGATAAGCCGTTGGTGAAATTTTCCAAAGCCATTGGGTTGGCATGTTTTTGCTCTCGTCGGTAAACTGAATCGGCGAATTGAGACATACTTCCTGAATTTCGGCAATAAAATTGGCTTTTGGCGGCAGCTGGCCCAATCCGTCTAATTTCTTCACGCCGGTATTATCCGGGTCGAGCCAATGGGCCAACTGATTTGAATAAGTTGCAGAATAATTCCACGACATTGAAAATTTTCCGTACAACGACTCACCAGAGCTGCCACCATGCAATTGCCCAACAATACGTTTGTTTTGGTCGAAAAAAGGACTTCCTGATGAGCCAGCTTCAGTGTCTCCGGCGTTGAAAATGACCCACCAATGCGAATTTGCCGTGGTGGTTGACATCACTTTGCCTGTATCGTCGGTCCATTGTGTTGAATATGGATAACTTTTAACGGCATTATTTTCAACGGCTATACATTTGGGCGTTCCTTCCGGATGATGAATTCCTACTCCGGATGTTGGATTGTCACCAGCAGCATTCCATCCGGCAAAATATGGGCTATAACTAGTCGGTGGATATTCTTTCAGAAGTAAAAGAGAAAAATCGGAATACGTACTGGTTGACTTTAATGTCGCGCCCGCGAGTGTTTTATTGTTCTTTGCATCGCTCGAAGAGCAAGTCGAATTCTCGTATTGAAAATACGTAACCAAGGTGCTTGCTTCGGAAGAAGTACTGATACAATGGTTTGCCGTTAAAAAATAAGGAGTTCCATCTTCGCGAACATTGTTTACCAACGCCCCGGAGCAGTAATAAGAATATTTCGAGTCATTGAAGGTCATCAGGCAAACGCTGTTTTTTTCATTTTGCCAATCGGCGCCCTCCGGGCAATTGATTCCTATTCGCGTGGTCGCAACTGCGTTCAAATCAACATAGGCCTGCGAAACAGAACCAATAACTACTTCGCCGGAAAATTCTGAAGAAGACGGTTCGAAGTACTCGATAATTAGTTTTTTGGAAGGAAACTCGGCAACTGGCAGCCGCTTTTCGGCATTGTTATTCAACTCCGAAAAAGCACCTCTCAACAAAGTTTTTGATGGATCATAAAAATAAAGCCGTGCACCTTTGGGCAAATTGAACGATTTAAAAAAAACGCCCAACGAGAAGGCATCCTTTGAGTCAATCTCATATTGCCATATCGAACCCTTTCCGGGAATATCAGTTTTTAAACCAGCGTCTTTAATATTCAAGGCAAATTGCTGAACAACTCCGAACCGATTGTCAATCCTGAAATCGGCATCTTCCTTCAGCATTTTAGAAGGTTGAACAGAATCGAGCTCCAGCGCCGGTAAAACTGCCGCACTTTTTAGTTGAAGCTTAAAACTCTCAGGAACATCATTAACAGTTATTTGAGCCTCTCCGCGATAAAATGCAGCCAGAAAAAAAAGACCAGCTATTGCCAAAAATTTTGTATTCCACTTCTTCATTTTCCTATCCACTCAAAGTTATAGCATAACAGCTAGCTCAACACATTGGTTTTTCGTTTTCGCCATGCCATTATTTCACTTCTCAACTCTACCTATATCCGTTCGGCAGGTATACTACCCTAAATTCACAAATTAATTTTTCACAACGGACACTATGGTTAAAAAACACTGAAACATACAACTAATTGTTGAATAAAAAGCGATATCCGAAACGAAACACCACCTTTCCAAAACCTAAAAAATTACCAGTTCTGCCCCGCCCTCTCTATCTAAAAAAAGACTTCAACTTCATTCAGGAAAAATACGATTTTGTACTGATAAACTATGAGCCGATATACGACTTTTCCCGTATTAAAAAGACTTTGAGAACCGGCTACTTTCGCAATAGTTTAACCGAAAAATAGAACTATTATGAAAGTAAAAGGAAAAAAATTCGCAGCTGGTCTGCTCGTAATGCTAACATTTTCAGTGTTGATAGCTTGCCAAAAAGACGACGCCGACAGCACATCAGGGCAAACAAGTTCAACCACGCCTGCACTGACCGGAACCGACGGTGTACTTTGGGCCATTCAGCAATCAACTACAATGACCGTTATGGGCTACGAAGTTTCAGTTGAGGCCGGTTCAGGAGTCGGTGCCTTCGTAAATTCCGGTAAAAATGTCGATGCCGGAACTGTTAAATTGAACGGGAATGTACTTACAAACATGTCGAACAGCTATCTGTACACCATTTTACCCACTCAACCAGAGGGAATTAACTTTTCATCCGGAATTAAATGGGATGTTTCTGGTGGAAACGGATTTACAGCTTTTAATCATACGGTAAGCAAATCATTTCCTGTTGCATCGGGCTTCTCAGCCGCTTCAACGTTAAGTTCGGGAAGCAGTTACACTATTTCATTTACAGGTGTCTCAGGAGCCGACTCTATTATTTTCGTGGTCAATAACATTCACAAAACGGTGCCGGGAACAACCAAGTCATACACCTTCACGGCCTCGCAACTTAGTAGCCTGAAAGCAGGCTCTGCAGCTATAAGCGCCGCTCCTTACAATGTAACCTTTGCCACATACGGCGGTAAGAAAATTGCTTTTGGCACCCAGGTTGTCTATCAAAAAAACATCACTGTCAACTAATCGAATAGCTTTAACGCAGAACGGAATCCGTTAAAGCTGAAAAGACAGGAAACAAAAAGTCATATTATTATTTTAACCATAACACTTATTTGCTATGAAATTTAAAAATCTACTTCTCGCTATTGTAATCGTTTTAGTCGCAGTAGCAGCAAACGCACAAGTTAAAAAAGGAGATAAAAATCTCAATATCGGCGTTGGATTGGCCAGCGCATTGTATTCAGGTTCGGGCTACAGTAGCAAAATTCCTCCAATTTCAGCCTCACTGGAATATGTTCTGAAGGACGACTTATTCGATGGGAAAGGTGCATTAGGCGTTGGCGGATACCTGGGTTACACCGGCGCCAAGTGGGACTACATGGGATGGGGCTGGAAATACAACAACATCATTGTAGGCCCGAGAGGCTACGTTCATTATCATCTGGTTGACAAACTGGATACTTATGCTGGTGCCCTATTGGGATACGATATTGTAAGTGCAAAAGAAACTGGCAATTCAATACCCGGGTACAACTATAGCGCAACCGCAAGTGGGGTAATATTTTCGGGTTTTATTGGCGCTCGCTACTTTTTCAACGAAAAATTTGCAGTAATGGGCGAACTTGGCTCCGGAATTGCTTACCTCAACCTCGGCGTTACACTTAAATTTTAGCGCTCAAGATCATTCCTGGCTAATAGGCAAAAACAAATCCCGGGGAAGCGAACGGTATCGCTTCTCCGGGATTCGTCTTATTTAAAGTGCCAAAGAACTATTTCACAACTGAAAATGCTGACGTGCCAGTTCCCATTACACCATCCAGCGTGATTCCCTGCACTTCTATTACAAAATCAGACAAAACCCGACCAGCAGAAACTGTAAATTCAAACTGCCCGGAAGCATCGACCTTTTGCTCCGGAATCCAGACCAGAGTCGTGCGGTTGTCTTTTTTTAAGTTTCCGATTTCGCTAACGAATGGAGTTGGAACTTTGAACTCCCCATCATATTTATCCGACGACGATTTTTTTTGCGCAACTTCAACCGTTTTGGCTTTTTTCTGGAAAATTTCGATTACACCAACCGAATTCAACCCGGTGTAGCGCTGTATATCCATTGGATTTGTTGAAACATTGATGTGATCGACGTCGGCAGGTGAAATATTCGAAATAGCCGAAATATCTGTTCCAAGCTGCTGCCCATCAAGTACTATAAGCGCTCCGCCCTGATAGTTTAGCGAATTCTCCGATCCGAGAAAAACAATCTGGTTATTTACAATCTTATATTGCTTGATCGTTTTAATGACATCCAGAATACTCGACGCCGACGAGAACATTCGTCTCTGGTTTTCAAAGCTTTGCGTATTCGCCTTTACCGCTTTCGGCGCTTTTGAAAATAACCATTCGTTGTTGCTGAAGTACGCGTCATTGGCCACAATTTCTTTGTTGAGCAAATTATATTTCTGAATGACTTCGGATATATTCACAGCAATTTGACCTTCCAGATTCTTAATTAAGTTAATGTTTAAAACGGCCTTACCGTCGGCATCGAGAGCCTTTGCAATAAATTTATTGAGATCACCCATTTTCAATTCAGGAAACAGAAAAATTCCTTCGGCATTTGTCGCCGCTGTATATTTCTTTCCCGTTTTTTCTTCTGTAAGTGTCACTTTAGCCTTGCCTACTTTAGCTCCGCTTTTATCCGTAACAAATCCTGAAATTTTAAAGTTCTCCACATTAGCTACTGAAACATTCTCTGGTCTAAACTTATTTATGTTCTCCCAGTTAAATCCCTTCAACTTATTGGCAATCAAGAAAACATCGGTAAACGCTGAGTTCCCGACTTTATCTCTAAACGAATTCGGAATGAGTGAGAACGGCGTTTCAAGCTCCGATTCAATCATCAGGTAATCTGCTATTTTATTAGCATTTCCTTCATTTCTGAATTTATCTGAAACAGATACGGAGATATTTCCGGCAACAGGCTGGTTATTTTCGTTGGTTAACAAAGCTTTTACTTTCATCTTTTCGCCGGAGTGAAGAGCGGTTTGCCCCGGCTGAACAGCGATCTTTAGCTTCTGACTGCTGTCTTTATATACGATTCTGTTGGCCAGCAGATTTCCTTCTTTGGAATAGACCGAAAGCAGGTTTATACCACGCGAAAGCTTTTCAACCGGGATCTTCAGCCTGCCCGTGCCGTTAATTTCCATATCGGCTGCCCAATAAACGTTGTTTCCATGAGTTACAGTTAATGCAACCGGGTGCTTTTGTTTATCGGGAAAAGTCAGGTTTGAATAAATAAATTCAGCATCGGTTTTAGTTACCGAAAGCGCTAATCCATCTTTTAAAGGCATCGGCAAATCAAATGATTGGTTCTGTCCCTCAGTACCAGATACAATAAGCCTGTATTGCTGTTGTTCAGGAATGCTGATTGAATACATTCCCAGCCCCTTTGAAACGGTTTTTACAGGTGCAACCTTTTCGCCCTGTGCATTTGCCAGCGACCCATCAATATTCACCGGAATTCCCCATTTATTGAACGCGGTGAACCCAACTCTTGTCGGAACTCCGGCTATTAAATTCCCACCTTCAGGAAAAAACTGGATTACAACCGGATCGAGGTTTGTCGGCAAAAAAATGTCGTGCGACCACTCTTCTCTCGAATCGGAAAGCCTGCAAATAAATGGTTCGCCGTTTGTTTTGTTAGGGATGGTAAACAAAATTGTAGCTTTTCCGGCTTCGTCTGTTTTAACTTTGTCTTTCGCTATCACTTCCGATCCATTCCGTATTTCGAACCTGAGCGGTTCGTTTTTCTGCATTTCTCCTGAAAAATCCCGCAGAATAACAAATAACTCATTTGACTTTCCTGAAATTGATACGCTATCTTTAGCCACCGCGTCAACAACCCACTGGTTACTGTATTGCGATTCTATCTTCAGCGGAATAATTGCGATTTGGTCCTGCGAGCTCTGCACCGAAGTGTAAGCGACCAAAAAGTAATTTGTATCGTCGAGTTTCTCGGGAATTAACAGATCACCAAATGCCGAGCCAGCTTCGAGTTTATACACGTCTTTCTTTAATGCCGAGCCCATTTTATCGTACAGACCAACGTATATTTTGCTGTTTTCTTCCGACGAAAGCAGATTATCGCCATTTGAAACAAAACTCCGAAACCAAATTGTTTCTCCAGGCCGGTACAGCTGTTTGTCCGTTGATAGAAAGACTTTTTCGCGTGGATAATAACTGAAATAAGTACTGATTTGCTGGCTGATTTTTGGGATGGGGCTCTGTTCCTGAGCTGAAAGGAACGAGACGAACAAAACCATTGAAAACAAAGAGATCAACGATTTCATCCGCAAATAATTTGTTTTTTTAATTGCCGAATGGAGCTCACATATCGACATTCCAATCGGTGTTTGTTCTTCCTGAAAACATGTTCGTTTCATAGTAATGCGTGATTAAGGTTTATTGATCGGGTTTGCATTTTCGTTTTTAAAAAGCGAGTCGCTCTTCATTGTATAATTTTCAAGCGATTTTCGAAGTTCCTCAGAAGGCTTAATGGTATTATAATCACCCCAATAACCGTCGTTGTAACTTGAAATTACTTCAGTAAAAATATCATCAGAGCGAAACAGCTCGTCCCGCCTGAATCTGTTTTTGTCGTCGGGTCTGAAATCTGTTATTAGCAATTCTGACTCGCTGTGAAAGACAGAATTCACCCGATCCTGCTTGCTCTTTACCCTGAATTTAATCGATGCCCTTGCAGTGCTCAAATGCCATTTATTTTCCGATCGGCGGTACGAAACTTTGTATTCAACATCAAACGGACGGACGTAAAAATCTTTTGGCTTTTTCCGGATAAGCGCCTCCCGCGCATATTTTAACCCAGCCTTACTGAGGCAGAATTCGGCCCTGACCAGCGCCAATGACGACATATCCACGTACAGTTTGCCCTCATAATCTGCGTCTTCCGACTTTTCCTTCGGCTTGAACGAAAGCAGGTAAGTGGCCCGGTTGTCAACATCAATTACTCCCTCCATTGTATATTTATACATATCGCGAAATTCAGGATCGAGAAACGAATCAAGCGTTTTCACTACATCCAGTTTGGTGATGTAATAGGGCCCGCCCTGAATTTTAAAATCGACAAACTGAAACGGCCTGACATTGTCGCTTTTTCTCCCTCTAATCACTTTAACTTTATCCTGAGTGTAAACATTATCGTACGATGCTTTCCTGATTTCCATCAGCGCTTCGGCCACACCTATGTATTTGTTGTCCTGCTTCAGAACTTCGCGGTAAAACGAAGTCATCACTTCCGTTTCGCGCCCATAATTAATCGGAATTTTAGCTAAAATCCGGTTTACAATTTCTTCAGGATTGACAACCGTTACCCTTATCTCTTTAAGCTGAACGGAATTGGGTTCCAGCGCCACCGAATAATCTTTATCGGCCAGCTGACTTATCGGAAATATTTGCTGCCTATATCCTAAACACGAAACTACAATTGTGTCGCGGCTCATCGATTCGGGAACTTTCAAAATAAACTCTCCATCGTTGTTCGAAACCGTTCCGATATTTTTCCTTAAAACAAAAATATTGGAGTACGGCAATGCATCCTTTTCTTCTCTGTCGGCTACTTTTCCCTTGAACAGAATGATTTTTGGGCGGCCATCTCCTGCCTCAGCTTTTTTTTTTGGTTGCCCATCGTCGGGTTTGGCAATGATTACCTGGTCGCCCATTACCTTGTACTCAAAACGCGATTCGAACAGCAAATCAAGCGTTTCCCGAATAGATTGATCGGTTACCGAAATGTCTTTTTTCTTATCTGCTTCAATCAACGACGCGTCGTATGAAAAAAAGATTTTAGCCTGAATTGAAATTTTATCGAGTATTGAAGCAATTGTCTCCGCTGTTACCTGAAGCGTAACTTTCTTTTCCAGTACAGAATTGTTTTCCTTTTGTCCGAAAGAATTCTCAAACAACAAAAGGAAAACAATCAGCAAAAATCCGC
>Ga0116170_10004039_pt1 | contig 13557 bp, 13 predicted proteins | sample AD_JPNHW1_MetaG_FD_89797 | JGI IMG/M metagenome (GOLD analysis project Ga0116170, IMG submission 89797) | Active sludge microbial communities of municipal wastewater-treating anaerobic digesters from Japan - AD_JPNHW1_MetaG | ecosystem: Engineered > Bioreactor > Anaerobic > Digestate | place...
CTCGACGACGACAACTACGAGGTTAAGGTAGAAAAAGGCGAGACGATCACGCGGATCACGATGCCGATGGACACGCAGATGCGCGAGCAGATCTCCGGCCTGACCAAGGAAATCGTCTCGTATATCGAGGCCCTGCCGAAATTCCCCGAGGACCTCGCGCGCATAGAGAAGCTCCTCAACGACCCCGAATCCAAGCTGTCCACGATCGCCACCCTTATCAGCAACGACGTCTCGCTGACAGCGGACCTCCTCAAGCTCGTCAATTCCGCGGCGTTCTCGCTGTCGAAGGAATGCCATAGCATCACGGAGGCGGTTAAGCTCATCGGAATACGGGGGATTAAAAACCTTCTGTACTCGATCGGAACCCTTAAGGTTTTGGGAAGCAAGACGGAAGAGCAGAAACGCCTTTGGATACATTCGTACAAGGCCGCGTTCTTCTCGTATAACCTCGCGCGAAACTTCCTGAAAAACTCGATCGTCACCGAGGACGCGTACGTCTGCGGCCTTTTGCATGACCTGGGAAAGATCGTCTTCAGCGCGATTCATCCCGACCTACTCGACAGGATCCAGCATCTCAAGGTCGAGCATAATATCCCGGACAAGATTTTCGACTCGCTGCTTACCGGCATCAACCATACGGAGATCGGCGCCGCGCTCGCCGAAAAGTGGAACTTCCCGCCCACGCTCGTCGCGGTCATTAAGTACCACCACGCGCCGGAATCCTCCACGGAGCAGTATCGCGCGCTCGTCTCAAACGTATGCCTCGCGGACCTGATGATCCATTACTCGGAAGGAACGCTCGAGTACTACCAGATCGACAAGAAGCTCCTTCAGATGTACGGAATCGCCTCCGAGGCGCATCTCCAGAAAATCTGCGCGAGCTTTCAGTCGGGATTCGAGGCCGAGCAGGCGAGATAGGATATCCATGCCTGCATGAGGACGCCAAAGGCCACGCCGACGTTAAGCGAGGCCTTTATCCCCGTCATCGGTATGGACACCCTGCCGTAATCGGCCCGCGCAAGACCTTCCGGACTCACGCCAAGCTCCTCCGAACCGATAATCACGATCCCCTTGCGCGGAAAATCGAACTCATCGATCGGGGTTCCCCCGGTCTCCAGCGCGAACACAGGCACATCCGCGGGAAGGTCCCGCAATTCTTTTACTTCCCAGGGAAGATACTCCGTGCAGCCCATCGCCGATCGCTGGGAACGCGGATGCTCGGGCGAAACGCACAGCGGCGACACGAAAAGCCGCTCGGCGCCAAAGGCCTCCGCCGTCCTAAATATCGAGCCCACGTTAAACGGCGAACGGATATCCTCGGCATAGGCCATAACGCCCGAATAGTACCGACGGGCGGACGGCTCTAGCGGCGCGGATTCCCGAAGTATCAGATCCCACTCCGCGGGAAAGGTACCGATCGCGGCAAGAAGCCCATGGCGGGCCCGATTGCACGCCCTGAAAAGAGAGTCGCCGGCATCAAGCAGTTTCACGACGTCGGCCGCGACGGCGGGGTCGACCGAAGGATCCTCCAGCGCCAGCTGAATCACGCCACGGACGTAGTCCTCCCCATATTCGCCCCAGGTCCCGGAATTCACGAACTCGCGCTCGCAAGCCGCCAAGAGCAGCGCGAGCTTCCGCCTGCGCTGCCCGGGAGGGAGTCGTTGCAATTTGAAGACGGGAATCATCAATACGCCTGTTTTACGAGATCGAAGAGGTCGTCGCGAGACATCGCGCGGGGAATGTAATTCATTATGTCGAGGGCCGCCGCGTCCTCCACGGCGGGAACGAGCTGATCGATGGAGAGCCCAAGGTCCTTAAGCCTCGTCGGAAGCCCGGCGAGCGCGAGCCTTCGGCGGATATCGTCGGTCGCCGCGCGGGCCGTTTCGCTCGCCGTCTGGCCGTTCGGGTTGACGCCTAGCATCTTTCCGATCGTCGCGATTCGGTCCACCTTCGCGCGGCTCGCGTCCTCCATGATGTACGGCAAAAGAACCGCGCACACGAGCGAGGACTGGGATTTATAGCGCGCGTTGCACGCCTGCGAGATAGCGGTGGCGACGCCGGGGGAACTTATGGCGACGCCCATGGAAGCCATGCAGCCGCCCTGCGCGATCAGCATCTCGGACGGGGTGCCGACGAGCTTGCTTTGCTCGGGGTCCAAGGCCAGAAGCAGCATCTCGATGGCCTTGCCCAGGATCGTCTCGGAAAAGAAATTGGACTTCGTCGAGACATATCCCTCGATGGCGAGAGTCACCGCGTGAAAAACCATGGACACGGCGGTATTCGGCGACATGTGCATGTAGAGGTTAGGGTCGATGACGACCGCCTTGCACACGGCCGGCTGGGTCTTCATCAGGCGTACCTGGCGATTCCTCGCGTCGATAACCGGCGTCCGGTCAAGAAAAACGTATGGGTCGCGGCAGGTCGAGGGAACCTCGATAAACGGCAAGGCCGCGGAATACGGCTGTACCCCACCCATAAAATCGTAGACATCGTGTACTTCGTTATAGAGGGACGCGACGGCCCTTCCCAGCGACGCGGTTCGGAGTCCGCCAAGGGAGATAACCCCATGCACGTGCGCTCCACGCGCGAGCGAAAGCGCCTGCTGCAGGGTTTCCGAAGTAGCGGCGGCGGGAATGTCGTCAAACACGAAAACGGCGATTCCCTTCTCTTCAAGCGCGGCGACGGCTTTCTCGGTCACCCCGAATTCCTTGAGAAAGGGATCCGCGATAAGCATATAGTTCGTGCCCCAAGCGGAAGCTACCTGACCCAGACGCGAGAGCGTATAGGGGCCAAGAATAACGTTTGGGGATATCCTAAACACAAAATCTGCCATACTTTCCTCGTAAAAACGATACTTCTTGCTTAAACTGTAGCATATTCTCGGTAAAAAAAAAGGCGGAACCCCGCAGGCCCGCCTTCTATACGCAAAAACTTCGGATTATTACAACCCGTACACGTCCATAATACGATCGGCGACCATGTCCACGACCGATTTATTGATATAGGAAGGGTCTTTCATTTTCTGCATTACCTCGGCAACCCTGTCCGCGCGCACGTCGGGAGCGACCTTTGCGGCATCCATGGCGAAGTACATCTCGGAAAGTTCCTTAGCCTCGGCCGAAACGTTGACGGAATCAGACTGCGCGGCTCCGCTTACCCGATGGGCTTTCTGGGATTTCTGGACGTTGTTGACGGGGTCAATTCCCCCTAAGCGGTCAATCATCATACCTTCCTGCCTTCACAAAATATATCGGTCAATCGTCATCGCAAGTTGAGCGTTTTTTTCCGATGCCGCCCACAAAAACGGCGAATTCGCCCAAGATCTTTTCCCGGGCCGAAAAATCCGCATAAACCTCGGCAGCCGTTCCGGAAACCAGCTCCTCGTGAAGCTTCGTCATTTCCCTACCGACCGTTACTTGCCTGTCACCATCAATCTCGGCCAAATCGGCCAAAAGCTTTACGATTCTGAAAGGCGATTCGTATAAAACGAATCCATATCCGGTTTCCTCTAATTCACGCAGCCGGGACCTGCGCCTGCCGGGCTTGGGCGAAAGGAAGCCCTCGAAAACGACGGTCTTGTCGATACCGCCAGCGACGCTCAACAAAGTTGCGAAAGCCGAGGCCCCGGGGATCGGGACGATATCGTGACCCGCCGCGCGGGCTAACCGCACGAGCACCGCTCCGGGATCGCTCAAGGCCGGTGTCCCCGCGTCGCTCGCGTACGCGACGTTTTCGCCGCGCTTTAAAACCTCTAGAACCTTGCGGGAGGCATCCTCTTCGTTATGCGAACGACAGGAAACAAGCGGCTTTCTGATGCCAAAATGCGTTAACAGCTGAAGCGTATGCCGCGTATCCTCGCACGCGATGACGTCGACCGACTTGAAGGTCTCGAGAGCCCGATAGGTAATGTCGCCCAGGTTGCCTATCGGCGTCGCCACGATATAAAGGATTGCCACAAACCGATGATAAACCACTTTTACCGTTGCGGCAAGGGCAAGAACCGTGCAATATATAGGTATGATACTCAGGCCCTTCTATCTGCTTTTACTCGTTTTCATAGGGATCGCGTTGCTCGCGTTCGCCTACGGGCTTTTTTCCTATGCCTCCAAAAAACCTAAGGCGAAGAGCTCGCTCCGCAAGCTCGGAAACATCGGCGACGCCGGAGTCTGTCCCGTCTGCTCGATGCAGCTCGTGCCCGGAGAGCAGCTGAAAACGGCGCTTTTCCCCGGCAAGGAAACGAGAACCTGCCACATATTCGGCTGTCCCCACTGCCATCCCTTCGCCAAGGAAGGAATTACCCGCATCTGCCCGGTCTGCAAGCGCCATGTACCGCAAGAAGGCTACCTTATAGCGCGCCTTTTCGAGCGTCCAGGAAAAAAACGCCACGTCCATATCCTTGGCTGCACCGAATGTAGGGCTCCAAAAAAGAATTAGTATCGCAAGACCTCCATTTCCCCCGCCTTTTCTCCATTTTCCCTCAAGAGTTTTTTTTCCACTCCGATACATCTAGTATGCGCGCAAAGCGGACGAAAACAGCTGTTCGTCCGCCGAGGGGCGCACCGTCTTCTGCGTGGGGTTCGTCAGAAGATCCGGAAAATTGACAGATCGGCAGGGATGCCGCGAATGGCCTATTTAAAAGCCATTTAAAATCGCCAAAGGAGTAGCATTATGATCATCAATCACAACCTGAGCGCCATGTATTCGCAGAGGAGCCTCGGTGAGACCACCCTCGCTAATTCGAAGAACATGGAGAAACTTTCATCCGGTATGCGCATCAACCGCGCCGGTGACGACGCTTCTGGACTTGCCGTATCCGAAAAGATGCGCAGCCAGATCCGCGGCTTGAATCAGGCGGCTACCAACGCACAAAACGGTATCTCCTTCATTCAGGCTACCGAGGGTTACCTCCAGGAAACCCAAGATATCATCCAGCGCGTACGTGAGCTGGCCGTGCAGTCCTCGAACGGTATCTACTCGTCCGAAGACCGCATGCAGATTCAGGTCGAGGTTTCGCAGCTTATCGCGGAAGTCGACAGAATCGCGAGCCACGCACAGTTTAACGGCATGAACATGATTACCGGACGTTTCGCACGGGAAACCGGAGAAAACACAGTGACCGGATCCATGTGGTTCCATATCGGCGCCAACATGGATCAAAGAACCCGCGTATATATCGGCACCATGACCGCCAAGGCCCTTGGTGTACGAAACGTCGGCGACGAGAGCATCATGACGCTCGAAACCGCCGACAGCGCAAATCGTGCTATCGGAACTCTTGACGAGGCTCTCAAGAAAGTGAACAAGCAGAGGGCAGACCTCGGCGCCTATCAGAATCGCTTGGAATACGCGGTTAAGGGATTGCACGTCGGATCCGAAAACCTCCAGGCCGCTGAATCGCGCATCCGCGACACCGACATGGCGAAGGAAATGGTCGACTTTACCAAGAACCAGATCCTCTCGCAGTCCGGCACCGCGATGCTCGCGCAGGCCAACCAGATGACCCAGGGCGTGCTCAGTCTCTTGAAGTAAGCTTCCGCACAGAACGACGGATAAGGGGGTTAATACCCGCCTTGGAACGGAGAACCAAAAACTCCAATCCTAATGGCTGGGTATTATCCCCTTTTTTATGGTATTATTGCCTACTATGCGCACCCTGTCAGACTTGCAGAAGAAAATCCTGAAAGAGGAATATCCTAACCTCAACTACGACAGCGACCCTGACGTAGAGAGGTATTTTGAACTCCGTAACGACGGCAGGCAAGGCGAAGCCCTTGGGCTTTATAACGGCAAGCTGAAGCGAAAATACCCGGACGACGGAAAGAGGGCCCTGCTCCTTCGCACCTACCGTTCGCGCGATCCCGCCTATCGATACCTGTACCAGGAAAGTCTCGTCGACCTCGCGGATCGTCTTCTATCCAGAACCAACAAGATTATCGAGATTCTCACGAAGGATATCGATTCCGTAAACATGGCGGACGCGTACTCCGTCATCAAGCTCGCGGAGGGCCTCTTGGCCGTGATCTCGCCGGATCGGTACGAGGCGATCGCCTTCACCGAGCGCTATACGAGATACGCGAAAGCGCTCGCCTACCGGCCGGCGCAGATGCAAAAAACCGCCGAGCTCATTCGACTGTACGTTACCGACACGCTCGAGTCCGTGCAGGAACTCAAGAAAAACCACGAACAGAAACGCCGCGAGCGGGTTAAGAATCAACAGGCCGAGCGACGGCAACAGCAGCCGGCGTTCGACCTGACGAGCATCCAGTTCACGCTGCAGGACCTGGCGCGAATTCAAATTCCCTCCGCCATCACCCGCACAGAGGATATCGTCATAGCCTTTTGCCTCAGGTATTGGAACCTCGTTTTCGACGCGGCCTTCGAGAAAACCGTGTTCCTTTACAGCCGCAAGTATCATAGCAATCACCATGAAGTATACCAGGCGATCAAGAACGGACGCACGCATGGATGGAAAGACGAGGAAATACTGAACGCCGTGCTCGCGACAGTCGTTACCGGCTACTATTACAGCATCGCGGGCGACGTCTACCTCCAGCGCACGTGGAAGCGATACAGCGCGGGGCTCGCGCCGCAGACGGCGCCGCAATCGATCGCTGTCACCGCGCCCGAGGCCGCGCCGATCGCCCGTAAATCGAAAAAGCAAAATCGCGCGGGGGACAAGGCCGTTAAAGTCGCAAAGACGGCCGGTTCCGCGCGCGCGCGCGGCAACGCCGCGATTAAGGCGCGCCCCGTCAAACCAGTTACCCCGTTCAAGCCCGAACGGGCGCAGGCAAGGCGCGGCAAGCCGCAGATTCCCCAAGCGCCGGCGTTTAAGCCGAACTCGGTGGCGGACATCATCAAGAAACTGACGGGAAAGACCTATACCGTGTATAAAGAACTCTTCTTCAAGACCGTGCGCGCGTCGATCCGGGTAACGCTCTCTTCGTCATCGACGAAACGAGGCGACCTGTTCGGCAACCGGCAGAACGAGGCGGAAGAGACTATTTACGGGTTTCTCTTCGAGCATTTCAGCGATCCTTACCAGAATTGGAAGGACAGCGAAGCCCACAAGGACGTCGAAGCCCTCGGGTATAACGTTCCCTCTATCGAGCCGATAATCGTCGACTGGGTTAAAAAGACGAACGCCCGCGAAAACTCCGCGATAGCGTAAGGCGGTCAGCGTACTCAAGGTCGCCCCCGACCGGTAAGCCGGACGCGAGGCGGGTAATGGTAACCCCGGTATCTTTAAGGATTCGCTGAATATACAGAGCGGTCGTATCGCCCTCGATCGTCGGGTTCGTCGCGAGAATGACCTCGCGAATCCCGCCTTCCTTCACGCGCGCGACGAGACTCGAAAGCCGAAGCTGGTCGGGCCCAATGCCCTCAAGCGGCGCGATTACTCCCCCAAGCACGTGAAAAAGCCCGGTAAACTCGCGCACGGCCTCAATCGTCTGAACGTCCTGAGGCTGCTCCACTACGCATAGAACGCCCTTGTCGCGGCCCGGATCGGAGCAAACGGGGCACAGATCCCCCTCGGAGTACGATCCGCAGATCGAACAGGGCTTAATCCTTTCGTGCAACACCAGGATGTCGGCGGCGAGCCGCTCGCAATACGTCTGGTCGCATTTGAGCAAATGATACGCGAGCCGCGAGGCGCTTTTCTTGCCGATCCCCGGCAATCGCGAAAGGCTTTCTATCACGTCATCGAGGGCGTTCATAGCGAGGGCATCCCGCCGGCCATTGGGCCGAGTTTATCCTTTATCAGTTCTTTCACCCTCTCGGAGGCGTCCGCGTGCGCGGCGACCAATAGATCCTGCAGCATGGGTACGTCGCGGGGATCCACAGCGATCGGGTCCAGAACGACACCGATCATCTCGAATTTGCCGTTTAGGGTAACTTTGACGATACCGCCGCCGGATGATCCCGTCACGCTTACCTGCGCGAGCTCTTCCTGCACTTTGGAAAATTGCTCCTGAATCGCCTTGGCGTTTTTGAGTATGTCGAACGGATTCATATTCATCGTTATTTACCTCCCGCAAGGGTACCGCGAAACATTTGCCGCACCATCTCCACCTCCGGCGGAACGCTGTTATCCTCGTCGGAACCGTTTCCGGCGCGGGCGGCCTCGAGATGGATCTCGATTCCCGTCTGCCGGCCAAGCAGGCTCGATACGGCTTGCGCTATCGCCTTATGGTCCTGCTCGAGAAGGTTATGGGTAAACGAGCTCTCGACGGAAAAATGAACAACCTTCCCGTCGTCTCGCCAAGCGGAAGCCTGCGATAGCCCGGTCGCGACCATATTCTTCGTGGACTGGAAAAAAGACACAAGGCTTTCCGGCAAGGATTCAAAATCGATGGCTTGGGCCGCGGGCTCAACCGCCTCGGTGGGCTCAACCACATCGGTAGGCTCGAGCGATTCCGCGGTTTCGGGGACCACTATCGGCTCTGGAATGGTTTCCGGCGAAGGTAAGGGCGCGAACTCGGGTTTCCGCGCGACCGCAGGCGCCGGCTCAACCATGGGGCTCGGTTCCGGCGCGGTCCGCGTTTCGGTCGCGGTCGTCGACACCGTTGTTCCCACCGTCGTCGCCATGGGCGAGCCGACACCCGCAAGCCGCTGCTTAAACGCGGCAAAGGGATTTTCTATGCGAACGTCGTCGCTTTCGGGCTCCGGATCGCTGACAGTGGCAGGGATTGCCTCGCGGACCGCAACGCGGATCGCCCCATCAGACTCGGGGTACCGATCCGCATCGTTAAAAGGGCCGGTAGCCCCCCTTTGAGGGCCCGAGGGCGGTTGTGGTTGCGCTTGGGCTTCGCGGGGCGATACCGCCGGCGCGCCCTTTACGAGAAGGCTTCGCGCCTGCACGATCGCGGCCTTCATCTCGGCGGAAGAAACGTAATCCGTTACCCATGACAGGCGCGAAATCGCGAGCTCAAGCTCATAGCGGGGGTCAAGGGAATAACGTATGTCTCGGAACAGCTGTAGCATGATGCCAAGCGAGCGCTCTATCTGCACGGGGGTCCAGAGCTCTAGCACGCGCGCGGAAAAGCGCTCGGGGCGCTGCCCAAGCAGGGACTCCTTGGTGATGCCGCTTTTCAGCAACAGAAGGCTCCGGAAATAATCGGCAAGGTCGACCGTAATCTGCTCGATCGAGACCCCTCCTTGCAGAATCGCGTCGAGGGCGTTGAGCGCGTCCTCGGGGCGTTTTTCCGCGCAGGCCTCCGCGAGGGGATTTATGCGGTCGACGCCAAGCAGCCCCAGTTTATCGCGTATTTTCTCGTACGTGATGTGCCCATCGGAAAAGGCCGCGACCTGATCAAAAAGGGTATACGCGTCCCGGACGCTTCCGGTCGCCTCGCGGGCAATCCAGAACAGGGCTTCCTCGTCGGCCTTAATACCGCTTTCGGCCGCAGCCTCCGCGAGCACGTTCTTGAGAAGCTCGACGGGCACGAGACGGACGTTAAATTGCTGGCAGCGGCTCTTGATGGTGGCCGGAACCTTATGAAGCTCCGTCGTGGCGAAAATGAACACGACGTAGGGCGGCGGTTCCTCGATGGTCTTGAGAAGCGCGTTAAACGCGCTCGTCGAGAGCATATGAACCTCGTCGATTATGTACACCTTATAGCGGCAGGAATTGGGCGGAAACTGAACCTCGTCCTTGATCTGGCGAACGTCGTTAACGCTCGTGTTGGAGGCGCCGTCGATCTCTATCACGTCGAGGCTGGACCCGCGCGCGATCTCGAGGCAGGCGGGGCAAACGCCGCAGGGAGTCGCGGTCGGGCCCTTCTCGCAGTTCAGCGCGCGCGCGAGTATTCGCGCCGAGGTCGTTTTACCGCATCCTCGGGGGCCGGAAAAAAGATACGCGTGGGCGATCTTTCCCGCGGTTATGGATTTCTGCAGCGTGGCTACGACGAATTCCTGTCCTATCACGTCCTCAAAACGCCGGGGCCTCCGGCGGGTCGCAGTTACTTCATATGCCATAAGGGAAAGAATACCACAAAAAGGGGGTCGGTGAAAGTCCGAAGCGTCTCAACCGTGCGCCGATTAGGCCGCGGAAATTAGGCCGCGTCGCCCGAGACAGCGGTATCTCGCCGGCGTACGAGACTCGCGCCAATACTCGCGAGCAAGGCCCCGACGCACACCCATATGACCGCGAACCGATAGACCGCGTAACGGTCGCCCGCCCCAACGGCACCAGGACTTATGGGCAATGCCTTACCAAACCGCACGGCGGCGAATAACAGAAAGTTGTACGCAAAGTGCATGGTAATCGGCACAAACAGGGATTCGGCCTCCACGGCAGCCCAAGACAGGGCCAACCCCGCGATAAACGTAAAAGGCATTCGCCCTGGATCCATGTGAAGCAGCGCGAATAAAAAAGCGCAAAGCGCGATCGACGCTCGCCTGGATACGGCCAAACGCAATCCGGATAAAAGGAATCCCCTACAAAGAACTTCCTCGAATATGGCGGGAAAGGCAGCGAGCGCCAGTACGGAATAGAGAACGCTCTCGTCCATAACCTGAATCTGGAGCGCCGAGTCGGAATTCGCGTTTCGTGGAAGATACGGGCCGACCACGGACAGGATGCCCGCGACTATGGAGAACACCCCGACAATGAGCACGATCCCGCCAAACAACGAGCGCGGGGAGGGCTTACGAACGGCGAAAACGGAATTAACCCTAAAGCCCCTAAAAAGGGAATACACAAGCGGCAATATACCGAAACCCGCGGAGAAACAGAGGGACAGCCACTTGTTACCGATTGCCCTAAAGCCATACCCCGCATACGCGATATACGCCAGAACGAGGACATACACGATAAGGACATCCGAGGCGGCGGGCTTACCCGTAACGCAAACGGGTTTCTCCCCATCAGGACATTCTCTTTGTCCCGTAACATCTTCCTTCATGGCTCAAGTGTAGCATAACCATTGAATAAAGAGATAAAAGCCTTTAAACTCATAAAACTTACCCTTTATATGGAAACAAGATGAACGAACGAACCAAAGCCTCTACCGCCCTGATTCTTCCAATAGCCGTTTGCGCCCTGTCCGGTTTTTTCTGGCTGTTGATGAACGTGCCATTCACGCCCCGATTTTCGCTTTCGCCCTATCGCGCGACGAGCGGAATATTCGTCTCCTTGGGCCTTAACGCGCTTTTAGGTACGGTACTTCTGGCGATGAAGCGTAATAAATTGGCGTTTATTCCGTTTTTCTTCGCGATGTTTCCGTTAGCGTACGCAATCACCGCTTTCACCGGGCATTTGATCCTCGGTTCGGACTTTACAGGCGCGCTGTTTTATAGAAAGATTCTCTATGATTGCTATTTCTTCGCCATTGAGATGGTCTGCGCATCCACGCTTGCCCTTGTTTTCGGAAAAAACCTTCATTGCCTGGGCTTCTTGAAAAAACCAAACGACGCAAAGGGCTTTACCGAACCCGTTTTCGCCTCTCGCCCGGTGACATTTCTTACGGTCTTCTCTGTTTTATTTTTCTGTACCTTTGTCATTGGGTTGATGGTTTTGCTTCTTGTGGCGAACCGCGTACCGCTCTCGGTTATCGCGAGCCTCGCCTGGATGCAGGTTCTTTTCGCGGTATGCCTTGGTTTTAAGGAAGAGTTGCTGTTTCGCTGGGTTCTCGCGCGGTCCGTCGCCGAGAATCTACCCCTTCGGCGACGATCATGGGCCGCGCTCGCCGCGATGGTCATCGTCGCGCTCTATTGGGGCGTGTACCATGGTTTCTTCGGCGAGGGCGTCGGCAGCGGTATCGCGTCAGCGGCCGCGTGCTTTATCGCCTCGATGTACTGGGGCTATCTGACGTTCAGGAACGGTTCTCTCCGACTGGGCGTGCTTGGGCATTTCTGCATCGAGCTTTATGGTTTTTACCTTATGTACCTGCCGCTCCTGGCAAGTATGGGTTATATACGTTAATTAACGCGCGCTCCCGCGCGGTAAAGGAGTCATAATGAAAATAGGAACAAGGGGAATATTCCTCGCGTTGATCGGCCTCATGGCCGTTCCCGCAGTCTTCGCCCAGCAGAAAATCACCATTAAGGTCGCGTCGATAGCGCCCAGCCGCTCGCCCTGGGACGTCGAACAGCGAAAGCTCGCCGAGGAATGGTCGCGGATCACCGGCGGACTCGTGAATATGCAGTTCTACGACACCAGCGCCCTCGGCGGCGAGATGTCGGTTATCCAGAAGCTTCGCGCGGTTCGCCCCGGGCAGAAAAGCCCGCTCGACGGCGCCATTTTCACGAACATCGGCATCTATGAGCTCGCGCCAGAAACCGAGATATTCACGATGAGCCTTCCGTTCCTCTTTAACAACCAGGACGAGCTCAACGCGACGCTGAAGGTTTACGGCCCGCAGATGGCAAACGCCGTCGAGAGCAAGGGATACAAAATCCTTGCCTGGTTTAACGTCGGTTGGGTTACCTTCTTCACCAAGGACCACGTAACCAGCGTCAGCGACCTCAAGAAGGTCAGGATGTGCGCGGGCGGACTCGACTGTCCCGGACTCAACAACGCGTTCAAGGACGCGGGATATACCATCGACGAGGTGCCCGGCGATAAAATGCTCACGAGCCTCCAGAGCAAGGCGGGCGGCCTAACCGGTTTCTATTCCATCCCGATGTACGCGTACGCGACCCAATACTCCAAGCACGTCAGCTACGCGTTCGACATGCGCGCCTGCCCGGTCATGACGGCGCTCGTCGTTTCCACGAAGGTTTGGGACTCGGTCCCGGACAAATACAAGCCCCAGATGATGGAGGCCGTCACCAAGGCGCAAAACGTCTTCATTCAGACCGAGCGCAAGCAGAACGACGAGTATATGAGCCTCATGGAAAAAGAGGGCATTACCAGAATTAGGGTCTCGGACGCGGAGTTCAAGAAGATGGGCGCGGAGTTCCTCGCGGACGTCCCGAAGATGTACGCGCGCCCGGGTTCGGCGATTAACGAGAAATTCTACAAGCAGATTCAGGACCTTCTCGCGAAGCAGAGGGCCGGCAAGCAATGAAAAAAATCCTGACCAAAGTCCTTAACGGAGTGGGGATTTTCTTCGCGTTCTTCCTATGCGCGTTTCCCCTCATATTCAAGGCGGTGCAGGACGGGATGAAAATCACGGTCGATGGCGCCATAATCGTCAACGCGCTGTTCATCTTCGCCTGCCTCGCAGGCGTTCTCACGGCGCGCGACGACCGTCACCTAAGCCTCGCGAGCCTTTCCGACAGGGCTCCCGAACCGCTTCAGGGGATAATCCTGAGGATCCGCGCCGCGGCCGTTCCGGCCATCCTCACGGCGTTTTTCTTCGCGGCCTTTTCCGAGACCTTCCTCGCGTTCCTCCCGACGGACACGGCCTTCGGGGTCCCGAAGAGATTCATCTTCGCGGCGCTTCCGGTCATGTATCTGTGCATGCTGTTCCTGTTCGTCAAGCGAGACAAACACCGCATCTCGTCGGCCGTCGGCATCGCGATCGGCCTCCTGATCGCCACCGGGCCGATCTCCGGCGTGCTCTACTCGATCTTCGGACTGGAAAACCTTAACTGGATGTACGCGATTACCGA
>Ga0116170_10004040_pt1 | contig 13556 bp, 11 predicted proteins | sample AD_JPNHW1_MetaG_FD_89797 | JGI IMG/M metagenome (GOLD analysis project Ga0116170, IMG submission 89797) | Active sludge microbial communities of municipal wastewater-treating anaerobic digesters from Japan - AD_JPNHW1_MetaG | ecosystem: Engineered > Bioreactor > Anaerobic > Digestate | place...
AAGCGGCATCAATGGTTCAGGCATTATTACAGTTGAAGTATATTGAGGCATACATTGATATCCGTACTGATTTGAATAATTGCAGAGCATGTCACCGGGACAGTCTTCATCTTCTTTGCATGTTCCGGTACAAACTGAAGCGGCGGCAAAACCTGCCTCTCCAGCATAGTCATAGAAAGTATAGCATCTTCCTGTGGCGCATTCACTGTCGTAATTGCATGGAAGGCCGGCACTTTGTTTATATGCTCTGGCATCGCATGTTCCGAAACCTCCGCAAACACCTTTACGGCAGATTCCGCTGCCGGGAGTACCCATTATTGCGGCACACTCGCTCCCATCAGGCCTTACACTCCATGATGTCAATGAGAAATCTCTGTTGCAGGCTGAACATCCGTCAAAAGGACTTACCTCTCCGTCTTTATAGCATGCGCCATCTATTTCGCAGGTCAGCACATCACATGAACAGGTATAACCTCCGAGTCCGTCTTCTTCACACACACTTCTGTTAGCTTCTACGCATGGATTCGGAGCACATGGATCAATAGGCGCATTATCAACATCAGGAGTTTCGTCAGAATCAATGTCAGGAACATCAATGTCCCCGTTTTCATCAACCGCTTCGTCAGCAGTTTCATCAACATCCGCAATCACATCAAGATCTGCCGAATCTTCATCAGTTTTGGCTTTTTTCTTGCCATTGTCACATGATGAAATTAAAAAAAACAACCCTGCAATTGTTAAAAGCGTAATAATTTTCTGCATTTTGACCCTGCCTTAAATATAGGTTTCTCACACGGGTGGAATAATATCACAAACGGGATTTGATTACAATTCTATGAGCTTTGAAAATTTATCAGTATAATATCGGGATGTTAGGAATGTTCCTTCCATAGAAGATCTCGTTCATTTCCTTTTTCACCCTTTTTACTATCTTTCTTTTCTTGTAGGTGTTCAGCTCGGCTTCTTCAACACCGAAAAGATAGTTGTTAAGGTCAAACTCACGAAGTATCATTTTTGTATGGAAAATATTGTCCTGATAGACATTGAGATCGACTGAATGGTATCTTGTGAGAGTTTCAAAATTTATAAAATTCTGTATCGAATTGAGTTTGTGGTCGGTGAATATCTTACTTCCGTCAAGTCTTCTTGTGAATCCTCTGACCCTGTAATCAAGGTTCACGATATCGCTTTCAAATGAATCCAGCAGGAAATTAAGAGCCTTAAGCGGAGAAATTTTACCGCAAGTCGAAACATCAATATCGACTCTGAATGTGCTTATTCCATTCTCGGGATGACTTTCAGGATAGGTATGAACTGTCAGATGTGATTTATCGAGGTGCATTACAACATCACCGCCGTTTTCGTGGTCGACCGGCTCTTCTGCAACAGGTTCCTGAGGATGATCTGAAAGTTTCTCTTCGGAAATGAGGACTGTTACACTTGCACCCTGAGGATGATAGTCCTGTTTGGCGATGTTAAGGATGTTTGCACCGATAATATCCGCAACATGTTCCAGAATTCCGGTAAGTCTTTCTGAATTGTACTCTTCATCAATATATTCAATATAAGCTGTTCTGTCTTCAGGAGTTTCAGCATAACACACATCATAAATGTTAAAACTAAGCGTTTTTGTGAGATTGTTAAAACCGTAAAGTCTCAGTTTGTTTTCACCATTGTTTTTCTTTCTAATTCTGACCAACACAACCTCCATAATTCAACAGACAAAAAACAGCGGTTAATATAACTCTATTAGACTCATTTTCAAATAAAATAATGAAAAAACTTACACTGTGAAAAAAATGATTGACACAAAGCTCATTAAAAATGTAAAATCCACAGTTTTGATTTTATGATCATTTCAAATTCAGGAGTATCAAAATGATTGATTTGAAAAACATTCCCGACATTCACTTTTTCTGTGCAGGAGCAAGTGAAGGACTTACAGAGCTTACTTCTTTTGACGGTGCGCTTCTTGCCGCAGGTGTCGGCAACACAAACCTTATCAAAATGTCGAGCATTCTTCCGCCCAACTCAAAGGAAGTTGCACCTTTCACAATAAAACCGGGCAGTTTCGTGCCTCTTGCCTATGCAGATATAACCAGTGCAGAACCGGGTGAAACAATTTCTGCGGCTGTTGCGATCGCTATTCCGGATGACAGAAATATCAACGGTGTTATCATGGAACATCACAATCACGCACCACTTTCGTATGTCGAAAAGAAAGTTCGTGAAATGGCGGAAGAATCGATGACGATGAGAGGGATCAAAAATTTCACAGTGAAAAGTAAAGGTATTGAACATAAGGTCATCAACATTGCAACTGCTTTTGCAGCAGTCGTTCTGTGGGACAGTAAATTAACGGGAGAAAAATAATGTGGTTCATTGAAAATTATGATGAAAGGGCGAGTCTGGGGCTCAAAGTAAGGAAAAAACTTCATGAAGAGCAGTCACCTTTCCAGAAAGTTGAAGTTTATGAAACAGAATTTTTCGGAAATCTGCTGACGCTTGACGGCCTTGTCATGCTCACCCAGAAAGATGAGTTCGTCTATCACGAAATGATAACCCACATGCCTCTTTGCACACTGAAAAATCCCGAAAGAGTTCTTGTTGTAGGCGGCGGTGACGGCGGAGCGATAAGAGAGATCCTCAAGCACCCGTCGATAAAAGAAGCTGTATTATGTGAAATAGATGAAAGAGTTGTCAGAGTGTGCCAGAAATATTTCCCGGAAGTTTCTTGCAAGCTCGAAGATCCGAAAGTGAAAATGCACTTTGAAGACGGTTTCAAGTTCCTGAACCAGTATGAAAACTATTTTGACCTCATAATTACCGATTCGAGCGACCCAGTCGGACCCGGCGTGGCACTTTTTAAAGAAGATTACTACAGACTCGTTAAAAAGGCGCTTAAACCTGACGGAATCATGGTCTCACAAAGTGAAAGCCCGTGGTATTTTGAAGACACAATGAACAGCATGACCACAGCAATGTCAAGCGTTTTCAAGCATGTCGAAACATATATCGCACTCGTCACACTCTACCCAAGCGGCTTCTGGACCATCACAGCAGCCAGCGACGCGCATTCACTCCACAATTTCGATGAAAAAAGATCGGCAGAGATCTCAAAGACCTGCAAATATTACAACCCAGAACTCCACAAAGGCGCCCTCGCCCTCCCCAATTTCGTTAAAAATATCGTGAAGAATAAGTAATTAATCTAAAATGGAACCTGTAATACTTTAAATTCATTATCTTTATTGGCACCGTCATACAAAACAATTGTTTTAAAAAAATAATAAATAAACACTTTTTCTTTATCGATCAGGATCTTTTTTGGAAAAAACCCATTTTCAAAAAATGTGCCTTTTACAACTTCATTTATCTTGTTGGCATTAATAAAGGAAATTCCTTTGTTCGAAATAAAATATATCTTGTCTTTTTCATCAACATAAACATCTAAAACCATTTCATCTTCTATCTCATATATTTTATTCCATTTACCATCATATTTAAAAAAGTAGCTGCTGCTCTGCTCTCTTGTTATTGCATATAAATTATCAGCAGCATTTTGGTCTAAGATAGTAAAATCACCTTCTTTAAATCTTTCCAATATAATTTTATTATCTTCCTTAATTAACTTATAAATACCAGCCGAATCCTTTTTAACAAGAGAATTCCTTATCCCTGAAAAAAAGGCACCCTTTTCTGTAAATAGGAAATTCCTTCTTTTTTGAAATTCCAATGTTTTTTGGTTAAGATTATCAAAAGAAACTTCAAACATTTTCCAGATTTCACCATCGAACCAATAGCAAAAGTTGTCATTTATTATAATTATTTCATGTTTATGTTTTTTAAAAGCAAACGACCCAAAATCATCTTTAATATCCGGAATTGCTTTAGCTATCCATGCATTATTTTCATTACAGAGAACTTTTAGATTTCTTTTGCTATAACCAGCTGCACAGGGCACCCCACCATATTCATCCAAATCGATCACTTCATCCAGCCCATCTATTTTAAACGGAATTATGCGATTTTCCTTCTCCTTTATTTCAAAGAATCTAATTTGGTAATTTGGGGAATTATTTAACACTATTTCTTTCAGTAAAATCTTTGAATTCCATTTGAAAACGTCTGTTATTTCTGATGAAGGTATTCCATTTTTTTCAAACCTCTTAATTATATCTTTTTGAACAATTTCCATATTTCGGTTGTTGTCTTTGCAACCACAAATTATTATGAAAAAAACACAAAGAATTGACTCTATATTTAACAAAAATCTCATTTTAGAATCACCTCTTTCAAAAAACTTTAGAAAACAGGGAACGATCCACATCACACCTCTTAATTTTCCGACCATTCTTATTTTCAGTGCATAATATCAATATTTGTAATTTTTTCCAATTTCGTTAAAAATATCGTGAAGAATAAGTAAAACAACCTGACTTTTATGCATATTTTCAAAATTTGACCCTGACTTTTGTGCATATTTTCAAAATTTGACCTTGACTTTTGTGCATAAACAATACATAATACCTTGATTTCATTGACTTCGAGGTGCTAAATGAAAAGGGCTTTGGAAAAGACACTTACAGAATGGAAGAATAGTAACTCTCACAAGCCGATTATTCTGAAAGGTGCACGGCAGGTGGGAAAAAGTTTTCTGGTCAGGCAGTTTGGCAGATCATTCGATAATTTTGTTGAGCTTAATTTTGATTACTCTAAAGAATTCAACTCCATTTTTGAGATGGATCTTGATCCACAAAGAATTATAAAAGAAATTTCCATTTTGAAATCGCAGAAAATCGTTCCGGGCAGAACGCTTCTTCTTTTTGATGAAATTCAGGATTGTCCAAATGCGATCCGCTCGCTCCGTTACTTTTATGAAATGATGCCAGAATTGCATGTTATTGCCGCAGGTTCACTTCTTGAATTTGCACTTGAAAAGATTGGTCTGCCGGTTGGAAGAGTTATGCCGCTGCATCTTTATCCAATGTCATTTGAAGAATTTGCAACAGCAAGAAATTCTGAAGAATTGTTAAGTGAATCAGCTAATTATTTCCCCGATGAAATTCCTTTGATGTTTCACACCAGGCTTCTTAAATTATTCGGAGAATATATCGCAGTCGGCGGAATGCCGGAGGTTGTATCATCATGGATCAGTAATAATGATATTCAAAAATGCAGGACAATACAAAACGGATTAATTGAAGTTTACAAGACAGATTTTCTTAAATATACAAAAAAACATCAGATCAAATATGTTGACATTCTCTACTCAAGCATTTCTTCCGAGGTTGGCAGAAAATTTGTATATTCATCTGTCGGGGCTGATTACAAATCGAGGGAACTGAAACCGGCACTTGAGCTTCTTTGCAAAGCAGATGTTATTCACCAGATCTTTCATTCTTCTGTTTCTGTTCCACCACTTAAATCCGGAGAAAAGAACGATTTTTTTAAAGTCATTATGTCTGACATAGGACTTATGCAGGCAATGATGAATTCTGATGTTACAAAATGGATCATTGATCCTGAAGAAGCTACGAAAAATAACGGTGCAGTAATTGAAGCATTTGTTGGACAGGAAATACTGGCATGCTCACCTGCAGAAAAAAAGAGTGAACTTTTTTACTGGGCTCGCACAAAAAGAGGAGCTTGCGCCGAAATAGATTATCTGATCGAAATAAATGATACCGTTATTCCAATAGAAGTTAAAGCCGGAAAATCGACAAAGCTGACCAGCCTTGAAATATACTTAAAAGAAAAACCATCTGTAAAATATGGAATTCACCTTTCTCAATTAAACAACGATCAGAGAAACAATATTAAAACCGTTCCGCTTTACCTGACAAATCATGTTGTCAAAGCACCAATTTCGTCAAAAAGATTGTAAAGAGTAAGTAAGCCGATATAATCAAAGAGATTTTTTACTTGGAGAATTTCTTGAACAATCGCAGTGATTATTTTGACATTATTGTCAGTCACATAAAAAAAGAGTTGAATCCGAGGCTTATTTATATCTTCGGTTCATTTGCAAAAAACAGACAAAACAGTGACAGCGATATTGATATTGCATTTCTTTGTGACACCAAAATCGATCTCACTGTGCTGTATAACCTTCAACTTTCTCTCGGGGCAATTGCAAAAAGAGATGTGGATCTTATTGATATGTCAGATATTGATATTCCATTTAAAGTTGAAATAATTTCGAGTCATTATCCTGTTTTCTCATTTAGCGAAGCTTTCAGACTGGAATTTGAAATGAACCTGCTTTCAAAATATCAGAAATTAAATGAAGAAAGAGAAGTAATTTTTGCAAAAAGACTTAATTTATCCGGAGAACAGTTATGGAAATTATTTTAGACAAAATTGATTCCGTAAAACGATGTATTCAAAGAATTAATGAAGAATATCGAGGTATTGACGACAATCTGAAAAACATAACAAAACAGGATTCAATAGTGCTGAATCTTCAAAGAGCATGTGAACTTTCCATTGATATCGCAAATTATGTCATTTCAAAATATGAATTTGAAACTCCGAAAATATCCCGTGAATCATTTGAAATACTCTGCAAACATAAAATCATCACTGAACAGATATCAGAAAATCTGCAAAAAATGGTTGGATTCAGAAATATCGCTGTCCACAATTATAAAAAAATATCACTTATCATTCTGAGTGAAATAATACTCGTCAACTTGAACGACTTTGAAACCTTCTGCGAGCAGACTCTTAATTCTTTGAAAGCTTAAAACACGCACCAATTTCGTCAAAATATCGTGAAGAATAAGTAAAAATCGTAAAACGCCTTGTAGATTGTGAGGAAGAAAATCAGTTTTTCACAGCTTTATAAAAAGTTATATTTTCGCCATCCCAGAGGCTGGTGGCTGGAAGGATATTTTCAAAATGGCTGATATCTGTGAAGTTTGCGGCGGAGAGTATCCGGTTCATATCATCCGGGCTGAAATGATGAACCCAGAATCTGTAGTCTCTGACTTGTCCGTTGCTGTCGATCACTGTGTGCTGTTTGAGAAAAACTTTTTCCTCAGGATAGCGGATGCCGCTTTGCAGTTCAAGATATGGTTCCGGTTTCCAGAATCCGCTTTTTTCAAATGACCATGTACGGTATTCCGCAAATTTACTGTCAGCATTTTTGTCGTTGATAACATCGAAAATGAAAATGCCGCCCGGTTTCAGAGCTTTATGAACATTATCAAGCACTTTTGATCTTTCATCAGGGAGTAGAACTCCGAAATCGGCATAGATGAGCATCACAAGATCAAATCTGTTTTCATAGTCCAGTTCGAGATAATTTCCGCAGACATAATCAATTCGCAGATTTTCACTTTCCGCATAGTTTTTTGCATAAGATATTGAATTACTTGAAAAATCTATTCCTGTAACATTGTGACCGTGTCGCGCAAGTCTTTCCGCGTAAAGACCGGGACCGCAGCCGAGATCGAGAATTTTCATGCCCGGTTTATGACAGAAACCGCTTATAAATTCAACAGTTTTTTCTACACTTTCAATTCTACGGCTCGCTGCATCAGTATCAGGATCAAGATGAATTTCGAGAAGCTTTTTTGAAACATATTCATCTGTCCACATTATTGAATCGCCTTTTTCATAAACACGCGGCCTTTTTACTGCATTTTCAAGTTTGTCAGTGTTCATTTTCAACCTTTACCTGTACCTGTAAAAAAACTTAACTATTATTCCAAGCATAAACCGAATGTCAAATTAAGATCATTCTCTCAAAACAAGTAGGTTTTTTCTGCGAAATAACACTTGGTCAGGATAAGTAAATTGTCATATTGGTAAATTTTGATAAAATACACGGAATTAAGTTTTTTCAGAGGTGACCATGCGACTTGTTCTGTTTTCATTCTTTCTTATTATCACTGCTTCTCTATTTGCAGCAGACCCCGTTGTGACTGCATCGGCCAGTGTTGAACCTGATACTGTCAGGGTCGGTGAATTTGCAAAGCTCAGCGTTACGGTAACTCCGCCGGAAGGCTATCATCTCTATGCAATGCAGAAAGTTGTTGACGGACCTAAGCCGCTTCATATCGCCATTCCTTCAGAAGCTGATATAAAACATCCGTGGTACGGTCCCGAACCTGTTGAGCAGTATGACAATAATTTTAACAAACAAGTCCTCTCATATGACGGATCTGTCGTTTTTTCAACTGCCATAAAACTTACTCAGGCAATTGAAAATGCTTCAATAACCGTGACAGGACAGATATGCAATCCGAAAAGATGCATCCTGTTCAAAATAAAAACGCCCCTTGATGTAAAATTCGGTAAAGGCGGAGCACGCACTGAATACCGTGAAACACCGGAACTTGAAGGAGTTGAGCTGCTGTCGGAAGATAATGCTAAAAGTTCACCTCTGGGCAGAAACCTCATTTCACTTCTGATACTCGCATTCATTGCAGGACTCGGAGCGTTGCTGACACCTTGCGTATTCCCGATGATACCGATAACAGTCTCATTCTTTTCAAAATTCTCAAAAGTGTCAATGCAGAGAGCTTTTCTGATGGCGACTGTCTATGCGGTTTCTATAATTGCGACTTTCACTTTTATCGGAATAGCCGTTTCTGCGATCTTCGGTGCGGTCGGAATGCAGGCTCTGAGCGCAAGTCCGTGGTTCAACCTGTTTCTTGCGGCACTGCTTATCGTATTTGCTTTTAATCTTTTCGGATATTTTGAAATATCAATCCCGTCATGGCTTATAACCGGTGCTTCAAAAAAGGAACAGAAGCTTTCATCTGACGAAGGCTCGTTACCTCATCAGATCATGGGCGTTTTCCTGATGGCGATAACATTCACACTTATCAGTTTCAGCTGTACTGTCGGATTTGTAGGAATAGTTATTGCCGAAGCAGCAAAAGGGAACTGGTTCTATCCAGCGATCGGAATGTTCAGCTTTTCTCTTGCTTTTTCAATACCTTTCTTCTTCCTTGCACTTTTCCCGAGCTGGGCAGACAAACTTAAAGGCAAAGGCGGCGACTGGATGATAGCAATAAAGGCAGTGCTCGGCTTCCTTGAACTTGCCGGAGCTTTCAAATTTATTTCTAATGTGGATCTTGTCTGGAAATGGGAACTTATATCAAGACCTTTTGTTCTTACGCTGTGGATCGGCATATTCTGTGTTGCGGCACTTTTTCTTCTGCGACTTTTCAACCTGCCGTATAGTGACCAGTCAAATAAGATTGTAGGACCGTTCAGACTTACAACTGCGATATTCGTTATCAGCGCCGCGATTTATCTTGCCAGCGCAGTATCCACTTCAAAAAGCCTCGGCGGCTGGATAGACGGTTGGCTGCCGCCGATAGATTACCTTGCTGACACGACTTCTCAGAACATTTCTCACAATGATGATCTTAACTGGATAAAGGATGATCTTGAAGGAGCTTTAAAAAAGGCGAAAGCTGAAAAGAAACCGCTTTTTATCGATTTCACAGGCTATACCTGCACAAACTGCCGATTTATGGAAAGCAACATGTTTCCGAGACCGAATATCCGTGAAGAACTTTCAAAAATGATCCTTCTCAAGGCATATACCGATGGTGATAGTTCTGTCAATCAGGTGTTGAGAAAATATCAGATAAGCCGTTTTGAAACTGCCGCACTCCCGTTTTATGCCATAATTGATCCGTCTGAAGATAAAGTTCTTGCAACTCATCCCGACATGACAAACGACGAAAACAAGTTTGCAGAATTCCTGAAAAACGGTATTGCACTTTACAATCCTGCCGCAAATGAAGAGAAAAAAATTAAAAGTGGAATAGATTTCGAGTTCAGGACAATTGACGGAAATGAAAGTGTTTCTCTTTCATCTTTCAAGGGGAAATGGGTTCTGCTCAACTTATGGGCATCGTGGTGCGCCCCATGCAGAGAGGAACTTGCGAATCTTTTCCCGAAAATAATGAAAAAATATCCTCATGTACAGTTCATGACCATTGCTTTTGATGGTGAACAGTCTGTACCTGAGGCGAGAAAATTCATCAAAACTGTTGAAATAACTGACACGGTGCACCTTCTGGGAACCGAAGACCCGACTGCATCAGGATTATCTGCTGAATACAAATTTGAAGGATCGCTCCCTGCGACATACCTCATCAGCCCCGAAGGAGAAATAGTCTGGATGAAAAGCGACAAGATCGATGAAAGAGAACTAAAAAAAGAACTCGACAAGACGAAATAATTATCACCTAATAATTATATCCAGAGTTATTCTCAGCAACAACATTAAGTACAGAAGTCATAAGATTTAATTGTCTAATACGGTCCTAAAAACTTTGCTCCGTTGAAATGGATGAGATGTGTCGGGTCACTTGCACACCACACTTCCGTTTCCCATGCCACAACAGAAAGGAATTTTCTGAATGTTTCGCCGCGATCAGGAAATGCGGTCACATAAACCAGTCCGGCTGTTGATTTTTTAAACAATTTAGACAGTTCATCATGTCTGATTCCATCCATAGGTCCGCTGCTGGAAACAGCTTCCGCCAAAACAAGCCAGTTCTTTTTCCGGTAATAAATTATCACATCCGGCATTTTCCCGTGTTCTTCAACTTTAACACCAAGGGAAGAAAGAAGTTTTTCATCAAAATAGCCCCATTTTTTACCTGTATCACCGACATAAACCAGCTCACCGCCCTGCACAAAATGAGCTCCGAATTTCTCAATAATAGCTCCAATTAATTCGGAATGTTTCCCGGGACTTATTGTAATTTCAACGCCTTCTTTTATATGCAACGGAATTTTTATAAGATCGCGTTCTTTTTTGTATTGTGCGGATAGCGTTCCCTGTTTCGCAAGAAACTCCATTAAAACCTTTTTCCATTCTTTGGAACCGAATTTCTTAAAAAGTGCTAAAGCTGGCCCTGTAACTTGATAACAATTATCCGAACTATTGACAGGGCGATCAGGTTTATCCGGATTATGAATAAGAATTCCGGCAGCGACCAGTTGCTTTACACTGTATTTTCTAACACTTTCACGAGTGTTCTCCGCATAATTAACATCAAATTGATGTCGTGCAAAATCAAGAATATTACGAATTGTGAGTCTCGGAGTGGAAGCATCTTTCCAGTTTTTATTTGAAGTAAGATCCAGTAATGCCAACAAACACAAACCAGTTCTTTCGTTTATCTGCTCTTTCGGCATACCTATTTCTTTCAAAATAGTTATTGCTTCTTCAATACGGTGTTTTTTAGTTGTCATAGCCCCATCTCTTTAATCAAATTATCAATATCACTTTGATTCGCCGGAACAGAATCGATCTTTTCTCCCAGCTTAATCAGCGCCGCTTTTGACGGATATTTCAGCTGTCTTAAATCTGTGGCATTAACCTGAGTATGTCCGCTGAATTTTCTAAATAAATCATCAACAAAAGTTGAATTTAGGTAAACAGTCAACCCTTTTGCAAGCGCAGAAGAAAGTCCCCGTTTATTTTCATGGAACACATTCAAATGATTTTCGAAACCATAAGCCTCAACATCTTTAAATTCTTCAGGATTTATAAAGTTGGCCACAATGCGGCGTTTTTCCTCTTTAGATGATATTCTTCTGACAACACAATAACAGCCTTTCGGAAAAAGCCACCTCTCTGTATCAGAATTACGCACAATTGCATTAGGCTTTTTAGATTCCGGCTGAGGCCATCGAATTTCTAACTGTTGAAAATGACTCGGGTATAAGAGTGGAACTGTGTTTTGTTCCGGCATTTGCCTTAAATGCTCTTTCAACCTGAAATCCACGACAGGACCAGTTGATATTTCCAATCCGATTTCTTTCAAAGAATTGTTAAATTTCAATTTTTCACTAAGGCTATTTGAATTATTTGAATCAGATAAAACAGGAATATTTATGAAGCTCTCGCAGTCAAATGGTGATACTATCTCTTTGAAAGAGTAGAAAAACTCTTTCAAGTCATTGAAAGAATCATCCGTTGAATAAGATATTTTAACTGAACCTTGCTTGCTTCCCTTTTCAAGCAGAATGATTACATTTTCCTGAAGTACATTATCATCTTTGAACATACTGTTACGAGATTCAAAAAGATGAATATGTTTTATAGCCGCTCTTCTAAGTACAAAATTTCTGAATGAACGATAATAAGGACCATTACAGAAACTGCGAGGAATTATCGCCACAAGCTGCCCCATTGGACGCATCATTTCTAAAGCCAGTGATACAAAAGCGGAATAAAGATTGACTGTCTCAATCCCGACACTTGAAAGCATGTACCTGTGAAGAGTCTTATTGCTAATTTTTTTATAAGGAGGATTCATTATCACATGAGTAAATTCACTAGTATAACCCTTGTGGATCATTTCAGATGCTTTCTCAATAAAATCGCCCCCACTTATCTCGGAATTGAACGGAAACAATGAAGAATAGTACGAAAAAGACCTTTCCATATCATAATGTAAAGATTCATCTAACTCAAAAGCTGATAAATTAAATTCATTAAAAGAAAAGCTATCTGAAACACATCTATCAAGAAAAGCACATGAAAGAGAACCTATCCCGGCACCGGGATCAAGCAAATGACAAGAACATTTAAAAGAATCATCATCGAAAAGTCCTGCCATGAACTTAGCAATTGTGACTGGTGTAAAAAACTGTCCCATTTCTGATTTCTTTTTTGATGGAGTGCTTTTTGATATTCTCAATCTATTCTGCTCAACAACCGAAAGCAAATGAACCTCCAAAAAACCCAAAACTTTTATGGTTTCTGATTATATCACATGTTAATTTTCACGACAATATCTTTTTCTGAATCCTTTTTCTGTTGATATCTTTCTCGACAAACACCTCACGACCGGTGTATGGGTCAATCCCTGTGTGATAGATGAGTGTTGATATGGTTGACGGTGTAGGTGTAAAAATCTGTACCTGTTCGGGACGGAGCTTCAGTTCGCGTCTTGAGAAATCGCGAAGAGCTTCCATATCCTTATTTGTGCATCCCGGATGAGCGGCAATGAAATAATAGGTCAGAAACTGATTTTTTCCCGCAGCTTTGTTCAATTCGTTGAAAAGCTCACGGAATCTCCTCAATGTTTTCTGTGACGGTTTACCCATAAGAGAAAGCACAGTGTTTTCAATATGTTCCGGAGCTATCTTCATCTGGCCTGAGATGTGTTTTTCCACAAGTTCTTTCAAATAAACTGTACCGTTCTTTTTATCGGCAATAACCAGATCGTGCCTCACTCCGCTTGCGATGAACACTTTTTTCACTCCAGGAATGTTAGTAATCCTTTTAAGCAGTTTTATCTGTCTGGTGTGATCGGGCATCATATTCTGACAGATCTCAGGATGGAGACACCGTTTCTTTTTGCATGGGCCTTCTTTGAGTTTTTTTGCACACTCAAAACCGTACATATTTGCAGTCGGACCACCAAGATCATAAATGATTCCGGTGAATTTCTTCTTGGTCAGGAAACGCATCACTTCCTTTTCGATTGAATTCTCACTTCTTGAAACAACCGTTCTGCCCTGATGCATTGCAATTGCACAGAATGAACACTCGCCGTAACAGCCGC
>Ga0116170_10004041_pt1 | contig 13555 bp, 13 predicted proteins | sample AD_JPNHW1_MetaG_FD_89797 | JGI IMG/M metagenome (GOLD analysis project Ga0116170, IMG submission 89797) | Active sludge microbial communities of municipal wastewater-treating anaerobic digesters from Japan - AD_JPNHW1_MetaG | ecosystem: Engineered > Bioreactor > Anaerobic > Digestate | place...
CTGGTAATAGTTTCTGTACTGATCATATTGAGTTTTGTATTAACCTTTTCACTTCAACAGAATTTCCATAAAGTAATCTATTTTACAGTGGCGTTTTCTGCTATACTTACCGGCCTGTTCCTGATGGTAAGCCGAAAAAAAATTATTACGCATATCATCGGGTACGTAATTCTCGAAAATGGGATTGTTCTTTTATCCTTTTCGGTTGGAAATGAGATGCCGATGATCGTTAATGCAGGAATACTGCTCGATATTCTGGTGAGTGTTTTGTTGTTCGGATTTTTCCTGAGCAAGATCAGGTATATATCCAAAAAATTTGAAATATCATCTTTAAGTAAACTAAAAGACTGATGATACTGATATATTTCATAACGATCATGCTTATTGCTGCTTTGCTGGCGCTGGTTAAAAATAAACCGTTTCAATATATTGCCATGTCCGTTTTTATCATTGTGCAGATAACGTTGACCACTTATATATTTTTTCAAGGTGATATAAATTATCCGGATTATTTCCGCGCTGATTCGCTTGGGCTGATATTCCTGACATTGCTAACTATTATATCCGTAACAACAATAATCCAAAGCTTTGTTTATCTTGAAAAACGTAACGATACTATCGCTCATCGTTCCTATTATTTTGCATCAATGGTAATATTTATAAGCAGCATGACCGGCGTTTTTATGTCGAACCATATTGGTGTAATGTGGATATTTGCCGAAGCCACAACTCTTTCTATCGCGTTGCTGATCTATCACGAACGTACTCATGAAGCCATTGAGGCAACATGGAAATATATTTTTATTTCAACGCTGGGGCTCTCGTTTTCATTCATCGGTATTTTGCTGTTTGATATCAGCATCAGCGGATTCCATTCAGCTTTGTTTACTTTTTCGGATCTGCAAAATGTGTTTATCAGTATTCAGAATAAAATGATGCTTCAGCTTGCTTTTATCTTAATTGTGATCGGATTTAGTGTAAAAATGGGCGTTTTCCCCTTACATACCGTGTGTATTGATGCACATTCAGTAGCGCCAAGCCCTGTTAGCGCAATGGTTTCCACTTCACTTATGAATGTTGGTTTTGTTGCAATTTTCCGTTTTTACATTATGCTATCTCATTCTTCAATATTTAACTGGATGAACCATGTGCTGCTGATCATTGGATTCTTATCCATTTTGTTTGCTGCGATATATTTGGTAAAAGTCAAAAATTTCAAACGACTGATTGCCTATTCGAGCATCGAGAACATGGGAATTGTTGCTATAGCGATTGCTGTTGGTGGGATAGCATGGTTTGCAGCCATTCTTCACCTTGTTATACATACTTTTGTAAAGTCGGGAATTTTTTACCAGATGGCACAAATTATACGGTTTTATAAAACAAAAAAGGTATACCTGATCGGACGCTATTTTCATGTAAACCCAATAGGCGGAATTGTGATGATATTTGCATTCATTATTCTGTCGGGCATACCGCCTTCCGGTTTCTTTTTTACTGAATTCATGATATTCTCATCAATGTTTTCAGGCGGTTATGCAATAGTCGCGGGCTTGGTGATGGTACTGCTTTGCTTTATCATTTATACGCTGGCAAAATATTTCTTTAAAACACTGTTTGGGCCTGTAGAAATTGAAACAATAAATAGTAGCAAAAAAATAAGTAAATGGGAGAGTGTGCCGCAACTGATATTATTGGTGTTGACTTTAGTAATTAGTATTTACCCGCCACCATTTTTGCTCGATATGATACAAGATGCAATTGCAACATTACCTCCAATTAATTGAAATACATAGACACAAACAAGCACAAGCTGTATAAATGAAAATGTAAAATGAGCTATAAACTAATTGAAAATAATTCAGCCATTCCATTGCAACAGATACCTGTGCTTGACTATAATGATTTTTATAAAGAGACATCTGTTTTGTTGAAAAATGAGTATTGTCACTGCGTAAATTATTACGCAATTCCTGAATCCGGCGGATTAAAATTCATTTGCTGTATTGCCGATGACAAAGCTCGGAATATACTTGTCGCTTCCTTTGTAAGAAATAATGATGAAACATCAGACATAGAATCATTAACAAGCCGGCATTATTGCATGCATATCTTTGAACGTGAAATTCACGAAAAGTATGGCATAGCATTTTCCGGACATCCCTGGCTGAAGCCTGTAAGGTTTCCTTTTGATAGAAAAGATGCGAACTCTGATTTAGGGAATTATCCTTTTTATGACATAAAAAGTCACGAATTGCATGAAGTAGGGGTAGGTCCAATTCATGCAGGAATTATTGAGCCGGGGCATTTTCGTTTTATCTGCACCGGCGAAAAAGTACTGCATCTTGAGATTCATTTAGGGTTTCAGCACCGGGGAGTGGAGCAGCTTATGCTTCAGAAAAATAGCTTGCTTCAGAAAACCATACTTGCTGAAAGTATTGTCGGAGATACCGTCGTCGGACACAATACAGCGTTTGTTCAGGCTATGGAAGCTTTAGGCGAAGTTTCTATGCCACAAAATACAAAAATTGCCCGCACCATTGCATCTGAACTTGAACGTATTGCCATGCATACTGCCGATCTATCTGCACTCTGTACTGATGTGGCATATCAGCTGGGAAGCTCCGTTTTACAAGGTCTGCGGACTATTATCATCAATACTTTTATGATCTGGTGCGGAAACCGCTTTGCCCGTAAATTGATCCGCTGCGGATATGAACCTTATCCTCTGAATCCTGAGCTGATTAATATAATAAAACAAAATCTTGATAAGTTTGAAAAACGCTATATTGAAATGGTGGATAAAATGTTCGATATGCCTAGCGTTCTGGCCCGTTTCGATCAGACAGGCTCTGTTAGCAAAGAACAAAACCTGATGATAGGCGCTGTAGGAATGGCAGCGCGCACTGCTGGAATAGAAAGAGATATCCGGCAATCGCATCCGTACTCTTACTATAACGAAATTTCACATGAGCCGGTGATATTAGAAGATGGCGATGTAAAGGCACGGGCAAAACTGCGTGATATTGAAATTCGCCAGTCACTGAAATATATCCGCGAAATGCTGGCGAAATACGATCAGGAAAGTGTTACGCTGAAAACAAAGCCTGAGACGATAAATCTAAAACCGGATATGTTTGTTATTTCGCTTACCGAAGGCTGGCGTGGCGAAATTTGCCATAGTGCCATTACCGGTAATGACGGTTCATTGATACATTATAAAATAAAGGATCCGTCGTTACATAATTGGATGGCCTTGGCCCTGGCGGTTCGCAACAACGATATTTCAGATTTTCCGGTCTGCAACAAGAGTTTTAACTTATCCTACTGCGGATACGATTTGTAAACACAGGAATCATGATACGCACTTTAAAAATTATTAAACATCAGGGCAAACAGTTCATACCGGATCTGCAGCAGGTGAATCTTCCGGACATACATACCGGGAAACCATTAATAGCAGAATATCCATGCAAAGCTGACTGTGCTGTATGTAGGGAATTATGCCCGACACAGGCGATCTCAATTCAGCCTGTGACCATAGATATGGGACGTTGTGTGTTTTGCAGAGAATGCACCGTTTGCTCTGAAAAAATTATAAGTTTTAGCAACGAATATAAAATTGCATCTAACGATCCAGAATTGCTTAAAGTAACGGCCGGGACAGAAAATATAAATTTTAATTCTGATTTTATTCGCAAAGAGATACAACATTTTTTTGGAGGATCTTTAAAACTTAGACTGGTATCCGATGGTAGTTGTAATGGTTGTGAGCTGGAATTGAATGCCGCAGATAATGTTAATTTTGATATGAGCCGTTATGGTGTTGAGTTTGTTGCTTCGCCACGACATGCCGACGGGCTTGTGGTTACTGGAGCATTGGTTGAAAACAGTATTCGCGCATTGGAACTTACTTACGAAGCCATTCCGGCCCCCAAAATTTTAATAGCTCTAGGTGCCTGTGCGATAAGTGGGGGAATATTTCAAAACAGTAAAACTTTAAACTGCAGCTTATTTGAAAAACACAAACCCGATCTTTACATTCCAGGATGTCCGCCACATCCTCTTACTATAATTAATGGTATTCTAACGTTGATAGGAAAATCTAAATAATATCTGGTCAGATGGAATATATTATAGTAATTTTATTTGCTATAAGGTATAGATAATTAGTATTTTACAAGTAGTGATAGGTTTTGTAAAATAGTATTAACGTTTTTTTATATAATAGTATTGCCAAATAAAATTTTAAATATAAATTTGTTGCAGAAATTCCCCAAAAAACATAAATAAATATTATAAAAATCTATGAAAGAAAAAATTATCAGTATTATTGACGCTTATGGTAAAGATTCAGGCCGGCTGATGGATATTTTATCATGTATCCAGTCAGAGTTTGGTTGTGTTTCAAACGAAGCAGTAGTCGTGGTTGCTGAACAACTTCATATTTCTGAAGTTGACGTGATACAGACACGCTCATTCTACCATTTTTTTACATGCAAACCCGTTGGGAAATATGCTGTGTATCTTAATAATAGTGTTGTTTCCTGCATGATGGGAATGGCCGATGCTGCCGATGAATTTGAAAAACAACTGGGCATAAAATTCGGTGATTTAACTGCTGATAACCTAGCCAGCCTGCATTATACCGCTTGTGTCGGGATGAGTGATCAGGAGCCCGCTGCTATCATTAACAATGTAGTTTTTACCAGCCTTACCCGCGACAAAGTAAAGAAACTGGTTGCAGATATGCGCTCTGGAAAAGCTGTTGGAGATATGGTTTCAGAATTGGGCGATGGCAATAATGCTAATCCGCTGATCAAATCAGAGGTTAAAAACAATATCAGAAAATCAGGTCCTGTAGTTCTGGATGCTTATCAGTCAGGGGCAGGAATTACAAAGGCTTTAGGGATGAGTCCCAAAGAAGTGATTGCTGAAATTAAAGAGTCTAATATACGCGGACGTGGCGGTGCCGGATTCCCTACCGGAATGAAATGGGATTTTTGTTCACGCGAAGCCGGTGAAAAATATGTAATGTGTAATGCCGATGAAGGCGAACCGGGTACTTTTAAAGACAGGGTGCTGCTTACGGAACGTGCTGAAATGATTTTTGAAGGCATGGCGATAGGCGGATATGCTATCGGTGCAAAAGAAGGAATTTTATATCTTAGAAAAGAATACAAATACCTGCAAGCATTTTTGGAAAATACTCTGAAGGAAATGCAGTCGAAAAATTTGATTGGGAAAAATATTCTGGGAAAAGGTTTTGATTTTGATATCAGGGTACAATTGGGTGCCGGCGCTTATGTATGCGGTGAAGAATCAGCATTGATTGAATCTGCAGAAGGTAAACGCGGCGAACCACGCAATCGCCCACCATTTCCTGCTCAAAAAGGTTATAAGAACAAACCGACAATAGTAAATAATGTAGAAACTTTTTGTTCTGCTGCCAGAATAATGGAAAAAGGTGGCGCTTGGCATAATGCTATTGGAACAAAAGATTCTTCGGGTACGAAAATACTAAGCATTTCAGGCGACTGCAATGCCCCCGGTATTTATGAAATTGAATGGGGTATGAGCATTAAAGAAATGCTCGACATGGTTGGAGCAACTGATGTACAAGCTTTACAGGTTGCCGGACCATCAGGTATTTGTTTACCCCCAAGTCAGTTCGACCGCAAAATTGCCCTGGAAGATTTGCCAACAGGCGGTTCTATGATTGTGATCGGAAAAAAACGCGATCTTTTAAAAGACGTTGTTCTGAATTTTATGGAATTTTTTGCTGATGAATCATGCGGATCATGCGTTACATGCCGTTCATTCAACATGATATTGAGAAACTCCATAGAAAAAATTGTTGAAGGCCGCGGTATCAAAAAAGATATTGACGACATGGCTGCATGGAGCGAAATAATTCGCAAAACTACCCGCTGTGGGCTGGGACAAACATCATCAAACCCGATTACTACCACCATCAGAAACTTCAGAGAACTTTATGATGCAAGAGTAAAAGATACGGACTATCAGAGTGATTTTGATATGAAGAAAGCCGTTCTCGAATCCTGTGGAGTAGTTGGCCGTAGTGCAGAAGTTCACGAATAATTCAATTAGATATTAACAAAAAATAAGGAAACATAAATATGAGTGAAACTGTAAAATTCACAATTGACGGCAAAGAATGTCAGGGCAACAAAGGTCAGTATATCGTTGATGCTGCTGCCGATAACGGCATATACATTCCCGTGCTTTGTCACATGAGAGATATTGTTCCGGCCGGCTCATGCAGGATTTGTACTGTAAATGTCAATGGTCGTAAAATGGCTGCCTGCACAACACCTGTTGACGAAGGCATGGCTGTCGAAAACATTACCCCGGAACTTACTGATATCCGTAAAGCTATCGTTGAAATGCTTTTTGTTGAAGGAAATCACTTTTGTCCATCATGCGAAAAAAGCGGTAATTGCGACCTTCAGGGTTTGGGATATAAATACCAGATGATGGTGCCGCGTTTCCCGTATGCATTTGAACGCAGGGAAATTGATGCCAACGCACCCAAGATCATACTCGAAAAGAACCGTTGCATTTTCTGTAAACGTTGTGTTCGCGTAATAAAAGACAACGAAGGAAGAAGCATATTTGCGTTTAAAGGAAGAGGCAAAACTCTCGAAATTAATATTGACCATAAGCTTGCAGCCACTATTTCAGATGAACTGGCGCAGAAAGCCATGGATATTTGTCCGGTGGGCTGTATTCTGAAAAAAGAAGTTGGTTTCAAAGACCCAATCGGAACCCGCAAGTACGACAAAATATCTATAGGTTCTGATATAGAAAAAATTCATCAATAAAAACAGGAGGACATTAAAATGAGTAAACCTATTATTGCAACTACTTCCTTAGCAGGATGCTTCGGATGTCACATGTCGTTACTCGATATTGATGACAGAATATTACAACTTATTGATCTCGTTGAATTCAACAAATCACCGATTGATGATATTAAAACTTTTACCAAGGAATGCGATATCGGAATTATAGAAGGTGGCTGCTGTAACAGCGAAAACATTCATGTTTTGAAAGAATTCCGCAAACATTGTAAAATTCTTATTTCTTTAGGTGAATGTGCCATTATGGGCGGATTGCCTGCCATGCGTAACGGAATTCCTGTTAAAGAATGCCTCGAAGAAGCGTATCTTGGCGGCCCGACAGTGGGACTAAACTCCGAAAAGATCATGCCCAATGATGAAGAACTGCCCATGATACTTGACAAAGTTTATCCCTGTCATGAAATCGTGAAAATAGATTATTATTTACCGGGCTGTGCACCACGGGCTGACCTTATTTGGGCTGCTGTTGTAGCTTTGGTTACCGGCGATACGCTCAATATTCCTTACGAACTAGTTAAATTTGATTAATCTTAAAGAAAAATAATAATGGCACAAAAAGTAACTATAGAACCTGTAACCAGGGTTGAAGGCCACGGCAAAGTGACCATTCATCTCGATGATAGTATGAATGTGACTCAGACTCGCCTTCATATTGTCGAATTTCGCGGATTTGAACGTTTCGTGCAGGGCCGTCCTTATTGGGAAGCGCCTGTTTTGGTACAACGTTTATGCGGTATCTGTCCTGTAAGCCACCATCTGGCTGCTGCTAAAGCTCTCGATGTAATTGTTGGCGCCGGAACCGGACACGGACTTACCCCGACCGGAGAAAAAATGAGAAGGCTGATGCATTATGGACAGATGTTTCAATCACATGCGCTTCATTTCTTCCACCTTGCTTCTCCTGATTTCCTATTGGGTTATGATGCCGATCCTGCTATCCGCAACGTGATCGGTGTAGCTATCAATTTCCCTGATTTAGCAGTTCAGGGAGTGATGATGCGTAAATTCGGACAGGAAATCATTGAGCATACGGCAGGCAAAAAAGTTCACGGAACAGGGGCGATCCCCGGCGGTATCAATAAAAATCTCAGTATCGAAGAACGCGATTTGTTCCTGAAAGGTGCAGACCCGTTGAATATTGATAAAATGATCGAATGGGCCAATTCAGCCGTACAGTTTTTCAAAGATTATTACATGAAAAACCGTGATTTTGTTGATAATTTTGCTCATTTCCCGTCAAACCACTTGAGCCTTGTCAGAAAAGACGGCGCTCTTGATCTCTATCATGGCGTATTGCGCGCTGTAAATACTGATGGAAAGAAGATTCTTGACGATGTGGATTATCAGGATTATTACAATTATATCGAGGAAGAAGTTCGTTCGTGGAGTTATATGAAATTCCCTTACTTGAAACATCTTGGTAAAGAAAAAGGCTGGTACCGCGTTGGCCCTCTTGCACGTCTGAATACCTGCGATTTTATTCCGTCACCTTTAGCTCAGAAAGAGTTCGAAATATACAAAGCTCATACTAATGGCAAACCAAACAACTTCTGCCTTCATACACATTGGGCTCGTTTGATTGAGTTATTGCACTCTGCTGAAGTTATAAAGGAACTATTAAATGATCCGGATCTGCAGAAAAATGATCTCGTTGTAAAAGGAACCAAACAAAAAGAAGGCGTTGGCTTAATAGAAGCTCCTCGCGGTACTTTGTTTCATCATTACAGGATCAACAACAACGACCAGATAGAAATGGCTAACCTCATAGTTTCTACAACCAACAATAACGAACCTATGAATCAGTCTGTCAATTTCGTTGCGAAAAATATGATGAACGGCCAGGCTACCATTACCGAACCAATGAAGAATGCTGTTGAAATAGCCATCAGGGCTTATGATCCCTGCTTGAGTTGTGCAACTCATGCTTTAGGTAAGATGCCACTCGATATAAAACTTATCAATTCAAAAGGCATTGAAGTTGATCATTACAGATCATAATTTGTACATAATAAATTTGAAAAAAAAGTCCGTCGGTTATGACGGACTTTTTTAATTTTACACCAATGAAAAAAACTCTTATATACGGTTATGGCAATGCCGGGAGGCAGGATGATGGCTTGGGCGAACGTTTTATCGAACTGATCGATGAATGGATCACAACAGAAAAGATCCAAAATGTCTTTACGGATTGCAACTACCAGTTAAATATAGAAGATTCGGCAACAATTGCCGATTACGATACAGTGATTTTTGTAGATGCTTCTGTTGCGGATATCGAAAGTTTCAAACTTGAAAAAGTAATGCCGAATGACGCCACGATTGAGTTTACTATGCATGCAGTTTCCGTTTCGTATGTGCTCGATTTATGTCAGAAGATTTATCATAAACAGCCTGAAACTTATGTGCTGCATATCAAAGCCTATGAGTTTGAATTTATAGAGAAACTGACACCCAAAGCAAGCGAAAACCTTAATGCTGCTTTCGGATTTTTGAAAGAATTCTTTTCTGGAAAGAATTAGACGCCTATATTCCTTTTAGCCAATTATACCATTTGTCAATACCTTCGCCTGTTTTGGCTGATAGTTCAAAAAATTGCAACTTATGATTTACCTGAAGGGCATGTTCCTTAACTTTTTCCATGCTGAAATCAACATAGGGGAGAAGGTCGGTTTTATTGATGATACAGATATCGGACGAATGGAACATGTACGGGTATTTCAGCGGTTTGTCATCGCCTTCGGTAACGCTGATGATCACTACACGGTGTGATTCCCCAAGATCAAACATGGCAGGGCATACAAGATTCCCTACGTTTTCGATAAAAAGCATTGAATTATCGGCAATCTGAAGTTTTTTTGCGGCATCGCTCACCATCGCTGCATCCAGATGGCAGCCGCTGGCAGTGTTGATCTGAATGACCGGAGCACCAGTGGCATTGATACGGTTGGCATCGTTCATGGTTTGCTGGTCGCCCTCAATAACGAAGAAAGAAATATCTGTTTTTAAATCTGAAATTGTTTTTTCCAGTAATGTTGTTTTGCCAGATCCCGGTGAACTTACCAGGTTGATAGCTTTGATATTTTTCGCTTCAAAATAGCCGCGGTTGCGCGCTGCCAGTAAATTATTTTTACCAAGAATATCGTGTTCGATTTTAAATTCTTTTCCGTGCGAATGCCCATGGTCATGCTCGTGAGAACTATGTTCGTGGCTGTGTTCGTGGCTATGCTCATGTTCATTGTGAGAATGATTATGAGCATACGCATGTCTATGGTCATGGCTGTGGTGATCGTGTTCATGTTGGTGATCATGTTCATGAGTATAATTATGCTCATGAGTGTGTTCGTGTGAATGTTCGTGGGTATGTTCTTCTTCTCCGGGTTTACGGATGGTGATTTTTGAGTCGGGATCGTTGCAGCCGCAGGTGTCGCACATAAAAATGAGTTTAAATTATTTTATACAAAATTACGAAAATCAGTCTATAAAAATGGATTTTATCTGCATTTCTTTTCCGCCGAGAAGCTCAGAATCCATTGATTGGCAGGTAGGGCAGGGAGTGTACCATACAGATTTATCAAATTCAGTCTGGCAATGATAGCATTTGAATCTACCGGGAATTTCGCTTATAATAATTTCCGCTTTTTCCAGCACGGTATTTTCAACAGCAAATTCGAGCGCAAATTTCAAACTGTCGATAACTATTCCTGAAAGATGCCCGACTTCAAGTTCGATACGGTTGATCTTTGTTGCCTGATGATCGCGTGCGAATTCTTCGGCAAATTCTACAATGTTGGTGGCGATGGATAGTTCGTGCATGGCTTAAGATAAAAGATAAAAGTATAAAGATAAAAGTAGTGCTATTTGCGGGTTTTTTGTACTATACTGCCTAAAATGAGTTTAAATTCTGATGATTCCTTGATTAACCACGCAAGTTCTTCAATATTCTTATTATCCTCAGAAATTGCCTTGGTGAGCTTCAGCCAATAGTTAGATTCTCTGGTCTCACGTAAAGATATCCTCGTTTTGTTGTTGAAATCAGGTTTAGAGGAACCAGCCTGTGCTTCTTCATAATTTGCGCCACTTGAAGTAGCGCTTTTTATAAGTTGATAACAGATAACGCGGTACTCAGGTGAATCTGGTAAAGTCCTTACGAACTTAATTGTTCTAACCGCAAAATCAAACAATCTATTTTCCAAATCATTCATTGCTTTCCTCTTTTGTTTTTTTTGTTTTCTTTTATCTTTTTTCCTTTTGTCTTTTGTCTTGATTCCCCTTTTGTCTTTTTCCTTTTATCTTTTGTCTTTTAGCAAATCCTAGGTAATTGCTCCCCGGCCAGCATATCAATAATTCTTTTTCCTCCGATACCGGTTTTCAATATGGCTTTGCCACGGGGTTCTTCAACAATTTTACCAATAACAGACGCTTCTTTTCCGAATTCATTTTGTTTCATGATCTGCAAAGCTTTTTCAGTATCCTCGTCCTCAACGATCATGACAACTTTTCCTTCATTGGCTACATAAAATGGGTCAAATCCGAGAAGTTCGCAAATACCCCTGACTTTCTCTTTGATGAGAACTTCGGATTCATTTACTTCTACGCCAATGTTATTATGTTCGGCGAGTTCGCAAAGAACAGTTGCCACGCCGCCCCGTGTGGCATCCCTCATGAACTTCACCCTGCATCCGGCATCCAGGATCTCTCTGATCATGTGATTCAACGGGGCACAATCGGATCTTATGTCGGTGGTGAAATTCCCGAAGTTACGGGCAGCCATGATCGTCATCCCGTGATCGGCAATACTTCCGTTGATAAGGATGCTGTCTCCCGGCTTTATTGATTTTCCGCTTCCAATAGCCTTGTATTTTTCATCCAGAAAACCGATACCGGCCGTGTTGATGAATATTTTGTCGCATTGTCCTTTGTTAACGACTTTCGTATCACCTGTTGCGATAACTACACCGGCCTTTTTAGCTTCTTCAGCCATGGAGGACACGATGGTTTCCAGATCATTAAATGGAAATCCTTCCTCAATGATAAACCCGGCGCTGATGTATTTGGGCACTGCCCCTGAAACAGCCAGATCGTTGACAGTTCCGCAGATAGCGAGTTTGCCGATGTTGCCCCCCTTGAAAAAGATCGGGTCAACCACATACGAATCTGTGGTAAAAGCAATGTTGGAGGTGTCTATTTGTAACAATGCTGAGTCGCTCTGCTGATCTAACACGGGATTGTTGAAATATCTGTAAAAAATATTTTTTATCAGGTCGTGCGATAACCTTCCTCCGCTGCCATGCCCGAGTAATATTGAATTATTATTCATTTTATGGTTTTTTTATTTGCCATTAGCCATGAGCCATTAGCCACTAGCCATTAGCCATTAGCTATTTCTAACCTTTCAACCTTCTAACCTACTAACCTTCTAATCTTCCAATCTTCCAACCTTCAAACTTGCTAACCTTGTTAACCTTCTAACCTTCCAACCTTCTAACTTGCTAATATCCTAACTTTCTAACCTTTCCAATCTCCCTCCCGATAGCTATCGGGACTCCTAATCTCCTAACCTTGCCTCCCAAAATTATAATAAGCCGCACAGGCGCCTTCGTGAGAAACCATGCAGGAACCCACCGGATTTGACGGTGAACATGTCTTTCCAAATAGCTTGCATTCATTGGGCTTTTTGATTCCTTTCAATATTTCGCCGCAGATACATCCTTTTTCTTCAATCGTTTTTTCCACTTCCACTTCGATCATTTTTTCCGCATCAAAATCAGCATATTTATTACTTAATCCGAGCCCGCTGTTTTTCAGGACCCCTAATCCGCGCCACCAGTCATCCCTTAATGAGAAAATCTCTTCGATGATCTCTTTTGCTTTTAAATTCCCTTCCGGCCTTACCACTCGGCTATACTGTATTTCCACGCTGTATTTTTCCTCAAGAATCTGTTTTAAAAGCATATAAATAGTTTGCAGGATATCTGTGGGCTCAAACCCTGAAATGACGCATCCTACATGATATTTTTCAGGAAACTGATCATAGATATGAGAGCCGGTTACCGCACTGACATGCCCCGGGGCAATATAGCCGTTGATCTTTATTCCTTCATCGATGAGGGCTTCCATAGCGGGAGGCATGATTTTATGAGAACTGAAAAGAAAAAAATTCCGGAGGTTCTCTTTGTAAGCATTAAGCACGCCGGCTGCACTGCTGGTGGCCGTGGTTTCAAACCCGATGCCAAGGAAAATTATTTTTTTTGAAGGGTTTTCTCGGGCAATTTTCAGTGCATCAAGAATGGAATATACGATCCGGATATCGGCACCATTGCTTTTTTCAAGGTTCAGCGAAGATGTGGAGCCCGGAACCCTGATGAGATCGCCGAATGTTGTAATGATAACATCTTGTAAACGGCTGTAGGCAACAGCCTGATCGATATACTTTCTGCCGGTAACACAGACGGGGCAGCCCGGACCCGATAAAAGTCTGACTTCTTTCGGCATCAGTGAAGGTATCCCGAATTTTTGTATGGCCCAGGTATGCCCGCCGCATACTTCCATCAAAGCCACGTCTTTCGTGGCGATTGATGATATTTTACCGACAAGCATCTTCACTAATTCCGCATTCCTGAATTCATCAATGTATTCCATCTGAAATAATTAAAAGGAAAAATTAAAAGGAA
>Ga0116170_10004042_pt1 | contig 13553 bp, 7 predicted proteins | sample AD_JPNHW1_MetaG_FD_89797 | JGI IMG/M metagenome (GOLD analysis project Ga0116170, IMG submission 89797) | Active sludge microbial communities of municipal wastewater-treating anaerobic digesters from Japan - AD_JPNHW1_MetaG | ecosystem: Engineered > Bioreactor > Anaerobic > Digestate | place...
CACGGCGAGCAGCAGGATCCACCCTCCCGAGACCAGGAAGCCCCGCCGCCGGGGAGCGGGCGAGGGCTCGGACGGCGCCACTACTCCGCCACGATGCTGCCGCCGCCCGACACAGCGGCCGAGCTGGCCGCCGCGACCTCGCCGGAGGAGACGCGCCGGTCGGCGGTCATGAGGCCGAGCAGGAGCGGCAGGTAGAGGAGCGTCGAGACGAACAGGCGCCGGGCATCGGCGTCGGCGCGGGTGCGTGCCAAGGTCAGGGAGGACAGCAGGAGTCCGCCGCCCAGGATCACCGCGCCCACCGCGTAGACAGCACCCGCGAGGCCCGCCAGCACCGCCGCAAGCGACACCGGCAGCAAGGCCAGGGCGTAGAGCACGACCATCAACACCGTGATGTCGCCGCGGCGGTCGGCGAGCGGTAGCATTCGGAACCCGCCACGCTCGTAGTCCTCGCGGTAGAGCCAGGCGAGCGCCAGGAAGTGCGGGATCTGCCACAGGAACAGCACCCCGGCGAGGATCCACGCCCCGAGCCCGACCCGACCGGTGACGGCCGTCCACCCCATCATCGGCGGCAGCGCGCCGCACACCGCTCCCACCAGGGTCGCGAGCGGCGAGCGGGTCTTGAGAGGCGTGTAGACCAGGGTGTAGAGCAGCACCACCGCGAGTCCCAGGGCGGCGGTCGTGAGGTTGACGGCCACCGCCAACGCCAGCACCCCGCCTGAGGCGAGGGTGAGCCCGAGAGCCAGGGCGGCGCCGGGTGCGATCTCACCGGACGGCACGGGTCGCCGCCGGGTGCGCTCCATGCGCGCGTCCCGATCCGCCTCCTGCCACTCGTTGAGCGCCATCGAGCCCGCCGCTGCGGACGCCGTGGCACCCAGCGTCCCCAGCGCGAGCCAGGCGATCCGGCCGCCCGCCATCGCGAAGCCGACCCCGGTAGTGGCCACGACCAGCGTGACCAGGCGGGCCTTGGTCAGCTCCACCAGGGCAACCATCCAGGCCAGCACGCCGCTCGGCCGACTTCGGGTGATCGCACCGGGAACCGTCTTGTTCGGGGGGATTTCTGGGTCCACCGTCAGACACCTCCGCGGGGCACCCGGGACCTTGCCCGCGTCACCTGCCACAAGCCGGCTCCCGGCCTCCGCATTCCGCCTCCCGGGCGATCCACCTCGAGGCCAGCATGCCGCACGCCGCATGCGTCGCGGCCCCACCCGAGTAGCGGCGCACGACCGGCACTCCAAGCCTCCTCAGGCGGTCCCGGAATGTCGCCAGCTCCTCGGCCGAGGCGCGCCTGAATCCGCCAGGCCTGGGGTCGTTGACGTCGATCAGGTTGAGCCTGAACGGCACGCCCCGCATGAGCGCGCCCAGGGCCTCGACCTCGTCGATGCCGGTGTTGACTCCACCCAGCACCACCCAGGCCACGGTCACCCGTTCGCCGGTCGCCCGGTGCAGCTCAGCAAGCGCCGCGGCGACCTCGCCGAGTGGCCAGCGGGCGGCGGCCGGAAGGAGCATCGCCCGCCTCGACTCGACCGCCGAGGTCAGCGACGTGATGAGGCGAAACCGGCGTCCCTCGCGGGCAAACCGCCGCATCGCCGGCGCCAGGCCGACGGTCGAGATGCTGACCGCCTCGGCGCGGATGCGCCCACCGCATGGATCCGCCAGCACGGTCGCCGCCTGCAGCACCGCCTCGTAGCTCGCGAGCGGTTCGCCCTGGCCCATGAAGACGGCGCCGGTCACCCGTCCAGGCGCCTCGGCTCGCACCAGGCCAAACGCCGAGACCATCTCCCACGCCTCGAGGTCGCGCTGCAGGCCCAGACGCCCGGTCGCACAGAAGGCGCACCCCATCGCGCACCCGACCTGGGACGACAGGCACACGCTGAAGCTCCCCTCCCGCTCGAGCGGGATGCGCACGGCCTCGGAGAGCGCCCCGTCCGGGGCGCGCAGGAGGTACTTCACGAACCCGTCGACCGGGTCGGCGGCACGCTCGAGGACCTCGAGCGGCTGCCGGTCACACGTTGCCGCCACCGCGTCCTCGACCCGTGCCGGGACCGGCCGTGAGCGAGGAAAGCCTGGCCTGGCGGCCGTGATGACGTGGGCCAGGATCCGGCGCGCCTCGGCCGGCCTCACCGTCACGCCCTCGCTCTCCAGGTGGCGGACGAGGTTGTCCGGCAGCATTCCCAGGAGATGGGGCCGCACCATCGCAGCATCCTACCGCGAGCCGGACCCGTCGGCCTCGAATCCTGGTCGGGCGGGGGAGCTGGGCCGCTGATCCGCTGATTCGCTGCCCCGGCGAGCGGACGGGAGTTGCGCGATACTGGCAGTGCGCAGGAGGACACATGGATCGTCAGCAGGACGGCTCGGGGCGCGGGGCGGCGGACATCCTGGCGGTGGGGTTCGGGACCGCGGTGGCAATGTGGGTGGCCGGCTACGTCTCCCGGCTGCCCGGCGTCGAGCTGGCGCCGGCCGTGATAGGTCCCGGCTTGCTTGCGATCCTGCTGGCCGGAGGGTTCACAGCCGGTCGTCTGGGACAGCGGGGGTGGCGGGGCGGACTGGCCTCCGGCCTGCTCACGTCCGCGCTCAACCTCCTCATCCTGGGCGGCCTCCTGGCCAGCCGCGAGCCCAACCAACTACTGCCCTCGGCGGTGATCTGGCTTCCCGGCTGCCTGCTCATTGGAGCGGCGATCGGCGCGATCGGCGGACGCCTGGGAGGCATCCTCCGTCCCGGAGGCTCGCCTGACCCCAACTGGACCGGCGCCTTCGCCTGGGTGGCGGCCGCGGCGACCCTGGCACTGCTCGCCATCGGCGGCCTGGTCACCAGCCATGGCGCCGGTCTGGCCGTCACCGACTGGCCGAACTCATTTGGGTACAACATGTTTCTCTACCCTCTCTCGCGCATGACGGGAGGCGTGTACTTCGAGCACGCGCACCGGCTCTTCGGTGCTCTCGTGGGTCTCACCACGGTGACCCTGACGGTCCACCTCTGGCTCGTCGAGCGACGGCGCTGGCTGCGCTGGCTGGCGCTGGCCACGGTGCCCATGGTCGCGATCCAGGGTCTTCTGGGCGGGCTGCGGGTGACGGGCAAGCTGACGCTATCGACCCAGGCCACCGACATGGCCCCCAGCCTCGTCCTCGCCGCGGTCCACGGCGTGCTCGGGCAGATATTCTTCGTCACCCTGGTTGCGGTTGCGGTGATGCTGACGCGCCGATGGACCTCCGATCAACCACCCGCGGCGCGCATCTCGGCCAGCGGTGATCGTGTGCTCGGCGCCTGCCTGGTGGGCACCATCGCGGTGCAGCTCGGCCTCGGCGCGCTGCAGCGACACCTGGCGTCGGGGCTGATGATCCACATCACGGCGGCGGCTGTGGTGGCGGTGCTGGCCGTCGCGGTCGGGCTGAGGGCGTGGGGGTTCCACGCCGACCTTCCACCGTTGCCGTGGTGTGGGAAGCTGCTGATCGGCCTCGTGAGCACCCAGGTTGGGCTCGGCCTGACGGCTCTGGTGGCGCGTGGCGGTCCCGACCAGCAGGCATCACACCAGGGCTGGCGCGCCATCGTCACCACGATGCACCAGACCACCGGCGCGCTGCTGCTCGGCGCGGCGGTCGCCACACTGCTGCTCGGCCTCCGGCTGACCCGCCGCCCCGCCGATGGCCTTCCCATTTCTCCTGCGGGCTCCTAGACTCGCGTCATGGTCCAACCACCACAGGCGACACCCGGTCGCGTGAGGCTTCGCCTGCCGGTGGCGGTGATCGCGTTCTCCGCCGCGGCGTTCGCCCTCTTGGGCGGGCTCGCGGTGCAGGAGATCGCCGAGCTCACCCGGGCCAAGGTCCACCAGGGGGTGCTCGACCTCGTGACCCTGCGGGCACGGGACATCGCCGCCTTCTTCGAGGACCGCAGCCGTGCCGTCACGACCGTGCTCGCGGACCCCACGGTGATGAGCTGGTGGCAGGGCTACAACCAGTACCGGCGGCCCCTGGCCACCGACCCGGGCTGGCTGCAGATCCAATCGTTCTTCCTCGCCATCGAGCGGGGCGACCCGAGCATCCAGTCCGTTTTCTTCTGCACCGACAACACGGCCGAGTACTTCCGCAGCTCCGGGCGGGTGGAGCGTGCCGGTTACAACCCCAAGGAGCGCTGGTGGTGGGCCGAGACCATCGCCAAGAACCACCTCTATGTCGCGGCGCCGGGAGTCGACGCCGGCACCGGTGACCTCGCCGTCACCGTTGAGACAACGGTCCACGCCCCGGATGGTCGCTTCCTCGGCATCGCCGGTATCGATGTCCTCCTGCTCACCGTCAGCAAGCTCATGAACGGCATCACCTACGAGGGCACCGGCAGTGCTTTCCTGGTCGACGACCACGGCCGCATTATCTACTTCCCGGCCGTGGACTTCAGCACCCTGCCTCGCGGCGCCAACGTGACGACGCAGCTCGCCTCCATCGACCAGCTCTTCCCGGGCACCAGCGGGTTTGCCGCCCTGTCGCAGCAGCTCCGATCCCCGGAGCCTGGTTTCGCACAGGTCCGCTGGAAGGGGGACGATCGGTTCGTCATCCACGTGCCGGTGCGGAGTGAGTACCCCGCACTCCGCTGGACCCTCGGGCTGGCGGTCCCCAACGCGGTCATCCACGCCCCGATCGATCGCGTCCGCCTGCTCGCCGCGCTGGTCATCCTCCTCGCCATGGCGGCGATCGCCGGCGTGACGCTGGGTGTGACACGCCGCATCGACTCGCAGCTTCGCGCCGCCGACCGCCTGCGCGCCGAGGCGCTGGCCGAGGCCAATGCCCGTCTGCTCGAGGCCGACCAGATGAAGAGCCGCTTCCTGGCGACCATGAGCCACGAGCTGCGCACCCCCCTCAACTCGATCATAGGTTTCTCGACCATTCTCCGCACCCGCATTGCCCAGCAGCTCGACCCCCGCTACCTCAAGTTCCTCGACAACATCCGCACCTCGGGCGAGCACCTGCTGGCGATGATCTCCGACATCCTCGACCTCTCGAAGGTGGAGGCCGGCAAGCTCGAGCTGCACCCCGAGGATGTGCAGGTGGCGGGGCTCGTCGAAGGCGTCTCCGACATCGTCCGGGCGCTTGCCAAGGAACGGCGGATCGACATCGCTCTGGACCTTCCCGCCGACCTGCCCACGCTCGCGGCAGATCCGGTGCGGGTGAAGCAGATCCTCCTCAACCTGCTCTCCAACTCCGTGAAGTTCGCCTACGAAGGCAGCACCGTACAGGTGACCGCCCGCCGGCTCGCTGCCGAGGTCTCGCCCCTGCACGCCAGCTCCCTCTCGCTGGCCGTGGCCGACCGCGGCATCGGCATCGCGCCGGCCGACCAGCGCGTCATCTTCGAGGAGTTCAGGCAGGTCTTCCAGACGGACGGCCGCATGTATGGTGGCACCGGTCTTGGCCTCGCTCTCGTCAAGCGCCTGGTCGAGCTTCATCGCGGCATCATCACCGTCGAGAGCGTGCTCGGAGAGGGCAGCACCTTCACCGTGGTGCTTCCCACCGGGTTCCAGGGCAACGAGGCGTCGGGACCGCACGTCCCGCTCCTTGCCGCCGCCGAAGGTACCCGGGTGCTGGTCGTGGAGGACGACCCCGCCGCCTTCGAACGCATCCGCCATGACTTGCTGGGCGCGGGCTACCAGGTCCTGTGGAGCCGCACCGGCACCGACGCCGTCGGGCTCGTCATGGGGCATCACCCGGCGGCCATCGTCCTCGACATCGTCCTGCCAGGCCGCGACGGCTGGGAGATCCTGCGAGAGCTCAAGAACCGCCCCGAGACCAGCCGGATCCCCGTCATCATCGTCTCGGTGCTCGCCAACCACGAGCTGGGTCTGGCGCTGGGCGCCGAGGCCTACTTCACCAAGCCGGTGGACCGCGAGCACCTGCTGGCGCGCCTGTCGGAGCTGGTGCCGCAACCCCCCGTCACCGAGCCCAGCGTGCTGCTCATCGACGACGAGGCGACCCTGCACGAGCTGGTCGACGAGATGCTGCGGGGCCAGGGCTACGACCTGCGGCACGCCTATAGTGGCTCGCAAGGGCTCGAGCTGGTCCGCATCGACCCCCCGGACGTGGTCATCCTCGACCTCATGATGCCGGGCATCGACGGGTTCGAGGTCGCGACCCGCCTCAAGGATGACCCGACGACGCATCAGATCCCGATCATCGTCCTCACCGCCCGCGACACGACCCGTGAGGAGCGGCTGCGCCTGCGGGGCAAGATCGAGGTGCTGCTCGACAAGGGCGATAGCGGCACCACCCGGCTGGCGCCGCTGATCCGGTCGTTGCTCGCCCACCGCCCAGCGGTCCAGCGAATCGGCTCGTAGCGAATCAGGCTTTCCGGTCCGCCGCCCACCCCGGCTCATGAACCCTGACGACATCGCGGAGCTGCCCACCTGGCTCGCTGAGCTCCTGATTCGCTGATCCGCTTGACCGGTGGGTGGGTGGGCCGGTGCTACCATGACCCCACGATGTCAGAGCGTGCGCGTCCCGTTCCCGGCGCCGACTCCGGGCTACCGGACTTGCTTGACCAGCTCCGGGTCGGGCGATTTCAGACCACCCTCGAAGGCGAGATCCTGGACGCCAACGACGCCTTCCTGCGGCTGCTCGGCTTTGCCAGTCTGGACGAGGCCCGGGGGTGCGGGACCGCCGAAATCTATGCGCGGCCCGAGGACAGGGCGGCGGCCATCCGCCGCACGCTGGACGAGGGGACGGTCAACGACCAGGTCCTGCAGCTTCGCCGGCGCGACGGGTCGCTGGTTTGGGTCTCGGTGGTCGAGATCGCAAGCCGTCTCCCCAATGGTCAGACACGCTTCACCGGCATCCTCCACGAGACCGGCGAGCGGGTCGCGGCGGCCCAGGAGCTGCGAGCTTCTCGCGATCGCTACGAGAGGCTGGTGGAGCAGGCGAACGTCGCGATCTTCCTGGCCGATGTCGCCACCGGCCGGCTTCTCCACGCTAACCTCCGGGCCCAGGAGCTGATCGGCCGTTCCCTTGCCGAGATCCGGGAGATGTCTCAGTGGGAGCTGCACCCGGAGCCGGAGAGGTTGCGCTACGAGGCCCTCTTCCGGGCGCACGCGCAGGCCAGGGCGGAGGATCAGGTCGAGGCGGATGTCGTCGATCGAGCCGGCGCTCACATTCCCGTGCGGATCGCGGCCAGCCTCGTGGAGCTGGACGGCCGCCCGACCGTGCAAGGCGTCTTCCACGACCTCCGCGGGCTCCTTCAGGCCCGCCAGGCACTCGAGGAGAGCGCCTTCCGGTATCGGCAGCTCGTCGAGCTTTCCCCGGACGCCATTGCCGTCCACGCGGCGGGTCGGTTGGTGTTCGTCAACGCCACCGCAACCCGGATGCTCGGCGCCGCCAGCCCCGACGAGCTGGTGGGCCGGCCGGTCATCGACCTTGTCCACCCTGACTCCCGGGATCTCGTGCGCGAACGCGTGGGGCGCATGCTGGAGACCGGTCAGGCGGAGCCGTTGGAGGAGGAACGGTTCCAACGGCTGGACGGCTCCCCGGTCGAGGTCGAGGTGGCCGCAGGGCCGTTCACGTACCTCGGTGAACCGGCCATTCAGGTGGTGTTTCGCGACATCACCGAGCGCAAGCGGATGCGCGAGGAGCTGGAACGCAGCCAGGCCCAGCAGGCGGCGATTCTCGCGGCCCTTCCGGTCGCTGTCTATGCGGCCGAGGTCCCAAGCGAACTCGATGCCACGTGGATGAGCTCGAGCATCGAGCGCTTCACCGGCTTCCCGGCCGACCGTTTCGTGACCGAGAAGGGCTTCTTGCGATCGCGCGTGCACCCCGAAGACGAAGGGCAGGTCATCGCCAGATACCGAACCGAGCTGGAGGCGGGCGAGACCCAGGTCGAGTACCGCTGGCAGGTCGCCGACGGAACCTTCATGTGGTTCTCAGACCAAGCTGTCTGCGTGGCTCGCCGTGACTCGACCATGCACGCCATCGGCGTCATCGCCGACATCTCCGAACGCCGGCGGACCGAGCAGGCGCTCCGGGAGTCCGAGGAGAAGTACCGGGACCTCGTCGAGAAGATCGGGGAGGCCATCTTCACCGTCGATGCCGAGGGCATCCTCACCTTTATCAGTGGCGCCGCGCCGCGCATCATCGGGTTCGAGCCCGGTGAGGTGGTGGGGCAGCATTTCTCCAGGTTCGTGCACCCGGATGACCTGCCGGAGCTGGTGGCGAGCTTCGAGCGCACCCTGAACGGTGACCTCCACCCCAGCGAGTACCGGGTTGTGAACAAAGCCGGCGCCTCCCGGTGGGTGCGGTCGAGCTCCCAGCCGATCCTGGAGGGCGGGCAGCCGGTGGGGCTGCGCGGCGTGCTGGTCGACATCACCGAGCGGCGCGACGCCGAGGTCGCCCTGCAGCGTTACGCCCGCCGGTTGGAGTCGATGCATGACATCGACCTTGCCATCCTTGCGGTACGTTCCGCGAAGGAGATCGCCACCGCCGCCCTGGCGCGCCTGCGCCAGCTCATCCCGGCTGACCGCGCGGCCATCGTCGCGTTCCACCCGACGACCGGCGACGGAGAGTACGTGGCGGTGGACAGCGAGCCGGGCCTCGGCGGCCACGAGGGGGGTCGGGCCCAGATCGGGCACTTCCTGCCGGGTGAGCTGGAGCGCAACCGCACGCTCTACCTGTCCGACCTGGCGGCCTCGGCCGAGCGCTCCCCGGTCATCGATCACCTCCTCCACCAGGGCGTGCGGACGTTGCTCATCTGCAGCTTCACGATCGAGGAGAATCTCGTGGCGCAGCTCGTTCTCTCGAGTCGGCAGAACGATGCCTTCTCCACCGAAGACCAGGAGGTGGCCGCAGAGGTGGCCGGGGTGCTGGGCGTGGTGCTGCATCAGGCCCAGCTCCGGGAGCGCATCGAGGAGCAGCAGCGCAGTCTCGCCATTCTCATCGCCCAGCTCCCGGATGGCATCGTGGTCCTTGACCATGACAACCGGCTGGTGCTCGCCAACCCGGTGGCCGTGGACTATCTGACGCTCCTCGGGCAGGACGACCTGCGGGCTCCACTGACTCACCTGGCAGGATTCCCCCTGGAGCAGTACCTCGCTCCCCGCGAGGGTGGTCTGCCGTTCGAGCTCCACAGTGGAGGCAACGAGCCGCGACTGTTCGAGCTGCGGGTCCGCCCGGCCGCCGGCGGTGTCGAACGGGCGTGGATCCTGCTCTTCCACGACGCCACCCGCGAGCGCCAACTGACGCGTAGCCTCGAGCAGCAGGACCGTCTGGCGGTGATCGGCCAACTGGCCGGCGGTCTGGCCCACGATTTCAACAACCTGCTCACCGCCATCCTCACCCACGCCGAGCTGCTGCTGCGCGACCCCGAACAGCGCCCGCATGCCCGGGAGGCCTTGCGGGTCATCAAGGAGCAGACCGAGCGCTCGGCCAAGCTGGTACGGTCGATCCTGGATTTCTCCCGCGGCTCCGGCAGTGAGCGACACGCCCTCGACTTGAACCACTTCGTCGGTGAGGTGGCCCAGATCCTGGCGCGCACCATCCCCGAGCGCATCCGCATCGAGGTCGACGTCGATTCATCCAGACCATGCCCCGTCAACGCCGATGCGACGCAACTGCAGCAGGTCATCATGAACGTCGCCGTCAACGCACGGGACGCCATGCCGGGGCAGGGTCGGCTCCTGATGCGGGTGCGGCCCCTGGAGATCGCCAACGGGGAGCACCGGCCCGTGGCCGGGATGGCCTGCGGCCGCTGGGTTCATCTGGCCCTGGGCGACACCGGTAGCGGCATCCGCCCCGAGCACCTGTCTCACATCTTCGAGCCGTTCTTCACGACCAAGGCGCATGGCCACGGCACCGGCCTCGGCCTCTCCCAGGTCTACGGTCTGGTCAAGCAGAACGAAGGCTGGGTGGTCGCCGACAGCTCCTGGGGCGAAGGCGCGACGATCCATATCTTCCTGCCGGAGCATCAAGGCACCGTCGATACGCGGCAGACCACCGAGGCCGAGCTGGCAGGCGGCCACGGTGAGCTCATCCTGCTCGCCGAGGACGAGGCCGAGGTCCGCCTGGCCATCGAGCAGGCTCTCAATCTGCTCGGCTATCGCGTCGTGGCGGTTGAGAACGGCCAGCAGGCTCTCGGACATCTGCAAGGGGGGGCACCGGTCGACCTGCTCCTCACCGACCTGACGATGCCAGTGATGAGCGGCGAGGAGCTCATCCGTGCCGCCCGCGCGGCGTATCCAGACCTGCGCATCGTCGTTCTCACCGGGTATGCGGCCGGTCGCATCGCCTCGCTCACCGGACTGGGGGTCGTGGTGACGGCCCAGAAACCACTCTCCCTCGCTTCCCTGGCCGACGTCGTCCGGCGCGCCCTCGGCTGACCCGTTCGCCCCGCCAGCCTCTTCCGCCCAGGCGAGCCCCAGGTGGCGCCTCTGGACCGTCTCGACGCGGTGCCCACCAGCGTGGTCCGCGATGCGTCTGAGAAACGCTTCGAGTATCGGAATGGGCTCCGCGGCGAGACCCATCATGTCGCACCGTGCTCAGTGAAGCCAGGTACTTGTGACGTTGTTGACGAGATGGAGAGTGGTGCTGGCCAGCAGGGAACCAGAACGGTGCCGAACGAAGCCCAGCAGCAGGCTGAGAGCAAACAAGATCGACGGGTAAACGGAGAGAGCGTTGGCCGGCAAGACACCTTGGAAGCTCCAACCCACGAAGTGCAGCACCACGAAGAGGAGCGAGGTGACTGTGATGGCCGTCCACGGCCGCCAGCCAAGCCCAATGATCGCCGACTGGATGTAGCCGCGAAACAGCGTTTCCTCCAGAATTGGTGTAACGAGGGTGCTGTACACAAGCGTGAGTGTGATGTGCAGCGCAAGATGCTGCCGCCCCTGCGTCGGGGCGGTCATCAGCGAGAGCGCTACCCAAACAACGGCCGCCCCAACTCCCCAGATCAAACCGCAGTGCATGTCGGCCTGCCGCCATCCTATGAAGACCAGTTGCTTGCCCGGCGACGCCCGCCAATACAGCAGCGGATAGACCACCCACACCAGGGCCTTGGCTGGCAACCAGTAGGTAGTTGCTTTCTCCAGACCCAGGGCGCCCGAAACCAGCCATGCAGCCACCCACAGGGAGAAAATCCCGGCAATGAACATCCCCACTCGAAGCGGCGTGAGACGTTGCTCCATTCTGCAAGCATCGTACTGCCATTCAGGTACCAGGGCAGTGGTGCCTGGGCCGCATTCTGGCCGGCACAATGGCATGAGGAAACGACCTCCAGAAGCCTGACGGAGAAAGCGGAGGGCCCGCGTTGCGGGGATCCTCCCATTGCTCCGACAGGCCCCTGGCCAACGTCATCATCTCGGGCCCTCCGTCCCGCCAAAGTGGCCGCCAGCGCATTCACCGCCTGCGCTCCTCCAGTGCCTGGGTTCCCTGAAGGGGCTTCTGCAAGGAGGTGTATTCTTGGCGGGAGTCAGTGACCAGTTGACGAGAGGAGGGAAGGCCTCGTGCGCCTCATCACCCGCGGAGATGTGGACGGACTGATGTGCGCAGTCCTGCTCAAGGCGGCAGGAATCGTGGATACCTATGTCCAGGCCCACCCCAAGGAGATGCAGGACGGCACTGTGGCGGTCACCGACAACGATATCGTCTGCAACCTGCCCTACGCACCCGGGTGCGCGATGTGGTTCGATCACCATTCCAGCGAGAGCGTCCCGACCCGACAGCCCGAGACGTTCGAGGGTCGATATGCCCTGGCTCCAAGTGCCGCGCGACTGGTCTACGAGTATCTGGTGGACGATCACCCGCACCTGGCGAGCCTGGTGCCACTACTCGAGGTCGTGGATCGCTTCGACAGTGCACAGTTGACGCGCGACGACGTGCTGCGACCGACACCGGCCATGCTGCTCGTCTATCTTCTGGACCCCCGCACCGGCCTCGGCTACCACCACGACTGCCGCATCTCAAACAAGCAGATGACCCAGATGATGCCGGATCTGCTGCTGGCTCACACTCCCGAGGAGATCCTGGACCTGCCCGACATCCAGGAGCGCGTTGTCCACTATCGACAGTCGGAGGAGCAGGCCCGGGGGATGCTGGCCGCTCACACCCGAATCCAAGGCAACGTGCTGGTCACTGACCTCCGCGAGGTAGACGAGGTCCCGCTTGCCAACCGGTTCCTGGTCTATACCCTGCCCGGGGCCGACTCCACCAACGTCTCGGTGCGCCTGTCGAGGGTGAAGGGAGCCGACAAGATCTCGTTCCAGGTCGCCCACAACATCTTCAACCGCACGGCACGGGGCGACGTCGGAGCGCTCATGGCCAGGTACGGGGGCGGCGGACACCGTGGTGCCGGTACCTGCCAGCTCCCCACCGCGAGCGCCGAGCGGGTGCTCGGCGAGATGGTCGCCATCCTCAGGGAGCGCTGACCACTTCGCACGGTCCCTGACGACCTCCAGGACACGACCCCGCGCTGCCGCTACTCCACGCGCAGGTCGTACACCATGCCAATCAAGGTCTCGCCGGCATGGACCGGCACGAGGTGGAACATCCCGCGGCGCCCCTCGGCAAGGGGAGTCGCGAAGCTCGCCTCCGTTTGCGCCTGCACCCGCGTCAGGAGCTCGGCGTCGAAGGGGTTCTCGAACGGGTTGAGCTGGTAGGAGGCGAGAGCGTTGCCGGGAGGGTAGCCGCCTCGCACCAGCCCGTCCGGATCCACCCACTGCACGGCATAGCACGGGTAGCGCGCGTAGTAGCGCCCCAGTGTCGCCTGGACGGTTCCCCAGGCACCGGCCTGCACCGCCTCGACCAGCCCCGGATCGGCCGCCAGTTGGCGCAGCGCTTCGAGGTGATCCACGCTCGCCAGCCCGGCGAGAGTGCGGGCGGCGCTGCCCTCGCCGCTGGCGGGCCATGCGGCCGCCACCCGCCACGAGGTACCGAGGGCAGCCACACTCTGCCAGGCGATGGTCAGCTCGAGCGGAACTCCCGTGTCGGCGGGCGTCCAGGCGAGGCGGGTCGTTCCCTGACGGCCAGCGGCGATGCGCCGTGCCGCCTCACCAATGGACGGAAAGGGCGCATACAGTGGATCGTCAAGCAGGCTCTTGCCAACCTCGTCTTGATCCTGGTCGTAGAGCAACCGACCCGACGGCTCCATCACCCAGACGTCAGCCGTGCTCCCAGCCTGGGATGCCGCGGTTACCTGCTCACCCAGCAAGGCGGCAGGGTTGACCACCACGCCGACGAGGCCGGCCATGCGGCCGTCTCTCATCGCCGGAGCCACGAACGCCACGGCGTAGAGCCCCTCGAGAGAGAGGAAGGCCCTTCCAAGCTGCGGCTTCCGGGACTTCAGGACCGAGTGGACCCACGCCTGCGACGCGAGATCGGTTCCCTTCAGGAAGTCGTAACCAGGCCCCACAGCCGTCACGACACCCTGCGGGGTCATGAAAACACAGAAGAGAACATGGGGAACGTAGGCGGCCCGAGCGGTCAGAAATGAGCGCATGGCCTCCGGGTCACGGCTCCTGACGGGCGCCTGGGCGGCGGCGGCTTGCACGACCCCGGCAATGTGGGTGAGACGCTGCTGGACCTCCCGGACAACGAGGTCC
>Ga0116170_10004045_pt1 | contig 13528 bp, 12 predicted proteins | sample AD_JPNHW1_MetaG_FD_89797 | JGI IMG/M metagenome (GOLD analysis project Ga0116170, IMG submission 89797) | Active sludge microbial communities of municipal wastewater-treating anaerobic digesters from Japan - AD_JPNHW1_MetaG | ecosystem: Engineered > Bioreactor > Anaerobic > Digestate | place...
CGGCCCGATACCTCGCCGATGTGCTCCTGCGCGTGAAAATGCGGCCGAAGGGAGCATCCTTCGAGGATCTGACGCCGTACCGGTGGAGAGAGGCGAAGCGCTAACCTCCTCGATCAAGTGACAACAGAGGGGATCACCGAGGGGTTACTTCCTGCAAGCGGTCGCCAATCTGGTGGACCTCAAGAAGAAGGAGGGGAAACTCGCGTGGGAGCCCAACCCGGATTGCACGGTGGATCATTCCCTACAGGACAAGCAGCGCAAGCTGGTGGAGTGCCTGATCGATGCCGACGTGGAGGAGTGGGGGCGCCAGGTGAAGACCGCCCGTGATCGCGACGTGCAGAGCTTCATGGCCTTCTTCGCCAGGCAGGGATGGCCCACCGACCCCGGAGCCATCGACGGCAAGGCCGGTCGCAAGACGCACCACGCCGTGGCCCAGTTCCAGGCCTGCTGCAACGAGGTGTGGGGCTTGTGCCTGGCGGTGGACGGCCAGTGCGGCCCCAAGACCTGGAAGGCGGTGTTCCATGCGCTGCAGGAAATGATCAAGACGTCAAAAACTGCCGAATCCGCAATCGCAACCTGAGACAGGAGAACGACCATGATGATCCCCATCGCCCTGGGTGCGGCGGCCATCGCCAACCGCGAACGCATCTGGAACCTGATCGCCGCCAAGGGCATCACCAACTGGGACCGGCAACAGGCGGTCCTGGCCAAGCGCCCGATCTTCCCGACGCTGGAGTCCATACAGAAGGGATATCCAACGCAGGAATCGATCGAGTACCGGGAGGAGGATGATGGCAAGCCGATCATTCACCTGAATCTGGATTGCAGGGAGAAGAAAACGGAGGTAGAGGAGGACGCGTGGGGCGTCACAAAATGTCACGGAAATTTGGATTTTCCTCCCGAATTCACCGCGAAAGCCGAGGCATTCCAAGTGAGGGTGGATGGCTCATCATGTCGAACCTTTGGAAGGGTGAATTCCTGCGAGTTTGCATTGGGGTTGAACGTTTACTGCATTCCCTTTTCGGACAAACGATGGCTCACCTGGGTTGATTGGATGGATGCACGAGTCGGTCGTGGCAAACTCTCGCTACCTGAACGTGTGTACTGGAGCTACATGCATGAAATGGACCATTTTCAGGTTTACCACGAGTTCTGGCGCTTCATTGCTGGGCGCATCTTCATGCTGACCAACTCACTCTACCCCTCGGTTGCGCATGCTGAGCGAGAGATCGAAAACTTCAAGAAGAATGTGGCTTTCAACTTTTTCAAAGCAAGGAGGAAGAGTTCGGTCTTCGATCAGGTGAAGAGGGGGCTTCCTCAAGCGGGTGGGCGGTACGGAAGTTTCGAATACACGAAGAGCGAGACGTTTTTTTGGCAAAACCAAGGGGAATGGACTTCAGATGCGTTCACGAAAAGTGACAAGGAATATCAAAGCCAGATGAAAAATATCTCCAGGTTTGATGCGCTTGCGACATGGTTGCCCAAACAAATGGAAAAGCCGGGCGGACTTGAAGAGCTGAAGGCCATGGTTGAGTCGAAGAAAACGGCAACTCCTGGGGCGTGGAAATGAGCAAATCCCAACACAAGAGATTGGCTTGGATTGCTTTGCTCGGCGGTGTTGTTTTTGCGTCCTGCGACAAGCCGAAGGATCTTCCATCTCGCTGCATGGAGTACCGTACCTTTTCCGCTGAGCGAGCCCAAAACCAAGCTACGTCAACAGCGCGCGTCCGCAGCCAAGACCCTTCTGTCGATACCATTCCCTGGACAATTGAGCAAATGAGAATGGTCTTGGGTGTCGATGGCGTTCGAAGTCAAGATTTTGATCCTGTGTTCTTATGTTCAAATGTCGACGAGCGCATTCGGAGATCGCCAGGCTACTACTCGAAGAGGCTTGCTCGGCACGATATGGTTTGTGCCGAGCGCTTATTGGGCGTGGGGCGATACGATCAAGCGCTGCATCATCTGGAACGAATAGATTCTGTCTCGGAGAATGATCCGACCTTCCAGAGAGATTCGTTCGGGGAAGACTGGAAGCGAACCTCGCGTGATGCTCTCCACTCCATTCTCACCTACGATCTGGGAAACTGTCATGAAGCGATGGAGAAGCTCCTGACTTCCCAGTCCAGCCGTTATCCAGTCCTCCAGCTTTGTCTTCGTGAGGTCCATTCGCCGACGGAGATTATCGAGGAGCTGGATCGTTCCGTGGATCGCGTGGTGGTAGGACCCTTTCAACAGGCGCCTTTACCCATCCAGAAGTCATTGCGAACCTATGGTATCGGCCCGGGCATCGACGACTATGCGTGGACGATCGTGTTTGGGATGCACCACCTTCTTCCGTTGCCGTATGTCGAAGACACCCATACATCCCGGGAGAAGTTCATCGAGCGGTACAAATCGGAGGGCCTGTATGGCCAGATGTACTGCCTCCCCAACACCCGCGATTCGCTGGAATTGGAGCGTCAGCGAAAGATGCGCTAGGCCACGGTTGCGGGGACAATCGCGATGCGGGAGGGGATTGGCGGACCTACCTTCCTCCTTTGGGTTGCCGACCGGAAGGGGAATGGACAATGGAGTTGTTTCGCGACAAGCTGCGGCGCAATGTGGGGGGAGTGGTCAAGCGGAGCGTGCGCGCGGTGCTGGACCAGCTGCCGCTCAAGAACAAACTGGAGCCCATTTCGCGCAATTTCGGGATCGACCGCGGGGTTCCCATCGATCGCCACTACATCGAGGCCTTCCTGGCCGAGCATCGGGAGAAGATCCGCGGGGTGACCATGGAGATCGCCGACGCCAAGTACACGCGGCGCTTCGGTGACGACCGAGTGACCCAGGCCATGGTGATGCATGTCCAGGACGGTTACGGCGCCGACATCGTCTGCGACCTGAGCCGCGAGTGCCCGCGGGAAGGTTTCCTGGACTGTTTTGTCCTGACCCAGGTCCTGCCTTTCGTTTACGATGTGCGCTCCACCATCGCCAACGCGTTGAAGATGCTCAAGCCCGGAGGTTGCCTGTTGGTGACCGTGGCCGGGATCACGCAGGTCTCGCGGGGCGACATGGACCAGTGGGGCCACTTCTGGAGCTTCACCGACCTTTCGCTGAAGCGGCTCTTCGAGGAACAATTGCCTCCGGAATGCATCCAGGTCCAGTCCTACGGCAACGTCCTGGCGGCCACATCCTTCCTGTATGGATTGGGGCGCCACGAGCTGTCCAAGGAGGAGCTGGACCACTTTGATCGCGACTATCCCATGATCATCGGTCTGGTGGCGACCCGGCCCGTGCAGTGACCGCTTAACCCCCAATCGAATCCTGACCAGGCGGAGGTGGGGGAGGCGAGTGTGATCCAGATCACACATTCCGTGGCGTGTGACGGGGATCACAGATTCGCGGGCCGTATTTCGGCAAATTCTGGGCATGAACGTGAAACTTCTTTCCTTGCCCGTCCGCCTGCGCCTGGAGGCGAGCCACCCCGAACTCTGGACCCTGGCCCTTTTCATTGGGATGGACTTGTTCCAGGTCTGGCGTTCCTCCTCTGAAATTCCCGTGTTCGTGGTGGCGTTCGCCATGGCGTCGCATCGATTCGCCGTCGCCAAACTGTTTCGCGCCTTGCGGGAGGAGGCCCAGGCTTGGCGAGAGGCACGGCATCCTGTTTTCGCCACGGCGACGCGCTGGATGGAATTGCTTGGTTCCGCAGCCGTGGCAGTCTTCCTGGTGTGGTTCCTGGGTGTGGTCTGATGCGTTCAGGCGGGCTTGCTGATCCCGGGGGAGCCTTCCAGCAGAAACCGCAACGGTTCCCTGGCCCAAGCGCCTGCGTAGTCCACCCCGACACGTTCTGTCGCCACCACCGTTTCCGCAAGCTCCGTGGGGCGGGCTCGGAAGGAGATCGCACCCCCGGAGCACACGTCCAGCCGGTTGTGCTCCCGGGTGGTGATGTCCAGCGTCTTGCAGAGCTTCGCGGGTCCAGCCAAGGTGCGGTTTCCCTGCGGCGCTGGCCATGGTTCGGCACCGCGCAGCAGCACGGCCTGCGGATCGTCCTGGGGTCCCGTCACCACGTTCAGCAGATGGTGCATGCCGTACACGAAGTAGACATAGGCGAATCCGGCGGTGCCGAACATCACCTCGGTGCGGGGGGTGCGTCCCTTGGATGCGTGGCAGGCGAGGTCGTGGGCACCGACATAGGCCTCCGTCTCCACGATCCGGACGACCGTCTCCCGTCCGCCCTGCCGACGCACCAGCAGGCAGCCCAACAGGTCGCGCGCCACGGTGGCGGCATCGCGTGCGAAGAAGCTTCGATCCAGGGGTTGTCCAAGTTCCATCATCGCCCTCAGAACCTAGATTCCCTCGGACCATGATCGCCGTCGTCCAGCGTTGTCAGGAAGCGTCCGTCCAGGTGGACGCGATCCAAGTGGGTGCCATCGGGAAGGGATATCTGGTCCTTCTGGGCGTGGAAACAGGGGATGCCGACGACGATCTTGCCTGGCTTGCCGACAAGATCGCCGTTTTGCGGTTGTTTCCGGATGCCCAGGGGAAGATGAACCTGGACGTGCGCGAGGCCGGAGGGGGCATCCTGTGCGTGTCCCAGTTCACCCTGCTTGCCGATTGCGCCAAGGGGCGCAGGCCGGGGTTCCAACGCTCCGAGGATCCCGCACGCGCGAAGGAAATGTGGGAGCGTTTCTGCGAGCGGCTGGCCCACACAGGGCTTGCTGTGGAGAGAGGCGTGTTCGCCGCCGACATGAAGGTGGCCCTGATCAACGACGGGCCCGTCACCATCGTGCTGGACAGCCGTCGTCGCCTGTAGGGGCGATTCCCGTCCATTCGTTCGGGCCATCTGTAGGGGCGATTCATGAATCGCCCCTACAGCGCCCGTTACAGGAATGGACGGGAATCACCCAACGAAAAAGGGCCACCCATCGGGTGGCCCTCTCCAATTTCAACCGATCGATCAGACGATCAGTAGCGGAACCAGAAATAGCGCAGAACCGCGCCGACACGCCATCCGTTGGGAGTGGCGACGGTGCGGTTTCCAGTGCCCGCAAGGACGTAATCGAAGTTCACCGCCGCGCCGAAGTCGCCGGAGATGTTCAGGTCCACGCCGGGAGTCAACACCATCTGGCTGGAGACGTCGGCCGTGTTCTGCTTGTCGATCACGTAGTCGCCGTAGCCCTTGTAGGTGAAGGCCAGGTAAGGACGATACTTCTTGTCCTTGAGGAAATAGCTGAAGCGCAGGTAGGCGCTGTACGAATCCTGCTTGTCCAGCTGGCGGTTGGTGGCGGGAAGGTCGTAGCCATAGACGAAGTTCGTCATGACGTCGTACTTCTCCTTGAAGGTCTTGTCCCACATCAAGCCGAAGTTCAACTGACCGTCGCCATTGGTGTAGGCACCGGGGCCGAGTGCTTCGCCCACGGGCAGCACAAGGGCGAAGTAGAAGCCAAGACCCCAGGGCTCGTACACGGACTTGACACCCATCGTCCAGTCGCCGAAGCCGTTGGAAGAGGTGTCTACACCGCTACCCACGGAGGCGATCTGGTTGGACTTGTCCGTACCCTTGGTGGGATTGGGACGCCGGGCGTCACCGGAAGCCAGCACGTAGGGCACGTCCAGAATGGCCTCGGTTCCTGCCACGAAGCCGTGGTGGATGCGCAGGTTGATCTGGGTGAGTGCGCCCGCGGTGGTGTAATCCACCGCCTCGGAGCCGGATTTGGCTCCTCCCACCGAGCCGGAGTCTCCCGCGAAGTATCCAGGCATGCTGGAGTGAGACACTCCCAGCTCGAACTGGAGGGCGGAATTCCGAATGGGCAAGTAAGGGTCCATCGTAGCGGCATCCGTGCGGCCCATGGGCTGATCAGCCCAGGAAAGAACGGCGGCCGAGAGACAGAGAGAAGAGAGAACCGAACCTCTCATCGAGAAGACTCCTCAGGCGACGAAGAGAAAAAAGGACTCGAAAAAGCGAATTAGAACGTCCGCGACCCCAGGTCGGGAAGCGGTAACAAGTTACCACCATCCTCGCCTGGATCGCTGAACGTTTTTTCCTCCCCCCCGGAATCTCTCCGGAAAGGGGAGGAGCCGAAACATCAGCCCAGCTCGATCACCACCTGGGCGACGGACCCCTTGGGCAGGATGGGCAGGATGTTGCCGGCCACGGCCTTGCCGTCGACGGTCACCTTCGCGACACCCTTGCAGACGCCCTTGGGATTCTTGACTTCGATCTGGTAGGTGGCTCCGCGGAATTTGCGCGTGGCCTTGAAGCCGGGCCAGCCCTTGGGAATGCACGGATCCACCATCAAGCCGGCGAAATCGGGCTTGATGCCGAAGATGCCTTGGCTGACCACCACGAAGGTCCAGGCCGCGGTGCCGGTGAGCCAGGAATTCTTGGCCTCGCCGAAGCAGGGCGCGTCCTTGCCGGCGGTCATCTGGGCGTACACGTATGGCTCGGAGCGGTAGATGTCGATCTGCTCTTCCTTCTTGGAGGGGCAGATGGAGTGGTAGTACTCCAGGGCGCGGTCGCCCTCGCCCAGCAAGCACCAGCCCAGGTGGATCCAGGTGTTGTTGTGCGAGAAGATGCCGGCATTCTCCTTCACTCCGGGCGGGTAGGAGGTCACTTCGCCGTACTCGGAGTGGTAGGTGCTGTAGGCGGGCTGCTGGAGCACGATGCCGTTTTTCGTGTACAGGTGCTTGTGCACCGACTCCATGGCCAGGCGAGCGCGGCCGTTGTCGGCGCCGGCGCCGCCCAGGACGCACCAGCCTTGGCTTTCGATGAAGATCTTGCCTTCGGGGTTGGTCTTGGATCCGATCACCTTGCCCTGGTAGTCGTAGGCGCGGGTGTACCACTCGCCGTCCCAGGTCACGCTCTCCACGACATCCATCATGGTCTTGCGGTTGGCGGCGATGCGGTCGGCATCCGCTGGGCGCCCCAGGAAGGTGTACAGGCTCGAGAGCTCGCGGGCGGCGTACAGGAACAAGCCCGCGATCATGACGGATTCCGCCTTAGAACCGCCCACGTCGCCGGCGGTCTGGAACGACTCGTTGGGCTCGGTGGAGTGGCAGTTCAGGTTCAGGCAGTCGTTCCAGTCGGCGTGACCGATCAGCGGCAGCCCTTGGGGGCCGCGCATCTTCATGGTGTAGGCGATGGATGTTTCCAGGTGGTGGAGGAGATTTTCCTTCTCCTTGTCCGAACCGTATTTCTTGTCGGCGTAGCCGCAAGGAGCTTCGAGAATGGACTTGTCGCCCGACTCCTTGATGTAGGAACAGGTGGAGAGGATCAGCCAGAGATGGTCGTCGTAGAAGTCGCCGCCCACTTCGGCGTTGCCCTTCTTGGTCAGCGGCTGGTACTGGTGGTAGCAGGTGCCGTCGGAAAGCTGCGTGGCGGCGATGTCCAGGATGCGCTCGCGGGCGCGGCCGTGGATCATGTGCACGAAGCCCAGGAGGTCCTGGTTGGAATCGCGGAAGCCCATGCCGCGGCCGATTCCCGTCTCGTACATGGAGGCCGAGCGGCTCATGTTGAACGTGGCCATGCACTGGTACTGGTTCCAGACGTTGGCCATGCGGGTGGCGTGCGGATCGGGGCTTTCCACCTGGAAGTTCGAAAGGTTCTCGTCCCAGTAGGCCTTCAGGCGGGCGAAGGCGTCGTCGACGGCGCCGGGCTTGGAGTACTTCTCCAGGATCGCTTTCCCCACGGTCTTGTTGATCACGTAGGGAGCCACGAACTTGTCGCCCTTGAAGTCGACGAGGGTGTGGTCCACGTAGGCCAGGATGAACGCGAAGGTCTCGCTCTGTCCGGGCTGGAGGGTCAGGCTGACTTCGTGGCTGCCGATGGGGTTCCAGCCGAAGGCCTTGGAGTTGGACGCCTTGCCGGAAAATGGCACGCGGGCTTCGTGCAGACCTTCGTGGATGCCCACGAACACGTCGCGCGAAGTGTCGAATCCGCTGATCTCGCGGGTGCAGGCGAACAGCGTGTAGTGGTTGCGGCGCTCGCGGTACTCGGTCTTGTGGTAGATGGCCGAGCCTTCGATTTCCACTTCGCCGATCGAGTAGGTGCGCTGGTAGTTGGTCATGTCGTTGAGCGCCTCGAAGAAGCAGAACTCCTGGTAGGAGTAGAGCTTGGGCGACTTGGCGACCTTGCCGGTGTTCTTGACCGTGACCTGCCAGAGTTCCAGGTTCTCGCCCGGGGGCACGCACATCTTCTGCGTGACTTCCAGACCGTCCTTCTCCGCGATGATGGTGGTGTAGCCCAGGCCGTGGCGGCACTCGTACTTGTCAAGCTTCGCCTTGACCGGCTTCCAGCCGGGATTCCAGACGGAACCGGCGTCGTTGACGTACAGGTAGCGGCCGCCCAGGTCGTAGGGGACGTTGTTGTAGCGGTAGCGGGTCAGACGACGGAGCTTGGCGTCCTTCCAGAAGGTGTAGCCGCCGGCCGTGTTGGTGCAAAGTCCGAAGAACTCGTCCTGTCCCAGATAGTTCAGCCAGGGCAGAGGAGTGTCCGGGCGGGTGATCACGTATTCGCGCGCGGCGTCGTCAAAGCGGCCGTAGGGATTCTGGGACACCAGTGAGCTCCTTGGAATGGAAGATGGCTGACACGGAAAGGCAGGGAAAATGCATTCGCGATGCCGAACTTCCCAGACGGTCCGGGAGCCGGAGAGCCACGTGGCGTTTCCTGGAAGTTTCCCCGGCGAACCCTTGCCGAACAGGACTAGATTTGTTGGTATTCTCATCCTCTGATTCTAGAGGGGGTCGACTCGTGCGCAAATTGCCCATGCTGATTCTCGGGGTGTTCCTGGGGGTCGGAGCCCTGATGGGGTGCAAATCCCGGGATGTCGTCCCCGAGGGCGACGGCAAGACCCGTCTACGCCTGTGGGCCATGCCAAACACCGATGGCCCCAAGGATGTTCTGGAGCAGATCCTCGGTCGGTTCCGGGCGCAGAACCCGGACATCGAGGTGGAGGTGGAGATCATCGACTGGGGGGCGGCCTGGGACAAGATCACCACCGCGGTCTCGTCGGGCGCCGGCGCGGACGTCTTCCAGCTGGGGACCACTTGGACCTCGTCGGTCACCGCCATGGGCGGCTTGCTGCCCTTGGATGGCCTTTTGCAAAGGGTTGGAGGGGACACCATCTTCGTGTCGTCCGCCCGTTCCTACATGAAGCCCATCTACGCCGATTCCATCACGTCGTTTCCGTGGTTCGTCGACGTGCGTCCCATGTTCTACCGCACCGACGTCCTGGCCAAGGTGGGGATCCGTCCGGAAGCCATGTTCGCCGATTGGGATTCCTATATGGCGGGACTGCGCAAGATCAAAGCCGCCAGGGTCACCCTGGAAGGCCAAAGGGTGGAGCCGCTGGGAATCGCCGGGAAGGATTGGAACGTCTTCCACAACTTCTACCCATGGATCGTGGGCAACGGTGGCGGGATCATCAACGACCTGGGCGACAGCGTCCTTCTGGACGACGAGAAATCCATCCAGGGTGTGCTGTCCTACCTTCGCTTCTTCCGCGAGGGCTTGGCGCCGCGTGCGTACCTGGAAAAAGGCGCGGCGCAGGTCTCCCATGAATTCGACGAGGGGCGGATCGCCATCTGGCAGGAAACCTCCTCCAAGCTGGTGTACCTGGAACGCCCCGTGCGCGAAGGTGGCGACAACAGCCCCGGCGCCAAGCATTTCGCCGCCGTCCTCCCGCCGGCCGGGCCGGCGGGCCGGAAGTTGTTCATCGGCGGGTCCAATCTCGCCATCTTCAAGTCCACCCGTCATCGCGAGGCCGCCGAAAAGCTCCTGGCCTTCCTGACCACGGATTCGGTGGCGGTGCTCACCTTCTGCAAGATTTCCGGATTCGCTCCCGCCCTGGAAAAGACCTTCCAGGATCCCTACTACCAGGAAAACCCCAACCGCGTCCTGTTCCGGGATCTGGTCCTGTCCAGCAAGCCCTATCCCGCGGTGCCGTACTGGGGTGACATCGAGACGGTGATCCTCAACAAGCACTTCGGCAACATCCTGGATATCGCCGCCGGTGGACCCCAGGGCAAGGGGGGCGCATCGGATGGCTCCTTCAGCGAGCAGGAGGTCCGCAAGGAACTCAAGACCGCCGCCGACCAGATCCGCGCCCTGATCCAGCGGGAAATCCAGAGCAATCCGGCCAACGCCGCCCGTCTGGCAGGTCTTCGGCAGAAAGACGATCGGTGATCGGTCGGATCTGGCGACCCATTCGCCAGCATCGGGTCGCCTGGGGCTTCCTGCTTCCGGCCATCCTCGGGATGGTCCTTGTCCACTTCCTGCCTTTGGTCCAGTTGGTCGGCATCTCGTTTCTGGACAGTCGGCGCACGAACCTCGGATTGGGACTTTCCGCTCCGGCGGTCGGCGAAGGGGCGGGGATCCTTGGCAATTACCTGTCCATCTTCTCGGAAGCCTCCGATCCCTTCCATCTGGGGTTGGTGGATGCGGTCGTGAACACGGCCATCTTCACGCTGGTCGTCACCTTCGCCTCGATCGCTTTGGGCCTCGCCGGGGCGCTCCTTGTCGAACGAATGGGGCGATGGCGCGGTTTCTGGCGAGCCTTGCTGATGACTCCTTGGATCGTTCCCGCCTACGTGGTGGGGCTCATCTGGGGCGTTTTCTGGCAACAGGATTCCGGTGTGGTCAACAATTCACTCCATGCCCTGGGCATCCTGGGAGAGGATCGGTCCACCTGGCCGATGTGGCTATCCGGTTCCCTCACCCGGTGGGCCGTGATCCTGCCGGCGATCTGGCGCGAATGGCCCTACGCGTTGCTTCTGTTCTCGCTGGGGCTGCAATCGGTCCCTCCCGGGATCCACGAAGCGGCGCAGCTGGATGGAGCCGGCCCTTGGACCCGTTTCCGATTCCTCACCGTTCCGTTGCTGATGCCTGCAGGCAGCCTGGTCCTCCTCCACGGCCTGGTCTACAACATCTACTCGTTCAACCTTCCCCTTATGCTTTTCGGGGCAGGATCCGGAAATGGGGGACGGCAAGGCGACCTGTTGATGCCCATCATCTTCCGCAACACCTTCCAACGATGGGACTTCGGGCGTGGCGCCGCGGCCACCGTGGTCCTCACCGTGGGGATGTTCCTGGTGGTGGCCTTGTGGTATCGGGTGTTCCGATCCGACCTGGAGCGGATCCGATGAGGTTCGGTTCCTGGCGCAGGCGCGGATCCAAGTTGTTCTGGACGGGACTGCTGGCGGTGATCGCCCTCCTGAACCTTCTGCCCATCCTGTGGATGGTGTTCTCGTCGCTCAAGGACAATCGCGACCTCCAGGCGGGGAGTCTGGGCTTTTCCCGCTCGCAGTCGCGTCTGGTGGCGATGCTTCCCCGACGCGAGGGCGTCCTGGTGGGGACCACCAACGGCGATATCCACCTGATCCGCCTGGAATCCCATGGGCTGGTGGTCCGTGGAACGCGTTCGCTGGACATCTTCGCCGCGGCCTACTCCCTCCAGGAGGAAACCCTCTGGGTCCTGTCCGGTCAGGACGGAATCCTGCAGGTGGACGCCAGCAGCCTGTCGGAGCGGCAACGCTGGCCCATGTCCCGCATCCGTCAGGCCTTCCTGGAGCGACTTCCCAACGGAACCTGGCCCGATCTGGATCCGGTCGCCGTGGAGGCCAGCTCCATCCTCGCCGTCGGGGACCAGGTGTTCGCCACCTTCCGTTCCAAGGCGTTTCCAGGTGTGATCGTGCTGGATCGCAAGAGCGGTGGGATTCGGTTCCTGGTGTTTGGGCAGGAGCTCCCCTTCGCGATCGACCAATTCCTGGATCTGGGCAGGGGGCGAGTGGCCATGGTGGGCGACAAGGGTGTTGTGTTGTGGCAGACCGCCCCGGCCCGCACCGCCGACCAATTCCTGTGGGGGCAGGATCTGCCCGCCGAGCGGGTGGCCCTGGTGGTGGCATTGGACGACAGTCTGCTTCTGTGCCAACGGGAGCGAGCCGATGTCTACTCCTTGCCGGGACGCAAGGTGGTGCGGACGATCGACACCGCTTCGGGATTGCGCGGGGGGCGGATTTTGGCGGTCACCGCCGACGACCGGCGGATCTGGTTCGGCACGGCAGGTGGAATCTATGGAGTGGACCGTCGCGCCGGGACCCAGATCGAAGATGATGATTCCCTGCAGTTGCTGGCACCCGAGCACCCGGAAGGCAATCCCTGGATGGCCTCCGGTGTCCTGGGCGTCGCCTATTCCGGAGGTCGGTTGTGGATGGGGGGATCGCAAGGCGAAATCGCCATGGGGAAGATTTCCGGATCCCTGGAGGTGGAACGCGATGGCCGCTTGCCGGAAGGGAAACGGACCCTTCGTTTCGAGAATTTCCGCGACCTGTGGCAGAAAATGGACTTCGGTTCGTATCTGCGCAACAGCTTGATCATCAGCCTGGGGGTCACGGTCCTTTCCGTGGCATTGGCCTTGTTTTCCGCCTACGCATTGGCTCGCCTGCGGTTTCCCGGGAAGGAAGCGTTCAGTCTGATGTCCCTGGCGACCCAGGCGATCCCCGGCGTGGCGTTTCTGATTCCCTTGTTCATGACGTTCCTGTGGATCCAGAAGTACAGCCGCGAATCCGGCTGGTTTGGTGATCGAGGCGTCCAACTGGTGGGGGCCTGGTGGGGGGTCATCCTGTTGTACGCGGTGTTTTTTGTGCCTTTTTCGATTTGGATCCTGCGAGCCTTCTTCCAGGCCTTGCCAAAGGATCTGGAGGCGGCCGCCCAGTTGGATGGCTGCTCGCGGTGGGCGGCATTCTGGAAAGTGGCCGTACCGGCCGTGCGCCCCGGAATTGTGGTGACCGGAGTGTACGTCTTCCTGTCGGTCTGGGACGAACTGCTGTTCGCCTGGGTTCTCACCGCCGAGAAAACCTACACCGTCCCCGTGGGAATCCGCCTGTTCGCCGGCAATTACCAGACTCGTTTCGACCTCATGATGGCCGCTGCCACGGTGGCGACGCTTCCCGTCCTGGTGTTGTTTTTCCTGCTACAACGGCGGATCGTCGCCGGAATCGCCCCCGGTCTATCCCGGCGGTGAACCGGAAACGGCCTTTCGGCGACACAGCAGTGACATTATCTTGACCAGCGCGTCCGCGTTCGAGAACGCTTCAATCCGGAGAACCACGTGATGCCTAAACACGTTCGTCGAGTCGCCATCCTGGGATTCCTAGGAGCGCTCCCTGTCTGGTCCCAGACGGCACCCCCGCCCATCGCCCCCGAGGTCCAGAGCGCAGCCCTGGATACCATGGAGCAGAATCTGGATCGCCTGGAGAGCAGCATCCGAAAAAGTCTGAAGGGAGGCGGCTCCAAGCCGGTGTCCTTCTCGGGCGAGGCCATTTTCCGGTTCATCGGAACCAGCTACCAGGAATACCCCCTGTGGATGCAGGACGACAACACGGAAAGCAAGAACTCCTTCGCCTCGATCCGCATGGCCATGGTCGCCGCTCCCCACAAGAACCTGCGTCTGTGGTCCAAGATCGCGTTCAACGGAGCCCTGTACGGCACCAACGCTCCGAGCTCCCTGGCCGGGTCGCGCGGTCTCAAGAGCCAGGACTCCGCCTATCGAGC
>Ga0116170_10004046_pt1 | contig 13528 bp, 9 predicted proteins | sample AD_JPNHW1_MetaG_FD_89797 | JGI IMG/M metagenome (GOLD analysis project Ga0116170, IMG submission 89797) | Active sludge microbial communities of municipal wastewater-treating anaerobic digesters from Japan - AD_JPNHW1_MetaG | ecosystem: Engineered > Bioreactor > Anaerobic > Digestate | place...
ACCTACGACCATGTTTTGTCGGGTTGCGCTGGCGCTCCACCCGACCTACGACTGCCGCTCCACACGACCTGTGACCATGTTTTGTCGGGTTGCGCTGGCGCTGCACCCGACCTACGACTGCCGCTCCACCCGACCTACAACCATGTTTTGTCGGGTTGCGCTGGCGCTGCACCCGACCTACGACTGCCGCTGCACCCGACCTACGACCATGTTTTGTCGGGTTGCGCTGCCGCTTTGCCCAACCTCCGACCATGTTTTGTCGGGTTGCGCTGGCGCTGCACCCGACCTACGACTGCCGCTGCACCCGACTTACAATCTGTTATCCTGCCTGCCCGTGGAACGGTCACTGCGAGACCCTTTGCCAGGAAAACTTAGTCCCGCATCGTGAGATCAAGCGGCAAAGGGTCGTGGCAGTCTGCCTTAAATAATGCAAGTAGGAGCGCGACTAAATCAGCTCAAAGACAGACCAGTTTTTTATGCGTCCAATGCGCTGAACGAAAGGAAAAGACCGATTACCACGCTGTTTTGCCTTGGAATCCAAATAGAAAAAATGCAGCGGCAAAACAGCTGGCAACGACAAACCTAACTGCCAATGCACACCCTACTCTCTGTGACTGTAATTTCGCCTGAAAAGCGAGCAGAGATGCATGCGCATGTAGCGGGAAAGCAGCTCGTGAAGAGGTATTCACTGCCCACCGAGGAACTCATCATTAGCCATGAAAAAAAACCGGCCGCCAATTTCCCTGGCAGCCTGTGTTATCTCTAAATTAAAACCTGTCAAAGCCCAAAATCGTGCGGGTTTACCGGTGAACCATCGTAGCGGATTTCAAAATGTAAGTGCGGTCCGGTGGATTGGCCGGTGGAGCCCATGTAGCCGATGAGTTGGCCCGCGTAGACCTCCACGCCGCAGCCCTGGATCATACCGCCGTCCATCAGGTGCGCGTACAGCGAGAGGTAGCCGTTGCCGTGGTCAATCACAATCGTATTCCCGTAGCCGCGCGTGGACCATCCGGAATAGATAATCACGCCTGAGTCAGCGGCATAAATCTCGTAACCCATCCGCCCGGCATAATCGAGCCCGTTATGCGTGGGTGGGGTGTACTCATAGCCGGAAATCCAATGCTCTGAGGTCGGGAACTGCCAGCTGCCGGTACCGACCGCCCAGGCAGTGCTGTTACAGGCGAAAGCACCAAGGTACGAAACGTTTGGATGCTCACCAACGCCGTCCTCGCCCGGACCCACCGGGGTGACCCAGGTAACCGGCGGACGCGTGCCGCCCGGAACGTAGAGCAGTGTGCCTGCTTTGATGTTGGGGTGGCTAAGGTCCGCAAACGCGCTGCGGTCAAGGTGATTCAGCGGTTCGTCCAGAATCACATCCCGGCTGACATTGTAAAAAGACGCGACCTTGTCCAGGTTTTCCTTATAACTCCAGCCGTGGTAAACGCCGTTACCTGGCAGGATGAAAAGCTTTTGACCTGGGACGATGCCGTCTGGGGTGTCCCCCAGCAGGTAGCGGTTTGCCCACAGCACAGTTTCGGGCGTAAGGCCAAATTTGTCTGCGATGGTGAAGAGGGTGTCTTCTTCCTGCACCACGTAGGCAATGATTTCCTTGCGCGGGGCAGGGTAAGTGTCGGGGTCCCCGACGGGGATTTTTTCGATTTGGGTGGCAGCCGCGTAGGTAAGCAGGCTGTCCGCCGAGACCGTTTCCGGGCGGGTGCCGCCTGGGACGACCAGGCGCGTTCCGGGCGTAATATTTGGCAGGGAGAGATTGCCCAAAGTCGCGCGGTCGAGTTTGTTGCCCGGGTAGTCAATAATCGCGTCAGGTGTAACCCCGTAAAAATCCGAGACGCCGTTCAGCCCTTCGCCGGCCTGCCAGATGTGGTAAACGCCGTCCACCGGCAGGATGTAAATCGAGACGCCGGGCAGGTAAACCGCCGGGTCGTCGCCCAGTTCGTAGCGGTTTGACCAGAGAATCGTTTCCGGCGCTATATTGAATTTTGAAGCAATCGAGAAAATCGAGTCGCCTTCCTGAATCGTGTAGGTGATTACCTCGGTGCGTGCCTGTTCCTCGGTCGGCAGAACAGCTGCCGTGGCGGTTGCTGTGGGTTCTGCAGTCTCCTCTTCAAGCGCCAGCTGCGGCGCGTTCAGCGCCGTGGCAGTGGGCGTGGGCGCGGCGCTTTTATCCCCGGGCTCGCTGGTCAGCCAGGCGCTGAGGATAATCAGGGCTGCTAAAATCAAGAGGAGCGCGGCGATACTTCCGGGCTGTGTGTGCCAGCCTTTGCGCTGTGGGCGCGGTTGGTGGCTGCCTTCGGTTTGCGCGGCAGCGGGGGTTTCAGATTCAGACAGCGGCGCTTCTTCCGCTTTCAGATTGTGGGGTTGGACATTCATTGGAACTCCAAACAGGCATAATAACCAGCTTCTTTTTCCTTGTCAAGTTGTGTTACGGCATAGGCTGGCGGGCTCCAAAACCGGTAATTTCATTACCGGATTTCCCGGAGCAAGGTCTGGCGGATTTTATCAAATTGCGGCGGTCTTTCAAGGCATAGATTCCCGGGGTTGCGGTCATACGCGAGCAGGTTCGTTGCCTGATAGCCTGGACACGAAGCAAGGCTGGCGTGCTGAGAGCAGTCCTGTCTACTCGTGGAAGTACCTGGCGAGCAGTGGGTTCAGGTCTTCCTGGCTGTGCCTGGCAATTGCCGCGAAGAAATCCTCGCGCGTGGCGATGCGGTAAGTGTTGGTGAGGGCGTAATCCTTGAGGGCGGCAAAGAAGGCTTCATCGCCAATCAGGTCGCGCAGCTCTTGCAGGAACTCGGCGCCGCGCAGGTAGACCGCGTCCCGGTAAGCCGGGTAGCCGCCGGAAAGGTAAATATCCGAATTGACATAGCCCTTGGGCGTGAAGCCGTCCACACGGTTATTCCACCACCACTGCACCAGGTCCGGGTGGTAGCGCTGGTAAAAAAGCACCTCATGGTAAGTCGCCAGGGCCTCGTCCAGCCAGGGTTCTTCCGCCTGGTCGCTGCCGACCATGCTGTAGAACCATTGATGCGAGATTTCGTGCGGGGTCAGGATGGTCAGGTTGGTCTTGGGCGTTTTGTTATAGAAATTGAACACTCCATAACTGATCATCACCATCCCGTCCATTTCCATGTTGTGCAGGAAATCCGCCGCGACGATGGAAATCATGTCGCGCGGATAGGGATAGTAGAGCTCGCCGAAAAATCGAATGGCTTGCGCGGCGATTTCGGTGACGGCTTTGCCAGCTTCCTGCGCTTCCATGAAGACGTACGAATGAATGCGCACGCCGTCCTGGATAATTTCATGCTCAAAATAGCTGTCGCTAACCGAGAACGAAAAACCCCGCGCCAGCTCCAAATGGTAATACCGCAAGCCGTCTTTCTCTGTGGCGGGAGCGCTGGCGGCGACTTCAATCAGCTCCTGCCGGTCGGTCAACCGCAGACTGACGTCAAAATCCGCCATCTCTGCCACCACATACTCACCCACCTGCATATTGTTCTCCAGCTGCTGCGGGTGGATAATCCAGCCTGTGCCCTCATCGTAGGGGGGGATATACGGATACCAGTTGGTCAGATTCGTCTGCCGGCCCGAGACGCCGTAAGTGCCCTCGTGCGCAGGCAGGTTAAGCTGGTAGCTGAATTTCAGGCTGGTGGTTTGCCCGGGCGCGAGCGGGGCAAGCAGCGGAACTGTAAAGCGCACGCCGTCTTCCTGCCACCCGCTAATCGGGCTGCCGCTGCCGTCCGTGAGACCGCGCAGAGAGAAACTGCCCGGATAGTACTTGGGCGGTACGACCACTGCCAATTCCGAGAAGGTCTGACTGCTGCGGTTGGTGTAAGTGATGATTTCGTCCACAACAGCGTATTGCGTGTAGTAGTTGAGTATCAGGTCCAACTGGTAATGCGTACGATTTTCGGGTTCTGGGATGGCCGCGCCCGGATTCGACGGGGTGGAAGGGGTGACTTCCACCAGCGTGGTCGCAGATTCTGCTTCGGTCGGGGCAGCCTGGACGGCAGGCGGCGCCTCCTCAGACAGCTGCACCTGTGGGGCTGGCAGCGTGCTGGTCGGGCCGGCAGTCGTTACGTTCGCGCAGGCGCCCAGAATGAGCGCAATAGAAAGCAGGAGGAATAACCCTGGGGATTTCTTCAAATGGACCTCACAACCTGACCGATTCTACCAGAAAAACAAGCGGAACACTTCCGGTCGGCGCGGAAGCGAGGATATCAGTGACAAAGCTGCTCTGACCGGTGTTCAGGCACGTATTTCGCCAAAGAGGAACTGAGCTCTGCCGCGTCAGGAACCCAGTCCGAATGGTTTTTCAAGGTTCCCGCTGATTAAAGCGGCGGCTGCGTGGGCGCGGTGTTTCTCCCTTTGGGGAATTCCAAAAATTTATGCTTCGGCTTCGATAATCTTGATTTCACGGGTCAGTTCCAGCACCTGGCGGAACATGGCGATGCAGGGGCAGTACTTTTCCTCCGAGAGCTGCACCGCGCGCTCCACATCCTCAGGCTTGATGCCGTGCCCGCTGACGGTATAAATAAGATGCATGCGGGTGAAGACCTTAGGGTAGGTTTCAGCTTTGGCGACCACAGCGCGCACCTCAAAAGCGGTCACATCCGCGCGTTTCTTTTTCAGGATGGAAATGACATCCATGGCGGTGCAGCCTGCCGTCCCGATTGCCAGCAGTTCCGTTGGTCTGAAGCCATCATCATGCCCGCCTGCTACTTCGTTCGAATCCATCTTAAGGCTGAAGCCGGTGTCGGAGCTGCCTGTAAAACTCATATCTCCTTGCCAGACTGCTTTCGCTTCCATTTTTCTCCTTATTGTTCAACCAACTGGTCGAACCAAGCTTATGGTTATCAGGTAAACGCGCCTGTTTGCGTTTTCCCGCAGTTCCCGCACACCAGGTTAAGCTGGCTGTCGTAATCCACATATCCGACCTGGCAGAATGGACAGGGCAGTCCGTAACGGAGGGAAAAGGGGCCGCTGGAGCCGCACACGTGCAAGGCTTTTTCTGCCCTTCCACTCTCAGGGGAGGTAAAGGACTGCGCAGGAAGTTCCTCGTTGGTTTCGGGCGGGCTGCTCACTTTCATCTCCAGGGTGATACCTTCCTCATGCTTCTTTCAGGGTTCGCTCCCGGGCCTGGCGTACAGCGCTTCCAGCACCACTCGCGCGGGTCATGCCGTCGGGGTCAGGTACCATGTTGGCAAGACGTCAAAGTCCAGGTTGTCGCGTTCGCCGCGCGCCAGGTGTTGGTAACCCGCGGCGGCAATCATGGCGGCGTTATCTGTGCACAAACTGATATGCGGGATGTGCACCTTGAAGAGGGTTTGCGAGCGGAAGGCTTCGCGCAAGGGTTTATTAGCCGAAACCCCGCCCGCGACGATAATTTCTTTCGCGTCGAATTGCTGCGCCGCGCTGATGGTTTTCTCAAATAAAGCGGAAACGACCGCAGCCTGAAAACTCGCTGCCAGGTCGGCCGTCGGAAGGCTTTTGCCCTGGGCTTTCAAATCCTGCACGGTGCGCAGTACTGCCGTCTTCACGCCGCTGAAAGAAAAGTTGAAGGGTTCGGAAAGGCGGGCTTTAGGGAAGTTAAAGGCGCGCGGGTTGCCTTCCTGCGCGGCTTTTTGGATGGAAGGACCGCCCGGGTAGGGCAGGTCCAGCAGGCGGGCGACTTTGTCGAAGGCTTCGCCGGCAGCGTCGTCCACGGTTCCTCCCAGACGCTGGTATTCCAGGTGCCCGCGCATCAGGATAAGTTCGGTGTGCCCGCCGGAGACGAGCAAAGCCACCAGTGGGAAATTTGGTTCAGGCGTTTGGGCGCTGCCGCTCGCGTACAGCCAAGAGGAGTAAATATGCCCTTCCAGGTGATTCACGCCCACGATGGGGCGGTCGACCGCCATCGCGAGCGCTTTGGCCATGTTCGCGCCGACCACGAGCGAGCCTGCCAGGCCGGGCCCGCGCGTTGCGGCAATGCCGTCCACATCGCTCAGCTCCAGGTGTGCCTGCTGCAGGGCTTCATTTACTGTCGCGTAAACGGCTTTGATGTGTTCGCGCGAGGCAATTTCCGGGTAGACCCCGCCAAACTGGGCGTGCAGGTCCACCTGGCTGGCGATGATGGAACTGAGAATCTCGCGGCCATCCTCTACGACTGCCGCGGCGGTCTCGTCGCAGCTGGATTCGACAGCTAAAACGCGCAGTTGCGGAGCTTTCATCTTATCCTGCTCTCATCGGGACGACCAAATCCATCGGGAAGTCCGCGAATTTGAAAAACTCCCCGTCCCGGCTGATGTAATAGGTATCCTCAAGCCGAATACCGTAACCCTTTTCAGGATAGTATAACCCAGGTTCGAGCGTGAAGACAGACCCGGGTTGGAGGATGTTGCTGTTGTCTTTCGGGCGGCCAAACCAGGGCTTCTCGTGCACATCCAGGCCCACGCCGTGCCCGAGGGAGTGCACATAGCCTGAGCTGACGCGCGGGTTGGTTCGCACGGTTTCGTGCCCGTAGGCCTCCAGCAGCATGCACGCGCGCAGCTGCAGGCTGGCGGGGTTAATCCCGACCTGCAGCTCGGAGGCGAGCTGATTGTAGGTCTGCAAAACCTGGTCGTAAATCTGGTGCACCTCGTCGGTGGCGTAACCAAGGCTCCAGGTGCGCGTAAAATCGTAGAAGTAACCGCCGCCTTGTTCGCAGGGGAAGATGTCGTACACAATCGTCTGACCCAGCCGGATGGGGTCGGTAGGCTTGCCCGAGCTGTGCGGCACGCCGCCGTCCCTGCCGATGGCAAAGATGGTGTCTTCCGGGTTTTCTGCGCCGTAGCTCGTGAGCCATAAATTAATTTGGGTCTTCACATCCCCAACGGTCAGAGGGGAACCGTCGGCTTTTACCAGCGTTTCCCCGTGGACCTTATGCGAGCTGAGCAAATCGAGCGTGTTGCCGACCACGCGCGTGGTCACCTGCGCCATGGCGCGGATGTGTTCCAGTTCGCGTTCGTCCTTGGTCGCGCGGGCTTCGAGGAGGATGGCGTCGTTTCCATCGCCCGTTAGTTCCAATTCGGGCAGCAGTTTTTGAAGCTGTTGGATTACAGCGAAGAACGGTCCAATATCGCGCACACCATAGAGCAGGACTTTGCCTTTGGTCAGGCCAATACTCTCCAGAATTTGCTTATAGCGCAGGGCGGAAGCCAACCCAAGGTCCCCGTTAGTCTCCTTGATGAGCGCGGTCAGGTCGTAATCGGCGTAGCTGATGAGCTGAAAACCTGATTTGGCGGCTTCATCGCGTTCCATCGGTCCGTGGCACAGAACAGGCGTCCGGCCCGGGATGACGAACAAGTCCGCGCTGGTCAGGTGCGCGATGCCGGTGAAGTACACCATGGCGGAGTTATGCTGCCCTGCGCCGCTAATCCAGAGGGCGTCCGCCCCGTTTTGCTGCATTAATGCGTCAATTTGTGCTTTCATGTTTCGTCCTTTATCTGCCTGAGGGCTGTTCTGATTCCCTGAAGCAAGCTGTGGTCTTCATCCGGAAGGATGGTACGCGGGTCGAATACGACCCGCTTGTTTTCAACGCGGGCAATCACTGCCGGCTGGCAGGCGCGCAAGCGCGCGAGGAATTTTTGCGGGGAGCGTGCATCCAGCGCGAGGAGCCAGGTGGGCAGGGTTTCCGTGGGCAGGCTGCCCCCGCCGATGGTGGAGCGGCCGGGAATGACCAAGCCTTCCCCGAGCTCCTGCTGCCAGCCAAGCGCCTGTTCGCGTAGGGAGCTTTCCTCGCGCGCCAGCATACTGTGGATTGGGATGCAGGTTTGGGCTTCGCCTTTCAGGTAATGCACCAGTGTGGCCGAGAGCGCGGCAAAACATAGTTTATCCGGCCGCAGCGCGCGGTAGAGCGCGTGTTTGCGCAGTTTGTCCAGGAAGGCCTTTTTGCCGGCAATGATTCCAGCTTGTGGGCCGCCCAGCAATTTATCGCCTGAAAAACACACCAGGTCAGCGCCGGCTTGCAAGGCTTCTTGCACAGTCATTTCATGCGGCAGGCCGTATTGGTCGGTATCCAGTAGGGCGCCGCTGCCCTGGTCAAAAACCAGCGGCACGCCAGCGGACGAAGCCAGCCCGGCAAGTTCCGCGATGCCAGGCTCGGACGCGAAGCCGATGATTTTAAAATTCGAATGGTGGGTCAGGAGCAGCAGCTGCGCGCCTTGCTCCAGTGCCGACTGATAATCGCTGAGGTGCACGCGGTTGGTCGTCCCGACTTCCAGCAGGCGTGCCCCGGATTCATGCAGTACGTCCGGAACGCGAAACCCTCCGCCGATTTCCACCAGCTGCGAACGGGCAACAGCCACCTTTTTGCGCCGCGCGAGCGCGCTGAGCGCCAGCAGCACCGCGCCGGCATTGTTGTTCACAACCAGGGCCGCTTCCGCGCCGGTCAGCCGGGTGAGCTGGCTTTCCACCTGGCCGTTACGCGTGCCGCGCTTGCCAGTTTCCAGCTCGTACTCCAGGTTGGAGTAGCCGGCGGCTGCCGCGCCGAGCGCCAATTGGGCTTGCTGGCTCAAGGGAGCCCGGCCCAGGTTGGTATGCACAATCACGCCGGTGGCATTGATGACCTGCACCGGGAAGAGCGCGGACTGCCTGGCCAAAAGCGCAGCAGCGCGGGAAATTAAGGCTTCCTCTGTTGGCAGGGCTTGCCCCGCGCGCAGCTCCTCACGGCATGCGGACAGAACTTCACGCAGAGCGTTGGCAGTCCACCCTCTACCGTAAGAGGCGATAAGTTCCCCGGTCAGCGTATGCGTCAGCAGACGGTCTACCGAGGGAATTTGGCGCAACGCTTCCATAAATTAAGCTACAGGATTTTGGGGTTTCCAACGGCTGCGTTCCCAAAGGCGCAGCAGCAGCTCGACCAGCACGAACACGGCGGCAATGATGACACCCAGCGGAAGGGTGAGCACCCGACCCATGCGCAGCCAGGCCAGCAGGCTGACAAAAACGCCGGCCCACAAAGCTTCGCGCATAATCACGGAACGCTCGGCAGGGGGAGTGGTGGGAAAACGCAAATTCAGGAAGTAGGCAGCCGGCAGCGCTGCGCCGGAGCCTAAGAGCACCAGCAGGAAAAAAAACAGCCAGCGCGGGCCGAGCGTGGGCAGGGTGAGATTGAGTAACAACGCCAGGCCGCCTCCCCCCACCGCCAGCAGAATAAGGAAGACAGGCAGGAATTCCTTAAAAGGGGGAAGCACGCGCTCAGGATTTTTCATGCCGAAATTATAACGTATTTTAACCGCATAGGCGTTACAGGCCGCTTCCCAGGAATTGACGCGCATCCACTGCTATGTTAAACTTCCACCATTCAACTCATCCAGAGAAGTGGAGGGACCGGCCCTATGAAGCTTCGGCAACCCGCTGGTTCGGGTGCCAATTCCGGCAGACATGTTCTGGAAGATGAGGCTGGCAAGACGCTGAATGCCTCCATTACGAGGCTTTTTTTGTAGGAGCTTGAGGTGCCGTATGAGTCCGGATGACGCAGGAATCACGATAAAAACAGCCTACCTGGATGCGCTAAAAGAGCGCGTCCTGGTCTTTGACGGCGCGATGGGCACCACGCTGCAGACGATGAACCTGACGGAAGCGGATTTCGGCGGCAAGCACCTGGTTGGGTGCAACGACTGTCTGGTGCTCAATTCCCCCGCGACGATAGAAAAGGTGCACACCGCCTTCCTGGAAGCCGGCGCGGATGTGATCGAAACCGATACCTTCCGCGCCAACCGTCTGACGCTGGCGGATTACGGCTTGGAAGAACGGACGCTGGAATTGAACAGCGCGGCCGCCCGGCTGGCGCGCCGCGCCGCCGACCGCTACAGCACGCCCGAGAAACCGCGTTTTGTGGCAGGTTCCATTGGCCCTTCCGGCAAGCTCATCTCCACCAACGACCCTCAGATGTCCGATATCAGCTACGACGAACTGGCGGAGGTGTTCCGCGAGCAAGCCTCCGGCTTAATCCAGGGCGGGGCGGACTTGCTCCTGCTGGAAACCCAGCAGGACATTCTGGAAGTCAAAGCCGCCATCGAGGGGATTCGGCGCGCTTTTGCGCAGGAGAAAGTCATTCTGCCCATCCAGGCCCAGGTGACGCTGGATATCAACGGGAAAATGCTGCTCGGCACCGATATCAGCGCAGCGCTAGCCATCCTGGAAGGTATGGGTGTCAGCGTCATCGGGTTGAACTGCTCTACAGGTCCGGAACACATGCGCGCTTCGGTGCAGTACCTGAGCGAGCACGCTACGCTGCCGATTTCCTGCATCCCCAACGCCGGGCTGCCGATGAACGTGAATGGCGAAGCAGTTTACCCCCAGCAGCCGGAGCCGTTCGCCGAGATGCTTTCCGAATATGTGCGCGAATACGGCGTGCGGGTGGTGGGCGGCTGCTGCGGCACCCGACCGGAACATATCCGTAAGCTGGCTGAGAAAATCCCAGCCAGGCTGCCGGCGCGAAAGCAGCCCGAACCTGAAGCCCTGCTGGCCTCGCCGGTGCAAGCCGTGCCGATTGAGCAGGAGCCGGTGCCCTTTCTGATTGGCGAGCGTTTGAACGCGCAGGGCTCGCGCGCTTTCAAGAAGCTGCTTTTGGCTGAAGACTACGACGGCATGCTGCAAATTGCAAGGGAGCAGCTGGAGACCGGCGCGCACGGCCTGGATGTGAGCGTGGCGGTTACGGAACGCAGTGACGAAGCGCAATTGATGGAAAAACTGGTCAAGCGCTTGTCGCTGGAGACGCCAGCCCCCCTGATTATCGACACTACCGAGCCGGACGTGGCCGAGGCGGCGCTGCGCACCGCCCCCGGGCGCTGTTTAATAAACTCAACCAACCTGGAAGCGGGCACGGAAAAGCCGCTGCGCATATTTACCCTGGCGAAGAAGTACAGCGCGGCGGTGCTGGCGCTGACGATAGATGAACAGGGCATGGCAAAGACCGCCGAACGCAAGCTGGAAGTGGCGCAGAGAATTTATGACCTGGCCGTCAACACCTGCGGTTTGAAAGCGCAGGACCTGGTCTTTGATGACCTGACCTTCACGTTGGCAACCGGCGAAGAAATTTACCGGAAGTCCGCGATGGAGACCCTGAAAGGGCTGACGCTGATAAAGCAGGCGCTGCCGGGCGTACACACTTCGCTGGGGGTCAGCAATGTTTCTTTCGGGCTCTCGCCGGCATCGCGTAAAGTGGTCAACAGCGTCTTTCTGCACCACGCCATTCAGGCCGGGCTGGACATGGCGATTGTGAACCCGGCACAGATTCGCCCTTATGGTGAAATTCCCGAGCGGGAACGCGAGTTGGCGGAGGACTTAATTTTCAACCGGCACGAGAACGCGCTGCCCGAGTTGATTGCTTATTTTGACGCCAACCCGGAAGCAGCCGCGGAAGGGAAAGACAAAGGCTCCCCACTGGATGGTCTGCCGCCAGAGGAAAGACTCGCCCAACGCGTCATCCGGCGCCTGAAAGCCGGCGTGGAAGAGGATATCGAGGCGGTACTTGCCGAAAACGCGGGAACCCCTAAAGGTCAGACCGCGGTGAAAATACTGAACGAGGTGCTCCTTCCTGCGATGAAAGAGGTCGGGGACCGTTTTGGAGCGGGTGAGCTCATCCTGCCCTTTGTGCTGCAGTCGGCGGAAGTGATGAAAAAAGCCGTGGCGCATCTGGAAAAATACCTGGAAAAGAAATCCGGCGAAAGCAAGGGCAAGCTGGTGCTCGCCACGGTGTACGGGGATGTGCACGACATCGGCAAGAACCTGGTCAAGACCATTGTTTCCAACAACGGCTTTGAGGTGGTGGACCTGGGCAAACAGGTGCCCGCCGAAACCATTATTCAAGCCGCCCTGGAGCAGCATGCCACCGCCATCGGCCTGAGCGCGCTGCTGGTTTCCACCAGCAAGCAAATGCCGCTGATTGTGAACGAGCTGCACCGCCGAAAACTGAACTTCCCGGTGCTGATTGGCGGCGCGGCAATCAACCCGCGTTTTGCCTGGCGCATCTTTAAGTGCGAGGACGGCGAGTACTATCAACCGGGCGTGTTCTACTGCAAAGACGCCTTTGAGGGCCTGGCAGTGATGGACGCGCTGACCGACCCGCAGCGCTACCAGGCCAGCCTGGAGGATTTGCGCCGCAAAGCCGAGCATGAGTACGCAGCCGCGCAAACCCGCCCGGAAAGAGCTGCCCGGACTAGCACGGTGCGCTCCGTCGCGCCGGCGGAGAATATCCCCGAGCCGACGCAGTGGGGCGTGCGGGTGGTAAAAGAGATGCCGCTGCCTTTGGTGGCCAGGCACCTGAACCTGAACGAACTCTACCGCCTCTCCTGGGGCGCGAAAAACGCGCATGGAAGCGAATGGAAGCGCCTGCAAGCCGAATTCGACGCCCGCCGCGAGGCTATGCTGCGCAGCGCGGAAAAAGAGGGCTGGCTAAAGCCGCAAGGCGTGTACGGCTACTGGCCGGCGCTGGCAGACGGCGATACCCTGGTGATTTACGACCCGCAGAGCCTTATGGATGCGCAGCCCAGGGAGCTGGAGCGCTTTGAGTTTCCCCGTCAGATAGGCGGCGAGAACCTGTGCCTCGCGGATTACTTCCTGCCGCTTGGTTCCGCGCGCTTTGACGCGGCTGCCTTCCAGGTGGTAACCGTAGGGGATGCGGCCGCCCGGCGTTTCGCCGAACTTGAGGCCGCACACGACTACTCCGAGGCCTATTTTACGCATGGGCTGGCGGTGCAGATGGCAGAAGCTGCGGCAGACTTTTTACACGCTCATATCCGCAGGGAACTCGGACTGAAGGATGATCAGGGCTTGCGCTATTCCTGGGGTTATCCGGCCATCCCGGAGCTTGCGGACCACAGCAAGCTGTTTCGCCTGCTGCCGGCCGGGAGCGCGCTGGGAATGCAGTTGACTTCCGCCTACCAGCTTGTCCCGGAGCAATCTACGGCAGCCATCATCGTGCACCACCCGCTGGCGAAATACTTCAACATCGGCGTGAACCGGGTGGAGCAGCTGCTTGGTTAACCGTCTGGCGGCGCAAGCTCGCTTGAATGGGGTCGAAAGAGGCAGGCAAGTGTCAGGGCTAAATAGAAATGTCCTAATGAGTGGATGAAAGCATCAGGACGGGTTTTTCCTCGATACGAACCGGTTTATTTCTTCTTTTCACTATTGTTTCATTTGCGCTGACCCTGACCCTTGCCCAGCGTCAAGCGGTTCTTTTTTGCCTCGGCCGAGCCGCTGGGGGAAGGTAAAAACGAACTTCCCGTCCCAGCGATGGTTAATTCGGGAAAAATAGTAAATTTCGTTCGCAGGGAAGCGTGTCAGAGCAGAAAGGCTGTTAAAGCCTTATGTGTCAGGGTATGTTCCTTGCTTTATAAAAAAAAACTGGAGGAATCAAATGCTGACACCATAGATCCGAATCTTCATCAGGACATTTTTCTTGCTGCTTCCGAAAATTATGATTCCTTTGCTTTCCATCGCAAGAGGTATGCAAAGGACTGGCAGGCGCTTGTTGGAGTACAATTGGATG
>Ga0116170_10004047_pt1 | contig 13523 bp, 8 predicted proteins | sample AD_JPNHW1_MetaG_FD_89797 | JGI IMG/M metagenome (GOLD analysis project Ga0116170, IMG submission 89797) | Active sludge microbial communities of municipal wastewater-treating anaerobic digesters from Japan - AD_JPNHW1_MetaG | ecosystem: Engineered > Bioreactor > Anaerobic > Digestate | place...
GATCTGGAAACCGAGACCGGAACGGCGAAACTCGAAGCGGGTGATGGAGCCGTCCTGCCATGTCTTGGTTTCGGGTCCGGCGTGGCAACTGAAGAAAGGAAGGTTGCGGCGTTGGGCGAAAGCCTCGAACTGCCGGCAGGTGAGCCCGACGCCGTTGACTTCGTGGAAGCTGTCGGCGAACAGCGCTACGCGAGGAGCGCCGCTCATGCCATCTCTCCGGCGCCACCGACGGCACGCAGAGCAGCGGTCATGGGGCCGACTCGCGCCAACTGCATCACGGCGATGAAACCCCGGATGACGAGCGGCTGGCGGTGGCCCCAGAGTTCGGTGAGCGAGCGTACGACGGAGTCTTCACATTTGTAGAAGACGCGGTCACTCCAACTGAAATGGCCGAGCGGATGAGCGGGGTCCTCCTTGAGGATTTCGCAGAGGTTCTCGATGATCCTGGTGCGCATTGGCTTGCGGTAGTGGGGCATCACCATGATGTCGCTCCACCGGTCAAGACGAATCTCCTTGACGAACTCGGCGAAGTTGAGAGAGTTGGTTACATTGAGAACGGCATTGGGTTCGCGGCCGTGGCGGTCCCCGCCGGAGACAACGGGCAGGCTGAAGGCATTGGCAAGGTCCATGACGGCGAGGTTTTCCTTCCAACTGCGCAATCCGTTCATCTCGAGGGCATGAATGGAAGGCCGATTGGTCTTGAGAAAGGACTCGATCATCTCTTTGTGGGCCTGCTCGCCGATGCCGCGTTCGTCCCACAGCGGGTGGTTGAGGACGATGAGAACGGCAGGGTCCTGGGCAAACCATTCGAGCAATTCGGGGAGCTTGCGAGATTCAGGGCTCGCGGTGTAGGCGGACAGCACCTTCATTCCGTCCGCGGCGTCCTGACCGAGATTGTGGACGCCGATGTGGACAAAGGAGCCGCCGATCGGCACGGTCCACTCGACCGAGACCGGGTGGCAGCCGGCGCCGTCGATCAACCCCAGAGAGGCTGCGCCATCAATGTTGTCGTGGTCGGTGAGCGAAACCAGGGCGTTCATGCCCAACTGGCTCTCAATCTGGCCGGACTCAACTTTCAGAGCTTGCGCGGTGGAAAGCGGCGGAGTCCACCAGGCGCGGGAGAATTCGAGTTCGCGGCCGTAAGTGCGGCGGTAACGGGCGGCTCCGTGAGTCAGTGCGGAATCCAGCAGCGGGACCCGCCCGCAGATGGCAGGGATGAATTGAAGACCCTCCCTGGAATGCAGCGTATGGCCGTGCAGGGAGACGCCAGTGCGGTGAGCGAGTCCGGTGTTGTGCTCGCGCCAGAACAAGTGAATGTTGGTGTTTTCCAATGTGCCTCCAGAGTTTGTGTGGATGAGACTCATGATTGGTCAGCCCGCGGATTGACCTGCTCGAAGACGAGCCGCAAGTACGGCTTGGCCTGGTATTCGATGCGTACGGGAACCGGGCTGGAGCCGTGGGGGCCAATCCAGACGCGAAAGGCGGTCTTGCGTCCGGTGGCCAGGTTTCTGATCCGTCCGTTGACACAGCAGTCCGCAGACTGCGTTCCGTCGTGGGGACTGACGCGCTCGGTTGTCAGCTCATATTTACCCGAGTTGTATGTGAAAGCGGCCCGCGCTTTCGGTTCGCGGGATTCGAAGGCGGCCAGCAGGGCGGACAGCGCGCCGGCCTTGACGCCCGGCTGAGATTCGGATTCGTTGTCGCGGACCAGATAGCGGCGGGATGCGGCGGCGGCTTTGGCGAAGGCCAACAGGCGGTCGCGCCCGGACCAGGTGAAAGGCTCACCGAACTGGATTCTGTGCGTTGCGTTGGTGATACGGCCGCCTTTGGCACGGCCTTCGGCAGCTATGTAAGTCTGCGCACTCGAAGAATCGCGCAATGCCTTGCGGGCATCGGACAGGCTCTCTTCCGGCGAGGCGGTCATAAGCCCGAAGTAGCTCGTTTCGACGGCGCCGCCAGTTTCGAACCTGAGCCGTTCCTCGATGAGACCGACGCGATTCAGACCGGCGGCTCGCGCGGGGTCGGACCCAGCAGCGAATTCCAGCAGCAGTCCGCCCGGAGAAGATTGAACTGAGGCGCATCCCCATCCCGCACGCTTGCGGGTCAGAATCGTTGCGCCAAGAAACGTGATGGCGGCATGGACTTCATAGAGGCACGTGCGCTGGCCCTGTGGGCGGGATTCGAAGTCCCGCGCCGAGGCGGGGACAGCGCCGCGCAGGATGGCGGCGGCGGCGAGCAACCAGTTTCTCCGCGTGTAGGGCCGGTCCAGACCCGTGGAGGGGGACTTGGCGGGTTGGCACATCATGGCCGGAGGGTGCATCGCTACGAGAATCGCGACATCGTCTTACACTTTGTTTCGCTTGACGTGAATATTTGATAAAACACGTAGACCTAAGAATGTTCCAATTGGGCGCGGGCCCATCTGCGTGCGCAAGAGGCGAGGAGAAGGAGGAGGCGCAAGGGCGCGGCGACGAAGGAGAGCAGAAGCCCCGGAACGGCCCGCATGTCGGCCAGGAAGCCCTGATTGCCTGCGCCGACCAGAAGCGCGCCACGACGCATGGCGTGGAGATTGAACAGGGTGGCGAGTACAGTGAAACAGACCGAGGCGGCAAGACTACGGCCGAAGTGCGGCACTCCGCGCCAGAGATGGATGACGATCTCACCGCCATGCGCCGCGAAAGGGGGAAGGAGCAGCGAAGCCAGCGTACCGGCCCATACCGGGCGGGCGCGGCTCATCTGCTGGGTGATGGCGCCATAGAAGCCAGCGGTAGCGGCACGGTAGAGGAACTCATCCGTCATTGCGGAAGCGGCGGCCGCCGAGCCCGCGGCAAGGTTTGCGGCGAAGTAGACCAGGCTCCGCAAGAGAGAGCTGAACAGGGCTGCCTTCCAGTTCCACCGCCGCAGCAGAAGCCGGCCCGGGTGGGTGATGATCTCGCGGACTGCTCCGGCGGCAGTCAATCCGGCATGAGGGGCAGTGCGGATCCCGGTCGTCTCGGGTTGAATGGTCTCCGCCACCCCATCAAGCTAGCCCGAGCTCGTGACAACGACTTGACAGGGGCGTGGCGATTCCGTTGAGATCGCGTTTTCGGCATTGCAAGCTGGCACGAAACGAGCGGCCAGCTTGAATCGGGATACTCTACTCTTATATAGTGAGTCTTGGGTCACGCGTCATCTTCAATTCCAGACCTTAAACTCTTCGATGGGCTGACCCTGCCCATCGGAAAATTCAACCAACACCTCCGGGAGGAACCGTTCATGTTTGGCTCCGACTCTGCGTTCGCGCGAAAACCGCGGACGCTGTCCACATTCTCGACCAGCTGGGTCAAGCCCCTGCTGTTCGCGGCGATGATCCTGCTGGCTCTCACCACTCCTGTCGTGGCGCAAGAAGCCCACCATGGCGGCGAAGCCAACCTCGTTCTGCCCGATCTCGATCAGGCCACATTCTTCGGCGGCGTGGGAGGCAAGACGCTCCTGCTGATCGGCATGGCCATCAGCCTGCTCGGCCTGATCTTCGGCATGGGCATGTACACGAAGCTGCGGAATCTGCCAGTCCACAAGTCGATGCTCGAAGTTTCCGAGCTGATCTATGAGACCTGCAAGACGTACCTGACGACGCAGGGCAAGTTCCTCCTGCTCCTCGAATGCTTCATCGGCGTGATCATCGTCTTTTACTTTGGAGTGCTGCAAGGCTCCGGGTTTGTGAACGTGCTGATCATCCTGCTGTTCTCACTCATCGGTATCGGCGGCAGTTACTTCGTCGCGGCGTTTGGCATCCGCGTGAACACATTCGCCAACTCTCGCACGTCGTTCGCCAGCCTCCGCGGCAAGCCGTTCCCCTGCTATGCGATTCCGCTGCAGGCCGGCATGAGCATCGGCATGATGCTGATCTCGGTCGAACTGCTCATCATGCTGTTCATCCTGCTGTTCATCCCTGGTGAACTGGCTGGCAAGTGCTTCATCGGCTTCGCCATCGGCGAGTCGCTCGGCGCGGCCGCCCTGCGCGTGGCCGGCGGCATTTTCACCAAGATCGCCGACATCGGCGCCGACCTGATGAAGATCGTATTCAAGATCAAGGAAGACGACGCGCGCAACCCCGGCGTCATCGCCGACTGCGTGGGCGACAACGCGGGCGACTCAGTCGGACCCTCGGCCGACGGCTTCGAGACCTACGGCGTCACCGGCGTTGCGCTGATCACCTTCATCCTGCTCGGCATCAACGAAAAGTATGCCGGGCCGAACTTCGCCCTGCTGCAGGTTCAGTTGCTGGTGTGGATCTTCGTCATGCGCGTCATGATGGTGGTCACCTCGGTGGTCAGCTACTTCGTCAACGACATGATCGCCAAGGCCAAGTACCTCAACTCCGACAAGATGAACTTCGAGCAGCCGCTGACCAATCTGGTCTGGTTGACCTCGATCTTGTCCATCGGTGCGACTTACGTGGCCAGTGCGCTGACCATCCCCGAACTCAACGGCGACCCCTCGCTGTGGTGGAAACTCGCAACGGTCATCAGTTGCGGCACCCTGGCCGGCGCAGTGATTCCCGAATTCGTGAAAGCCTTCACGTCGACCGAATCGCGGCACGTTCGCGAAGTGGTCACCGCCTCGAAAGAGGGCGGCCCCTCGCTCAACATCCTTTCGGGCCTGATCGCGGGTTACTTCTCGGCCTATTGGCTGGGCTTCGCCATGCTCGGCCTGATGGCAGTCGCTTTCTGGGTGAGCACTATGGGTCTGGGCACAATCATGATGGCCCCGGCCGTGTTCGCTCTCGGCCTGGTCGCATTCGGCTTCCTCGGCATGGGTCCGGTGACCATCGCGGTGGACAGCTACGGCCCGGTCACTGACAACGCCCAGTCCGTCTACGAACTCTCGACCATCGAGCAGTTGCCTGGAATCGAAGCCGAGATCGAGAAGCAGTATGGCTTTAAGCCCGACTTTGAAAAAGCCAAGGACAACCTGGAAGAGAACGACGGCGCCGGCAACACCTTCAAGGCGACGGCCAAGCCTGTTCTGATCGGCACGGCAGTGGTCGGCGCGACGACGATGATCTTCTCGATCATCGTGGCGCTGACCAACGGACTGGATCCGGCACTGGTCGGGAAACTGTCGATCCTGCACACGCCGTTCTTCTTCGGCCTGATCGCGGGCGGCGCGGTGATCTTCTGGTTCAGCGGCGCGGCCTGCCAGGCTGTCTCCACGGGCGCTTACCGCGCGGTGGAGTTCATCAAGCAGAACATCAAGTTGGAAGGTTCGACAAAGGCGTCGGTCGAAGATTCGAAGAAGGTGGTGGCCATCTGCACGCAGTACGCGCAGAAGGGCATGTTCAACATCTTCATGGTGACCTTCTTCTCGGCGCTGGCTTTCGCCTTCATCGAGGAGTTCTTCTTCATCGGCTACCTGATCTCGATCGCTCTGTTCGGTCTGTTCCAGGCCATCTTCATGGCGAACGCCGGCGGAGCCTGGGACAACGCCAAGAAGATCGTCGAGACCGAGATGAAGGCCAAAGGCACTGACCTGCATGCGGCCTGCGTCATCGGCGACACGGTCGGCGACCCGTTCAAGGACACCTCCTCGGTGGCTCTGAATCCGATCATCAAGTTCACCACGCTGTTCGGCCTGCTGGCCGTGGAACTGGCGGTTTCGCTGCGCAACGGCGGCAACGAGACGCTGACACACATCCTGGCCGTGGTGTTCTTCCTGGTTTCGATGTTCTTTGTCTACCGCAGCTTCTATGGCATGCGGATCGGCAGCGGCACAGAGTAAGTCAAGATCCGGTACTTCCGGATCAAACACGAAGGGCAGGTTTTCGGACCTGCCCTTTTCTTGTGTGTTGTGGCGGCACGTGCGGCCAGCGCCCGCTCACGCCCAGAAGGTCAAATACGGCGCTCCTGTGGCCAGCCGCTGGACGTAGAGCGCCGCTTCGCGCAGGTGGTAATCGCCCCACATGCAGGCTTCGCCGCACGGCGACTTGCGGCCTTCAGGCACATGGTCCCATCCGTTAGGCCGGTGGTAAATCGAGTGCAGCAACAGGCCCTGGTGATCGGCGCTCGTCGACAAGTAAGGTTCGGCGAGCAGCGACTCCAGCACGGTCAGACCTGCCTGGACATACTTCGTCCCGGAACCGTCAGTCTCTGAGTTGAGGTAGCGGCCCAGCCTGAGCAACCCTTGCGCTGCGATGGCGGCGGCCGACGAGTCCACCGGTTCGTGGTCGTTAAAGGGATCCGACGGGCGGCCGAGATAGTCGCCCAATTGCGCCAGGCCGGGCGCGCCGGTGTCCCAGTAGGGCACGCCATCAGTGGGCGTGTTGGCGATATAGAAATCGCACGTGGCCAGGGCCGCCTCGCGGAAGGTCTTCTCGATGGATGCGCGCCCGCCCACGCTTTCGAGATCGGCCGGCGGAATGGTCTTGAGGAATTCGAGTTGTTCGGCGAAGCCGCACATGGCCCAGGCGAGACCGCGGGTCCAGGTGGTGAACGGCGAATAGCCCTGCTGCGAACTGGGGCAGCGGTAGTTGCCATCGGTCGTATTGAACACGCACTCGTGGACGGTGCGGCCACGAACATCGTAGGAATCCCGGCCAGTCCCGTAAAAGACCGAGTACTTCGCCGTGGCCTGGGCGTGCAGCACCAGTCGCTCGAGCATGGAAACCGGCTTGTCGTTTTCCCCCATCAAGACGTGGCCCAGCCGGTAGCTGACGGCAAGCGCGCGCAGAGAGCGGATGGTGTCGACGAAGAGCGAATGCGGTCCATTGAAGGAATGGATGAATCCGCCGCTCCTGATCGTGGTCCAGCGCGACGCTTGCACGGCTCCGGTCACCTTCAGGGCAAGTTCATAGAATGAGGTCTCCCAGGCGTCGGGCGGGATGCGGCCCTCTTTCTGAAGCCTGTAGAGGTTGCCGTAGGTGGAGACGTTGTTGAAACCGTGGTCGTGCACGCCGATGTGGGTCAAATGCGGCGCCATCAATTCCAGCGTGCGGCGTCGGCCGGTTTCGAGGAACGCCTGCTCCCCGGTGGCGTCGAACTGGAGAATCGAGGCGCCGAATTGGAATCCCTGCGTCCATTCGGTCCAGCCACGGCTGGTGTAGTGCCCGTTGATAGTGAAGACGGGAGTTCCGCTGGCAGGCGTGTAGCTCGATTCAATGGACCGTATCTTGGCCGCCGAGGCGTTCCACATGCGGTTGATGCCGGTTACCAGGGCGGTAGGGGTGAGGGCGTTCTTGATTTCCATCATGGCCACTTCGATTGTACCCGAGGCGCGTCAACCGGCCTCACCCCGGGGCCCTGGAGCCCTTGTGCATCAGCGGAACGCGGCCAGCCAGGATCGCACTGACCGGCCGGTCCTGATAAGCTTGTCGCAAAATGCGACCCTGGACTTTTTTCCCCTTCCTACTCGCTGCAGCCGCCACCCTCGCCGCCCAGAACCAACCGGATTCAGATTGGCTCGATCTGACCAGGCTGAAGGACTACTCGGCATTTCGATCATCCAGTAACAATCTCAACCTCGCCAGCAACGACGATAGCGTTCGTCCAATCCCAGGCGAGACCGTCGTCCTGGCCGATCTCCAGGGACCGGGCGTCGTCACCCACATCTGGCTCACCGTCGCCGCCAACGAATACGGCTGGCCGCGCTTGTTCCGCATCCGCGTCTACTACGACGGCAACGCCACTCCGAGCGTCGATGCGCCGCTGGGCGACTTCTTCGCCGTCGGCCACGGCGTCGAGAAGCCCGTCGAGTCGCTACTCATCCGCAATGGTTCGAGTGGCCGGTCCCGCAACTCCTATTGGCCGATGCCGTTTCGCAAGCGTTGCAGGATCACCGTCACCAATGAAGGTCACCGCCGCTCGTCGAATCTCTATTTCCATGTCGACTGGCGCAAGTTGGCGTACCTGCCGCCGCGGACCGCCTACTTCCACGCCTGGTACCGCCAGGAGCTGCCCGCCGTCGCCGGCCGCCGCTACTCGATCCTCGACGTGCAGGGCCGCGGCCATTACGTTGGCACGGTCTTCAGCATTGTTCAGCATCAGCCGGGGTGGTTCGGCGAAGGCGACGAGTTCTTCTATGTTGACGGCCAAACCAAGCCGTCGATCGAGGGCACCGGCACCGAGGACTATTTCAATGACGCCTGGTCCCTGCGCGTGGCCAGCGGCCTGTATACCGGCGTGCCGATCGCCGAAGGCACGGGCGAAGCGTCCCGTATGAGCGCGTACCGCTGGCATACGCCCGACCCCATCCCCTTTCGCAAATCGCTCCGTTTCGAGATCGAACACGCCGGCTGGACCTACAACGCCAACGGCACGGTCCGTTCCGGCTTCGAGGAGCGGGCCGACCTGTTCAGCAGCGTCGCTTTCTGGTATCAGGACGGCATCGCCACGGGCCTGACGCCGCCACCCTATGGATCCGCCCGCCTGCCTCACGGCAATGCCCGCCAGATCGAGGTTGAGCGGGACGCCGCTCGTGTCACTGCCACGAATGGCAAGGTGTCGGTCCAGAAGGAGGTCTTCTGGTCCCGGGATCTACTGTTCCTCGAAGCCGAAGGCCCCGGCGCGCGCATCGACGTCCCCTTCGACGTTGCCGCCAACGGTCGCTACGAACTACTCGCGCAGCTTGCGCATGGCCCGGACTACGGCATCTACAAGGTCCTGCTCGACGGCAAACCGCTCGCCGCCAGCGGCGATCTCGAACACGAACCCGGCGCCAACATCGGCGACGCCACCATCGTCAACGCCTGGCACACCGAACTCTACGTCGCGGAGGACCACGTCCTCGGCTGGCCTCAACTCAACAGCGGCATGCACACGCTCAGTTTTGTTTGTACCGGCAAGGACACCCGTTCCGCCGCTCATCATCTCGGCATCGATACGCTGGTCCTGGCCCGTGTCGCCTCGCCCGATCCGGTGGGCGGCGCGCTGGCAGCCAGCCTGCGGGATGATCCTGTTCAGTTTGAAGCCTGGTCCGCGGCCCTGAAGGGCCCGGATCTCCACGTCCGCTGGGCAGCCGTCTGGCGCGCCACTCAAGATCCAGGTCTCGCGGCCACCGGACTCCGGCTGCTGATTGAAACTCTCTCCGATCCCGCTTACGAGGTGCGCGGGCTCGCTGCCACGGCCTTGCGAAATCTCGGTCCCAAGTCGCTCCCGGCGCTAAACGCGCTCACCGCCCGGCTCCAGGATCCCGACAGCGGTGTCCGCATGATGTCGGCCAATGCCCTGGCCGCCCTCGGACCCGCCGCCGCGCCTGCCGTCAACGCCCTCATCGACGCGTGCCAGACGCCGGGCGAACACGTCCAGGTCCAGCGCAGCCTGGCCGACGCCCTCGGGCTCATCGGACCCGCCGCACGGCCCGCATTGCCGGCCTTGCGCAAATTGCGCGGTGTGCCGCGCGTGAGTTGGAACGTCGATGCGGCCATCGCCCGTATCGAGGCGAGCCGTTAGCGTGCACCTCGGGAGCCAATCCAACCCGGATTTGCTCCTGTCCTATTCCTCGAACTTCAATTCGCGCGTGGGCCGCTCGTCGCCAGTGCGTTCGCAGAGCTTTCCATACAACTCGGGACGCCGCGATCTGCGCCAGCGCCGGCCCGTCGCCTGCTCGAGCAAGGAGAGATCCAGATCGGCGACGACTAGTTCCTCGGCTGCCCGCCGCGACTCGGCGAGGATCCGTCCATAGGGATCGAGGACCATCGCATTGCCGGTGCGGATCTCGTCGTCGTCAACGCCTATGCCGTTCGAAAAAACCAGGAAGATGCCGTTGTCATGAGCCCTCGACGGCAGCCAGCGCATCAGCCAGCCGCGCCCCTTGTCGCCCAGGATCTCGCGTTCGATCGCTTCTGGGTCCTCGTGCCGCCCATGCCACAGCGCGGCGTCGATGACGCCCATCTGGTGCGGATTTGAACCGCGGCAACCGCCGGTCTGGTGAGGCGCAAGCAGGACCTCGGCGCCCATCAGAGCCGTGATACGGACATTCTCCACCAGGTTGCAGTCGTAGCAGATCAGGATGCCCGCCTTGATGCCTCCGGGCAACTCGAAGACGGTATAGCTGTCGCCGCAAGTGAGGCTGGGGTGGACAAATGCGTGGATCTTCCGGTGCACCGCGATGCGGCCGTCCTCCATCGCTACCACATACGGCTTATAGAGCTTGCCGTCCTCGCCGCGTTCGATGAATCCGGCCCCGATCGAGATCCCGTGATGGCGGGCCATGCTGATCAGCGCCTGGGCCGACGGCCCGCCGGGAACGGGTTCGGCCAGGGCGGCGAAATCGTCGTGGCTGAGATTGCGCATCCACCAGTAGCCGGTAATGGAGCATTCTGGCGCCAGCATCAGGCGCGCGCCTCGCCTCGCCGCGTCTGCGGCGAAGCGGTCGATCTTCTCGATATTCGCAGACTTGTCGCCGGGAGCCGATTCCATCTGTAAAGAAGCGACGCGATAGCGTTCCATGGTTCCCTTGGTATCACGGCGGCCCGGCCCGCGGCCACTGTGCGGCTGCATGGCGCACCGGCGCAGATCCCACTAGCTCAGTGACCGCGACAGGAAACCATAAGCCTCCTTGCGAATATCGGCCGGGAAATCGTGTCCGGCCGCGGGGTGCCTCACAGTGATTCGGCCGCTGGATCGCGCGCCCCCGGCGTGCTCGGCCTGCTGCACAGCTTCATCGACGCCCGTCGCGTCGAAGTTCGAGTCGTTCAATGGCGCGTTGACGAACACGGGCCTGGGCGCGATTGCTTCCAGGACGTCGCTAAAATCGAATGGCATCTGCTCCGGCGACTTGCCGTATTCGCTGGCAATTCGTGGCATGTAGCCCCGATGCGACCAACCCGTAAGATCCCCGCCCATGTACCTCCGGAAGGACGTGAAGCCGCAACTGGTCACCACGGCACGGATACGCTCGTCGAACGCCGCCAGAAACAGCGCGTTATGGCCGCCGAGCGAGTGCCCGATGGCCCCGATCCGCCTCGGATCGGCTTCGGGCAGTGCCTGCAACAGATCCACTGCCCGCATATGGTTCACAATCCCCTTCATCGTCGCGCTCAGGTAACCGTGGGCGTAAGAGTCGAACTTGTAGTCACCGAATCCGGGGTAATCGGGAGCGATCGTGACAAAACCCAACCGGGCAAGGTCGGCGGCGTAATGGAGGTTGGGCTTGCCGCCAAGTCCCGCGGGTTCAGACTTGCCGATGGCCGTCGTCTGGTGTAGACAAACCACCGCTGGCAACCTGGACTTGGTCCGCGCCGGCAGCAGGACATAGGCCGGTGCCCTGTCGCCCACTTCAGCCTGGTACGAGACCAACCTGATCCGGTAACCGTCCTCTGCTTGCTCAGTGTGAACTTTCAATTGAAGGTCCGCCTTTGGGCCCGCTGGCAGCGGCCCCATGACGAGTTCCATGTTGCGTAGGATCCGCTGCCGGCGGGTTTCGGATTGAATCAGGTTGAGCGGCCACAGGGCGAAGGCGCGCCGGGTTAGGCAGGCTTGCCTACGAGAAGCTTGCTCAGGAGCTTGGGATTGTGGACAAGTTGTCAATCGAAACGGCCTGACCATGTGGTTGCGCGTCCTATTGCGTGCCTTTGATTCTGTCCCACTCCAGCCATTGGTTCAACCGGCGCTCCGGCTCTCCCCAGAGCGTGGGTTTGAGGCCGCGCCGGACCATGGATCCCCGCCCCGCTGGGCTCCAGGCTCGCTGCCGATGGGTGGCGGGAAGCAAGAATGGGGCTGGTTGACTCGCCCGGCAAACCCCGGGGCAATGCCCCTGGCAACTGGAACCGGATCGCTGTATGATTGGGGCCGTCAGGAACTAGAGGTTGGCGATCGAAGCTGAAGTTTGGCTTATTGTCGCCATGAGTCGAGGGCGTCTTGCGAGGAATGAGAATCCGCGGAGGCAGGCGCTGGCGGAGCTGGTGCCAGCGCCGGCTTGAAATCAAGTGAGGAGTCGATGAGTCGCGGATGGTGTCCCAGGGTAAGTTGCTGTCGGCCTGGACCCATCGTTTCCGCCAAGCTGAGGTAACGAGAGCTTCGATGAAAAATTCTGGTACTCGGTTTCACAAACTAGGAGTATAGTGATAGCCGGTGGCCGTTGATGAGAGAATTGCGACCGCGAAGTCAGGAACATGGTAACGGCGCTCAATCAGTAGCCGGATGGCATCCAGGCTATTGAAAAGAAAGGGAGTAATCAATGACTCAGATCAACAGGTTTCTTCAGTTATTCTTCGTTCTGGCGTTGTGTGCAGCGACGGCGTCCGCACAGGAAGTGCGGGCCAGCATAACGGGAATCGTCACGGACTCGAGCGGAGCCGCGCTGGCGAACGCCACGGTGAGGGTTAAGAACATTGGCAGCCAATTCACCGTCACAGCGGTCACGAACGAGACCGGCAACTATGTGACGCCATTCCTCTCGCCCGGCTCATATGAGCTGGACGTGGAGGCCAAAGGCTTCAAGAAGTATATTCGCCCCAATATCGTGCTTCAACTTCAGGACCGTGCGCGCATCGACGTCCAGTTGGAATTGGGCGAGTTAACGCAAAGCGTCACGGTCACCGGCGCCGTCTCCACACTGGAAACTGAGACGGCCAGCCGCGGCGCCACGCTTTCCAACCAGATGATCGCCAACCTACCCACACAGGGGCGCAATCCGTTCCAGCTCGCCTGGGCGGCGCCTGGCGTCTTCAAGAGCGGCGGCTGGCGCTACTTGCGCAGCTTCGACATCGGCGGCACAACAGGCTTCTCCGCGAACGGCGGGCGCTCATCGGAAAACGAGGTTCTGCTGGACGGCATCAGCAACGTGCGGTCCAACCGCTCCGTCATTCACGTGCCGACGATGGATTCCATTCAGGAATTCAAGATCCTGCTGAACACGTATGACGCACAGTACGGCAGAACCGGCGGCGGCATCGTGACGATGGTGACCAAGGGCGGCACCAACGATCTGCACGGGACAGCGTTCGAGTACTTCCAGAACGACAACCTGAATGCCAATCAGTTTGAACTGAACGCGGCCCGCACGAAGCGGCCAGCGAACAACATCAATATGTACGGCTTCCAGGTTTCGGGTCCTGTCTTCATCCCGAAGGCGTTCGACGGGCGCAACAAGCTGTTCTGGATGCTGGCATACGAGGGGATGAAGCAGCGGTCTGCGGATCCCGCAGTCGCGACTGTGCCGGAAATGGCATGGCGCACCGGCGACTTCTCGACACGCTACAACGCAGCGGGCGCACAGGTCCTGATATATGACCCGCTGACGACCGGGAGCGACGGCAACCGTACGCCATTCGCCGGAAACGTGCTGCCCTCGGCCCGCCTCGCCAAGATGGCGACCGAGGCCCTGAAATACTATCCGGCGCCGACGTCGGCTGGCGTGGGAACGGCCAAGATTCAGAACTATCCGTACCCGTCGCGCTGGGTTGGAGACATGGCTCAGTGGATTGGGCGCATGGACATGGCCGTGAACTCGCGGAACAACGTCTTCTTCCGCTACGGCCAGAATCCCTACAGTGAGTATCGCGGCTTGACCTTCATCAAGAACGTGTCGGATGTCAACGTGGCTGA
>Ga0116170_10004050_pt1 | contig 13518 bp, 13 predicted proteins | sample AD_JPNHW1_MetaG_FD_89797 | JGI IMG/M metagenome (GOLD analysis project Ga0116170, IMG submission 89797) | Active sludge microbial communities of municipal wastewater-treating anaerobic digesters from Japan - AD_JPNHW1_MetaG | ecosystem: Engineered > Bioreactor > Anaerobic > Digestate | place...
ACTTTTTTCTATTTTTGTCACACATAAATAATTAAACATGTCTTCAAAACCATCGATACCAAAAGGAACAAGAGATTTCTCTCCGGCGGAAATGCTTCGCCGCAATTATATTTTTGATACTGTAAGAAGCGTTTTCAGCCTCTATGGCTACCTGCCGATAGAGACGCCGGCAATGGAGAACCTCTCAACACTCCTTGGCAAATATGGCGAGGAAGGCGATAAACTGCTTTTCAGAATACTTAATTCTGGCGATTTTCTTTCGGGCGTTGACCGCATTAACATTTCAAGCACCGATCCGGCAAAACTCTCGGCACAGATATGCGAAAAAGGACTGCGTTACGATCTGACAGTTCCTTTTGCACGCTTTGTGGTTCAGCATCGCGAGGAGATCACATTCCCCTTCCGCAGATACCAGATGCAGCCTGTATGGCGCGCCGACAGACCTCAGAAAGGCCGTTACCGCGAGTTCTACCAGTGCGACGTGGACGTGATAGGCAGCGACTCGCTGCTTAACGAGTTTGAACTGGTGCAGATAATTGACCAGGTATTTCGCCTGCTGAACATAAACATTACAATAAAGATTAACAACCGCAAGATATTGTCAGGCATTGCAGAGATTATCGGGGAGAAGGAAAAGATAACCGATATCACTGTTGCAATTGATAAACTTGAGAAGATAGGAGCGGATGGCGTTAAGAAAGAACTTCTTGAAAAAGGAATTTCCGAGGATGCTATTGCCAAACTCACACCTATAATTAACCTTGAAGGCACAGTCGGAGAGAAGCTTGAGATACTGAGTGAAGTCTTTAAATCATCAGAAGATGGTCTTAAGGGAGTGGCTGAGATGAAGGAGCTCTTCGGATACATTGCTGCGGAGCCGTTTGCAGGGTCGGTGGAACTTGACCTCTCGCTGGCACGTGGCCTGAATTATTATACAGGAGCAATTTTTGAAGTCAAGGCAAATGACACTGTCATGGGCAGCATCTGCGGCGGTGGCCGTTACGATAATCTTACCGGCATCTTTGGTCTTCCGGGTGTATCTGGTGTAGGGGTATCGTTTGGCGCCGACAGGATATATGATGTGATGCTGCAGCTCAATCTCTTCCCCGAGTCTACCGGAACAGGAACCAGGGCACTTGTCGTTAATTTCGGAAGCGGGGAGCTTCCTGTCCTGATAAAGCTTACTGACGATCTCAGAAGAGAAGGCATCAGCACGGAAATATATCCCGATGCTGCAAAGCTTAAGAAACAGTTCGCCTATGCCGATGCGCGAAAGATACCTTATGTTATCATTGCAGGCAGCGAAGAGATAAAAAACAACCAGGCTGTGGTTAAGGATATGGTCACCGGTGAACAGGAAGCATTTGGCCTTGACAGGCTTGCAACCGTTATCCGCGAAAAACTAATCTGATTTATAAAACACAACTCCTAATCTATAAACAGTCATCCTATGGATTCCATTCATTATATCACTCCGGAAGATTTAAATCTTGATATTATCTCAGAGATTATCTACAGGCATCTTAAGCTTAAGCTGTCGCCGGAATCAGCAGAAAGAATAATAAAGTGCAGGTCGTATCTCGACAGTAAACTTGAAAATGTTGACCGGCCTGTTTATGGGGTGACAACCGGTTTCGGATCGTTGTGTAACAAGACAATATCGACAGATCAGCTTAGTTCTCTTCAGAAGAACCTGGTAATGTCGCATGCCTGTGGTACCGGGGCAGAGGTGAAGCCTGAGATAGTAAAGCTGATGCTTCTTCTTAAGATACATGCTCTGGCAAAAGGTTTCTCGGGTGTTCAGCTTATCACTGTTGAACGGCTCATAGATATGTTCAATAACGATGTACTCCCGGTTGTTTATGAGATGGGTTCACTGGGTGCATCAGGTGACCTGGCACCCCTGGCACATCTTACCCTGCCCGTTCTTGGGATGGGAGAGGTGTGTTTTGAAGGAAAAAAGGTTGCCTCATCTGAAGTACTTAAACGTTTTGGTTGGCAGCCTGTTGAGCTTCAGTCTAAGGAAGGGCTGGCATTGCTCAACGGCACACAGTTCATGAGTGCACATGGCGTTTATATCATTCTCAGGGCGCTGCATCTTGAGAGATGGGCCTCAATAACCGCAGCGGTGTCACTGGAGGGTTATGACGGAAGGACTGACCCGTTCATCTCACAGCTTCACGACATAAGGCCTCACACAGGCCAGAAGACAATAGCTGCACGGTTCAGGAAGATACTTGCCGGAAGTGAGATCGCAGGCATTAACAAGAAACATGTTCAGGACCCTTATTCATTCAGATGCATCCCACAGGTTCATGGTGCAAGCTACGATGCAATAATGCACGCAGCCAATGTGGTATTTACAGAGGTTAACTCTGTCACTGACAACCCAACTGTCTTCCCTGACAATGATCTTGTTGTGTCGGGTGGTAACTTCCATGGTCAGCCTCTGGCGTTGGTGTTTGATTACCTGGCTATTGCTCTTGCAGAGCTTGGGAATATATCCGAACGCAGAATTTACAGGCTTATCTCCGGTCAGCGGGGATTACCTGAATTTCTTGTTGCAAATCCCGGTCTGAACAGTGGATTCATGATACCACAATACGTTGCAGCATCAATAGTCAGTCAGAATAAACAGTTATGTTCGCCATCATCAGTTGATTCAATACCATCGTCCAATGAGCAGGAAGATCATGTCAGCATGGGAGCCAACGGTGCCACAAGGCTGGTACGCGTTGCAGATAACCTGTCGAGGGTGATTGCAATTGAATTGTTTACAGCCTGTCAGGCAATGGAGTTCAGGAGACCGCTGAAATCATCAGATACTATAGAAAGAATATTTTCTGAATTCAGGAGAGTGGTGCCGTTTGTAGGTGAAGACACACTGATGTATACTGAAATAGCAAAGAGTGTTGATTTTATAAACAACACTCCTTCTGCCATATTTTAGGTTTATCTCTGCTTAAACTGGCGTGCACCGCCTTGTTGTCTCCTTTCATTCAGCTCCTTTAGCAGATGCAGTTTGTACTGTGCTTCGGCCTGGTATAGTCTTACCACCTTCCTGGGGGTAAGTACCTTTTCAATTTGCCCGGTAAAGGTGATGGTGAGATTGGATTCATCAATATAAGACTGCGACAGCTTGCCTGCCATTGATGCCATCTCCTGATCGGTTATATTCAGTTCATTCTGATTGATATAACGCATCGTAGTTATTCTTTCCACCTGGATCTTGCTTTTACGTGCAGAATAGTCGTTGTAAACAGGCCAGAATTTTTCTGCCTCGGCAGGGGTGAGATCAAGCTTCTTTGTAAAGAAAGCTATCTTGTAAGCTGTAAGCTTGTCACTGTCAGTCTGTTCCTGCGCTTTAATTCCGTTGTTAAATGCCAGGAGCATTACCACTATTATGAACGGTATTCTTTTCATTTTGCTTTATTTATTGTCTGTTGTTATATCAGTTTCATCAATGTTCTCAAGTATCAGCGACTCTGAAAAGCTATCATTACCAGTTGCATTATCCGGTGATAAGCTGATTATCTGGTCCTCGAGAGTATATGTATCAATCTCTTCAATCATCGCATCCGCGATGACAGATTTACTTTCACGGGTGAATGAATTTTCCTTGCTGAATTTGAAAACAGAGTATGATATGACGGCGATGCCACAGATGACTGCAGCAAGATAAAACATTGGCCTGAGCCTCATGAAAACAGTTTTATCAGTTTTGCCGGCTGGCGCAGTAACCTCATTCCTGTGAACATTATCCATTATCCTGTCTGATAATGTCTCAAAATATCCGTCAGGTACACGGAACGGTTCTCTGTTTCCTATTTCATCTATTCGTTTCATATATTTCTTAGATGATGATTTATCTGTGTGGTTTAATCCCCCGAAATAAATAATTCAATTTTTTTAACTGCATGGTGATATGATGCTTTAAGTGCCCCCACCGAGGTATTCAGTATCCTGCTCATATCTTCATAGCTCATCTCCTCAAAATACTTCATTTTAAAAACCACCATCTGCTTTTCGGGAAGCTTAAGAACTGCTTCCTGCAGTTTTCTCTCGGCTTCATCTCCATCGAACCAGGTGTCACCTTCTCCGGCCTGGCTGAAGATATTGTCAAGGGAGTCTAACGGAACCGAACTTAGTTTCTCTCTTTTTTTAATGAGTGAAAGAGATTCGTTGGTGGCAATAGTATAAATCCAGGTATATATGGAGCTTTCATTTCTGAAACGCCCTATATTTTTCCAGACATTTATGAAGGTATTTTGAACCACGTCATCGGCATCATCGTGGGTTATCACCAGCCGGCGTGCATGCCAATAGACTTTTGAACCGTATTTTTCAACGATCAGCCTGAATGCCTTTTCGGTATCAGCCCCTAATACTTCAAGAATATTCTCTTCACTTATATTCTTATTCACTCCTGTGTGGTTCTTTTAACAGTAGAGTATTTAAAAGTGAAAAGGTTTAATCACCTGTCAAAAATAGTAAAAAGAAGCTGTGCATTGCCAAATGGTTTTAAAGCTCTGCTCTTTTTGATAACTTTGCTGCTAAACATAAACTGATTATACATGGCACTACAATGCGGCATTATAGGAATAACCAGTGTGGGGAAGACCACCATATTCAATTGTATTTCAAACACAAAGGGTGAAACCGGCACTTTCGGAGCAGGCAACAAGGCTAACCTTGGGGTTATACAGGTTCCGGACCAGAGGCTCTATGAACTGGAGAAGCTTCAGCCTACTGAACGAATAGTTCATAACACCATGGAGATTGTAGACATACCGGGTCTGGTAAGAGGGCAGGCTGATAGTTCAGGGAACCGTTTCCTGGGCGACATTCGAAACACCGATGCTCTCATTCATGTCCTGAGGTGTTTTGACAATGAAAACCTGCCACATGTAGACGGATCGGTTAATCCAGTCAGGGACCTTGAGAATATTGATTTTGAGCTACAGGTCAAGGATCTTGAGTCGGTTGAGAAAAAGATACAACGACTTGAACGGGCGGCAAAGACAGGTGATAAAGAAGCCAAACACGGGATTGAGGTCCTTAACAAATACAAGGAGCACCTGAGTAATTTCCAGAATGCCATCACCCTGGATATTAAGCCAGAAGAGAAGAAGGTTGTTGATGATATTTTCCTTCTTACTATGAAGCCTGTAATGTATGTTTGTAATGTTGATGAAAGCTCGGCTGTAAATGGCAATGCGTATGTTGATGCAGTGCGTGAGTATCTTAAAGGCAGGGGTGCTGAGCCGCTGGTAATTGCCGGTGCTGTTGAAGCTGAGATTGCCACCCTGGCAGATGAAAACGACAGGACTGAGTTCCTGCAGGCATCAGGCCTTACTGAGCCTGGCGTAAACAGACTGGTAAGAGCTGCTTACGAAATGTTAAACCTGCAGACCTTCTTTACGGTAGGACCAAAGGAGATAAGAGCATGGAAAATCACAAAGGGTATGACCGCTCCACAGGCCGCTGGAGTAATCCATTCTGACCTGGAAAGAGGCTTTATAAGAGCTGAAGTGATGAAATACAATGATTTTATTAAACTGGGTTCTGAACATAAATGCAAAGAAGCTGGTAAATTCTATATCGAAGGAAAGACTTATGTTGTTGATGATGGTGACATTCTTAATATAAGATTTAATGTTTGACAGGATTGGCAAAGTACTTGGAACTGCATTAACTCTTTTCCTCACTCTGGCATCTTTAACAGGCAGAGCACAGGTAGTAGCAGGAGGGAAGGATATCCTGGAGGTTGTAGATAAATACAAACAGGCAGAAGTTGTAATTGCCTATCCCGGCTTTAACGCAATGACGCTTCTTGCAAAGGATTTTTCAGTGTCATCATGCGACGGTAAAAAAGTTGTGTTGTCTCTGACACCCCTGACAGACACCATCTTTATTAAGATGAACATCCCTTATACACTGATTATTCCCGATGCTTCAAAGAGTGTTTACTCGGCCTCTTCAGTTGCAGAAGCAATGCAGTGGCATTCTTATCCTACCTATCCCCAGTATGATTCAATAATGCATCTGCTGGCAAAGACTTATCCCAACCGGTGTATTCTTGATACTATCGGATACAGCATAAAGGGGAAAGTTATATATGCACTAAAGATTTCAGATAACCCTTCCTTAGATGAAGATAAACCGGAAGTATTCCTCACTGCATCAATACATGGAGATGAACTGGGTGGGTTTGTTTTGATGATGCGCCTGGCAGAAGAACTGGCATCCAAAGGAGGTTCAGATGATCTTATTGCACTGATTAACCAGGGACTTGAAGTATGGATTAATCCAGTATCAAACCCCGATGGTACTTATACCGACGGAAACGTAATCACCTATCCAACACGCACTAATTCAAACAATGTTGATCTGAACCGTACCTACCCTGATCCGCAGGACCCTTTAATTACCGTCCCGTTTGAGAATAAGGAGATGATCGGATTCATGAAAAAGCACAATTTTACTCTGTCTGTAAATTTTCATGCCGGTTCTGAAGTAGTAAACTATCCCTGGGACAGATGGAGACGGCTTCACCCGGATAATGACTGGTTTTATGGCGTCAGCCGAAGGTATGCCGATACCGTACATCTCCATTCCGATCCGGATTATCTGACATTTATGGATAATGGCATTACAAACGGAGCTGTCTGGTATATCATTTATGGTGGCCGTCAGGATTATGTAACATATACGCTGCATGGCAGGGAGGTGACTGTTGAGCTTGACGACACAAAGCAAACCCCGGCTTCTGAGCTGGAGACCCTCTGGAATTCAAACCACAGATCAATGCTTCGTTATATAACTGAGGCCCTTACAGGTGTTAAAGGATTTGTAACCAACTCATTAACCTCTCTTCCTGTTGAGGCGGAGGTATATATAAGTGATCACGACGCCGACTCTTCTGAGGTTTATTCAGATGCCAAAACCGGAAGTTATAACCGGTTACTTGCCCCCGGAACATGGAATATTGAATTTATTGCTGATGGTTATGACTCTTATGTTGCAGAAAATGTTATAGTTACATCGGGCGACGTGACGAGGCTCGATGTAACCCTGAAACCTAAAACAATAAAAAAGATATTTATCTGGCCTGTGCCTTCATCGGGAGATATAAAGATACTGCTTCCTGATGATTTTGCCGGCGAGGTACAGTTTACCATTACCTCTTTATCAGGAGAAACGGTAAAGGTTTTCAATAATTCCTGCACTTATGGAACACCTGTAACTACAAGTCTGAGGGAACTATCCGATGGCACTTATATTATAAGGGCGCGTGATCTGTCAAACAATTCTACTTCAACAGGGAAGATATCCGTTGTAAAAGCCCTCCAATAAATAGTTTTCTTTAACGTTTTTCTGTTTGAGGGTTATCTCAAAAAGGGTATTTTTGAGACCTGATTTATAAGAATAGAATTAACAGGCAGACAATTTTAAAATAATGAAAAAAGTATTCCTTACTGCATTTATATGTTCCCTGTCACTCTTTATCAAGGCCCAGAGCCAGGCATATATTCCGCCTGAGAAGCCAAAGCTTGTTATAGGTATTGTCATTGAACAGTTAAGATATGATCAACTTGAGAGACTGATAAGCATTTTACCTGAAGATGGAATCAGGAAAATGATGAATGAAGGGACCTACTATAAAAATGCTTCCTTTAATTATCTGTTATCCCAGGCTGCTCCGGGCTATGCAACCATCTCCACAGGCACAGACCCGTCTTATCACGGGATGACCTCAGACAGCTGGTATAATCTTTTTAATGACCAGGTTATTTACTGTGTTCAGGATTCAAAATCGAACCCTGTAGGAGGGAGTTTTGAAGGTGGTCTTTTCTCTCCCTCAAACCTTATTGCCTCCACATTTGCTGATGAACTGAAGATGGCTACCTGTGGCCAGGCAAAGGTTTATGGAATTGGGATGAAGGAAATGGCAGCTATCATTACTGCGGGTCATTCAGCCGATGGAGCTTTTTGGTATGATGATAAGACCGGTACATGGATGAGCAGCACATATTACACAAATGCCTTGCCTGGCTGGTTGATGGATTTTAATGCATCTATGGCTCCTGAGGTATATCTTTCAGGTACATGGAAAACATTTAAGGACCCTTCCGTTTACCCGGGTTGTGGAAACGATACCAGTAAGTATGAGCGTGGCTTTGACTCACAGACATGGTTCCCGTATGATCTTGACAAGCTCTCAAAAAAAGATAAGCCGGCAAGCCAGAGGAGAAACTATGGTATACTGCGTGAGACACCTTTTGCCGATGATTTCACAACTGATCTTGCATTGAAAATAATTGAAAACGAAGGATTGGGACAGGACGATGTGGTTGATTTTCTTTCTGTCTCCTATTCAGCTGAAGATTATATCGGGCACAGGTTCGGCCCGTCATCAGTAGAGGCTGCTGATGCCATTGTTCGTCTCGACAGGAACATAAGCAGGATCATTGAAGAGGTAAACCGCAAAATTGGAAAGAAGAACGTACTTATTTATTTTGTTGCCGCACATGGTGTATCAGAGATACCGGCCGTGCTGGAGGCAAATAGGATTCCTTCAGGGTACTTTAAGCTGAACCAGTCTCTGCAGCTTCTCAGAAGTTATCTTAATGCAGTTTACGGTCAGGGCGATTGGATAAAAGGATTTCACGACAACCAGATTTTCCTGAACAGGACACTTATTGAAGATGCAAACATTTCATTGGAGGAGATGCAAAAGAAAATAGCTCGTTTCATGGTACAATTCTCCGGCATAGTAAACGCAGTACCCTGTTCCTTGATTGAGACCGGAACTTTCAGTGAAGGACTGCTTGAGAAGATGAGCAACAGCACTAGCCCTCAACGATCGGGGGATGTGATGATTGTACTTAATCCGGGATGGGTTGAGAAAGGCGACAATGTGACAAATCATAACTCACCATATGAATATGACCTTCATGTTCCGCTGATATGGTACGGATGGACCACAAATAAAGCGCTGGTAACACGAAAGGTTGATATAAAGGATATAGCTGTCACCCTCTCGGATCTTTGCAAGGTAGGGTTACCGAACTCAGCCAATGGGAACCCTCTGACAGAGCTTTTCAGGTAGACTTCTAACGATTATTGTTACTGTTAAACGCGTTCCTGACACGGCAGGCATCATCTATTAGGCCTGTGTTGCCTTCACATCCGTTTCCTATGACAATAACATCGGCCCCTGCGCTGAAGGCGTTCTCAATGTCAGCCGCTTTCCTTAATCCCCCACCTGTAATAAGCGGAACAGTTATCTCATTTTTTACCGCTTTGATAGTATTTGTGCTTACGGGTTTTTCTGCGCCACTTCCGCCTTCAAGATAAATGGCTTTCATGCCAAGCAATTCGCCGGCGACGGCGGTGGCAACTGCTATGTCGCTTTTTTCATATGGTATGGCTGCTGCCTGACTCATATATTCAACAGATGTCACAGGGCCACAGCTGATAAGAATGTATCCCACTGAAAGTACCTTCTCCCTTACATTCTTTAGATATGGCGCAGCAACAACATGGTTCCCAATCAGCAATTCAGGATTTCTTCCGCTTATCATGGAAAGTAACAATATTATGTCGGCTTCAGTAGTCAGCTGAAGAAGGCTTCCCGGGAAGAGAACCACAGGTATATCAGTAAGTCCCTTTAGTGTTTTTATCAGGCTGTCAACAGAAGTGTGAGTAAGGCTTCCGCCGGTGAAAAGGAAATCAACCCCGGCCGAAGACGCCTTTAATGCAACGTTTCTGATTCCTGACTCATTATATTTGTCGGGGTCAATAAGGACAGCAACTTTTTTAAGTCCATTACTGCTAAATAGAGTCGATTTCATATTTCTGTCTTGTCCAGACGATTGCATAGTTGTTATATATAGCGTAATAGAGTAAAAAAGTTTCATCCAGTCTTGAATTTTTCACCCTGCCGTTTATTATGCCCGAGTCCTGTACCTCAAAAGGTTCTATTGTAATATCCCGCCTGATTATGATTCCTTCCTTATCGCAGATTTTGTAAATAGCCTCTTTTGCGCACCAGTGAATATAAAGATGAGTCTTTTTCCTGGTCTTATCCTTTGTGATTTTTTCCTTTTTATTGATAAACTTAAATGCCAGAGTTGTGATGTTGGAACCCATATATTCAAGGTCAATCCCAACTCTTTCGTTTTTGCTTAGGAGTATTGCCGTGAGGTTGTGTGAATGGGATATGCTTATAAACCTTGAGCCGTCTTTAAGAAATGGCTTGTTGTTTTTATTGTAAACGATCCTGGCATCAATGTCAATGAGCTCCATAAGCAGTGCCCTCACGCTCAGGAATTCAAGCTTTCTAGAATTGCTTCTGAAGGAGGAGAATCGTTTTATGTCATCTCCTTCAAGAGTAACCTTTTTGAGAAGGCTGCTGATATCCTCCTCAATATTCCAAACGCCAATTGCGGTGTCTTCAGAGATATAATGTTTAGTTATACAGCCCATTGTACGTTTGTGTTATTTCCACGACAGAGTTTCTATAAGGTGCAAAATATCCTTTCTGAAGAACTCGATCACTGGCTTCAGTGAATCCTGGTTTGGCTCAGCCATGAAGTACAGGGAGCCTCTGAGGAAGTGCGATGTACTATCTGTTACATAAAACTGTACGGATGATGCTGCATTACCCTTAACATCATATAATATTCCATAGACGTGGGAAGAATCGTTGCTCCACACTTTCTCTTCTATTGCATCGGCCTTGACACTGTGTTTGTAGGCAAGAGTGTGTGCATCTTCCGTCAACTGGGGAAGGTTATTCTTTATATCGTTATAGCTGATATAGATTTTTGCCTTGTATGCGGGGAATTCAATGTTTACCCAGTAAGGTTTTGAGTCGGCAGAAGGTTTGGTATTTATAACCCCATAAACAGGGTATTCAAAACTGTAGGGGTAATTCTGATCGAGTGTCCTGTACTCTTTCTGTGGCAGATCGATCCGCATATAGCCTGCCGGCCTGGGAACAGTTGTATGTCTGCACCCTGTAAGTGCTGTCAGTAAAAGGCAAAATGCCATCAGGTATGATTTTTTTCTGATCATCTGCTATTCTTCAATTCTTGAAACACGTATTTCCCTTATCCTTCTCTTATCTACTGATTCAATTAAGAACTCAAAGTCACCTATTGTAATCTTTCTGCCTTTTTCAGGAATTTCACCCATAGTCTCAAGCAGTAATCCAGCCAGTGTTTCTGAGTCGCCCTTTAAATCCTCGAACGGTTCTTCCTCGCTGTTGGTAATACGGAAGAAATCGTTTATAAGTATCTTTCCTTCAAACATCCAGCATCCCGGTCCCAGGGATTTATAAAGAGGAGTCTCTTCATCAGTTTCATCAATAATGTCACCTACGATCTCTTCAAGTACATCTTCAAGGGTCACGATGCCGCTGGTGCCTCCATATTCATCAACAACAATGGCCATATGTATTTTTTTGCCCTGAAAATCCTTGAGAAGGTCGCTTATTTTTTTTGTTTCAGGAACAAAATATACTGGTTTTATCAGAGCCTGCCATCTGAAGTGATCATCTTTATCGAGTCTTCCGAGTAGGTCTTTGACAAACAGCAATCCTTTAATATTGTCAAATGATCCGGAATAGACCGGTATCCTTGAGAATCCCGATTCAATTACTTTTGGGAGTATCTGGTGATAGCTTTCTTTCATATCGAGGGCCATCACATCTATTCTCGGGCACATCACTGAGTTCACGCTGGTGGTTCCGAACCTCACTATGCCTCTTAATATCTCTTTGTCGTCTTTTATCTCTGCCGATGTAAGGTCAAGGGCATCTGACAGGTCATCCATGCTTATGTTTTTGGAATGGACGCCTGCTTTTCTCTTCATAAAGAATGATGAGAGTACAAGCAGGGAGGTGACGGGTTTGAAAATTTTCTGGCAAAAGGAGAGAGGGCGGGCCATTAAGGTAACAAACCTGAACTGGTAGCGTGAAGCATATATCTTTGGGATTATCTCTCCGAAGAGCAGGAGAATGAAGGTAATTACTACCACCTCAATGATGAATGCCAGTACCGGATTGTTATCAAGATTGAACAGTTCCTGAGTGATAAATGCTGCAAGAATTATTATTGCAATATTTATCATATTGTTTGTCACCAGTATGGAGCTAAGTAATTTTTCCGGGTCGGATAATAGTTTCAGAGCATTGGATGCGCTTTTTCCCTTATGTTCGCTTAGTTTTTCAAGATCTGAAGGAGAGAGGGAGAAGTAAGCCACTTCAGCCCCGGAGATGAAGGCAGAACAAAAAAGGAGCGCAATGAGTATGAGCAACTCACCCCAAACACCAGGTCCGGGCATTGCTGCAGCCTGGACCATACTGACAAGTACAAATGACAACTCAGTGCCCAATATTCAGTGATTTGGTTAACTAAAACGGGAGATCATCAGCCGACTGGGCAGAGAAATCCTCGGGAGAAGAATCGGTATTGCCATTGTTATATGGGTTCTGACCCTGGTTTGTCTGGCCTGAGTAGCTCTGCTGGCTGCCTGAATATCTCTCTGATTGCTGTCCTGAAGAGGGGGCGCTATCAGGTTTCCGTCCAAGAAGCTGTATGTTATCGGCTTCAACCTCAACTATATATCTCTTGTTTCCATCCTTATCGTCGTAAGATCTGTAGCGCAGTTTGCCTTCAACAAGGAGCTGAGAACCTTTCCTGATATAGCTTTCTGTTATCTCAGCAAGCCTTCTCCAGCATACTACGTTGTGCCATTCTGTCTGAGTCACCTTTTCGCCTCCCCTGGGAGTATATGTTTCACTGGTAGCAAGAGAAAATGAAGCCTTGATATTGTTTTCAAATCTCCTTACTTCAGGGTCTTTCCCAACATTCCCTATTAATATTACCTTGTTAAAAGACATAATTTTATTGTTTTGTATTGTTGCAAGAATGTAAAGATACAAAAAAAACTGATCAGGGATAAGCTGCAGAAGAGAGTGGTCTCAAATGTTAAAATTAGTATTGAAGACAAAATACACATATATAAATAGGATAGAAGTCAAAAAATCAACATATTCGGTCGGAAAAAAATAGATATGAGAAATATGAATCAGAAATAATATTTTATATTTGCACAATCGAAAAACAGAAAATCAAAATAATTTGTTGAATTAAAAATTCATTCAAAATGACAAAAGCAGACATCGTAAACGAAATTGCCAAGAACACTGGAATTGAAAAAGTTACTGTACAGAAGACAGTAGAAGCTTTCATGGAGACTGTAAAGGATTCCATGGTAGCTGGGAATAATGTTTACCTCAGAGGTTTCGGCAGCTTCATCGTAAAAAAACGCGCAAAGAAAACAGCAAGGAACATATCAAAGAATACAACTATTATTATTCCTGCACATAACATACCGGCATTCAAACCGGCTAAAACATTTATAACAAAAGTTAAATCACACGTTAAGAAGTAAAGCCATGCCAAGCGGAAAAAAGAGAAAAAGACATAAGATGGCTACCCACAAACG
>Ga0116170_10004054_pt1 | contig 13511 bp, 11 predicted proteins | sample AD_JPNHW1_MetaG_FD_89797 | JGI IMG/M metagenome (GOLD analysis project Ga0116170, IMG submission 89797) | Active sludge microbial communities of municipal wastewater-treating anaerobic digesters from Japan - AD_JPNHW1_MetaG | ecosystem: Engineered > Bioreactor > Anaerobic > Digestate | place...
GAAACCGTAGGGTGGCAGGATGAAATCACCGGGGAAAACAACCTGGCCGGTGAGCAGGTCCTCGAAACTGGCGGCAGTTTCAGGAATCCACCCGTGGATGGGTTGGTCGGTGAGGTTGTTGAGCGCGACCACGCGGGTTCCATCGTGCTTGCGCTGGTAGGCGGCTACGCTTTTAGGGGTGTAGGAGAATTCCCGCCAGGCGAAATCGCCCAGGCCAAAGAGGGGGTGACGCTTGCGTACGGCAATCATGTGCCTGATCTGGTTTAGCAGGGAGTGGGGGTCGGCCTGTTGGGCGGCGGCGTTGACTTGCGCGTAGCCATAAACAGGGTCGGAAATGGGTGGGGCGTAGAGCTGCTCCAAGAGGGCGGTGGAGAAACCGCCGTTGGGGGAGGCGTCCCACTGCATGGGGGTGCGGAGGCCGTTGCGGTCGAAGAGGGTGATGTTATCGCCCATGCCGATTTCGTCGCCGTAGTAAAGGAAGGGTGAGCCACCCATGGTGAGCAGGAGGGAGTGCATCAGCAGGATTTTACGCGTGTCCCCATCCAGCAGGGGGGCCAGGCGTCGGCGGATGCCTAGGTTGCAGCGCTGGCGGAGGTCAGGCGCGTAGAAGTTCCACATCCACTGGCGCTCCTCCGGGGTGACCATTTCGAGGGTGAGCTCGTCGTGGCAGCGCAGGAAGGTACCCCACTGGCAGGAGCCGGGCAGGGCCGGCGTGCGCTCGAGGATTTCCTCAATCGGAGTGCGGTCGCCTTTGGCAAGGGCCATGAAGAGGCGCGGCATAAGCGGGAAGTGGAAGTTCATATGCATTTCATCGCCGCTGCCAAAATACTCGACCACGTCCTCCGGCCATTGGTTGGCTTCGGAGAGCAACAAAACATCGGGCTTGTAAGCGTCCACGAAGGCCCGCACGCGCTTCAGGTAGGCGTGGGTCTCGGGCAGGTTCTCGCAGTTAGTGCCCTCGCGCTCAAACAGGTAGGGCGGCGCGTCCACGCGCAGGCCATCCGCGCCCTTGTCAATCCAGAATTTGACCACGTCGAGCATAGCCTGCTGGACCTCGGGGTTATCGTAGTTCAAGTCGGGCTGGGTGGAGAAAAAGCGATGCCAGAAGTATTGCCCGCGCAGGGGGTCGAAAGTCCAGTTGGACTTTTCGGTGTCCAGGAAGATGATGCGGGCGTCGCGATATTTTTGGTCGGTATCCGACCAGACGTACCAATCACGGTAGCGGGCGTGTTCGGGGTGGGTGGGGTCGCGGGAAGCCTGGAACCAGGGGTGCTGGTCGGAGGTGTGGTTGGGGATGATTTCCACCAAAATCTTGAGCTCGCGTTCATGCGCGGCGGCAATCAGGGCGTCAAAATCGGCCAGGGTGCCATAGCCCGGGAAGATACTGCAGTAATCCGAGACGTCGTAGCCATCGTCGCGCAGGGGGGAGGGAAAGATGGGGAGCATCCAAATCGCGTCCACACCAAGCGCGCGAATGTAATCCAGGCGGGAGGTCAGGCCGGGGAGGTCGCCCCAGCCGTCGCCGTTTGAGTCCTGGTAGGCACGGACATTTAGTTCCATGAAGACGGCGGTTTTATACCATGGGGTGGAGTCTTGGTTCATAGCTTACCTCGCGAAGTTTTGAAAAATCACGCCGGCTAAATTACACCGGCGTGAGGTCATCAGGCTTGAAAGGTGGTTTAGCCCTTGACGGAGCCGGCCATCATGCCGCGCACGAAGTAGCGCTGCAGGCCAAGGAACACCAGCAGGGGCAGAATCATGCTGACGAAGGCCGCGGAGGTCATCAGGTGCCAGTCCTGGCCTTTTTCGCCGACCAGGCGGGCCACTGCGATGGTGACCGTTTGGTTCTTCTCCCCGAGGAAGACCAGGGCAACCAGGTAGTCATTCCAGAGCCAGAGGAACTGGAAGATGGCAAAGGAAGCCAGGGCCGGAACGGAGAGCGGCAGGATGAGGTTGGTGAAGATGGTGAAGTTGGAGGCGCCGTCGATGTACGCGGATTCCAACAGTTCGCGCGGGATGGTACCGATGTAGTTAAACAGCAGGTAAGTGGCCAGCGGCAGACCAAAGCCGGCGTGCGCCAGCCAGATGCCGAGGAATGTGCCATTCAACCCCATGTTCACATAGTCTTTCAGGATGGGTACCAGGGCAATTTGCAGCGGAACCACGAGGAGGGCCACAATGATGGTGAATACGATGTTGCGGCCCGGGAACTCCAGCCAGGCAAAGCCGAAGGCGGCAAAAGCCGCGATGAGAATCGGGATGATGGTGCCCGGAATGGTGACCGCCAGCGAGTTGAGGAAGGCGCCGCCCAGGTTGTTGCCGGTGCGCGTGATGGTTTGGCCTTCCGCGTTCTTGTAGCTGATGGTTTTACCCCCGATGACGTCCTTGTAGTTCTTGAGCGTCAGGTTGGTGGTGAACCCCACCCAGCGATTCTCGGAGACGATAGCCGTGCGGGTACGCTTGTTGCCATACCAGGTGATGATTTGGCCGTTATCGAGCGTGATGCCGTTGCGGAACTCATCAAAAGTGGCGGTTTTGCCCAGGATCTCAAATGGGCCGTCCAGGTTGACCGATTCGGGCAGAACGATGCGCTGTACTTCCACGTTTTGCTTGTGCGGGAAGACATTCCACCAGCCGCTCTTGAAGATATCCTCGCTGGGTCGGAAGGAAGTAATCAGGATGCCCAAAATCGGGATTAACCAAATCACACAGATCACAATCAGGATGAAGTTCGTCCAGAAGGTGGCTGTTTTCTTGGCGGTTTTTTGACTATGCTTAGCCATTAGAACCCCCTTCTTGATTGATTGTACTGGCGGACATTATTGACGATGACCGGGGTCACAAGCAACAGCAGTACAATGGCGATGGCCGAAGCCTTGCCGGCATCGGTGTAGGTGAAGCTCTGCAGGTAAAACTCGTTGGCAATCACGTTGGTACCGTTGTTGCCGCCGGTCATGACGCGCACGATATCAAAGGTCTTGAGGCTAAAGATGACAATGGTCGTCGTGACGGTGAGCAGGGTTCCCTTGATGTATGGGACAATCACCGAGAAGAAAGCTTTAATTTCAGTGGCACCGTCGATGCGGGCGGCCTCGAGCAACTCGGAGGGCACGCCCTTGATGGCGCTGGAGAGGATCACCATGGCGTAGCCGGTTTGCAGCCAAATCATGATGATAATCAGGAAGAAGTTGTTCCACGGTGGAAGGCTGAGCCACGGCTGCGGCGTCCCTCCCAGGCCGGTCACAATCGCGTTGAGCAGGCCAATTTCCTGGATGCCAACGCCGGTACCCTTATAGGTATAAATGAACTTCCAAATGACGCCCGCGCCAACGAAGGAAATCGCCATCGGGGTGAAGATGATGGATTTGTACAAGACTTCCGCCTTGGTGCGGTCCGCGAGGGTGGCAATCAGCAGGCCGAGGCCAACGCTGAAGGCCGTGCCAAAAATCAGCCACAACAGGTTGTTGCGGAAAGTTTCCAACATACGCGGGTCAGTGAAAGCGAATTTGTAATTATCAAAGCCGACCCACTGGGTGCCGAGGTAATTTTTGAAACTGGCAATCAGGGAGCGCAGGACTGGGATGGCCAGGAACCAGCCCATGATCACCACGGCCGGACCAACGAAAACAAAGGGTTGAAGCACCTTTGAAATCCGTTTGGGCAGCTTCATCACCAGCCAGTTAGTGACCAGGTAAAGCAGCGCCACGCCGCCCACGCCCCAGATGATTGCTACAAGGACTTGGACGATTTGGGGGGCGTTTGCTTTTTGAAGAAATAAATATCCCTGCCAGAGAACCAGGAAGGTTAGGGCAGGGACAAGGATAGATACCAGGATTTGACCAAGGGTGGTGCCAAACCACGCCAGGATATTGCCAGAAAAATTATTACCATCCGGCTTTGGCTTTTTTACTTGTGCGACACTCATCCACACACCTCCCAAGCTGTTGATAGTTTAGAGGTTGGAGAGCAGGCCAGGCTTGCGCCTGCTCTCCTTTTTCAGGTTGACTGAACTGGCGTTAGTGGGTTACTTTGGCCAGGAGGCGTCAATCGCTTTGAGGGCTTCCTCGCGGGTGACTGAGCCGGAGACGTAATCGGTCATGTACTTCCAGAAGGTACCAGCGCCAACAGCACCCGGCATCATGTCGGAGCCATCGAAGCGGAAGGTCGTGGCATTGCGGATGGTTTCGGCCACGCCGCGGGTCACGGGATCCACGTACCAGTCGAGGGAAGCATCGTTGTGGGTCAGGATGGCGCCACCCTGCTCAACCCAAACCTTGAGGGATTCACCGGTTGAGAAGTACTGGATGACAGCGCGCACTTCGGGGCGATCATGGAAGACGGCATAGATGTCGCCAGCACCGAGAACGGGCTTGCCCCATTCTTCCTTGATGCCAGGCAGGTAGAAGAAGCTGTAATCCACACCCGCGACGGCTTCTTCGGGGAAGAAGGTGGTCACAAAGTTGCCCTGGCGGTTGAACCAGCACTTAGGAGGATTCTCGAACATGGGCTTGGGGGCATCACCAAAGTTAATGGTGGGGATGGCGGCGCGTCCGCCGTACACATACGCGTCATTGAACCAAATGGCTTCGATGTAATCGAGGACTTCATTCATCTCGGGTGAGTCGAACTTGAGTTCGCCAGCAACCCACTTGTCATAGGCCTCGGGGCCGTTGACACGGAGCATGACGTCTTCAATCCAGTCGGTCATGGTCCAGCCAGTGGCGGCACCGGATTCGATACCGATGCACCAGGGGGTGTCGCCATCAGAGGCGATTTGGGCGGTGAGGTCCATCATTTCCTGCCAGGTGGTGGGGACTTTGTAGCCGGCTTCGTCGAAGGCCTTCTTGGGATAGAAGACGAAGGACTTGCCATTGGCGCGGGCCCAGATGCCAGCGGTGATGGGGCCGTTGGGGCCGGTCATCGTGGCGAGATCCTGCCAGGCCTGGCTGTAGTTGGTCTTAATCCAGTCAGGATTAATGAGAGTGGTCATATCGATGGCATAGCCTTTTTCCACAGCATACTTCAGCAAACCGGGTTGCGGATAGTCTACAATGTCAGGACGATCACCACCATCCAGACGGATGTTGATGTTGGCTTCAAATTCCTTGGAGCCGGTGTATTGAATGTCGATGCCGGTTTTCTCTTCGAAGCTCTTGATGGAGTCATTGAAAACGACCTCATCCTGGTCGGTGAAGGGGCCTGCCATGGTTACGATGGTGCCCTTATATTGGCCGGCATACGCGTTGGCCAGTTCCTGCCCCTGGGGAAGGGCGGCAACGGTTTCGCCACTGGTAGGTGCTTCAGTGGCAGGGGTGACGGCGGTTTGGCAGGCGCCAAGCGCCATGGCCGCGATCAGCATAACTGCTAATGTTGACCAAAACATCTTTTTCTTCTGCATAGTATCTCCTTTTGAACTTATGGTGGTTGCTAACATATTCATTATAGTGTAAAAGGCGAAATTGTTCTTCTTTCCGATGAGCTTACTTACTCCTTCCTAATTCCCGGGTGGATCCCCGGGTAATTAACTCAGTTGGTAGCGTCAGCGCGCGTTCTTCCGGGCGTTCGCCCGCAATCAATCGCATCAGCAAGTGGCAGGATTGTTGGGCAATCTCGCGCGCGGGCATGTGAATGGTGGTAAGGGCCGGGTGAATGTAGGAGGACATGGGGATGTCGTCAAACCCGACCAGGGAGATGTCATCAGGTACTTTCAGGCCGGTATCCAGGATGGCGGCCAGGGCGCCAAGCGCCACGTTATCGCTGGCGACAAAGGCAGCCGTAAAGCCTGGCCGCCCAGCTAGCAGGGACCGCATTTGGCTGTAACCGCTTGTGGCGTCAAAGTCCGCGAAACGGACCAGGGTTTCGTCATAGGCAAGCCCGGCTTCTTCGAGCGCCTGCTGGTAGCCCTGAAGCCTTTGGCAAGCCGAGGAATAGGGCGAAGGCCCGTTGAGAATACAAGCAATCCGCTGGTGGCCGAGGCTGATGAGATGCCGCACTGCTGTGCGCGCGGCGGCCACGTTTTCCACGTCCACGCTATAGAGGTCGCAGCCGGGAACCATGCCCATCAGCACCACCGGGATGTCGGTTTCTCGCAGGGCTTTGAGCCCGGGATCGTCGTAGCGGGGGGTCATCAGGATCATGCCGTCGATATGTTTGGCTCGGATGAGGCTGCTGTAGGTTTGGTATTGCTGGCCCGGTTCCACCCAGTCGGTGAGCAGGTTGAGCTGAGCTTGCTTGACCACGTCCAGCAGGCCACCCAGAATTTGCGGAAGAAAGGGGTCAGAAGCGATGTAGCGCGGGTCGCGGGTCATCACCAGCCCGACCGCCTTGGCGCGACGTGAGGCGAGGGCGCGCGCTGTGGCGTTGGGAATGTACCCCAAAACTCGCGCGGCCTCCTGTACTTTTTGAACTGTTTCCGGACGAATGGAGAAGCGGGGGTTTTTGTTCACAACGAAAGAGACTGTCGTCCGCGATACGCCGGCGAGGTTGGCAACATCCTGGCTTGTAATTCGCTTTTCAGCCATGGCTCCCCATTGAGGTACTTATTAACACGTGTTAATAATGATGAGGATAGTATAGCAAACGGGGAGGGAAGTGTCAAGAATTTTCGACGAATCGCGCCTATAAAGAGGTAGGCCGGGAAACCGGGCGGTAGGTTGAGGGAGCTCATGGCGGCGATGGGCGGTATCTTTACCCTTACAGGTGAAAATAAAGCCCCGCGCAGCTGGCGGGGCCCAGGTGGGGGAGATGGCAATTTGGCACGCGGGGGCCGGTTGGGGCGCCGCGCGCTGGGTGGACGTTAAACGGCGAGGTCCGGGTTGAGGGCAGCCCGTTTCACCGCGCCGGCGAGGACCGGGTTGAAGCCCTGGGCCCAACGGGTGGTCTCATCGTAGATGGCGTTGGTCAGGTTGGCGGTGCGCAGGTCGGTGGAGGAGAGGTTGGCGCCACTGAGGTTGGCTCCGGTGAGCACGGCCCCAGTGAGGGTGGCCAGGGCGAGGTTGGCGCCGGTCAGGTCGGCATCAGTCAGGTTGGCGTCGGTCAGGTTGGCATTCACCAGGTTCGCCCCACGCAGGTAGGTGCCGTTCAGGACGGCTTTGGTGAAGTTCGCGCCACGCAGGTAGGCATCGTTGAGCAGCGCGCCAATCAGGTTGGCCCCGCTCAGGTCGGCACCGTTCATGCTGGCATTGATGAGGTTGGCGTGCAAAAGATAAGCTCCGCTGAGGTCAGCGCCGGCCAGCCAAAGCGGACGCGGGCGGTTAATCAGGTCGAAAAGTTCGTAGGGGGTGAATTTCATGATATCCAACCTTTCTGGTAACTTGGCGCTTCTGATTAGATTATATACACAAAAGAGAGCCCTGGGAGTCCTGTCCAACGCCTGTGGCAAAAATGAGGGCTCAACCGGCTGGGGAACGCGGGTTGAGGGCTTCGTTGAGGCTGTCGCCCACCAGGTTCCAGGCAATCCCAAACAGCACCAGCGCCAGGGTCACCGGGAAGAAGACCCACCAATAGGTGGTGAGGCCCTTCGGCGCGAACATCCAGTCCTTGCCGAGGGTGAGCACCATCGACCAGGGCGAGGTTTTGCCGATTCCGATGAAGGAGAAGGTGGTTTGTAACACGACGATGGCGCCGATATCCCTGGAGGCCAGCACAATCACAGGTGTGATGGCATTGGGGAGCATGTAGCGAAAGATAATCCTGCGGGCAGGTACTCCGGAAGCCCTGGCAGCCAGCACGTAATCCATCTGCTTGACGCGGCGCATGGAGGCATTCATGACGCGGGCGTAATACATCCAGGAAAACAGGATGAAAGCAATTAGCACCGGGTCGATGGACTGCAGTCTGTCAATCATGGCTGCGATCGGTGGCGTGACCGCGCTGATCGAACCGTTTTGCCACACCATGGGCACACCCCAATAGTCAAAATATATCCCCAGGTTGTGTAAAAAGATGGTGACCAATTGTTGGATGACCACGATGGCCGCGATGACCGGAAAAGTGAGGAAGGTATCTGAAAGCCACATCAGGAAATGGTCGAGCCAGCCGCCAAAGTAAGCCCCGACGGCGCCAATCAGGGTGCCAATAAGCGCGGCGCAAAGCGTGACCAGGATGCCGAAGCCCAGGGCTGAACGCGTGCCCCACACCAGGGCGTGGAATACGCTAGCTTGGTTGGGCAGCGTCCCCAAAGGGGCCAAATCGCTGGGGGGCTGGGGGACGAGCTTGCGGGTGTTGCCCACGATTTTGACCGGCCCCGGGTTTTCTGGGTCGTTGGGGGAGAGCAGCGGAGCCGCCAGCGCGACGAGGATGAAGCTGGCCACCAGGAAAATTCCCAGGTAGTTCTGCCCGCGTTTGAAAAAGCGGGAACGGGCGCGCATGTCAGCTGCTCCAACGCAGGCGCGGGTCGGCCCAAACCTGGATGAGGTCCAGCACGCTCATCAGCAGCAGCACGACGACAACGCTATAGATGGCGAAGCCCAGCGCGGCTGGCGCGTCCGGTACGTAGGCCATACTCTTGACAGCAATGGAGGAGACGCCGGGGATGTTAAACAGGATTTCCACCACGAAAATACCGGTGAGCATGGTGGCGGCGGAGAGCATGCTGTTGGTTATCAGCGGGGGAAGGGCGTTGCGCAAGGCATGGTTCCACATCACCTTGCGTTCAGGCAACCCACGCGCCCTGGCGGCGGCAACATATTCTTGCTGGCTTTCTTCGATGACCAGGGCCCGGGTGAGCCGGCCCAGGATGGACCATTGCGCGATGGCCAGCGTGAGGGCCGGCATGGCCAGGTGACGCAGTGCATCAACGCTGACCTGGGGCACATGGTTGAGTAAACCATCAATCGTCAGGAACCCGGTGTACTGTTTGAACTCCGCTGAAGAGACCAGGGATTGCAAGGCTGTACCCAGGCGGCCTGGAGCGAACCAATACAGGTCTATATAGAAAATGACCATCAGCAGGATGGCAAAAATCATGGGCGGGAGCGAGGTGGCAACGAAGGCCGCCAGGCGGAAGGCATGGTCTGGGGCGCGGTTCTTTTTGGAGGCCGCCACAACACCACTGAGCAAGCCTAGCGGAATGAATATCAGGAAGGCAAGCAGGGTCAGCTCCGCTGTGGCCGGCGTCCGGCGAATAATGACGCTAAAAACATCCTCCTGCAGGGTGGGGCTGTAGCCCCAGTTGCCCTGGACAAGCCGGCCGAGCCAGTGCAGGTATTGCACGTGGAAAGGCGCGTTGAGCTCATAACGCTCAATCATCTTTTCAAGCAATTCCTGCCATTTTTCTTCCGTCATGCGCGGGCTGGTATTTTTGGGCATGTAAAGGGTGGCGCGCGTCTCAGCCGGCGTTAGCATAACGGACCCGTACAAGAGGACCGTGATGACCACCAGGGTCAACACAAACCTGGCAACGATTCTCAGCAGACGACGAAAAATAAAACGCACTAAAACCTGGCTTCGCGCGGGCGGTTATTCGCCGCGAGAGGATAATCTTATCACTATAGCGGGATTCTCCAGGTACTGCTTTGAGGCCACAAATGTTTCGCGCTTGCGGCCCAGGCAGGCGCGGTTTCAGACCTGGGGTGGTTATGCTGGATGGGGAGTTGGCAAGCGTGCCGGCCAGGCGCGTGGGAGGTTATCCGAAACGGCCTTCGACGTAATCCTGCGTGCGTTTATCGCGCGGGTTCGTGAAAAGGCGTTTGCCTGGCGAGAACTCAACCAGTTCGCCCTGCAGGAAAAACGCGGCCATATCGGCCACGCGCGCCGCCTGCTGAACGGAGTGTGGCACAAGCACAATGGTGTATTCCTGCTTGAGCTCCTGCAGGGAGGCTTCGACCTTGGATGTTGAAATCGGGTCCAGCCCGCTGGTGGGCTCGTCCAGCAGGATGACTTCAGGCTGCTGGGCCAGGCTGCGGGCCAGGCACAGGCGTTGCTGCTGCCCACCCGAAAGGGCCACGGCCGGGTCATCCAGGCGGTCCTTAACCTCGTCCCACAGGGCGGCTTGCGTGAGGCTGCGCTCCAGCGCTTCGGAGAGCACGCGTGGACGGTGTTCGCCGGCCAATTCCAGCCCGTAGAGAACATTGCGGCGGATGCTGAAGGGCAGCGCCACGGGCGTGGCAAAGACCATGCCCACCTTGCGGCGCAGGTTGATGACGTCCACGGATTTTTCGAGGATGTTGAGGCCATCAAAAAGCACTTCGCCGGATTGCGCGCGGACATCGGTCAGGTCGTTCAGGCGGTTGAGCACGCGTAGCAGGGTTGACTTTCCACCCCCGGCCGGGCCGAAGAGCACGCTGATTTGGTTGGCCGGGATGGTCAAATTGATGCCACGCAACGATTCCGTTTGGTCGGAATACTGCAGGTAGAGGTCTTTGATGACGATTTTGTCCATCAGCGTCACCATTGCCGGCGGGCGCGGGCCCGGGAACGAATGAGGGTGGCCACCAGGTTCATGCCGACCACGAAAACCAGCAGCACCAGGGCCGTGCCAAATTGAATTTGGACTGGCATGCCAGGCACCTGGGTGGAAATCACGAACAGATGATAGGGGAGGGCCATGGTGGGGTCCAGCGGGGAGGAAGGCATGCGCGGGAGGAAAAACGCGGCGGCGGTGAACATAATTGGCGCGGTTTCACCAGCGGCACGCTCCAGGCCAAGGATGACCCCGGTGAGAATACCGGGCAGCGCTTCGGGCAGCACCACTTTGCGCACGGTTTGCCAGCGGGTGCCCCCCAGCGAAACGCTGACCACCCTGAAGGACTGCGGCACGGAACGCAAGGCCTCCTCGGTGGTGCTAATGATGACCGGGAGGGTCATGATGGCCAGGGTCATTGAACCGGCCAGGATGCTGGTGCCAAATTTGAGGAAAAGCACGAACAATCCCAGCCCAAACAACCCATAAACCACGGAGGGGATGCCGGCCAGGTTGGTGATGGCGATGCGGATGACCCGCGTCAGGGTGGACTCGCGCGCGTATTCGGCCAGGTAAATGGCGGCCCCGATGCCCAGCGGTACGGCAAACAGCGCTGTACCCAAGGTCAGGTAAAAGGTGCCGACGATGGCCGGCCAGATGCCGCCGGCTTTCATGCCGTTGGAGGGCGGGGTGAAGAGGAAGCCGGGTGAAACGGCCCCCACGCCGCGGATGAGAATATAGGCCAGAATGGCGACAATCACAAAAATGGTCAGGGCGGCAATCACGGTCAGGAGCGTGAAGCCAGCTGCTTGTTGGCGCTGGCGTTTGGCGGTGGAGCTGGTCATGAGAGCACCCGCTCTGAACGCTTCTGCTTGCGCTGGATAAGCAACGAGGCGGAGACGTTCACCACCAGGGATATCAGGAACAGGATAATGCCAATCAGGAACAACACGTGGTAGTGGACGCTGCCGGTGGCGACCTCGCCCATTTCCGCCGCGATGGTGGCGGTCATGGTACGCACGGGCTCAAACAGCGCACGTAACCCGCTGGGGAGCACTGCCGCGTTGCCTGAAACCATCATCACCGTCATAGTTTCGCCAATGGCCCGGCCGATGCCGAGCATGATGGCAGTGAAGACGCCGGAACGAGCCGCGGGCAGGGTCACACGCCAGATGGTCTGCCAGCGCGTGGCGCCGATGGCAAGCGAGGCGTCACGGTAGGAGCGCGGGACCGCGTCGAGCGCGTCCTCGGCGATGGAGACGATGGTTGGGATGGAAATAGCACCCAAGAGGATTGAACCGGCCAGCGCGGTCAGACCGGTGGGCAGGTCGAGCAGTTTGCGCAGGAATGGCGCGAGCACGAGGATGCCCAAAAAGCCTAGGACGACCGAGGGCAGGCCACCGAGGATTTCAATCACCGGCTTGAGCACCTCGCGCATCCAGCGGGGGGCGACCTCCGAAATGTACACCGCTGTCAGCACGCCAATTGGCACCGCGAAGAGCGCCGCGCCGAGCGTGACCAGGAGCGAGCCGCCGATGAGCGGGAGGAGCCCGAAATATTCCTCAATCGGGTACCAGCGCGCGGAAAAGAGGTTCTTTAAAGAGACCTCGCCCAACGCGGCAAAGCCTTCACTCCACAAAAAGACAAAAATCATGATGACGAACAAAATGGCGGAGTAGCCGCAGGCCTTGATGAGGGGCGTTAGCACTGGGTCAGCGGTGCGGAAGATGGCCAGGCGTTTGCGGGGGCGGGGGGCGGTTGTATCCACGTTTTACCTCACTCACCCACCGGCACAAAGCCCATGGAAAGCACAATGGCCTGGCCCTCAGGTGAGAGCATCCAGTCCAGGTATTTTTTTACCTCGCCCTGGGGAGCGCCGTTGGTATAGACGTAGAGCTCCCGCGAGATGGGGTAGGTGCCGGCATTGACAGTATCCGCAGAGGGAAAAACCGCGGGGCTGACACCGTCCGCCGAAACAGCCACCACCTTCACGTCCGGGGTGACGTACCCGAGGCCGTCGTAGCCGATGGCGTTGGGATTGTCGCGCACTTCCGTGGTGATGCCCTCGGAGGAAGGCAGGAGCAGCGTGCGCGGGTCAAACAGCAGCGTGCTCTTGGAGTCGCCCAGGCGCAGCACTTTTTCAAGGAAGTACACATGTGTGCCCGAATTGGTCTCGCGGGAAAGGCGCACGATGGGCCGGTCCTCCCCGCCCACGTCCAGCCAGTTATCGATTTTCCCGGCGTAAATGTCGGAAATCTGCTGCAGGCTGAGCTGGGTGACGGGGTTGTTTGGGTTGATGATGATGGCAATCGCGTCCAGGGCGATGACGGTCTCTGTGGGGTCCACGCCCTTGGCCCTGGCTTCTTCAATTTCCACTGCTTTGATTTGCCGGGAGGCGTTGGCGATATCGGTGGTGCCGGAGATGAGGGCGGTGATGCCTGTGCCAGTGCCGCCGCCGGTGACGGAGAGGTTGACCTCGGGGTGGTTGGGCTGGTAGGCTTCTGCCCAGGCCAGGGCCAGGTTGACGATGGTATCAGAGCCCTTGGATTGGATGCTGACCGCGGCGGGGGATTCCGTGGAACTGCCCCCCTGGGCGGCATGAGGCGCGCATGCCCACAACCCGGCGCACAGACACAGGGTCATAACCAATAAACCCAGCTTTTTCATCATGAGGATTATATCCAATAATCGACCACGCGACCCTGCTGGACGGACGGGTTAACCCAATCTTAACAAGCGATGGAAGCGGCGGATGCGGTAAAATTGGCGCATGGTCAGTCAAAACGAAACGATAATCCAGGCCGAAAACCTTAATTTTTATTACGGGCAAAAACGGGCTTTGAATGACATCAATATGTTAATCTACCGCTGCCAGGTGACAGCGCTTATCGGGCCATCGGGCTGTGGCAAGTCCACCTTTTTGCGCTGCCTGAACCGCATGAACGACACCATCCCTGGCACGCGCGTGGAGGGCAAGGTCACCTTCGACGGGCAGGATATCTACGCGGAGGGCACTGACCTGGCCGCCTTGCGCCAACGGGTGGGGATGGTCTTCCAAAAGCCCAATCCCTTCCCGCAGTCGATTTTTGCCAACGTGGCGTATGGGCCA
>Ga0116170_10004055_pt1 | contig 13510 bp, 6 predicted proteins | sample AD_JPNHW1_MetaG_FD_89797 | JGI IMG/M metagenome (GOLD analysis project Ga0116170, IMG submission 89797) | Active sludge microbial communities of municipal wastewater-treating anaerobic digesters from Japan - AD_JPNHW1_MetaG | ecosystem: Engineered > Bioreactor > Anaerobic > Digestate | place...
CCCGCAAGAACATAACGGCGATGTCGCCACTCCAGCGAAACGTCATTTTCGACGATGCCAAGGAGCGCACGTTGGGGTTTCTCTATTATCTGCAAACGGAGTTGGGGGCCGGGTCCGTGCGCTTCCGTCACATGGAACTGAGCGACGAGTTCGGGACCGCCGACCGACTGCCGCCTAAACCTTACGTGCGGGAGGGCCTGCGCTTGAAGGCGCTTTACATACTGCGCGAACAGGATGTCCGGGCCAAGACGGGCGACCCGCAATGGGCCGCTTTTCAGCCCGCTGACGCCGCCTTCGGATTCCAATTTCACATCGACTTTCACCCCACACGCCGCCGCAACCTGGGCGGCGCGGACAGCGTGTTCTGGCAAGCCCAACACACGCCGTCGCGGAACTGGCACACCACAACCGATCGGGCGATGTGTCCCCTGCGATGCTTCGTGCCCGTTGAATACGACGGGCTGCTCGGCGCGTCAAAGAACATCGGCGTCAGCAGCATCGTGCAGGCCGCGCTGCGGTTGCACGGGCAGATGATGCACGTCGGCCAAGCTGCGGCGACGCTGGCGTGGATGAGTCTGAGCGAAGATCGGTCACCTCGCGACGTGCTCGCGTCCAAGCAGTCCGTCCAACGCCTTCAAACGGTTCTGGTGCGTGGCGCGGGAGGCCCCGGCCTGGCGATCTGGCCCTGGCAGGATCTGGACCCCGACGCCCCGGCCTTTGAGGCCGCCAACCTTCTGGCGATCTCGGGTCTCTGGCCGCACACGCCAGACGACCTGTCTTTCCATCCCGAAAAAACGGTGACGGGCCGTGAGCTTTCGGACGTGCTGACGCGATTGTGCCTGCGCCACAAACGGGAGCTGAAAACGGCGGCCCTCTCCTGTCCCGTTGTGACATGGGGAGCTCTGCACACGAATCTGACCGCCAACGGTTTCTCGGCCAGCCCCAGCCTCGCCCACACCGCCGTCTCGCATTTTCCGCTTTCGCGCGAAGAGCTTGCCAGGCACGTTTTGCGCGCGGTTCGCGCCGTCAACGAGGTCCCCGCCAACGCCAAGCGGGACGACAACTGAACGGGGGGCTTCGCGTTATCGCTTCGCAGCCGTTGGCGATGTCGGCCGCAATTCGTCCAGCTTGAAGCGGACGCAGACGACCGAGTGGCGGCGCGTATCGTCCCAATACTTGATGTAGGTGGTTGCGAGGATCGTGCCGTCCGGCAAACACTCCATCCCGGGATAGCCGCAGTCGCCGCCCGCGTAACTGTGCAGGAGTTTGACGCGGTACTGGCCGGGCTTTCCCTGCTTGATGTCGTCATAGGTTCCGACCCACGCCACGATGTGGCCGTACGTCGAGCTGCCGATCGCGCGGTCGCGGAAGGCGATCACCCACCGCCCGTCCGTCGCCTGCACGCCCTCGTGCCGGTCGCCGGTCAGCCCCCACGGCGTATCGACCGGCTCGCTCCACGTCCGGCCCTCGTCGCGGCTGAAGCACATCATGCTGCGCCCTTGGTGGAAGTTCTCCCGCATGAGGCAGCACAGCTCGCTCCCGTCCGGCGAGCGCAGCACGAACGGCTCGCAAAGGTCCTTGCCCTCCTTCGACGCGATGATCCGCGGCTCGCCCCAGGTCAGTCCGCCGTCCGCCGTCACGGTCATGAAGACGCTCTGGCCGGCCTTCTCCGTTCGGGTCTGGCGTCCGCTCTCGATGCCCATCTGGCCGAAGGCGGCGGTCGTTCCTTCCTTCAGCCGGACCACGCCCGTGAAAGGCATGCCCACACGCTTGAGCGGCAGCGACGGCAGCTCGCGCCAACTCCGGCCGCCGTCTTCGCTCGCCATTCGGCCGACGCCCTTTTTGTTCGTGAAGATCATCAGCCGCGCCCTGCCGTCCGGCGCGACGATGCGGTAGATCGAGGGACAGTTGCGATGCGTCTCGTAACACGCCGGGAACAGGTCGTCGATGCGCGTCCATGTCCGCCCGCCGTCCTCGCTGCGCGCCGCCGGGCCGCACGCGCCGCCGTGCTCCAGCGTCCAGACCGCGAAGAGCGTCCGGCCGTCCGGCATCAGCACCGTGGTCGGATGTCCCTGATAAATGTTCGTCGTGCCCGCCGCGATCACCGTCTGCCTTCGCTTCCAGCCGGAGATATCGGCAATCGGCAACTCGTCGCGGTAGACGGGCTTCGCCTCGACCGGTGCGGTCCCGTCGGGCGACCGTTTCGCCAGCGTGGCGATCGCACCCGGCGTGAGCAGCGCGTCGTACAGGCGAAGGTCCGCCAACGCGCCCTGGAAAGGACGCGCCCCGCCGGTCGCATTCCCGAACGCCGCCTTTCCGCCGCGAAAAACCGCGGGCAGAGGTTTCGGCGCGAACCCGCCCTTCAGCGGCCGACCGTTCACATAGAAGGTCGGCGCCGCGCACGCGCCGCCCGGGCAGGTCACGGCCACGTGGGCCCAGCGCCCGGTAGAAACGGCCTCCGCCAGACTCCAGGCCGACGCGCCGCCGCGGACCGGCACGCCGAACGTCATCCCGGCCAGGGGACATCCGCCGTGGCTCCCCGTCAGATGCAGGTAGAAGCCGGGCGTCTCGACGATGCGCGGATACGGCTTGTCGCCCTGGCCGATCCCGTCCATCTTGACCCATCCGGCCACCGTCAGGTTGGAGAAGGCGGGCGCGTCGAAAACGGCCACGTCTTCCGTCGCGCCGGAGAAGTGAGCCGACCGGCCCGCTTCGGCCGTGACCTGGCGCACGTTCCCGCGGAACTGCAACCGGCATTCGGCCGCGGCATCAGACCCCATGGGCAGCCAGACGACCGCCGGCGGCGCGAAAGTCGAAACGCATCCGGCGACGGCGAACGCCGCCACACCCCAAAGAAGGAGGCCACCTTTGTTGCGCATTGTTCGAATCCTCGCGTTCATTTCACTGAAAAGACGGTGCCGCATCGCTTGACGACGACCGTAACGACCTCCGAATACGAAACGCGTTCGCTATCCGAGGTCTCAAGCTGCAGCCCGTACGTGCCGACCTTCAGAAGCGAAACGGTCGTGGCCGCACTCGTCTCGTCCGCGATGCTCACCCCGCCGGCATTTCCCGAAACGATCCGCCAGCGGCACTCGATCGGCGTCCCGGCCGGCAGGCCGTCGTCGTAGGCGGCCGCCTCCAGCGGCTGGCTCGTCCCTTGATTCCCCTTGATCACCTGGGCGGCGGGCTCGGACAGCGGCGGGCGGTTGACGATCACCGGACTGGCGGCCAGGCAGGCGATTTCCGAGGCCGTCAGCTTGCGGTTGTAGATCCGCACCTCGTCGATGACCCCGGGGAAGACGCGGGAATAGTAACCGCCGCTGACCGTGTTCGTGACGGGGCCCTGCGGCCCGCCGGACGTTTGAGTCATCCCGCCGAAACGGATGTATTGCGGGACCACGCGCCCGGCGTTTTTCCCGCTTGAAGCGGACTTCGTTTGCTTGACGCCGTCGAGGTACAGTTCGAGTTCGTCCCCCGTCGCGCGCGCGAAGGACGCGTAAACGTGCATCCAGCGGTTTTTCGGCGAAGGGGATGGGCTCGGGAAGGTGTAGGTCATGGCAGCACCGCCCGCGCCCTGCTGAAAGAGGATGAAGCCGGGAGCGGCGTTCTGGCAGCCGTAGTAGAGGCCGAGGGTGTAGTTGACGTCGACCAAGGCGGCGTTGGCCGAGACGTTGGTGTCCGACGTGTCGTGGTACATCCAGAAACTGAACGCGAGGTGCGTGACATTGGTCGGCGCACTGCTCGCCGGGCCGCTTTCCGGCAGCGTCAGCAGGGTGTCCGAGTAGCCGGCGGCCGCATACGAGCGGACCCCGTAACCGGCAATGCCCGCCTCGTAGCGCGGAACCGTCATCGCCGTCGAGCCGCCGATGACCTCCTTGTTGTAGGGCGCGTTGTTCACGGGATAAGAGCGGACGAGGCCGTTGGTCAGGCTCGCGGCACCGCTGCCGGTGACCGTCACCGCGACGTCCGCCGACGCGGTGGCCGCGCCGTCGTCCGCCGTGCATCGCAGCACATAGCTGCCCGCCGACAGGAAGCTCGCCTCCGTCGCGTTGGTGAAGGGCGGATCGAAATAGACGCCGCCCGGCCCGCTGACCTTCGTCCACGCGACGCGCGGCGTCCCCAACACGCCGTCGGCGTCGGCGACCGTGGCCGTCAGCGGCAGCGTCGCGGGCAGAACGACCGACGCCGTCGCGCCCAAGCTGACGGTCGGAGCCGAATTCTCCGCCGGCACCGCCACGCGCGACACGGTCACCTCGTCGCGCGCGGCGTGCGCCGAATTGGTCGCGGTCAATCGGAAGACATAGTCGCCGGCGACCGGCAGCGTCGCCCGCGTGAGCAGGCTCGCCGGAGACTCGATCGCCGCCGCCTCGCCACCGCCGGGAGCCGAAACCAGCGTCCAGCCCACCTGGGCGTCGAAGCCGAGGCGCAACGCGCAGTCGCCCGAGTCGCCGATCCGCCCCTGAAGGGTCACCGTCCCGGCCGAAGTGGTGAAGTCCGCGCCCGCGGAGAGCGGCGGGAGGCCCAGACAAATCGCCCGCACCTGGGTTTCGGAAAGCGCGCCGTCGTAGAAGCGGAAGTCGTCGAAGTCGCCCATGAAGGGGCGATTACCACCCTGCGCAACGTTTCCGAAGAACAGCGTGTAATTCGAGTCCCACACCAACTTGCCGGCCACCCGCTCGACACCGGTCGCCGCCTTCCGTCCATTCACATAGAATTCCGGGACGCTGGCGAAATCGTTGCTCTGCGCGTTGTAGGCCATGCGGCTCACCACCGCATAATGGGCCCAGACGCCGCTGTCCGGACGGATCGTGCATGCCTGTGAGGCGGCATGGCCATAGCCTTGGAAGGTCACGCCGTTATTGGCCTGGCTGAAGTGCATCATCAGATTGCCCGCGTTGCCGTTGAAAACGCGCGGATAGTAATTGCCCGCGACGACAGGCGTTTCGGAGGCCCGGTCCTGCCGGACCCACCCCGCGAACGACCAGCTCGAAACGGCCGGGCCGTTCGTGAAGAGGGAGAACGCGGATGTGGCGCCGTTGAAATTCAGCGCGCGCCCGTCGACGCCGTTGGTCAGTTGACACCCGTCGCCGATCCGCAAATCAAAGCCGCCCCCGGCGACGTCCCGGACCAGACGGGCCCCGTTCGTCGCGACGACTTCGTCCATCGTCCAACGTCCCAACAGGCGCGGCGTCTTGCCCGTCTCCATGCTCCGCAGCGCCTCCTGTTTGACCTCCGCGTCCGTCAGCGCCGCGCCGTAGACCCGGACCTCATCCAGCACGCCGTAAATCGGACGCGTATGATCGTAGCTCGACCCCAAAAGCGTCGTTCCGGCCGCCATCGTGTTGGTCAAGGAGTAACTCGCCGACGTGGAGATCAGGATGCCGTTCCGATAACATTTGCAGACGGCGTTATACACGTTTGCCGTCTCGGTCTCCGTCTGCTCGTACACCCACGCCAAATGGTTCCACTGTCCCCGAGGGAAGGAAGCGCCGTTCAAAAAAACGGGACGCCCGGTCACATAGGCCAGACAACCGTCTGTCGTCGTGTAGAAATGGATGTTCATCGTCGACAGGGAGGCGATCACATACGGATACGTCGTTTGTCCTTCCAACAGCGGCCCGTTCCCTTGTTCGCGCCAGAACAGCAGCGAAACCGTGCGGTTCCCCAGCGCCGGCGTCGAAAACGTCGCCCAGGCGTTGGCCGTACCGTCGAAACAGAGTCCCGGGCCCGCGACGCCGTTGGTCAGCGAGCAGCCGCTCCCCAACGTCAGATCCCGGCCGTTGCCGGAGGCGTCCGCGATTTTGCGCACGCCGTTGACCAAGGCAACCTCATCCATCTTGTACCAGGCCGCCAGAGAAGCGTCGTCCGCGATCAGCCGCGCCGCGCCGAGGCCGGACAGCAACATGGCCGTCATCGCGCTGACTCTGCACATTCCTTGTAGCATGCTTCCTCCCTGTTCCCGAGCGGGTTCACCGTCCCGAATCACCGCGCGCATCCGTGAAGCAGCGCGTTGACGTCCGTTCCGTCCATCAGCCAGCTCAGGTTGAACGAGACGACCTGAACGGCCTCGTAGCAATCCTTCGGGCCACCCTCGAAAATCAGGTAGATCTTGCCTTGGCTCGGCGTGCCGGAGCGTCCCGCGCCGAGGTTCGAGTAGGCGCTGGGGCCGTCGTAGACCCGCCGTTTCACGGGCCACGTGCGCGCGCCGTCGAAGCTCGCCCAGACCGTGATCTTCTCGCGCCCCTTGCTCGTGGACGCGCCCGTCTGTTTGGGCATCTCGCCCCCGTCGGTGTCAAGGTTGCTGTAAAGCAGGATGTCGCGTCCAGCGACAGGGAGGCGGACCATGCCGCCCATGCAGCCGTAGGAGGAGCCGCGCACGCCGTCGGGCAGGTCGGTCTGCGTCGCGCCGATCCACAGGTCGCCGCCGTCCTCGCTCCACGCGAAGTAGCGGTTGTTGCGGCTCATGTGCTCGCGCGAGTTGTAGAGGACGCGGCCGTCCGACAGCTCGGCCAGCGCGGCCTCGCCGGTGCCCAGCACGGGGAACGGCTTGCTGGTCTGCCAGACCTTGCCGCCGTCATCGCTGTACATCGCGGTGCTGTAGTGATAGGGGCGCCACGGCACGTCGTTCGAATTTTTTGGTCCCATGATGCGGGCGGGCGTCAACAGGCGGCCCTTGTGCTGGCCGAACGCGAGCGTGATGCCCGGCTGCATGGCGGCAACGCCCTCGCGCCGGGGGATCAGGCCGAAGCCGTCGGGCCGCGCCTCGCACGCCTCGCGCGCCCATGTCGCCCCGCCGTCGCGGCTGCGGAACAGCCACCCCTCGCCGGGGTTGACATAGAGCAGGTCGCCGCGGATCTCGTCCACGAGCGCGTTCCCGCCCTTCGCCTCCGGCGCGATCGTCACCTCCGGCTCCCACGTCTGCCCGCCGTCGCGGCTGCGGCGGCAGGCGCCGCCGCCGGGCGACTGGAAGGCCACCAACGTGCCGTCCGGGACCGAGACGATCCCGCCCCATCCGCCGCGCCCTTTCCAGAGCGTCTGCATCGGCGCGAAGAACGGCGTCCCCAAGAACTCCTCCAGCTTCGAGGCGTCGGCGAAATCGCCGAACGCCACCCCCGCTGCCAAGCCCACCCACACCAGCGATGCCCCCACCCCTCTCTCCATCCTGACACCCCTTCCCGGTTGCTCCCTCCACGTAGTGTGAGTAAAATATCACAGGACATTCAAGCAAGCGTTCAAGATTTTATGATTCTATTTTTTTGACCTTGGCGGAAACGGATCACACGCCACAGAAATGGGCCCACGCTTTTGTCGCCGTTGTCTCTCACGCGCCCTTGCCGCCAAGCGGACAAACACCTATCATAAGCGCCATGAGCAAGCCGGTTTGCACATTGCCTTTCGAATACGTCGACACGCCTGAGCGGCGTGCGCTCAACCTCGAGGCCGACGGCATCCCGTGCATTCCGGCGCTCGGCTACAGCCACTACAAAGCCTGCCGTCCCTGCGTTTCCGAGCATATCCACCCCGGCTGCCTCGAAGTCTCCCTCTGCCTGCGCGGTTCGCTGGTCTTCGAATGCGGGAACGAGTCCCACCATCTGTTGCCCGGCAACGTCTTCGTCACGCAGCCGGACGAGTGGCACCGCCTCAGCACCAACCCCAAAGGCCTGGTGATGTACTGGCTGTTCCTCCGTCTGGAACCCGCCCCGCGCCCGCTGCTGAACCTGCCGACCGCCGAAGCCGAGGCCCTGCGCGGGGCCCTGCGCGCGCTGCCGCACCGGCTCTTCAAGGGAACCGACCGCCTGCGCCACGCCTTCCAGCGGCTCTTCAAGATCCATGACTGCCAGCCGGCCGGCGCCTTCCGCAGCCTCGCCCTGCGCGGCACCGTCCTCGACCTCACGCTCGCCCTGGCCGAGGCGGCGCAGACGCCGACGGAGGGCATCGCCGGCGGCGCCCGCATCGCGAAGCTGATCGAGGCCATGCGCCATTTCCCCGAGCGCGAATTCTCCGTCGACGAGATGGCGCGCAAGACCGCCCTCTCCCCCAGCCAGCTCATCACCCGCTTCAAACAGGTCACGGGACTCCCGCCGTACACCTTCCTGCTGAGTTGCCGCATCCGCAGCGCCAAGCGCCTGCTGCTTGATACGGACAAGCCCGTCACCCTCATTGCCCAGGAGCTCGGGTTCTCCTCGTCGCAGCACTTCGCCATGCAGTTCAAGCGCGAGTTCGGCATCACCCCCAGCGCCTGGCGCAGCGGACAACCGCCGGTCCTCCGTCCGGACGCGGAAGAGTTCCCGTCTTCCCGGTGAACCTCAGCCTCCCCCCAACCGTTTCAATAAATTGATATGCGCATGTTATTCTTCAGCCGTTTCACACTCTGCCCGATGCTCCTCGCCGCCGTCCCGGCGATCGCCGACCCCGCGACCGACGCTTACCGCGAGGGGCGCGCGCACCTGGCCGCGCGCCGCTTTGCCGAAGCCGCCGCGCGTTTCGAAGCCGCCGCCGCGACCACCAACGCTTCCGCCGCAGCCGCCGCATGGTTCGGGCGCGGCGAGGCGCTCTACGGCATGAAGCAATGGGACGCCGCCGCTGCGGCTTACGACGCGCTGCTCAAACGCCAGCCGGGCAGCCCGCTTGCGCCGCAAGCGCTCTTCGCCCGCGGGCACGCGGAACATCAGGCCGGCCACCTGCCGCAGGCGCTCGCCACTTTCAACGCCTTCGAGCGACAATACCCGACGAACGCGCTGATCCCGGCCTGCGCCGCGGCCATCAGCAACCTTTCGCGCACCATGGAGTCGCAAGCCAGGCAACAGGCCGCCGCAGCCGTTGCCCGCGAGCTGACTGAGATCAACGCCGCCGTCCGCGCGGAAAAGTTCGAGGAGGCCCGCGCCGCCTCGGAACGCTTCCTGATGGCCCATCCCGACCATCCGCAGGCTGCCTTGTTGCGTTATCTCACGGCCGCCTGCTCGTACCGGACGCGCGATTACGCCCGCGCCGCGGAGTCCTACCGCGCGTTCCTCGCGCGCCACCCGCAAGACGCGAGGGCCGCCGAGGCCCGGGGACAACTGGCGGACAGCCTGTTTCAGACGGGAGACTACGACGAGGCGCGCGCGCTCTACGACAAAATGGCCGAAGAGGCGTCCGACCCGCAGACGGAGGCGCGTGCGATTCTCGGGTCCGGCGACTGCGATGCGGCCCAAAAGAGATGGGACGAGGCCCAGCGCGCCTACCTCAGCATCGAGGCGCTGCCGGACGGCGAAGCGCAGCGCCCCGCCGCGCTCAAGCGACTCGCCGACCTGTACGAGAAGATGGGCGTGCCCGACAAAGCCCGCCGCGCCCGCGAAGACCTTCGCCGCCGCTACCCGGATTGAAAACCTCCTGCGCGACATCAACGTCCCGGAGGTCGACGGACATCCCGCGCACGTTCAATAGCGGCAGCAGGAACGCGCGCGAAACCTTTCTGTGCGCCGTTCCCGTTCGAGATCCACGGGATTGCGCATAACGAGGTTAGGCATGTCTTCCCGTGTTGTCCCGTAAAGAACGCGCCGGCCCTCTTCGATCAAAGCCAACGATTCCGAATACTTCGGCGAGGTCTTGTCAGCGAAAACCGACAAGCAGGGACTGAGCTCCGGGCGCGTGAAATTGATCCCCGTGGCCGCAATGGGCCCCACCTTCAGCGGGCCGCCGCCCGATTTCACGGAAAGTCCTTTGCCGGTGAGCTCATCCAGACGATCCGTCTGCGCGAAGGTGAGCGGACAACGCCCGTACGGGTGGTCAGGGAAATTGGAAGCGTACGAGCCGTAATAGGACGTGTTAAGATCAATCCACGTTACAAGCCGGTCGATCGCCTCTTGCGGCAACCTGACGCCGTGATGGCCGGCGAGAACGACGTCGACCAGCCGGCTACGGCAGGCGCCCCACGAATACGGCGGCAACACTTCCGGGGGGCCGTCGTCTACAGGTTTGACCAGCTCTTTCTTTTGTCCCGGCTTATCGGGATACCAACGTAGCGGCGAGCGCCTTCTGATCTCCACATACGACGTGTTAAACACCATTCCGAGATCGCCGCAGAGATTGAGTGCCCGCCCGCCCTCCTTGCCGTAGTCGTGGCACCTCACGCAGTATGCATCGAAGACGGGCTGCACCTCCGTAAGATAGTTGAAATCACGCTCTGGCCCATACCACGGTTTAAGCTGACTTGGCGTCCTTCTCAACGCGAGCGGCCGTGCCCCGGCCAACGGCGGCGGTGAGTCATAGCGGTTCTCATGGCAACCCGTGCACCCCGCGTGCTCGCCCGGCTGCAGAGAGGTGCCGCTGCGCATGGATTGCACCATCATGCCGTTCTCGTCGAGCGCCTGAAAGAACACGAACCGCTCCGAGGGCATCTCGAAATAGACCGACCCGTCGGCCTCGACCGGCACGTCCCCCAGAATGCGCTTCGTGCTCGTGCAATTGTAGTTCACGGCCGGATACTGGGACGTGTCCATCCACCAGCTCGGCTGAGTCCAAAACCGCTTGGCAGGAGCCTCGATCACGCGCAGCGTTTTGATCGCTCCACGCGGAACGCGGTCCATTCCGGCACCCCGATAAATATCCGACACATAAAACGTGCCCGTCTGCCGCGACAGATCCACCTGATCGGTCAGCACGGGGGGGTGCCAGCGCGGCGTCAGCGGCATCGGATCGAAACAACCCGGACCGTCCGTGTGCAGAAGCGTCTCGCTGCCGTCGCGGGCGTCCAGCAGGAAAATACCGGTCCGTTCGTCCGTCTTGTCCACCATGCGAACGCAGAGCACGCGGCTCTCATCCAACGGATACGGATCCTCGTACTTGAGCGGCACCCCGCTGCCGGCGCGCCACTGCTGTCCGAACGAATCGATACGCCCTTCCATGGGATGCTGCAGCGCGCGTCCGTCCCCGTAATCGGCCGTATAAGTCAGATAAGGCGACAGATCTTTCGGCCATGTGTGCAACAGCGGCTTCATGCCGTCGAGGCCCAGCCGCCGGTCGAGAATCACCAGCGCGCCCCACGGCCGCTCGTGGCACGACCCGAATATGCACACCACGCGATCCGCATAGAATCCGCCATCCGTTTTCGGCAGCGCCCGCGCATCAAAAATGGCGCCTGGCGACCAAGCGTTGTTGCCATAATAGAGCGAGGGAGCCCGCCCGTCCGGCGACATGGTCCACAGTCCGAACGACGGGCCGTAGTGACGGTCCACGTACTCCCAGCGGTCATAGATAATCCGCCCGTCTGGCAGGACCGAGGGTCTTGACTCGTAGAGCGTGTTGTGCCCGAGCTGGCGGATGTTCGTGCCGTCGGCGTTCATCGAAAACAGGTTGGCCTGCCTGTGTCGGTTGCAGCCACAGTACTTCGGGTCGCGCGTCGACGAGAAGACGATTCGCCCGTCCGGCAGATAAGCCGGATCCATGTCCGCCGCATCGGCTTGAAACGTCAACTGTTTCAGTCCCGAGCCGTCGGCGTTGAGTTCGAACAGATGAAAATTCTCATCCCGCGTTTGCCGCATCGAGAACAGCAGCTTCGTGCCGTCGAAAGACACCTCCAAGTCGCGGATCAGGCCTTGGGGCCTCTCCAGCAGCGTCGCGGCCCTTCCTCCGTTTGCAAAGTCAACCGTGCGGATCGCCGAGCCGAGGGGCACGTTTCTTTCGCTCACCTCGCCCCGCACAAAGTCGGTCCCCGTGTTATGGTGGTCTTTCGGATACTGCTGCCGCATCACGTAGACGACCCTGTGCATCGTCAGCGTCTCCGGCAGCGGCGCGGCGGCGCCCCTCACGCGCGACGCCATCGCCGCCGCGCACAGTAGCACGGTTATGGTTATTCGGCGGATCAGTTCACTGGAGCTCGACCGATGCAGCGTTTTCATCCCTCACTCCTTCGCTTGTGCCCGGCGGCAACACGGCCGCCCTATTCTGTTTTGCGTCGTATGTCAGTTCTCCCGCTCCAGCCATGTCCGCTCAAACCGCCGCCGGGCCTCCGGCCCGCCTTGGTCGAACATCAGAAAATCCGTCACCGCATACGTCTTGCCCGCGGTTTTCGACTCCACAAACTTCCGGATGTTGTCGATCTCGATCTCCGCCAGCCGTGCGCGCTTGGCCTCAAAGTAGAGGTACGTTGCCTTGACCACAGGCTCCCACTGGTTCGCCTCGGTATAGGAGCCGCAGAACGGCACGCAGAGGTCGATCCAGCAGGCGACCCGCTCCTTCTCCGCTTTCGTGACCTTCACCGCGTGGTGCTCCGGCTCGAGGTGTTTCATCAGCCCGGACCGGGCCGAGCCCGCGAAGTACGGCGGCAGCAGCGAGGGCCGACTCTGCGCGCTGATCCAGTTGACGACCGGGCCGCCGTGCCCAAATTTCGTCAAATTCAAATATGACGCCGTGAACGCGCGGTGCGCGTCCTGCGAGGCGTCGCCGTTGTTCGGGCACTGCGCGTAAGCATACGGCAGCACGTCGCCCTTCAAACTGAACGGCGCGTCTTTCTCGCCGGTGTGGCATTTGACGCAGTGCCGGTCCAGGATCGGCTGGATCTCACGCGGGTAGCTGAATCCTTCTGGCTCACCGAATCCGTCCGGACTGTTCACCGTGAGGAAGGCCTTGACCACGTCGCGGCCCGACAGCTCCCTGTCGGTGATCGGATTCTTCGCCCCGTACTGTTCGGCAAACCGGCTGGCAAAAGTCAGCTTGCGCGCGCCTTTGCGCATCGCCAGTGCAGGCGCGGGCGGCGGCGAGGCGTTTTTGCTCTCGTGACACCCCACGCACGCCTGAGACTCGCCGGGCTGGAGCGTAGACCAGCTACGCATGGTCTGCACCACATAGCCGTTCGCATCAAGCAGCTGGAAGTAGACCGGCGTACGGGCCGGCACCTCGAAGTAGGCGGACCCGTCCGCTTCCACCGTCACGGTGCCAAGCACGTGTTTCACGTCCCAGCTGGCGTTGTTGATCGCCGGCGGCGTACGGCAGTGCGAGCGGCCGGCCTCGCCGATGTTGGAGTTGTAGTAGGCGTCGGCCGCACGGTACTCGAGTGCGACCACCCGCACCGCCTTCACCGTTCCGCGCGCCACGCCCTCGACCGCCTGCCCCACATTCACATCCTGGATGTAATAGCTGCCCGTCGTCTTCGTGTAGTCGACAAGCGAAGGCTTGAGGGGCGGAGGCGCGCGAGGAGTCAGCGGGACCGCTTGCGCGCATTGCGTCGCCGGGTCGTAGGCCAGCAGTTCGCGCCGCCCGTCCTCGGTCATAAAGTAGACGCCGAAGGGCACCGGAATCTGCGCGCGCTGCGCGTGCGGCGTGCCTTCCGGGCAGAAGGTGACCAGATAGTTCTGCTCGTCAAACGCATATGGGTATTGGAAGGCTTCGCCCACGCTTCCTGAATAATCGTTGCGCTCGGCGACCGCCTTCCGGCGCGGCGCGAGGTACTCGATGCCCGCGTCTTCCTGAGTCCCTTTGCTCCGGTCCACCACGATCAGCTTGCCCTTCTGCATCGTATGATGACCGG
>Ga0116170_10004056_pt1 | contig 13510 bp, 8 predicted proteins | sample AD_JPNHW1_MetaG_FD_89797 | JGI IMG/M metagenome (GOLD analysis project Ga0116170, IMG submission 89797) | Active sludge microbial communities of municipal wastewater-treating anaerobic digesters from Japan - AD_JPNHW1_MetaG | ecosystem: Engineered > Bioreactor > Anaerobic > Digestate | place...
GAAATGCCATTCCCAATCGGTTAATTTGTGGCAGATAAGCAATAAGCAACGAACGGAATGAATAACCATGAATATCGTAATATTGCTGCAAAAACTCCGCTTTAAATTTCGCCATGTCAACATTCGACGGGCATTCTGCTTTACACGCTTTACAAGATAAACACAGATCAAGAACTTTTAGAACTTCTTCGGAATCGAAAATATTTTTTGTTTTTGGGCGCGTAAGATATTCGCGCAAGATATTTGCCCGACCCCTCGTCGATTTATCTTCGTCGCGCGTAGCCATGTAGGTAGGGCACATTGTGCCGCCAATTAAACTGCTTTTCCGGCAATCGGCTGAACCATTGCACATTTCAACTGATCGCAGGAGATCGCCATGAGGCTCGTAATCAAAGTGAGTTTGCGCTATGAATCCTGATTGCCCCATCATTAGCCGTAAGTCTTTCGTTATCGGCGGAGTGTCAACAATCTTGCCGGGATTCAGGACATTCTGCGGATCCCATGTGTATTTTAACTTTCTGATTAGGCCGTAGTTGTGTTTTCCAAGCATCAATGGAATGAATTCGCCTCGCAGTCGGCCATCGCCGTGTTCTCCGCTAAGAGATCCTCTAAATTTTTTCACCAGTTTAGCCATGTCTTCAGCTAACGAATGGTAGATTTTTATATCGTTCGGATCTTTCAGGTTAAGTAATGGACGTAAATGCAATTCGCCGGTAGCGATGTGTCCGTAGTAAACACATTTTAGCCCATATTTAGCAATTAACCGATCAAATTCGCGAATGTAATCGGGTAAATACTCAGGTGCAACAGCCGTATCTTCAATTACTGTAACATTTCTTTTTTCTCCCGGGATGTTCGAAAGCAGACCGAGTCCGGCTTTGCGTAATTCCCATATCCGGCGGATGCTCTCTTTTTCAGTATAAAACGGGAAGTGGTATCCATAGCCCGAACTGCGCAAATCGGCCTCAAGCTTTTTTGCTTTCTCCTGAAGCTGTTCTGCCGATTCCGCCGAAAATTCGATGGTTAAAATGGCTTTGGGATCTCCCTCTATAAAAAAGCGGTTTTTCCGTTGTTCAATATTTTCGAGTGTGCAATTCAGGATAATGTCGTCGGTAAGTTCAATAGCATCAGGTGAATGGCGCAAAGCGACAAGATTCCCATAAAACGATTCTTCCAGCGTTCTGAAATGTGCACAAACGATTCCTTGAAATTTTGGAGGCAGAGGAACCACCTTCAATCTGATTTTTGTGGCAAAAACCAGAGTTCCTTCAGATCCAGCTATCAGCTGGCAAAGATTGAAAGATTTTCCATTTTCAGTGAAAGGATCTGTTTCCAAAAGAGCATCAAGCGCATAGCCGTTGTTGCGACGCCTTACTTTTGGGTCAGGAAATTCTCTCCTTATTTCGGCTTGATTGAATGGATCAGAGAGCGTTTCTCTAATATTTTGGTAGATTTTTGTTTCCAGCAATTCTGGGTTGCCATTGCATTTTTCCTGAAATTCCCGCGCTGTCATTGATTTGAAGATAGCGTCAGATCCGTCGGACAGAATTCCTTCAACTTCCAGAATATGATCGCGGGTGCTTCCATATATTAATGAGTGCAGTCCACAGGAGTTGTTTCCCAACATGCCGCCAATGCAACACCGGTTCGCAGTGGACGTTTCAGGAGCAAATTGAAAACCGTATTTTGAAAGAAACTGGTTAAGCTCGGACAGCACAACGCCAGGCTCAACTTCAATCCATTGTTCCGCAATATTTAATTCTCCAATCTTATTCAGATACTTTGAAATTTCGACTACGATCCCCGAACCAACAACCTGACCTGCCAATGAAGTTCCTCCGGCCCGCGGAATAACAGAAGTACTATTTTTCCTGGCAAATTCGACGATCTTTCGTATGTCTTCCTTGTTTTTAGGGCGGGCTACCGCCTGCGGAATTTCACGATACGATGAGGCATCTGTTGCATACAAAACTTTCTGAACCTGATCTGTATAAATGTCACCGTCAAGCGATTGTTTGAGCGAAAAAAATGGATCGGAAGATTTCATGGACAAATTTTTCTCAAAAATAGAAAAAATGTAACCCGGAAGGCAATGTGCAATCGATTGTATTTTAGCAATTAAGCTTATTTTTAAGGTCATTTTGTGCAAGAACAAAGTCATTATGGCCAATATTTTTTTACAAATTGTGTGAGTATCAGGGCATATTTTAAGTACTTTTGAATCGAATTTTTTACTTCAAAGTTTAAACTTTAAATCACTAATGGAAATCTTAAAACGTGTTTTTCAGAATGCTCAAAAATATCAGAAGAGGATAGTCTTGCCTGAGGGAGCAGAACCAAGAACGTTGCGTGCAACTGAGATTATTTTAAATCAGAAACTTGCAAGACTGACTCTTCTCGGAAACCCGGAAGAAATTCAGAAAGCAGCAAAAGAAATAGGAGTAAACATTGATGGGGTTGCAATTATCAATCCTAAAACTGATCCAAGTAGGGAAAAGTATGCCGATTTGATGGTGGAGATGCGTAAATCAAAAGGATTGACTCGCGAAGCTGCACTTAAATTATTGGACGACCCATTGTATTTTGCCCCCCTGATGATCAAGAATGGTGATGCTGACGGCGAGTTGGCAGGTGCAATTAATGCTACAGGAGATGTTTTGCGCCCTGCATTGCAGTATGTAAAAACAATGCCTGGAGTGAGTGTCGTTTCAGGAGCGTTTATGATGTTTGTAAATGATCCGCACTTTGGACACGAAGGAATACTTGTGTTTGCCGATTGCGCTGTGATGCCTGATCCAAACGAACAGCAGCTTGCTGAGATCGCAGTTACAACAGCAAAAACAGCAAAAGCAATTGTGGGGATGGATCCGCGTGTGGCCATGCTTAGTTTCTCTACAATGGGAAGCGCACAACATCCGCTGGTTGATAAAGTGGTGAATGCAACGCGCATCGCAAAAGAGCTCGATCCAAACCTGAAAATTGATGGAGAAATGCAACTCGACGCCGCTTTGATTCCTGAAGTCGGACGACTTAAAGCGCCTAACAGCGATGTTGCCGGTAGAGCAAATATTTTAGTTTTTCCAGGCTTGGAAGCTGCAAATATCGGTTACAAGCTGGTTCAGCGTCTCGGAAAAGCTGAGGCAATTGGTCCGGTTTTGCAAGGTATGGCTGCGCCAATTAACGATCTTTCACGTGGCTGTTCAGTAAGCGATATCGTTAATATGGTTGCTATTACTGCTAATCAGGCAGCTGCACTTTTTGAGTAATAAAATTCAATAGATTATACTATGCCAAGTGAAGTTATATACGAATCGATAGAAGATTTTGGCTTAAGTGAAAAAAGCAGAAATAAAACACTCTTTTCTAAAATTGGGATTGTTGGATGCGGTTTGGTTGGACAGAACCTTGCACGCGTCGCCAGTTTTTACGGAATTGAGGTGGTTTTTATTGAAGTTAACGAAGAGAAAATTCGTGAAGCTTACCGGAATATTGAAAAAGTTCTCGACGAGCGGATTGAACATTGGGGAATCACTTTAGGCGAAAAAAGGGCGATTTTATCAAGAATAAAAGGAACTCTTGATTACCAGGATCTTAAAGGATGCGACTTTGTGATTGAAGCGATCAGGGCCATCGACCGCGGTGGAAAAATTAAGGAACGCAAGGAAATTTTCCGAAAAATAGAAGAAGTTGTTGATCCTGAATGTATTATTGCGACTCATTCAACTACGATTGTAATTACCGAGTTGTCGTCAGACCTCAAATACCGGGATCGTTGCATTAGTCTTCATTTCTTTGTGAACCATCAGGAAGCCAGGGTTATTGAAGTGGTAAGGGGACTTTATACAACCGACGATTCGTACAAAAAAGTATGCAAATTTGTGTCTTTGATCAACCGAAAGATTATACCTGTTCAGGAATCGGCCGGGTTGGTTAGTGTCCGGGTCTTTGTGGTTATGCTGAATGAAGCCTGCGAAATCTTGATGGAGGGAATTTCTAATATAGAAGATGTTGATTCCCTAATGAAAATAGGATTTGGCATGCGTCTTGGACCATTTGAGTTAGCCGATAAAATGGGGCTGGATAAAGTACTGCGATGGATGGACAATATTTACAACGAGTTTGGAGATATTCGCTACAAGCCTAATCCATATTTAAGGAGACTTGTAAGAGCAAAACAGTTCGGAATTGAATCTGGTGAAGGATTTTATAAGTATAACGAAGAGGGAAAAAAAATCCTGTCATCAAGTAACAAAATATGTTAATAATAAAGATCTGAAAAATTAAAATAACATAGAATGAAAATTCTGGTTTTAAATTGTGGAAGTAGCTCAATCAAATACCAGCTATTTAATATGACCGATAGAAAGGTTATTGCAAAAGGTGGAGTTGAAAAGCTAGGTATGAAAGGTAGTTTCCTCAAGCACGTTCGCCAGGATGGGCAAACTGTGATTTTTGAAGGTGAAATACTAGATCATAAGATAGGTGTCGAATATATATTAGGCGTGTTAACCAGTGCAAAACACGGCTGTTTAAAAAGTCTGTCTGAAATTGATGCAGTTGGACATCGTGTCGTTCATGGTGGAGAACGCTTCAATTCCAGTGTTCTGTTAACCGATGAAGTTATTGCCGAAGTTACCAAGTGTATAGACATTGCACCTTTGCATAACCCGCCAAACCTGAAGGGTATTGAAGCAATGGATGAGCTTATTCCGGGGATTCCGCAGGTGGGTGTTTTTGATACTGCGTTTCATCAGACTATGCAGCCCAAAGCGTATATGTACGGAATTCCCTATGTTCTGTATAAAAAATATGGTATTCGTCGGTACGGATTTCATGGAACCAGCCATCGCTATGTGAGTAAACGAGCCTGTGATTTGCTGGGCGTCGATTACAACACTCAAAAGATCATTACCTGTCATTTGGGTAACGGAGCATCTGTAACAGCCATAAAAAACGGACAATCAATTGATACCTCTATGGGATTTACTCCAATTGAAGGTTTGGTAATGGGAACCCGCAGTGGTGATCTTGACGTTGGCGTTGTTCACTATATTATGGAGAAGGAAGAGATTGGTATCAAATCAGCAAGTACACTTTTCAACAAACACGCAGGAATGCTTGGAATTACGGGAGTTTCGTCGGACATGCGTGAAATTGAGGTTGCTGCTGAGAGTGGAAATGAAAGGGCAGCTCTGGCACTCGAAATTTACGATTACAAAGTGAAAAAATACATCGGATCGTATATCGCGGCCTTAGGCGGACTCGACATTCTCGTTATGACCGGCGGAATTGGTGAAAACGCTGATACTACCCGTGCAGGAGTTTTAACAGGACTCGAGTATTTGGGAATCTCTCTCGATCTGGAGAAAAACAAAGGTTTCAGGAAAGAAGGAGTGATTAGTACTCCTGATTCGAAAGTCAAAGTAATTGTAGTGCCAACTGACGAAGAATTAATGATTGCTTTGGATACTGAACAAATTGTAAACGAAAACAAAAAATAATAAGCTTTTCAGAATCGTTAATTGAAATCTGAAAGTTTATTTCAAATCCAATTACATTTATGAAACGTCTGGTGTTACAAAACATCAGACGTTTTGTTTTTCCATCGGTTTTAAAACATCAGACAATCTGACGTTTGTCCTGAGTTTCTCTATTTTGAAATGGTAATTTTACAGGAACAAATTTTCTTAGTATGAAATAAAATAGCCATGAGTATCAGGCCGCACAAACCGAAGGTGTATAAATAGCTATTCCAGGAGGTTGATATAGTGTTCGGGGAGAATAAAGTAAATCCAAATGGCAAAACGTTCAACAAAAATTTAAACAAATGAAATTGGAGCGACTGAGTGACTTATTTGTTTACACAAAGTATCTGAGTAAAAAAGTATTAGTTGCCGCAAACGGCGTTGATTTGCATACCCTTGAGGCTATTTGCGAAGCCATCAAAATTGGGCTGGTTTCGGGAGTTGTGACTGGAGATAAAGCTGAGTTTGAAAGCAAATGTAGAGAGGGGGGGATTGATGCTCAATTGTTTCGGATAATTCATGCAAATTCGGAAGAAGAAGCCGCAACCCTCGCAGTTGCTGAAGTGAAGGCAATTTCCGGAAGTATATTGATGAAAGGGCTGATTAGCAGTGATAAGTTTATGAAGGCAATTCTCAATAAAGAAAATGGATTATTGCCTCCTGGTGGCGTATTAAGTCATATGTCAGTGATTGATAACCCAAATTACCACAAATTGATGATAGCCAGTGATGTTGCCATAATCCCGTATCCAACTATACCTCAAAAGATTAGGATGACAAGCTACTTAAAGCAGATGGCCACCGATTTAGGGATTGATCAGCCTAAAATAGCTTTAATAGCTCCTACAGAGCAGGTTTTACCCTCGTTAATGGCTTGTACCGATGCTGTGGAAGTGATGAAAGTGGCTGAAACAGGTGCATTTGATCCTGCCTTGGTTTATGGCCCGATAGCATTGGATGTTGCCATAGACAAAGATTCAGCTCAAATAAAGGGGATAACTTCGGCAGTTGCCGGTGATGCCGATTGTTTGTTGTTTCCCAATATCGATGCTGGAAATGTATTTTATAAGATGAATACTAAACTTTGTGGAGCCGATCAGGCAGCTGTAGTAATGGGTGCAAGTGCTCCTGTGGTGTTATCTTCGCGAGGAGATAGTATAAAAACTAAATTGAACTCAATTGCACTTGCAGCGTTGTTAAGCAAATAAATTTCAGGTATGAGCGACATTTGGATATTAGCAATTAATCCTGGTTCAACATCTACAAAATTTGCAGTGTATTCGGGAAAGGAATGCAAACTGAAAATGACGCTGCGACATTCTATTGAAGAGTTGTCGCTATATGATAATATTATCGATCAGTTCGACTTCAGGAAAGGCCTGATAATAGATGCGTTGGTTAAAGAAGGTATTGAGGTTGATAAAATTAAATACATCATCGGCCGCGGAGGATTGACTTATCCACTGAAATCGGGCGTTTATCTGGTAAACAGCCGGATGATCGAGCATGCAAAAGCGGGCGTTTACGGGCATCACGCCAGTAATTTGGGCCCACTTATTGCCGACTATATTGCTTGTCAGATTCCGGGAGCGAAAGCCTTCATCGCAGATCCGGTAGTTGTTGACGAGATGGACGAAATTGCCCGATATACGGGGCATCCGTTGTTCGAGCGGCGATCGATCTTTCATGCACTGAACCAAAAAGCCATTGCCAGAGTGCACGCGGCAGAAGTGGGGCGGAGCTATGAGAAGATGAACCTGATTATTGCTCATTTAGGTGGAGGAATTTCCGTTGGCGCTCATCAAAAGGGTCGGGTAATCGATGTCAATAATGCGTTGGACGGTGAAGGTCCGTTTAGTCCTGAGCGCAGCGGATCGTTACCTGTAGGCCAGCTTGTAGATATCTGTTTCAGTCAAAAATATCAAAAAGACGAAATCAGACGGATGGTAATAGGAGAGGGCGGTTATGTGGCGTATTTAGAAACCAACGATGCTCAGGAGGTACTGAAAAGAGCGCAAAATGGAGATGAAAAAGCAGCCCGGATTCAGGAAGCACTGGGTTATCAGGTGTCAAAAACGATTGGCGAAATGGCGGTGGTGTTAAATGGATATGTGGATGCTATTATTTTAACCGGAGGTTTGGCTCACAATAAATACCTAACCAATTACATTACCTCAAAGGTGGAGTTTATTTCGGCCGTATATATTTACCCGGGAGAAGATGAACTACAGGCGCTGGCCTCAAATGCACTGAGAGTTGCTGAAGGTGAAGTTGAACCTTTACAATACCCCAATTAGTTTTCTTATAACTGTTCAGAATATTATTCTCTGCAACTAGTTTTCATTGCTAAAATTTTGGTTTGAGACTTTTGCCGGTTTTGGCACAACCTTTGTTTAAAGCTAATCAGATTACCGGTAAAATAGTTCAAACAATTAATTATTCACCTTAAAAACTGAAGGCCATGAAAACGATTAATAAATTAAGAATAGTTCTTCCGGTTGCACTTTTTTCAACGCTGGTAATAACTGCTGCAAGCGCAAGCGCACAAAATCACTGGAAGAAAGATAAAGATGAGAGGGGAAGAAGTGAATATCGCGAAAGAGCCGATCGCGGTGACAGAGGTAGATATAACAATGGACACGATAACCGCGATTATGCATACGAAGATGCTTATCGCCATGATAATGGAAGAGGTTATCATTTAGGAAATTACAAACATCGTTTTGAAGGGCATGGATATTACGAGCACCCTCGTTATGGCAGAGTGTACGAACGGTTTGATTATAGACCGACTGTATTTCACCACGACAGAGACGATTACTACTATTATGGCGATCACTTTTACACTTATCGCAGAGGCATTGGATATTGCGTAATTGAACCTCCAAGAGATGTTTATTTTAGAACTCTTCCGGTTGACTGTGAACGTGTTTATGTAAATGGAAACATCTTCTTCAGACATGGAGACTTGTTTTTCCAACTTTCACCTCGGGGATATTCAATAGCAACATCACCAGTTCAATTAAGAATCTCAGCCAGATTCTAATTTTGAGAATTCTGAAATCAATTTGGTAAGACTTCAAAAATACAAAGGCTGTCGGATTTTAATCCGGCAGCTTTTTTTATCCTAAGGTTGCAACCATAACAGCTTTTATCGTATGAAGCCGGTTTTCAGCCTGGTCAAACACAATACTTGCAGGGCTCTCAAAAACATCTTCGGTAACTTCCAGTCCATCAAGACCAAACTTTTGGAAAATCTCTTCTCCAACTTTCGTTTTCCTGTTATGAAATGCCGGAAGACAATGTAAAAACTTTACCTCAGGGTTTCCGGTCAGTTCCATAGTCTTTTTATTTATCTGGTAGGGTAGAAGTAGTTTTATTCTTTCAGCCCAAACCGAATCGGGTTCTCCCATCGAGACCCATACGTCGGTGTACAAAAAGTCGCAGTCTTTCACAGCTTCAGCTAGATTTTCTGTTACCAAAATTTCTGCTCCTGAACGCTGTGCAATTTCATTACATTTTTTTTGTAGTTCTTCTGAAGGCTGGCAATTCTTTGGTGCAGCAGCTCTGAAATCCATACCCAGTTTTGCAGCTCCAACCATTAACGAATTACCCATGTTATTACGGGCATCGCCCAAATAGCAGAATTTTATCTCCTGAAGTGGTTTGGCCGAATGTTCTTTCATAGTGAGCATGTCAGCCAAAATCTGAGTCGGATGAAATTCGTCAGTAAGTCCGTTCCATACCGGAACTCCAGCATATTTTGCAAGTTCTTCAACGATTTTCTGTCCATAACCCCGGTACTCAATTCCATCGTACATTCTTCCCAAAACGCGTGCTGTATCTTTAATCGATTCCTTGTTTCCAATTTGAGAACCGCTCGGTCCAAGGTAAGTTGCATGGGCTCCCTGATCGTAGGCTGCAACTTCAAAAGCGCAGCGCGTACGGGTCGAAGCTTTTTCGAATATCAGTGCAATGCTTTTGCCAATCAGCATCTGCTCTTCAAGTCCCATCGCTTTGGCTTTTTTCAATTTGGCAGCCAGATCGATCAAATATGTTATTTCTTCTGCAGAGAAGTTAAGCAAGGTCAAAAAATTCCTGTTTCTTAAATTAATTTCCATAGTTCTTCAATATTTTAGTTTTTCATTCTCAATATATTCTTTCAAAAGTTTAGGCTCTGTCCCAATTGTAAAATTAGCTAATCATATTCCATTGTGATTTTAGAACCGTAAGATTTGTCTTCAAGTTTTTTTGCTTCAGTAATCACGCTTTTTTCACCACCGTTTTTAACGAAATACAGACAAGCCTTTATTTTGGGGGCCATTGTTCCCTCCGAAAAAGTTCCGGATTCAAGGTATTTCATGGTGTCGGTATAATTTAAAAATTCCAGTTTTTCTTGCGTCGGAAGTCCAAAATCTTTGTAGATGAACGAAACATCAGTCAGGATATAAAATTCGTTTGCTCCAATTTGTGAGGCCAGTAGCGCTGAGGCTAAATCTTTGTCGATCACTGCGTCTAGTGTTCTTAAATCGTTATTGTCGTCAAAATAAACCGGAATTCCTCCTCCTCCGGCGGCAATTACAATGTTACCGGCGCGAACCAAATTTTCAATTATCTCACGGTTAATTATTTCTATCGGCTGAGGTGACGAAACCATTCTTCTCCAGCCGCCGTGGGCTTTTGATGATGGTTTGAAAATCCAGCCTTTTTCGTCCTGAAGCTTTTGGGCTTCTTTCTCCGCATATATTTTACCTATTCCTTTGGTCGGGTTTTGAAATGCACGATCATTGGGATCGATAAGAGTCATGGAGACCAATGTGATCACATTTTTTTTAATTCCGTGTTTGTGCAAGACATTTCGCATCATGCGTTCAATCATATACCCAATTCCGCCCTGAGAATCGGCCACACAGATATCAAGGGGCATTGGCGCAATATCATACAGTTGCTGTCCGGCATCGTTACGCATCAGGATATTTCCCACCTGTGGGCCGTTCCCGTGTGTAATAACAATTTCGAAACCGGCATTCAGTAAAAAAATGAGGTTCTCAAGCGTATCGGTTGTGTTGGCTTCCTGCTGTTCGATGGTGCCAATCTCGTTTTCGCGCAACAAAGCGTTTCCTCCCAGGGCTACAACTGCAATTTTTGTCATACGTTTTACTTTGTGTTTTGCTTGGCTCGAATTTATTCTGATCTATGTATTACATCCACAATCCAAACATTAATTTTCTTTTATTCAGGTATTTGTAATTAAGATGAAATTGAATCAGGTTAATTTCTATTTAAACAAACTTAAAAAAAGGAACGAATTTTAATCATGATCAAGGTTTTTTGTGCCTGCTGATTTCAATGCTATAAAACAGCATAAATATTGTTTTGAAAATGTTAAGAAAAGAATAGGGAGTTATTGCTGAAACTTGAAATTTTTGTGCGATGTTTGCCTTTGTAGTTAAAATATATGATAGTTAAAATCGTTAAATTTGCGCACGAATTTTCTGATGAATGGCAAAAAAGACAGCAAAACCAGTAAAACGACCAGCCAAGGTTAAAAAGCCCTCGCGATTGAAAAGTATTATTGCTTTTCTGAAAAGTAATCACTTTAAATACACTTTGGGAGCATTCATTTTGCTTTTCAGCGGCTATTTGTGTGTAGCTTTTATCTCCTACATATTTTCTGGTGCTGCCGATCAAAGCAAGCTCGACATGTCGTTTTCTGAGCTAATCGATCCGGCGGTAAAAGTGCAGAACTTTGCTGGGAAAGGCGGAGCCTGGATGGCCGAGCAATTCATCAATCAGGGATTTGGCTTGCCCTCCTTCTTTTTTCTCCTGATAATGGTTGTTGGTGCTTTACATTTGTTTGGATATAAGGAAATCCGGTTCTGGAAAACCCTCTTGTTTTCGGTTCTCTGGATGCTTTGGCTGTCGGTTACTTTAGCTTTATTTTTGAATGTAACGTCAAGCACCACCTTTCTATATGTTGGTGGAATGTACGGTTTTATTTTCTCAAGTCTGTTTACTTCGTTTCTTGGAACCATTGGAGCTGCTTTAATTTTGGTGTTTCTGCTTTTTGTGCTCTTGGTAGTTACATTCCGCCAGTTTTTGCCTTGGTTCTCGGGTGTAATTGCAAAGAAAGATAAAGGTCCGGCAATTGCCGTGAGCGACGATGTGGCTGAGGTTGCAGATATCCCTGCGCCGCCGGTTCAACAAACAGAAGATTCGGCTATTTCAAAAACGATAAACGAAGATGATAAAATTCAAACCACTTTTAACCCGGATGAACAGGACGACGATTTCGAAATAGAAAATACTGTTTCGCAGAAAGATGTTGAATTGAGTATTGAAGATATGCTGTTCGATGGAAAAGAGGAGCCGGAAAAGCCAGTGGTAGCAAAGAAGACAGGCTCTAAGAAGGCTGAACCTGAACTGCATGTAAACGAGAAAATCGTGGATGAATTGGCGGAGGATGAGATAATTCCCGAGATGGGAGACTATGATCCGACTCTTGATTTATCAAGCTACAAATACCCGACGGTTGATTTGCTCGACGACCATGTCTCGGGCAATGCCGAAGTGAGTAACGAGGAGCTCATATCCAACAAAAACAAGATTGTTGAAACGCTCAGGAATTATAAAATCGAAATTACTAAAATTCGTGCGACTATTGGCCCAACAATCACATTGTACGAAATTGTTCCGGCGCCGGGAGTTCGCATTGCAAAGATCAAAAATCTTGAGGATGACATTGCGCTTAGCCTTTCAGCACTAGGCATTCGTATTATAGCCCCTATTCCGGGGCGTGGAACGATTGGTATTGAAGTGCCGAACCAAAAGCCTGAGGTTGTTTCCATGCGTTCGATCATTGGTTCGAAGAAATTTCAGGAATCGAATTTTGAGCTGCCAATTGCATTGGGCAAAACTATTTCGAACGAAACATTTATGGTTGACCTCACCAAAATGCCTCATATTTTGGTTGCGGGTGCTACCGGGCAAGGTAAATCGGTTGGATTGAATGCAATAATAACTTCCTTGCTCTATAAGAAACATCCGTCGCAACTGAAGTTCGTTTTAGTTGACCCTAAAAAGGTTGAGCTCAATTTATATTCTTCTCTCGAAAAACATTTTTTGGCCAAAATGCCGGATGAAGAGGATGCTATTATTACTGATATCCAGAAAGTTAAAAATACGTTGAATTCGGTGAATGTTGAAATGGATACGCGGTACGATTTGCTCAAGAAAGCGAACGTCAGAAACATTACTGAATACAACGCCAAATTTATTGCTCGTAGGTTGAATCCTGAAAAAGGGCACCGGTTTCTGCCTTATATTGTGGTGGTTATTGACGAGTTTGCGGATTTGATCATGACTGCCGGCAAGGAAGTTGAATTGCCAATTGCCCGAATTGCGCAGCTGGCGCGTGCTGTTGGTATTCACATGGTGATTGCCACGCAGCGGCCGTCAATCAATATTATTACCGGTGTAATTAAAGCGAACTTCCCAACCCGAATTGCATTCAAGGTAGCTTCAATGATCGACTCGCGTACTATTTTGGATACTCCGGGAGCAAACCAATTGATCGGGAAAGGCGATATGCTTGTTTCATCGGGCAGCACGATGACACGTGTTCAGTGTGCATTTGTTGATACGCCTGAAGTAGAGCGGATTTGCGAATATATTTCAGAACAAAGAGGGTACACAACTGCATTTTTGTTGCCTGATTACGTGGGTGATACCGAAGGTGGAATACCTGACGTTGATTTAAAGAACAGGGATGAAATGTTCGAAGAAGCTGCTCGTTTGATTGTGTCCAATCAGGTTGGTTCCACTTCTATGATTCAGAGGAAATTCTCGATAGGATATAACCGGGCAGGCCGACTGATGGATCAGTTGGAGGCTGCCGGAATTGTTGGTCCGAGCGAAGGCAGCAAAGCTCGTCAGGTATTAATTCAGGACGACTATAGTTTGGAACAATTATTGAATGGAATGAA
>Ga0116170_10004057_pt1 | contig 13509 bp, 11 predicted proteins | sample AD_JPNHW1_MetaG_FD_89797 | JGI IMG/M metagenome (GOLD analysis project Ga0116170, IMG submission 89797) | Active sludge microbial communities of municipal wastewater-treating anaerobic digesters from Japan - AD_JPNHW1_MetaG | ecosystem: Engineered > Bioreactor > Anaerobic > Digestate | place...
AGAATTTAAATGGCTACACTAGAGAAACTAAGAACTCGCGCAGGTGTTCTTCTGGCAATTGTGATTGGAATAGCACTTTTCTCGTTTATCCTTGGAGATTTTGTTAAACCAGGTAAGTCGATTTTTGCCAACAACGAGCATGAAATTGCTAAAATAGCAGGGAAATCTATTCCATATCAGCTATATCAGGGAAAGGTTGAAGAAATCTACGAGATTAATAAACTATTCTCAGGGAAAACTAATATAGATGAGCAAACAGCTGAGAGCCTAAGAGAACAAGTATGGCAACAGCTTGTACGAGAGGATGTAATGGACGAACAGTATAATAAACTGGGGTTAGCATTACACCCTGATGAACTTTTTGATATGGTTCAAGGCAGGAATATTCATCCAATGGTTCAACAGCTATTTGGAAACCCACAAACTGGTGAAGTGAATAAAGCGGCTATCATCCAATTTTTGAAAAACATGGATGCTGATCCAACCGGCCGTCAAAAAACAATTTGGCTATACGTTGAGAACGAGATCAAAGTCGATCGTATTTTCACTAAGTATGTAAACCTCGTTCGCAAAGGGCTATATACTACTTCCCTTGAAGCAAAGAGATCGTTAAACGATAGAACCTCAAAGGTTGACTTTGAGTATGTAATGAAACCATTCAGTTCAATATCCGATTCATTAGTGAAGTACAACGAGTCCGATCTAGAAAATTATTATAACTCACACAAACAGGAGTTTGAACAAAAAGCATCAAGGGATATTGATTATGTTATTTTCTCTGTTCGTCCCTCTCAAGATGATAATAATGTTGCTCAAGAATGGATTAACAAAGTAAAAGTTGAGTTCCAAAATGCCGCTGATCCAAAACAGTATGCAACTTTAAATTCCGATACCCCTTTCGATGGTAAAAATTACAAGAATGGCGAATTACCAAAGGAATATAATGATTGGGCTTTTGTTGCAAATAAAGGCGACATGATTGGCCCATTAACCGATGGAACCAGCTATAAACTTGTAAGACTTGCTGAAATCAACTTTTTAGCCGATTCAGTTAAAGCTCGCCATATCCTTATTAGCCCTAAAGAAAAAACTCAAGAGGCCTTTAACAAAGCAAAATCAACCGCTGATAGCCTTCTTGCTGTTCTAAAGAGAGGTGGCAATTTTGAAAGAATTGCAAAAGAATACTCAAACGACCCTGGGTCAAAAGATAAAGGTGGTGACCTTGGATGGTTCCGTGAAGGCATGATGATTAAAGAATTTAATGATGCTTGCTTTAATGGTAAAAAGGGTGATATAGTTGTCGTTGAAACTCAATACGGATACCACATTATCAATGTAGTTGATAAAGGTAAAGATGTTAAGAAAGTACAAGTAGCCGTAGTTGAAAGAAAGATAACTGCAAGTTCAAAGACTATTCAAGCTACCTATACCGACGCGTCTCAATTTGCAGGAACCAATAAAACAAGAGCTCAGTTCCTAAAATCTGCTGAAGAAAAGAAACTATCAAAGCGTATCGCTTCAAATTTACTCGAGAACGATCGTAAAATTGCTGGCTTAGATAACCCAAGAGAGATCATTCGTTGGGCTTTTAAAGCAAAAACAGGTGAGGTTTCAAATGTTTTTGAATTAGGCGAGAATTTTGTAGTTGCTACATTATCTGAGGTGCGAGAAGAAGGAATTGCTCCTCTCTCACAGGTAAGAGATCAGGTAAAGGTGGCCGTTATTCGCGAGAAAAAAAGCGAACTACTTTCTCAAAAGATCAAGGATGCTATGAAGAGTACACAAAGCATCGAATCTTTAGCACAAACCCTTGGAACGAATGCCGAACTTGCTCAGGGAGTATCCTATAGTTCGTTTGCATTGCCCAATGCTGGCATTGAGCCTACTGTAATTGCATTTGCTACTAGTAGTTCAGAAGGAAAGTTGTTAGGCCCAATTGTAGGAAAATCTGGTGTGTTTGCGCTTGCAGTAACTGCACAAAACAAAGAAGATGGTGACCTAAACGTAGAGAAGATGAGGTTGAGTGGCTCGTTTGGTTCAAGAGCATATTATGAGGCTTACGAAGCGTTAAAGAAAAACGCTCAAATAAAAGATAAACGCTCAAAGTTCTATTAGAATTTCAAGTGTAACTTAAAAAAAGGAGGGCTTTCACCCTCCTTTTTTATTTCTCATTATGAAAAAATTGATTGCCATAAAATAAATCTCTAAATTTCATGGCAAATAGCCATATCATCTTAATATGGTTATCGTAAAAGAGTAAAAGTGAAATCTAATTCCATTAGATATATGAAAATCAAAAACCTAAAATGGTTGGGCTTACTTCTTATTAGTTTGACAGGATGTTACGATTTCTCACAGTTTGATAATATAGCCGTTGATCCTGTAAACCCATCCTATGTATTCCCTTTGATGCAATCAAAAATTACCTTTAAAGAGCTATCAGAGAGGACTGGTACAAATACAATGGTTGAGCAGCACCCCGGAAGTGATATGTATTTTGTTGAGTTTAGGGATACTGTTGATGTTGGGCTGGCAACTGATCTATTTACTATTCCTTCAGTAACTTTTAACAATAGTTATACAATACCCGGAGGTATGATTCCAGGAGCCTTCCCTTTCCCTGATTTTAATATATCAAGCACTTTCGATAATACTTACAACTCAATTGCAGGGGCAGAATTAAAAAGCATAGATCTTTCTGCTGGTACATTACAAATAAGTATAACTAATAATATCAATCACAATATTAGCGGAAATCTTACTATTACGTCGTTGAAAGATAAATTAACAGGGAATCCTGTAGTGCTAGATATACCATCAACCAGTAGTGGAGTAACGTACAATCATTCTATCGATATTACTGGAGATACCTTAGATTTACAACCGTCAAGCGCATACAATAATATTAACTATACTTTAAATGCAACCATATCGTATGGAGGATCGCCTAGTTTCACAGGGAATAGCATTTCGGTTAATCTATCGATAAATAACCCAAACTATTCGAAGATAACAGGTAAAGTAAATTACTCATATACGCATCCCGACGAATCCTACTCGATAAATCTTTTTGCATCAACAATATTTGCAGAACAGCATCTAGCCATGCCTAAGTTTAAGGTAAAATTCAGAAATAGCTTTGGAATACCTTCAGAAGTGGACTTTACAAGATTCGAGGTGGCAAACAACTCGGGCGCAACAAATCCATTGGTAAATAGAATTGTTGGTGATAGTACTTTACTAATAGGGTCTCCAAACCTAATAAATCACTCTACAGAAAGTCAATCAAGCGCACTAACCGTACTATGGTTAGATTCTCTTAATTCGAACATTGCCGATATGTTTGATATAGCTCCTAAATCCTTAAGCTTTGGTGCAACCTTTAATTTAGGTGATGCATCTTCAAACCACGATTATTTTATTAGAAGTGATAGCAAATTCCAACTACAGTCGGAAATTGAAATACCACTTCTCGGATGGGTAATTACCAACGAAATTACCGATACCATTTTGAATGTAGATTGGCCCGACCTTCAAAATGACTTAAAACTAGTAGATGATACTACTATGAAGGTTAAACTCAAGTTCAAGTTTTCCAATGAACTTCCACTAAACATGTATTTACAAATAAAATTCTATGATGATGGGGGAAATCAGGTAGCTCAATTATTCGATAGCGGATCGGAATGGTTTATTAAAAGTTCACCCGTTAATGCTTCTACAGGAGAATCATCAGGAACTACAACAGCGTACTCATATGTAACCGTTGACAAAGCAAAATATGACGAGATGAAGCAATCACAGGATATGGTTGTCTTTTACAAATTTACCACTGGAGGCAACTCACACCAAAATATTAAAATACTTTCGACCAACTCCATTTCAATTGATATGAGCATGGAAGCAACTGGAACTGTTGATACAAAAAACCTTTAAGCAGATGGCAGTGAAAAGACTCATCATAATACCATTCATCTTTGGATTTGTATTTTGTGCAAAAGCTCAATCAGAGCTCACTTTGCCTTTTTTGAATGATGTTTTCCAATCATCATATATAAATCCAACGGTTATACCAGAACATACAATAAGCATTGGGCTTCCTGGAATGTCATCAGTTTATGGACAAGCAGTCACAAATGGGTTCCTGCTTAAAAATATTACTTACTTTAAAGATGATACAACCTATATTAACGCAAATAAATTGCTTGCTGATTTAAAAGATAAAAATCTAATCTACGCTGGCAGTTCTGTGGATCTTTTTCACATTAGGCTTAAAGTGCGAAACGGGTATTACTGGATTGGTGCTAGAAATAACTTTAATACATCATTCCAATACCCTAAAGACTTTTTAGCATTAGCCGTTAAAGGAAACGAGCCATATCTTGGTAAAACACTTGATCTTAGCAATCTTAACATCGATGCAATGCTTTACAATGAGTATAGCATTGGTATGGCTCTAGAATATAATCATTGGATAATTGGAGGTAGAATAAGCTTACTTCAAGGATTATCAAACATTCAATTGGATAATAAGGGCTTATATATCCATATCGATAGTTCTATGTATTCCCAAACATACAATGCTAATGTAAGGTTAAATACATCAGGAATTCCGAAGGATGGCAATGGAGACATAAGCTTCGATCATGTTCAGGAGGCAGATTATATTACTAATTATCTTTCCAACTTTAAGAATAAAGGATTTTCGCTTAGCGCTGGGGCTACCTATAAACTAAACGATCAACTCAAATTCTCTTTCTCGTTTTATGACCTAGGTTTTATAAACTGGAAAGATAGTGTTACTAACTACAACTTAAAGGGAAATAGTAGCTTCTCTGGGCTCGATATTCTTCATAGCTACCTCAATAATGAAAATATAGAAACAGATACAATTATTGATTCAATACTCGATGATTTTAACCGTGATACCATTCAGAAATCGTACAGAACCTATCTTCATCCAAAATTCAATATATCTGCAACTTACAACGTATTTAGCAGAACAATGGTTGGATTCTCAGCTTTTGGGGTATATAACAAAAAACTTTACCCAGCATTTACACTTGGTGTATCTCAAGGTTTAGGAAGATTCTTCAACATTCTAGCAACAGTTTCTTATAACCAACGAACAATTAGAAACCTTGGCGTAGGGATGGTTATAAATTCTGGCCCAACTCAGTTTTATATAGTTGCAGACAATTATTATCCGGCAATAAATCCAAAGTATTTTACAAACACAAATGTTCGGGTTGGGATTAACCTTGTATTTGGTAGGGTTAAACCTGCTGTTGGCTTGCCATATAGATAAATCGGTTAATGACTTTTACAATTATGACAAAAATGAAGAAACATATACTTTCAATTACATTAATTCTTTTAACCCTTGGGATTAACGTTAATGGACAATCGTCTTTTTCTCCCCAAAATTTAGGCGCAAATATTAATTCTGAGTACCCTGAAATTAATCCTGTGCTTTCTGTTGATGGTAAAACCCTCTATTTTTCTAGGGTTAACCATCCCGAGAATACCGTTGGCCGTATTAATAGTCAGGATGTTTGGTATAGCACGCTTAACGATGATGGAACATGGAGCCAAGCAAAACGACTACCCAAAGAGGTTAATATCGGACGCTTTAATGCTATTCTTGCTGCACTAAATGATGGCAAAACCTTCATGATTAATGGTGTGTACAACAAACGAGGAACTTTATGGCTTGATAGAGGTTTCTCTTTTATCGAAAAGAATGATAGTGCTTGGAGTAAGCCAATTCCTTTAAGAATAAAAGGATATGCTCGTAAAAACAGAGGAAAATTTGCCAATGCCTACATTACTCCTGATAAAGAATACATTTTTTTAGCATTTGCCCCGGCAAACAACAGCTCTAAACTCACAATTTATGTATCAAAAAAGAGTAAGGAGAATAGGTACAGTAAACCCAAGGAGCTAAAGGGTGGTTTGAATAAAGGGAAAAGCGCCGAATCGCCATTCCTGAGTAGTGATGGTAAAACCCTATATTTCTCTGGGAATAACGGTAAAAGTGGCGATAATTTTGATATTTATAAGTGTACTCGCACCGATTCTACATACAAAAACTGGACTGAGCCTCAAAGAATTTCCGATACAATAAATACTCCTAGCTGGGATTCATACTACAAGTTAAATGCGAAGGAAAGCTGGGCTTACTATTGTCCAATTACCAATTCATTAGGTAAATCGGATATTTATAGGATAAAATTATTCGAGGAGAATCCATTTATTAAGGTTTCGGGGCTAATCCTAAATAAAAAAGACGAAACCCTTATGCTTTCCGATACTAGCTATCAAATACTAGTAAATGGTCAGCCTTTCTCGGGGTTAAAAGTTGATAAAACTTCAGCATCCTACGAAGCTAAGCTTCCTTTCGGAAGCCTTTACACTATTCAACCTTCACTAAAAAACTGGGAAGGCACGCCTAACAATGTTGATGTAAGAGGCATTACAGAGTATTCAGAATCGAAATTAAACCTTTATCTGTCAACTATTCCATTCGTCTTGGTTAAAGGAAAAATAATCAATATTAGAACCGGCGCACCAATCTCACCAGAAAAAAACCCAAAAGTCTTAGTAAATGGTCTTATTTCTGACTCTGTTAAATACGATCCATTTACATCAAGCTATCAAGTTCTACTGCCCCTTGGAGCTAAATATATATTCCAAGCTAAAGTACCAAACTACACATGTAATGCCGATACGGTTGATGTTCTAAAAGAAACAGTTTATCAGGAACGACAAGTTGATTTCTACCTTAAAACCTATCCCTGGATAGAAGTTAAAGGAATTGCCCTTGATAATAGTTCGTTCACTCCTATTTTAGGCAACTCAGCTCCCAAACTTATTATTGACGGAGTAAAAGTTGACAGTATAAAAATCGATCCAGCAACGGGAGAATTCACAATTAGATTACCTTACGGAAAAACTTATAAAACTGCAATTGCAGCAAAAGACTATGGAAAGATTGAAAGTACTCTTGATTTAACAGGTTATGTTGAGTATACAATTGTTAATCATAATGTGTTTGGTGAACGGAGCGATGCTAATATGGCCATCCTAAGCGGTAAAGTAATAAATACAAAAACAGATAAACCGCTCGAAACCGGAATCCCTGTCAAATTGAAAGTCAATGGAATTATATCCCGTGCATTCAAATATGATTCAGTTAAGCTTGAATACACCCTTAAACTACCCATTGGTTACGTTTATGACCTAACCCCATCAGTTTACAACTTCTATAATAAATATGAGCCTTTAGACTTAACTAAGGTTGCGTCTAGAACAAAGATTCCAAAGAATTTTTACGTTACACCAATTGAGGTTGGGCAATCTGTTGATATTGAGCACATTTACTTTGAAACTGGGAAAGCGGAGCTAAAACCTAAATCATTTAAATCGCTTAATGCCTTAGTTTTGTTCCTAAACGAGTATCCTAATGTTACAGTTGAAATAAGCGGGCATACAGATAATGTGGGCTCTGCAAGTGTTAACCTTACTATATCAGAACAAAGAGCTCGCTCTGTAGCCAATTACGTAATTTCAATGGGTATTCCAGCCTCAAGGGTAGTATCGAAAGGGTATGGATTAACCAAACCCAAGTACAACAATAAAACCTCTCAGGGAAGGGCAAAGAACCGCAGAGTTGAATTTACTATAACTGGTATTTAAAAAATATCGCAAAAAATAAAAGGGTAGAACAATCTACCCTTTTTTATTACCATTTACCTATGAGAAATTAACTGGTTGCACCAGTATCTTTTTTAGCTTCAATTACAGTTTGAATCGCTGTTGAAACATTTGACAAGAAATCGTAACCGGTTTTACTCTCGATATAATCAATAGTGGTACGATAGTAACCCCAAGCTTGACTGCTAACAGTTTGGGTATTTGGCATCCAAACGGCAATTATACGAGTTGAAGTTGTAATTCTTGATACATCGCTTGAACCAACAGGTAATACTACAATAATCTTCCAAACATAAGATGGAACAACAATGCTCTTGCTTGAGATTGTAGTTTTTGTTCCTGATGAACCCGTACCACCTTGTCCATAAGGGCCTGAAATGATATACAATTCATTACCAGCATCAACAAGTGCTCTGCAATAATTCTCAAGGTTAGCCCAAGTAACTTGGTTATTCTTTGGAGCTTGAGGAATCATGTTGGTCATTAAGAAAGTTGCTGAATTATCGGTTGTTGAACCAGTTCTATCAGCACTTGGGCACATATGCCCACGATCAAATCCTGAACCAGAATAATCGGTTCCACCTACTTGAACCCAACCACTGGGTAAGGAAGTATCATTTCTGAAATTATCTTGTCTAGCAGCAGAGCCTATCCATGCACTACTTAGATGCCATGATACCCAATTACAAGTCTTTTTGCTGTTGTTGTAAGACATTGTGTATTGTGTTTTGGTCATTAAATAGTTATTTGGATAAGAAGTACTTGCAACTGCACCAGAGGGGTTTCCCATTGCCATATTATTATCGCGAGTTGCTGTAGCGGTAGTTGTTGCTTTTTGTGGAGCATCAACAGGGATTTGGGGTTCAATACTTTCTTTTTCGCAGGAAATAACCAATGCAGCCAAAGCCAAAATAGCAGAAAAAGCTATAATTCTGCTACGTAGTAATGTTCTTTTCATAAGTTAAGGTTTAAAGGATTAGGTTGACAAAAATTAAGGTGAAAAGAACAGGAAATGAAATGTGGTTACAAACAGATAATGAACAAAATAGAAGGCTTCTTTAGTGCTTTTTATAAAAGTATGTAAAAACAATTTTTTGAAACCTATTCATGGCTTTTTCCAACGTGCAGAATCAATATTTAGTTGTTTTTACCAAAAACAGCATTTTAAGCGAAATTGCAAAAAAACTGAATTTTGAATTACCGTTTATAGTAACGATTATAATTCCACCAAGATTATCATTATTTAAAATCTTATACTTTATTTTACACATCAATTATATGAACTATGAATGTAGAAATTGTTGGAATTGTTGCTGGTGCGTTATCGTGCACAACCTTTTTACCTCAGGTAATAAAAACCTACAAATCAAAATCAACTAAAGATGTTTCCCTGTTGATGTTTATTATTGCTGCAGTAAGTACTGCTTTATGGTTAATTTATGGAATACTAATTAAAAGTTTTTCCCTAACTTTTACCAACCTTATCGTATTATTGCTATCAGTTATAATGCTCTACCTTAAATTGAAATACAAAAGGTTAGAAAGTCAAGAATAATTAATAGTTGAAATGGCTCAGAAATCAAAACAAAGAATTAAAAACGAGGAGATTGTTAATAGCACTTCGCATGGAATTGGAGTAGTAATAGCCATTGCGTGTACTACTTTGCTTGTAATTAGAGCAACATATTATGGTACTGCATGGCATATTGTAACCTTTAGCATTTTTGGAGCAGGTTTGATAAACCTTTATTCAGCATCAACGCTATTTCATGGAGCAATGAATCCAAAATTAAAGTATAACCTCAACCGATTCGATCATTCTTCTATTTATCTTTTAATTGCTGCAACATACACCCCTTTTGCCTTGGTTGGAATTAAAGGGGCTTTTGGCTGGGTGATATTTGGGTTGGTTTGGGCAATGGCAATCGCAGGGGTAGTGTTTAAAATTTGGTTTTACTCACCAAAATATAGAAGCCTCTCGGCTTGGTTATACATTGCAATGGGGTGGACTGGGATAATTGCTATTGTTCCAATAATTAGAAACGTACCAACGACCTCGTTATGGTTTTTAATGTCAGGTTGCTTAGCCTACTCATTTAGCGTAATCTTTTACCTGATTGATAGAATACCATACGGACATGGTATTTTTCACCTTTTTATACTTGGGGGGAGTATTTGCCACTTCTTTTCGCTTGTGTTTATGATTTAGTAATGTAAATTTGAAAAAAGCCTACAAGATGAGTAATGAGTACAAAATAAAACCTGAGGATATTAAGGATTTGATAAATCCGATGGGTTACTGCTACGCCTCCGACACCATCACCATTGATGGGTTACCAGTAGGCTATATGTATCGCGAAAAATCAGAGGATGAGGACGATAGCGGATGGCGATTCTACTCGGGAACCGAGACCGAGGAGTACGTAGAGGATGAGCACCATTTTATGATGTTCGATGTAAACTACATTGCAAACTGCGATCCTACGATTATCCCCTACCTAAAGAGCAAAAAGGGAATCGAACTCGAACGAGTTGAAGGGACTGATAAGTTTAGGGAAATCAAAGAGTAATTCAAAGTCCGTTCTATTGTCATGCTGATCCGGCAGTTGCCGGAGAAGCATCTGTATTTTATTTATATAGATCCTTCGCTCCGCTCAGAACCGAAGCCCGAAGGGCAAGTTCGGCGCAGCCAATGACATAATACATTAAACTCAAATTAATCTAGCTATCCTGCAAGAATAGCCTTTACTTTTTCCGAAATAGCCTTACCATCGGCTTTGCCAGCTAATGCTTTTGTTGCAACACCCATTACTTTACCCATATCCGATGGGGCTTTTGCACCCACCTGCTCGATAATCTTTTTAAGTTCAGCAGTTAATTCAGCATCAGAAAGCATTTTAGGTAGATACTCTTCAATAACCTTTGCTTCATCAAGCTCTTTGTCAGCTAACTCCTGACGGCCAGCACTGATGTACTGCTCGGCAGCATCCTTGCGTTGCTTGTATTGCTTTTGCAGAATTTTCATTTCTACATCGGCAGAAAGTGAATCCTTATGCTCACCATCGGTTTTGGCGAGAAGAATAGCGCTTTTAATTGCCCTTAAGGCTTCAAGGCGAACCTTTTCCTTTGCCATCATGGCTGCCTTGATATCGTTGTTAATTCTTTCTTCTAATGACATAGTATTAGTTATTTGTTGACAGTTCACAGTTGACAGATGTTAGCCGAAGTTACATATATTTCTATCAACTGTCAACTAACCGTTGTCAACCAATTTAATCTACATTATCGTGTAAGTAAGCATTATCCTTTCTTAAAAAGATATCACCATCATCCTCTGATAGAGTAAAACGAGATACATTACTTGCTTTTGAGTGCTCAGGTTCATCTATCTTGATATTCTTTCTCTTGTACGCAGGCACTTTTTCAAGTTGGTCGATATTTGCTTTAACGGTTAAAGGAGATGCATTTTGTCTAGTACCCTGTTTTGCAACTGGCTCTTTAACTACTACTTGTTGTGGTTTTGATGTGGTCACAATAAATTCATCATCAAAAAGGCCCTTTTCAACTGGCTTAGAGGTTACAGTAAAATCGTCAAACTCGATTTCCCGTTGGTTAATCTCCTTTTGGGTGATTTTATCTCTTTTATGAGGTAGATTTGGTTTATCCTTCACCTCAAATATCGATTCTTTAACCACACGATTCTCGGCATGTTCACCATCGAGCATCACTACGTCAACCTGTTTGTTGCGAATATATAGCTCCGGAATGCTGCTTGTGCAGAAACCCGTAGCAATAATTGTTACGTTAAGCTCATCACCAAGGTGTGGATCGGTACCATTACCCCAGATAAGATCGGCCTCCTCACCCGAAACAGCCTGAATATAATCGGTAATTTGACCAATTTCGTCCATTGTAATCTCCTCATTGCCCGAGGTTACATTCAATAGGATATTACGTGCACCTGAAATATCGTTGTTGTTCAACAACGGGGATTGAAGTGCAGCTTTTACTGCCTTAATTGCACGGCCCTCACCCGATGCCCGTGCTGAGCCCATAATGGCCACACCGCTATTAGTCATAACGGTTTCAACATCGGCAAAGTCAACGTTGATATAGCCGTGAACGGTAATAATTTCGGCGATCCCTTTGGCAGCAATCGCCAAAACATCATCGGCTTTTGAGAAAGCCTCTGAAATTCTAAGGTCACCATATATTTCTCTAATCTTCTCGTTATTGATAACCAAAAGCGAATCGACATGTTTTTCAATGGCCTCGATACCCTCAACCGCTTGTGCAATGCGACGTTTCCCCTCGTTTCGGAAAGGAATGGTTACAATTGCCACGGTTAAAATGCCAAGCTCTTTAGCCGCTTTAGCAATAATTGGAGCAGCTCCTGTTCCAGTACCACCGCCCATCCCGGCTGTGATAAATACCATCTTAGTATTCTTCGATAGTACATCTGTCACATCCTGAATGTTTTCGATGGCAGCCTGCCTGCCAATTTCAGGTTTGTTACCTGCACCGCGCCCTTCAGTAAGGGATGAGCCAAGCTGAATTTTAATATCAACCGGGCTGTTAGCCAATGCCTGAGAATCGGTGTTACACACCACAAAGTCAACATCTTTAATCCCCAACCGGAACATGTGGTTCACCGCATTACCTCCACCTCCACCAACACCAATAACTTTAATTATCGATGCTCGGTTCGATGGTAGTTCAAAGTTTATTAGGTCCTCGGCCATATCTTTATGTTTTAAGTTACAAATTTAGTTGTTGGTTAACAGTTTACTGTTGACAGAAATAAAACGAACAACCGTCAACGAAATACTGTCAACTGTATTTTACATTTCCATATCTTTTTCTTCAAACATATTGGCAAGGGTTTTTTTCAATCCATCCATAATGCTTGTTTTCTTAACGCTTTCGCGGATAACCTCTTTTTGCTCTATGGTTATTTCTACCTCCTTAACAGGGTTTTCTTGCTCAACCTGACGCTGAATGCTCGAAAGCTGATCGTACCCCTTAAGAATTAGACCGATTGCAGTTGAGTTCATGGGTTGATTAATATCCTCATTGCTATCGGCTGATAGATGCTCATTTGGATAGCCAATTCGAACATCGAATCCGGTTTTGAACTTAACCAGCTGCGAAAGATGTCGAAGCAAAGCACCTCCACCGGTTAATACTATACCTGCGCTCAATTTCTCAGCATAACCTGAGTTATCTATCTCGAAACTTACGGCATCGATGATCTCTTCCATTCTTGATTGGATGATATACGCAAGACTTTTGAATGATATCTCCTTAGGTTCGCGACCGCTAATACCGGGAATAGTAACGATCTTATCCTCTGGAGCCATATCACCAAGCGCGGATCCAAACTGAACCTTTAATGATTCTGCCTGGCGGAATAGGATTGAACAACCCTCCTTAATATCGTTGGTGATTACATTGCCACCAAATGGAATAACGGCAGTATGGCGTACAATACCATCGTAGAAAATGGCTACGTCGGTTGTGCCTCCTCCAATGTCAACCAAAACAACACCGGCCTCCTTTTCATCTTCTGTAAGAACTGCTTCAGCAGAAGCAAGTGGCTCAAGGATGAGGTCGTTAACCTTAAGTCCCACGCGGTTAACACACTTTTCAATATTTTTGGCTGATGCGGTTTGCCCGATTACAATATGGAAGTTGGCTTCAAGCCTACGACCAATCATCCCAACCGGACGAACTCCGGGTTCGTTATCAACAATAAAGTCCTGAGGGAGAACGTGTAGAATCTCTTCTCCTACT
>Ga0116170_10004058_pt1 | contig 13501 bp, 9 predicted proteins | sample AD_JPNHW1_MetaG_FD_89797 | JGI IMG/M metagenome (GOLD analysis project Ga0116170, IMG submission 89797) | Active sludge microbial communities of municipal wastewater-treating anaerobic digesters from Japan - AD_JPNHW1_MetaG | ecosystem: Engineered > Bioreactor > Anaerobic > Digestate | place...
CGTTGGCGCTCGCACCAGCCAAGGGTAGGATGGTCACCATGAGAACCTTGCGGACCCTCGGTGCCCATTCCCGCAACCTCCTGGCGGCCGGACTCGTGGTCCTGGCCGGGCCTGGCTTGGTGGCGCTGGCGCTTTCGGCGTGCGCCTCTTCGGGCGACGCCCGCACGCCGCGCCGGGTTCTGCAGCGGGCTGCGCCGCCATGGAACCATGCCTGGTCCCGGGGCGCTGTATTCTACGAGGTCTTCGTGCGCAGCTTCGCCGACTCGAACGGTGACGGGAAGGGCGACCTCAAGGGGCTCATCTCGAAGCTCGACTACCTCAACGACGGCGACCCCGCGACCGACGCCGACCTGGGGGTCACCGCCCTTTGGCTCATGCCGATCTTCACCTCGCCGTCCTACCATGGTTACGACACCACTGACTACGAGCACATCAACCCGGACTACGGCACCGACGAGGACTTCGCGACTCTCTGCGAGGAGGCCCACAGGCGGGGCATGCGGGTCATCGTGGACCTCGTCATCAACCACAGCGGCTCCGGCCACCCGTGGTTTGTGGCCTCGGCCTCGTCGGCGGCCTCACCCTACCGAAGCTGGTACCTCTGGCGGCCCGACAACCCGGGGTGGCTCCAGCCCTGGAACACGTTCAGCGGGGCCGAGACCTGGCACCGTCACGACCCGGACGGGCAGTACTTCTACGGCGTCTTCTGGAGCGGTATGCCGGACCTCAACTACACCAACCCGGCCGTCCGCGAGGAAATGAAGCGCCTCGCCTCGCTCTGGCTCGGACGGGGCGTGGACGGATTCCGCCTCGACGCCTCCCGCTACCTGATCGAGACCGGACCCGGTCAGGGGCAGCAGGACACCCCCGAGACCCACGCCTACTGGAGGGAGTTCGCCGCGCACGTGCGAGGTGTCAAGCCGGAGGCGACACTGGTGGGAGAAAACTGGGCCGACACGTCGATCATCGCGACCTATTACGGTTCCACCGCGACGGCCCCCGAGGGCGACGAGCTCCCCATGAGCTTCAACTTTCCCCTCGCCGACCGCATCCTCGAGGCCTGCCGCACCGGAAACACCGTCGGGATCGCGACCAAGCTCGAGGAGATGGGCCGGCTCTACCCGCACGGCGTCAACGACGCGCCGTTCTTGACCAATCACGACATGGTCCGGCTCGCCACCCAGCTCGGCAACGACGCCGGTCGCCTGCGCTCGGCCGCCTCGATCCTGCTCACGCTGCCCGGCGCTCCATTCCTGTACTACGGCGAGGAGGTGGGGCTCCAGAACGGCGGCTCTGGGGGAGGCGACGAGCTCAAGCGGACGCCGATGCCCTGGGACGCGACACCCGGTGGAGGTTTCACCACCGGCTCGCCGTGGTTCTCGTTCGCCCCGGGGCGCGACACGGCCAACGTCGCCATCCAGACGGCAGACCCCGGCTCCCTGCTTTCCCGCTATCGCTCCCTCATCCACGTGCGCAACGAGTCCGAGGCCCTGCGCACCGGCGCGATCCAGATGCTCACGTCGACTTCAGGCAGCTCGCCGCTCCTCGCTTTCCTGCGTGTGAGCGCCGATGAGCGGGTGCTCGTCGTCCATAACGTCAGCGACGGCTTCGCTATCAGCCAGACCCCGCTGGTCTTCGACGCCTCGGGATTCGACCCGCTTCTGGCCGACCGTTTCGTCTCTCCGCCCTCGGGCACCAGTGGCGGTTGGACCGTCGGCATGCCCCCGCGCAGCACCGGGATCTGGCGGCTGCGCTGAGCTCAGCGAATCGGGAGATCAGCCAATCAGCTAGTCAGCAGATCAGCGAAGCACCAAGTCATCAAGACACTACAGTTGCAGTAGTCCCCCGCCCAGGTGGGCGGGGGAGCTGACTACCTGACTTCCTGAAACGCTGATTCCCTGATCCGCTGATCCGCTGACTACTTGCTTTCCGCCGGGACGACGGCGTGGAGCTCGACGAAGCGGCCGGTGCGCAGGTCGTAGTCCTTGAGGATGCCCTCCTGGGTCATGCCCGGAGGCACCGTGATGTCCACGAGCGGGGGCTGCAGGTCGTCGTCCTCCTGGCCGCCGCCGAAGGCTTCCTTGCTCCTCCCAGGTACGACTTGCATGACCATGAGATTGGGCTCGTCCGGTTTGCCAACGCCCAGTGCAGGTTCGAGATCGACCTTTTCCTCGATCTTCGCGCCCGACACTGCGACCACGTAGCCCCACCTGGGGCTGGCCGGGCCACCCAGGAACGACTCGGGCACGAAGAAGTTGATCTTTGTGCCAGACACCCAGACCAGCGTGGGAAAGAACACGCTCTCGGCCACGTCTCTCGCCACGCCGGTCTCGATGCTCTTCCGGTCGGACGAATCGACCCTGCCCTGACTCTGGCGCAGCTCCTTCTTGGCGTCCTTCTCGAGCATCGCCTTGAGCTGCGTGCGTGCGTCGAATGGGCGAGGGGTCAGACAGATGGCCTTCTCCCACGCATCCTGGGGTGCAATGGTGGCCCGCCGTCCCGGGAGCGTGATCGTGCTGCCGGAGTTGGGAGCCCGGTCCGTGTCGATGTAGATGTCGAGGTTGAACGTGTAGAACCCGAACCGGGCGAGGGTGTCGAGCGTTGTCCCGACGCTGTCGACGGGGCGGCGAGCCGGCCTCTGGACAAACCTGGCGAAGGTCGCCTCGAACTCGGTGCCGTTCTTCTGCGCCCTGGCCACCAGCGAGACGAGGTCCAGGTCCCCGTCCCGCATGTCGTCGCGCAGAGGGTAGACCAGCGATCCGCTCCCGTAGTCGTCGCCCCTCGGGTCACTGATCCGGAAGATCACCTGCTCGCCCGCCCACACGGCAGGCACCAGCGCGCTGGCGCTCACGGCCAGCAGCCACACCATCGGGACACGAAGCGCTCGCGTCATCATGATTCCTCCACGGCCGGGCACCGGCGACACACACCTTCATGGCTGGGTGACCGGCCGACCAGCCAGAGAATGACGCCTCCCCGAGCCAAAGACAAGGGCCATGGCGCCTGTTGTTGGGGCTATCCAGGGTGTCGCGATCGCTGGTGCCGCGCGCCGTCTCGTCGGAACAAGCAGATGCCCGGTGGCGTTGCCACCGGGCATCGCGTGTCAGGTGCAGAGGACTAGAAGGAGACCTTCAGGTACGACTGGATCCGCTGTTGGTTGAAGTCTCGCGTGAACATCGGCTGCGGGTTGCGGTAGCCGACGCTCTGGAAGTACCGCTTGCCGTCGATCAGCTTCGCGACGAAACCGTCGCCGAAGTTCGGCTTGAAACTGCCGAAGTCGTACTGGTACTCGAAGCCGATCTCGGCGCCGCCCAGGTTGTACTTCGCCAACACGCTGAACTTGTTCTTCTTGTATTTGCCGCTCGGATCGGCCTGGTCGCCGTAGCCGTACCAGTTGCCGGGATACGCGCCGTAGATGGCCGTGCTGCCGTCCTTGAGGTCCACGTCGTAGTACTCGTAGCGCAGGCCGCCCCACAGCTCGTCACGGAGCTGATAGCCGAACCCGACCTGATACGTCATGTAGTCGAGCTTGCGATCGTCGTCGCTGACGTCGTTGAACGGCGCCCAGGCATAGCCCGCCGCCTCGTAGCCGTCTGCCGTGGTGACAGCCGTCGGCACGATGTTCGGCACCAGAGAGGCGGTGTTGAGGCGCTTGTCCTTGTCGTCGATCTTCTTGATCTTGGCATTGATCTCGAGACCACGGCCCAACTGCGCGATGTACTTGGCGTTGAGGACGTAGATCTTCGACTTGCGATCCTGGTACGGCTGATAGACGGGGCGAGTCGTGCCGACGCCCGTGAACCACTCGAACGTCGGGTACTTGTTACCGCCGCCACCACCCCAGGCAGTCTGCCAGTTGGTGTTGTAGTCGAGGAAGGTCAACTCGCCCTGGATGGTCAGGTCGCCGGCCTGGTACTGGGGCACGAACGTGAACCCCTTCCAGCCGTGCACATCCTGTGCCACGGGCTCGTTGAAGTCCGTGATGTTGTTGTCGACGCCGAGCGAGATGACCTGCTGCATCGTGCCGTCCCAACCGCCCCAGCCGATACTCTGCGCCAGTCCCTCCCCCGTGAGGTGCTGCGCGTCACGGTAGACCGAGTAGCGCAGGTTGTCCGGCCCGGGCATCGAGAAAGCGGCGTCCCAGCCCTCGGTGAGGAGGACGTCGACCTCTCGCCGCCCCGCCAGCACGGCGACGTAGTCGGCACCGACATCGAAGGCCTCGGCCTTGAAGGACAGGCCGACGCCGAACGGGTCGTTGAAGTCGGCGGCCAGCTTCCAGACGTTGTCGTCGAGGTCACCGTAGATGACCGGTGAGAATGAGGCATAGCCGGCGCCGAGCCCGCCATTGGTCAGTGACTTCGAGTGGTAGTAGTTGCCCCGTACCTCGATGTTGTCGGTCGGCCGGAAGTTGAACCGCAGTCCGTAGTTGGCCTCGCGGTAGCGGACCCGCGTCTCGATCCCGTTGTCAGGATTCGTGTCGGTCGGGTCGATCTCGATGTCGTTCACCCAGTTGAAGAGGCCGACGACGTCGAGCTTCGAGTTGGGGGAGAAGTTCAGTAATCCAGTGTAGGCCCCGTCCGCCGAGTGGTAATCACCAGTCGTGAACCCTGGGCCGGCCCACAGGCGGGGCATGGAAAGCCGCTGGCCGCGCCAGGTCAGCGTCTTGCCGATCAGCGATCCGCTGGCGATGATGCCTGCCGGGTTGTCGCGGTCGATGTAGCGCGCCTGCCCGACGATCCATGGATCCCAACCACCCAGGTCGTTCGAGCCGACCACCACCTGGTCGAGCCAGCCGTAGCCCGGGCGGATGAACACGGTCATCCCGCGCAGCTTGAGGTACTGGTTCGAGAGCGGGCTGTACTCGCCGCAGTCGCCGGCGATGCAGGGAGTCGTGCCCTCGGTGCGCCCGCCGAAGCCGCTGTAGTCGGACCAGTAGTTCTGGTTGAAGCGGCTGTGGAGCCGGGACTGGACCTCCACGTACTTCGAGACCTTGGCGTTGACGAAGAGCTCGATTTCCGTGAACTGGCCGTTGTCGCCCGCGCCATCGTTGGGGATGTCGCTGTACATGTAGGCGCTACCTTCGCGGCGGGCGTTACCCCACAGGAACTTGGTGTAGGTCCGACCGCTAAGATCGAGCTTGAACTGCGCCTGCGCGACCCCATCGCCGATGACCAACACGGCCAGGACCAGAATTGCTAGAAGCCATCGATTGTGTCTCACCTGGTATCCCCCTTCCTCCGGGCCTACGGGCCCGCTCTCGATTCACAACGGACAATTGCCCTTCGACATCGGCCTACTTCGCAGCGCCTCCCACCATGGTGAGCGTGGCCATGGACTTCACCGATCCGTCGGGCGCGCATTCATAGGCGAGCATCTTCTTCTGCAGCTCGATCTCTTCCTTGTCACCCATTGCCGCACCGGCGAAAAGGTCCATCACATGGGGGTCGCAGTCCCCGTCATTGCCGCCCCCGAAGCGGTGCTGCCCCTCGAACTCGTTGACCTTGCGGGTGAGCAGGTCGGTCGCCGCGGGGTAGCCCTCGTTCGACTGCATGAGGACCTGGTAACGCCACTTGGTCGGGTCGCCACCACCGAGGTCCGCCAGCGCTACCTGGGTGCTGATGACGCGGCCCGAGCCGCGGGTCCGGGTCGGGATGACAGTCGCGGACAGCAGGTCGGGAGCCTTGGTCTCGACCTCGGTCTTGACGCGCCCGGGCGACTGCGGCGACATGATGACGCACTTCTGCCACTTGGAGTCCGGCGCGAATTGGACGTTCAGCCCGGGATAGGTCTTGGTCAACCCGGCGGCTGCGGGATCCGTCTGGATGAACACGAACGCCATCTGGACCGCAAAGCCGCCGCCCATTCCCCACGGATCGGCGAGGTCGGTCCCGACCGTGACCTCGAGGTTCACCTTGTCACCCTTGGCCACCACTTTGAGCTGGCGGAGGTCGAACGAGCCGGCCTTGTAGACGGCGTCGGTCGGGTAGATGTAGGTGCCGGGCCCGAAGTCGTCTCCCGCGGGATCCTTGAGCACGACCTCCTGCGCCAGCACCGAGCCGGCGACCAGGACGACCGCTGCCGCCAGCACTGCGCAATGCCACGTTCTCGTCATCAGATTCCTCCCTTCCTTCCTTGCCAGAGCAGAAGCCCCGGCTCTCTTCTCGGCGATGCGGCACACGTCTTGACGACACCTCCTTTCGAAATCTAGCCCTTGACGGCGCCGGCCGTGAGACCGGACACCAGGTACTTCTGCAGGACCAGGAACAGCACCAATACCGGGATGGCCGTGACGATCGCCCCGGCAGCAAAGAACCCCCACTGCTGTGAGAAGCCGGCCACGAAGAAACGCAGCCCAACCGGTGCCGTGTACATGGACTCCTTGTTCATGAAGGTGGCGCCGAGGATGAACTCGTTCCACCCGGTCATGAACGAAAACAGCGCCGTGATGGCGATGGCCGGCTTGGCGAGCGGCAGGATGATCTTCATGAACACCGTCTGCACCGAGGCGCCGTCCATCAGCGCCGACTCCTCGAGCTCCTTGGGAATGGTGTCAAAGTAGCCTTTGAGCATCCACACGCAGAATGGGATCGAGGTCGTGGAGTAGACCAGGATGAGCGCCAGCCAGCTCGACCCCAGACCCAGCCACTTGACGATGATGATGTACAGAGGAATCAACATCAGGGTCCCTGGGAACATCTGCGCCACCAGGAATGACATCATCCCGGCCCGCCGTCCGGGAAAGCGGAACCGCGAGAAGGCATACGCCGCGGTGCACGCCAGAAAGACTCCAAGCAGCGTCGTGGCGCTTGCCACCACCAGGCTGTTGCCGAGCCACCGTGCAAACGGCTGGTCGGCGAACACAGCCGTGAAGTTGGACCACGTCACGTGCTCGGGCCACGGCGTGATGGCGCGCAGACGATCCAGGACCGACGGGTCCTGCGGGGTCTGGACGATGGCCAGGCCCTGCTGGCCGGAAAACGCCACGGTGAGCACCCAGAGCAACGGGTACACCGTGATGATCACCATGATGCCCAGCAGAATGTGCAGCGGCCAGTGGCGGACAGTGTCGAGGCCGCGCGTGCTCATATGCCCTCCGTGGCCTTGGTGACCCGGTTCTGCCACGTTCCGTACAGGAGCAAGATCCCGAAGATCACCGTGGAATACGCGGCCGCGTACCCGTACCGATACTGCTCGAACGCCAGCTTGTACGCCTGGGTGATGAGGATCTCGGTGGAGTGTGCCGGCTCACCCGCGGAGACCAGGTAGATGATGTTGAACATATTGAAGGTCCACACGACCGAGAGAATCACGGCCGGCACGAGGGCAGGCTTCAGGGAAGGCAGGGTGATGGACGTGAACTGGCGCCAGCGGGAGGCGCCGTCAACCCTGGCCGCCTCGTAGAGGTCGGCTGGAATGGACTGCAGGGCCCCCAACGAGATCACCATCATGAACGGAAACGAGAGCCAGCCGTTGGTTGCAAGGCAGGCCAGGAACGAGGTGAACGGCTTCTCGAACCAGGAAACGGGGTCCATCCCGACCATCTGCAGGACCTGGTTCACCACACCGAACTGCTGGTGGAACATGCCTTTCCATATCAAGGCCGTGATGTAGTTGGGGACCGCCCAGGGTAAGATGAGCAGCACCCTGTAGATCGGCCGGAACCGCAGCCCCTTGATGTTCAGGATGAGCGCGAGGATCAGCCCCACGGTCACGCCGATGGCGACGTTGGAGATCGTCCATGCCACGGTCACCCAGAGCGTCCAGTAGAAGTTCTGATAGTTGATCGCCCACCCGCCAGCCGAATGCTGGGCGACCTTGACGTCGGAGATGATCTCCGTGTAGTTCTTCAGCCCCACCCAGATCTGGGGGATCGACTTGTCGGTGTTGTAGATCGTCGACCCGGTGAACGACAGCGCGATGCCGTAGAAGAATGGGAAGAAGACGAGCAGCAGCATGCCCACCATTGCCGGCGAGACATAGAAGTAGGCGCCGCGGTTGGTGACCAGGATGCTCCAGAGCCGCGCCGCCAGGCCGGTGGAGAAGAACAACAACAGCAGGCCGGAGATCCCACCAAGTAGCCAGAAAAGGGATCGCCAGCTCGCCACTGTCGACACCGTCGCAGCCTCCAGCTTGGCGCTGTCGACCTGTCCGGTCGGCGAAAAGACCCCGTACGGCTTCGAGAAGACCGTCACGTCCCACGCCGAGGGATCGAACGGCTGTCCGGCAAGGTTCAGCTCGCCGGCCAGCGTTGCCGCCCTGGTTCCGACCGCCGTGGCATGAGATGCCACGGCGTTCTCGGCCGCTCCGCGGTCTCCCGCCAGCGTGCTCGAGCCGACCCTCGCAAAGCCCAGGAGACCCGCCATCAGGAGCACAAGCCCCGCCACCGAGAGCGCCAGCCGGCGCTCGGGAAGCACCGTCGTGGCGAGGGCGAAAAGTGCGATCGGAACGATGAACGCCAGCAGCGCCGGCCACCAGGGCGCGGCCTGCGCCACGACCGCAGGCGGCGCCGCGATCAGTTGCAGGAACCCCACCACGGCGCCATCCCGCGAAAGTGGCGCCGCAACCTGGAGGCTCCCGTCCGCCATCGGGGTGACCTCGATCTCCTCCTTCATTGACGCTTGATCCTCGCGGTTGGTCTCGGCAGCGGCGCGCAGCCGCTGCCCCTGGTCGAACAGGGGCTTTTCCTCTTTCGCGAGGCGGCGGGGTGCCGCCTTGTCCCCTACGTCCTCCGGGAAGGTGGACGCCTCCAGGCTCAACCCCTCGAAGATGATGACCCGAGCTGAGCGGATCGACTGGTCACCGGCAGTGAACCGGGTCACGGCCTGCCGCACCTGGTCACCTTGCGCACCGGCGCGGGCTACCAGCTCGGCCAGCGCCCGGGCACTCACCACGGCCTCGCGCTCGGCCCGGAAACCAGTCGTGGCGCGCCGTCCGGCGCCGAGCAGGAGCCACGCGGCCAGCACCCCGACGAGGCCCGCCACCGCAAGGCCGATCAGGGCATGGCGACGGACCGGGGTGCTCACGGGTTCTTCCTCAGGCTGGCGATGCGCTCCTCGACCTCCTTCTGGGCCAGGTCCATGGCCGCCTTGGGCGTCGCGGCCTTGCGCGTGAGGCTGTTCATGGCCGTCGTCACCGGCGACCAGAACATGGCCATCTCCGCGAAGTTGGGCATCGGCAGGGCGTTGTTGACCTGGTTGCGGAACGCCTTGAGGATCGGGTCGGCGGCCACCTGGGCGTCATCGTAGATCCCCTTGTTGGCCGGGGTCTGGCGGCCCTCGAGAGCCATGATCTTGGCAGCATCGAGGTCGGTGATGAACTTCAGCAGCTCGTACGCGGCCTCCTTGTTCTTGGAGGACGCCGAGATGTACAGGCCCTCGACGGTGATCCACGGCTTCATCGGCTTGCCGCCGGCCTCGTCGACGGTGGGCAGGATGGCCAGGCCATAGTCGATGTCCTTGGAGATCTCCCCGAGGAACCACGGTCCGTTGAAGACCATGGCCGCCTTGCCGGAGTTGAAGAGCTGGGTGATCAGCGCCCCGCCCGGCTCGGCCGGAAGGAACTTGTCCTGGTCGAACCACTTCATGAGGAGCTCGAGCGACTTGATGTTGTTCGGGTTGTTGACGGTCGGCTTGCGCTGGGCGTCGAAGGCCTGCCCGCCGAACGCGTTCATCAGCGCCGAGTGGAAATAGAAGTCGGCATACGTGTAGGCCAGGCCGTACTGCCCAGCCGCGGCGTTGGTGAGCTTCTGGGCGAGCGCCACCAGCTCCTTTGACGTCTTGGGTGGCGTGGTGACCAGCTTCTTGTTGTAGATCATCGTGACGCACTTGAAGTTGAACGGCAGGCCCCAGATCTGGCCCTTGTAGGTCATGGCGTCCATGGTGACGGGAAGGAAGCGGTCGGTGATCCCCTTTTCGAGGTAGAAGTCGAGGGGGTCGATGGTGTTCCCGGCCTCGATCCAGCCCCCCAGGCGATCCTGGGCGAAGATGAAGATGTCCGGCCCCTTGCCGCGCGGCACCGAGGCCGTGATCTTGTCGGCGAAGGCGTCGTAGGGCACCGCCAGGGTCGTCGCCTTGATCCCCTTGGCGGCCATCTTCTCGTTGAACATGGCCACGACCTTCTCGAAGGCGACCTTCTCCTCGCCCCGGTAGCCGTGCCAGATCACCAGGTCGGCGGCCAGCGCCTGCACGGCACCGGCAGTCATCAACACCGCGATCAGAACTCCAAGTCCACGCAGTCTCATCGCAACCCTCCTGCCTCTACGCGCCGAGGCGCAGCTCTGTGCTGGCGTCAAAGAGATGCAACGTATCAAGCTCGACAAGCAAGTCCATGGATTCCCCGAGCTCTGGTGCCCGGTGCGGGTCGAGCTTGGCCACCACCAGGTCCTCGCCGACCTTGCCGTGCACGATCACCTCGTTGCCCAGGGGCTCGACCGCCTCGACCGTGACCGGAATGGTGGCCACCGGACCGCGCGGCGTGGTGCCGGGGCCGAGGACATTCTCGGGACGGACGCCGACGATCACGGCTCGACCATCCTTGCCGGCCGCCGCCGCCCGCCAGGCTTCGGGCACCGGCAAACTGAAGGTGGCGGCCACCAGGCGGGAGCCCCCGTCGGCCAGGGTGGTCCGCACGAAGTTCATGGGTGGCGTGCCGATGAAGCTGGCCACGAAGAGGTTGGCCGGCTCCTCGTAGACCTCGAGCGGCGTGCCGCACTGCTGGAGCTTGCCGTCCTTCATGACCGCGATCCGGTGCCCCATCGTCATGGCCTCGACCTGGTCGTGGGTCACGTAGATGCACGTCGTCTGCAGGCGGTGCTGCAGCTTGGAGATCTCGGCCCGCATCTGGACCCGCAGCTTGGCGTCGAGGTTGGAGAGCGGCTCGTCGAAGAGGAAAACCGACGGCTGCCGCACGATCGCCCGGCCCACGGCGACGCGCTGGCGCTGCCCGCCCGAAAGTTGCTTCGGCTTGCGGTCGAGCAACTGGTCGATGCCGAGCATCTCCGCCGCATCGTCCACCAGCCGCTTCATCTCGGCTGGTGGCGTCTTGCGGATCCGGAGGCCGAACTCGAGGTTCTCGCGGATCGTCATGTGCGGGTAGAGGGCGTAGCTCTGGAACACCATGGCGATGTCGCGATCCTTGGGAGGCAGCTCGTTGACGACCCGGTCCCCGATCACGACATCGCCGTCAGAGATCTCCTCGAGCCCGGCGACCATCCGCAGCGCCGTGGACTTGCCGCACCCTGAAGGACCCACCAGGACCATGAACTCGTGGTCCTTGATATCCAGGTTGAGCCCCTCGATCACCGACACCTTGCCATAGCGCTTGCAAACATCCTTGAACGCAACACCGGCCATCGGGTGACCCCTTTCCGCCTTCCATCACTGCTGAGAAACCATGCTAGCACAGGTCAAAACCGCAGCCTCCCGGGGCGGGAGATCAAGCTCCAGACCGCTTTCTCCCCGCCTTGGCTGGCGCCCCCGCCACTCGTCCCGCGGTTCACACGCCCCCCACCGTGCCGGCGCAGCGAAGCGCGCCGTTACCGCCTCCCCACCGCGGTTGACGGCGACCACGACCACGTCGCCACTCGCTGCATCCTCCTGCTGGAAGACCAGGAGGTCCTTCTCCGTCTGGAGAGCCGAGTGGGTCCCGCGGGACAGCGCCGGGTGGGCGCGACGGATCGCGATGAGGCGCTGATAGTCGGCGCGGAGGCCCTCGTCGCGCTCCAGTCCGGCGCCGGGGAGCACGTCGAGGTCGCCCCACGGCATGTCGCTACGATTGTCCGGCCAGTCCCCACCCAACCGTCCGACCTCCTCGCCGTAGTAGACCATCGGCAGCCCGACGGAGGTCATCTGGAGCAGCGCCGCGAGCCGGTACAACTGCTTGTTCCCTCCAAGCTGGAAGAGCGCTCCCGGCACGTCGTGGGACGACAGGAAGTGTGACATCAGGAAACCGGGGTGAACCTTCTCCCGCGACTTCATGTAGCGGTCGAACGCCACGACACGGCCCCGACCCTGCACGAAGGCCAGCACATTGCCCTGGAAGGCGAAGTCAAACCCGGCATCCAGCTCGTCGCCGCCGAAGTAGGGCTCCAGCACCTGCGGGTCGCCGCCCCACACCTCGCCGAGCAGGAAGAAGCCCGGTGCCAGCTCGGAACGCGTGCGCCGCCGGTGCTCCTGCCAGAAGTCGTGGGTCAGGTGCTTGACCGTGTCGAGCCGGAAGCCATCGACGCCACTGCGCTTGGCCCACCCCAGTTGCTCCTTCAGCAGCCAGTCCGCCACCTCCGGTCGCTCGGTCTTGAAGTCCGGAAGGCCCGCCACGCACGACGTGATGTCGTCCTGGCCGCAGGTCCCCAGCGCCTCCGAGCGCAACCAGCCCTTGAAGGCCGGGTCTTTCAGGTAGTGGGACTCGTAGCCGGCGTGGTTGTAGACCACGTCCAGAAGCACCTTCATGCCCCGGCCGTGGCAGTCGTCGACAAGGGCCTTGAGGTCGTCCTCGCTGCCGAAGCGCAGGTCCGGCTTGCCGAAGTCGTCGGCCCAGTACCCGTGATACCCCCAGTCAGGAAACCCAGCGCCCGTCACGAAGCCGTCGATGTTCTTGACCACCGGCGTGATCCAGATCGCGGTGACGCCCAGCGAGGCGATCTCGTCGAGCCGCGCGCGCAGGCCCTTGAGGTCGCCCCCGTGGAAGGTCCCCTTGGCCGCCCGATCGACATTTGCGTCGTTGGTCGGGTCGCCGTCGGCGAAACGGTCGACGATGACGAAGTAGAGGATTGCGTCCGACCAGTCTCGCTGGGGGGTCACCTTGACCACCGGCGTCACGCTCGGGGAGGGCGAAACCGAAGCTACTGGGCGAGACGTCTGGCATCCGGCCAGGAGCAGGATAGGAACGAGCAGGCCAGCGCGGCACCTTCCACTCTGGATCACGTCCACCCCCTTCGACTACCGACAGCCATGCGAGTCATCGACCATTACTAACTTGTCACTCTAGTACGGTCAGCCTTCCCCGACAACAGCGACGGGTTTTTCTGGGTCAACACATGAGAAAAAGCTCCCCACCGACGGAGAATTCCCCGGCCGCCAGGATGGGTGCCCATCCACCAGGGACGGCTGGTCCCGATTGGTCACCACAACACCGGCAGGCCGACCTACCAGCCTCGCGCCGGCCACCACTCGGCGACGACCCGGTCCCCGTCGGCGACCCGATAGCGGTCGAAACAGGCCGCGGAGAGGCATGAGTGGTTGGGTACGATCCGCAGCTTCGTGCCGATCGGGAACCTGGCGGAACGCGCGGCGGGCGTCGCCATCACGACCCCGTGCTCCTGGGAGAGGCTCGCCACCCGCAGCCCGTCCAACCCCCGGCCGTCGAGCTCGCACACCCGCCCGAAGCCGCAGCCAGGGTCCAGGTGCGTCGCCCCGGGGTCCTTCGAAAGAGCGAGCGCTCCGGCATCGACGACCAGTCGCCCAGCGTCGGGAAAGCACCCGATGACGGTGGCAACGACCGAAAG
>Ga0116170_10004059_pt1 | contig 13501 bp, 7 predicted proteins | sample AD_JPNHW1_MetaG_FD_89797 | JGI IMG/M metagenome (GOLD analysis project Ga0116170, IMG submission 89797) | Active sludge microbial communities of municipal wastewater-treating anaerobic digesters from Japan - AD_JPNHW1_MetaG | ecosystem: Engineered > Bioreactor > Anaerobic > Digestate | place...
CGGCACCGAAGGTTGGAAGCTTCAATGGCCTTGGCTTGAACCTTGCGAATCTGAGCCGGCTTTCGAACGCTCAGACGCGTTCGATCAGCCCCGAGAATTTCACGGGGGAAAAAGGCGCTGCGGCCATGTCGACCAACGGACCTGCGTGGTACAACGCACGCGACTTGGGACAGGGATGGAAGGTGTCGCCCTATATCAACGTGCCGGCCAAAAGCACAGTCACGCTGGGAGAGATCGGCGGCTCCGGGGCGATCCAGCAGATTTGGATGACGCCCTCTCCGCTGGACAAAACGCGCTTCAACATCCTGCGCTTCTACTGGGACGGCGAAACCGCGCCGTCTGTCGAAGTCCCGCTCGGCGACTTTTTCGCGTGCGGCTGGGGCACATTCTGCCAGATCAACTCGCAGCCGGTGTGCGTCAACCCCGGCAGTGCCTTCAACTGCTACTGGGTGATGCCCTTCCATAAAGGGGCGAAAGTGACGCTCGAAAATCTGGACGAGAAACCGATGAAGCTCTACTACCAGATCAACTATACGCTGACGGATGTGCCCGCCGATGCGGCGACTTTTCACGCGCAGTTCCGCCGCGTGCCCCGCGTGGGCGACCGCCCCGATGTCACGATTCTCGACGGCGTGCGCGGACGCGGCCAGTACGTGGGCACCTACCTCGCGTGGGAAGTGCACAGTCCCGGCTGGTGGGGCGAAGGCGAGATCAAGTTCTTCATGGATGGCGACACGAAGTTCCCGACGATCTGCGGCACGGGAACGGAAGACTACTTCTGCGGCTCGTACAACTTCGAAAACCAGCAGACGCACCAGTACCAGACCTTCAGCACGCCCTACACGGGTCTGGCACAGGTGCTGCCTCCGGACGTGACGTATAAACCCGGGCAGCGCTTCGGGCTGTACCGCTGGCACCTGACCGACCCCGTGCGCTTCACCGAAGACCTGAAAGTGACGATTCAAACGCTGGGCTGGATGACCGACAAATCGGGGCGCTATCTGCCGCTGAACGACGATGTCGCCTCGGTCGCCTACTGGTATCAGACCGAGCCGCACGCGCCCTTCCCCGCATTTCCTTCACCCGCGGTTTTAAAGGTTGGGCCGCTGCACGTCGAAGCCCCGCAGAAATAAACACGCACGCTGCACCGAGCAATTTTCGGTCCCCTATCGCTTAGAAACGTTGAAAAAGAAACAGGCTTATGACCCAGAAACATTCGCAAAAGAAGCCGGTCGATTTTTCCGCCTGCGCCTGTTCGGGTGCGAATCTGCCCAAGCTGGTTCAGCCCTCGATTCTGGCCGCGCTCTCAAAAGAGCCGCTGCACGGCTATGCGCTGGCGCAGCGGCTCGCACGCGAGGAAACGCACCTGCTCGCGCCACCGGATCACTCCGGCATTTACCGGTTGCTCCGCAGCATGGAGAAACGCAACCTGCTCACCTCGAAGCTCGCCGAATCAGAGTCCGGCCCAGCTCGGCGCGAGTATGCGCTGACAAAGCGCGGACGCCAGTGCCTGGAACACTGGACAACGGCGCTTGCGCGCTACCGCGAGACCATCGATGCGTTGTTGAGCCTCTGTCGCACATAGCACTTTTCCGTTGCCTGATGACTAAGGGATATGTTTCACTATGTGTATAAGTCCACTAGTTGACGGATGCGGGGAGTGAACATATGACAAAGATGAACCGATATTTCGACTATGCGGCATCCGCGCCGCCGTTTCCCGAGGCACAGACAGCGCAAGCTGAAACGGCGCTTCGCTGGTACGGCAACCCATCGGCCGGACATATGGCAGGCCGCGGGGCGGCACAGGAACTGCGGCGGCTGAAAGAGGTTTTCGCGCGGACACTGGACTTTCCCGATGGCCGCGTGGTTCTGATGTCCGGCGCGACCGAAGCGAACAACTGGGTGATCCACAGCGCCATGACGCGTTTTCCGCAGGGGCGCATTCTTGTGGCGGAGGACGCCCACGCCTCGGTGTGGTTTGCGGCGCGCCAGTATGCAGAGCGCATGGACGTGCTGAAGCCCGATGCCGCGGGACGCGTGACCCCCTCTGCCCTCTCCGCTGCACTGCGGCCGGAGACCCGTCTTTTCTGCTGCTCGCACGCAGCAAATGAGACCGGCGCGATTCACGATGTGGCCGCGCTCTCATCGGTGTGTGCGCGGCGCGGCGTGCTGTGCCACGTGGACGGCGCTCAAGCGCTGGGCCACCTTCCCGTAAAACTCTCGGAGCTGTGCTGCGAATTCTATGTCTTCGCGGCGCATAAGTTCGGCGGTCCGCGCGGCGTCGGCGGCGTGTGCCTGCGCTGGGACGCAGCCACGGGCTGGCTCGCCGGCGGCGGGCAGGAGAACGGACTTCGTGCCGGCACGGAAAACGTGCCGGGACTGGCGGGAACCGTCGCCGCGCTCGAACAGTCGCACGCGCTCATTCCCCAAGAAACGCTGCGGCTGCGAACGCTTGCGGGGCAGCTGGCAGAAGCCGCGCGCGGAATGAAGGCGGCGTGTCGGATCAACGGCGACCCGGCGACGGGGTTGCCGGGCCTGGTGTCGCTGTCCTTTGCGGGGCTCGACGGCCATGCGCTGGCGGCGGACCTCGATCAGCAGGGCTTTGCGGTGGCCACGGGATCGGCCTGCGCAGAATCCAAGCCCGAACCGTCGCGCACCTTGCTGGCCATGGGGCTGACGCCCTCGGAAGCGCTGGGAACTCTGCGCGTGTCCATGGGACGGCTGACGCACGAAAGCGATGTGGCTGCCCTGATTGAGGCGTTAACGACGACCCTACGGAGGCACGCGGGATGAGCAGCGATTTAGAATTTCAAGAACACGCGGTGCGGCTGAACGCGTCCTCTGCATCAGCCGTGCGCGACGCGTTTTCGGCACTGCCGCGGCGAGGCTGTTTGGAGTGCGTCTGCCGCTGGGAACAACGGCTGGACACGCTGGCCGCGCTGGAAGATTCGGGCGCGTTTGCAATTCACTTTGAGCCCCTTGAAAACTTCTCGGCAGTCCGCATCATCGCGCTCAAGGGCAAGTCCGGGCCGTGCTACGACACGGGCCGCCGCGCGATGTACCTCGGCGGTGCGGCGGCCGTGTTGGACGACGACCGTCACCTGATCGTCGGCGCGATCCGAGTCTGTGAAAAGACGGGCAACATTTATACGCTGTGGCCGTATCGCGACAGACTGTCCGTAACGGAGGCCGATCCAAAGTTGCTGGCGCGGCTGGAGTGCGACCCGGTTCCGTTCGACTGCAGCACGTTCGACGCCGACAGTCAGCGGCTACAGGAAACCGTTGGAAGCCAAACACCGAACGCCCAACGCGCCATGGGCGACGTCGCCGCGATTTATCCGGGGCCCTTCCGCGCGTTGGTGCTGAAGGACGGGAGCGTCGTGCGGCGCGGCGTGGCCACGCTCCTTTCCGAACACGAAGCCCAGCAGAACGGCCTGCTGCGATTGCCACTCGATCGGACACACGAGGCGCGGCCGTGCGAGTGCTACGCCCAAGCGCGGGGTGCGCGAGGCGCGGCTTTCATTTTAGAGACGCTGATGCCGGACGTCGGTCTCGCAGAGCCCGCGCTGACTTCTGACGGAGTCCATGAGCAACTGGACGATGCGGCTTTAGCGGCCCTGCGCGCGGCGCCACGCGATTTCAAACAGCGGCTCCTGCAACTCATCGAGGCCCGCGAACCGTATTGGGTCCTGACGGGAAGTGACCCCGCTGTGGCGGGCGGATGCTGTCCGAGCACACAGGTTGGGGTCGCCAATCGATTAGTCCGAGCGGGCGCGTTGCAGTCGTACGCGCCCCCTGCTCCTCCCGACGCCTGCACGGCGACCTTCTACGCGTTTCCCGGCGAGGTTTCGACGGCCCGCGAGCCGAGCTTCCGCATATGCGAGGACGTTCGACACCAGGCCGCGGCGACGCTTCGAGACAACCGGGGGAGTCGCGCAAAGCACGCCGTACGCGTGGGCTTGCTGATCCTGCTCGGCGTCTCGCTCGGACTTTCTGCGTGGCGGACGCTGGGGCTGGTCCAGACGAACCGCGAAACGCGGCTGTGTGCAGTCTGCGCCACCGCCGAACGGCTCGCGCATCGGCTCGCAAACCAAGGGACCCTGAGCCACTCGGCAAGCGCGGTCGCGCTTGGCGCCGTGGCCGCGGTGCAGCCGTGCGCGCTGGCATTTTTTGCAGGCGCCGTAGCCGTCGCATGGAAACCCGGTGTCGGCGTTTGGACGCGCGTCAGGCGGAACGGCTCAGTCGCGGCGGGCGCGGGCTTGTCCAACGCGGCCTTGGCGGTCACTGCGGCATGGGGCCTATCGCGCGTGCTCGGCGACATGAGCGACGGCATACAGGCATTCAGAGGTCCCCTCATGGTTTTGGCGGGACTGCCCCTGACGGGGCTTTTCCAGCGTTCCGCGAAACCAGCCGCACGCAACCCCAAGGACAGCGACCTGCTGGGACTATTTCTTCTCGGCGCTACGTTGGGCGTGCTGTGGTGTCCGGTGAATATGGGCCTTTTCGCAGGCGTATTGCTCCCGGCGGCGCTACAGCACGGAACGCCGCTGCGCGATGCCGTGCTGTACGGCGCAGGTTATGCGACGCCCCTGTTTATCATCGCTGCACTCACCGTGGCGGGCGGACACTTGTCACGCCTGCGCTCTGCCGGATGTTTCTTAGGCGCGACGGCGGGATGGGGACTGATTTTCAGCGGTCTCGCGCTCGCCTTCCGCTAATTCTTGCCTCACTTGGCAAGACGAACGGCAATCTCGGCGACCCTTTTTCCGTATGCCTCGGCGGTCTCGATATCGCCTTTCGGCGGCGCATCGGGCGGCCTGACCTGAAAACTGGCCGACATCGGCCCAAGGCAGGCACCGACGCGGTTGTGTGCGTCCGGCCCAGGTCCGGCAACGGTGTTCATCTCCTCGGGACGATTGGCCCCCGGCAACATGCCAAGGCCAACAAAGATCATGCCGTGCTGCATGGCGTTGATGACGAGTCCGATCAAGGTGTTCAGCTTGTCGCCCGAGAACGAACTGGAGTTGGTAAAGGCGCCCGCCACTTTGTCCTTCCAAGACTGTGTAAACCATTTTTTGACGGCCACCTCTAAGAAACTCTTCATTCCCGCCGACATGTTTCCCATGTACGTCGGGCACCCGAAAATAATTGCATCTGCGGCGTCCAACTCATCGAGCTGAGCCGTGGCCTGTTCCGCCGTATACAGTTTGGCACTGACATTGGCAACCGACTGCGCACCACGAAAAACAGCTTCAGCCTGTAGCTTCGTGTGGCCGTAAGTGGAATGATACACGATGGCAACGTTAGTCATAGGTCACCCTTTCCCTGCGTTGATGCGGATCGAACGTTATGTTCTGTCCCATGGTTTTTAGTGTATCAGGTTCGCGCCTCTCGATCCAACATTGCGTTGCAAAATAGCTTGGGGTACACTCAGAAAAGAATTCAACAAAGTCAGGGCTTCTAGCCACGTTGGTCTGAAAGGATTGTTATGAGCCGCTTGTCGATCGCTTCGCTCGTTTGCCTGTTCCTGTTTTCGCTCCACGCCGCTTCGCCCAATCTGCTTGAGAACGGCGGCTTCGATTTCTATAGCGCACGAGACGCAAAGGCAGAGGGCTGGCAAGTCTCTCATCAGGCAAACATGACCTGCGTTGCCGACGCCTCGGTCAGCCGCTCGCCCGCCGCCTCGCTGAAAGTGTCGGTCGCAGACAACGCGCCGCTCGAGTGGTACACCGCCTCGCGCACCGTGCAGCCGCTGAAGTCCCGCGCCGCCTACACCCTTGGCGCGTGGGTCCGCACAGACCGCGTGTGCGGCGGAGCGGGCGCCTATGTCTCGCTGAACTTTTTCGACATCCACGGAAAACGTCTGTCTTATTTCGATTCGCCTTCCAGAGCCGCCGGCTCAGGCGATTGGCGTCTGATCACAACAACCGGCACCGTTCCCGACGGTGCGTCGAGGATGGTGGCCATTCTCTGCGTGCATGGCCGCGGCACCGCGTGGTTCGACGACGTGCAGGTCGAACTTGGCTCAACCGCCACCGCGTTCCAGCCCGCAGCGGCCGACGCGCTCCGCCGCGAACGCGAAACCGCCGAAACCCGCAGCGCCGCGGCCTGGCTCGCAGCGCTGCCGCCCCGTCCCGCCGGACGCGGCCGCATCGCCGTGCTCGCGATGGACACGCCGCCCTCGTCCACCGCCTGTCCTTCTGATCCCGCAACGCTCGTTGCCGCTTTCTCCGCGGCCGGACACGCCGCATTCCCGGTGACACCCGAGCAGATCGCCAACCGCCGCTTTCTCGAGCCCGAGCAGATCGACCTGCTCGTGGTTCCGACGGGTGATGCCTTCCCCGCCGCCGCGCGCGGCGCCCTCGTCAACTATCTTCAACAGGGCGGCGCGTTCCTTTCCACCGGCGGTTACGCCTTCGACCGGCCGCTGGTTCGCACCCACAGCGCCTGGCTCAATCCGGACGATTTGCCGATCCCCGACGCACCCCTCACCGCGCTCGACCCCCAAAGCATGAACGCGTGGCGTCCGAGCTCCAACCGTCCGGGCGGACCGAGCCTGCGCACCGTCGCCGGTCCGCAGGGACTGTCCGCTGTGGAACTGACCACCCCCGGGCTCACCGGCTGGGACACCGCGGGCCTATCGGGCTTGGAAAAGCGCCTGCCGTCCGGCTGGTCCGTCACGCGCTTCTGGGCCAAAGGCGACGCCCAGACGCCGAAGATGTGGATCGAATGGAACGAAGCCGACGGCTCGCGCTGGCACAAAGCCATCGAGCTAACAGCCGAGTGGCGCGAGTATCGCCTCACGCCGGGGCAGTTCGCCTATTGGCAGGACAACCCCAGCGTTGGGCGCGGCGGCGCGGCGGACAGCTTCCGGCCCGCCTCGGCCACGCACATCAGCTTTGGCGTAGCCCTCGACATCGCGGAGCGTAACCAGCCCCACACCGTTGCGCTCGCCGGACTCGGCGTGCAAGCCGACCCGCTCGCGGACGTGCGCCAACCGACGCCGCACATCAACACGCGCTGGGGCCGCATCCGCGACGCGCTGTTCCCCGAGCCGGAACAGATCGGCGTGTTCGACAGCGCCTTCCCGCTGCGCCGCGTGGCCACAACCGCGCCCGCCCCTTTGCAGGCGGTCATTGACGCGTTCGATTTAAAGGCCCCTCTCGCGGGCTATTCCGCCGTCGCGATGCTGGGGCTGAACGGACATGGCTTCGGCCCCAACCGCGCCCGCTGGCTGCCTCTGCTCGCATGTGCCGATGCGGACGGTCGCCCGCGCGGCCACGCCGGAATGATCGTCCACAATTATGCCGACACGTTCGCCGGCTCCTCGTGGGCCTGCTTCGGCGTGACAAACCGCGATCTCTTCGCCGCCGGTTCTCCCGCCCTTGCGCAGGTGCTGGCACCGGTGACCGAAACGCTGTTGCGCCGACTCTACCTACATGAGTCCGAAGCCGCCTATGCCTGTTACCGCGCAGGCGAGACAGTGACGCTGAGCACGCGTGTCAGCGACTTCGGGCGCGTGGCACACACGGCGGAAATCCGTTTCGTTGTGACGGCCGACGGCGCGTCCGCCCCCAGCGCGACGCTCACGCGCCCCTTCTCCGTTAAGAGCGGCGAGACGCTGACCGTCGAAGCGACGTGGCCGCTCCCCGCCAAGCCGTCCGACTTCTACCGCGTCAACGCGGAGCTGTGGGAGAGCGGACGACGGCTGGACGTTGAAGAAGCCGCCTTCGTCGTGTGGAGCCCCAACGTCATTGCACGCGGCCCCAAATTCGGCAAAGACGGCACGCGCTTTGTCGTCGACGGGCGGCCGCAGTTCCTCCTGGGCAGCCAGACCTATTGGGGGCAGAACGGCTCGGTCACCGCGCGTTCGCCTCTGGGGTTTGAACGCGATTACCGGGCCATGCGCGACTTCGGCCTGCGCTGGACCCGCTGCTTCGTGCCGTTCAAGACCGAAGAGGACAAGCGCATCAGCGACGCCATGGTGCAGCTCGCGCAGAAGTTCGGCATCGTCTTCTACCACACGCCGAACCTTTCCAACACCGCCGATCCCGAGGTGCTCGCCCTGCAGGCCCGGACGGCCCGCGAAATCGCGGAACGCTACCGTGACGTGCCCGGCTTCGCGATCGACATCTGCAACGAACCCTCGTTTCATTCGACCGACGCCGCGCTGATCAAGTCGTTCAATCCGTCCGCCAAGACCGAAGGCGCGTGGGACGATCCCGCGGCGACCGCGTTCTGGTGGCACATGACGCGGACGCAACGCGCGTGGGCCGCAACCAACGCCGCCGCACTTCACGCGGGCAATCCGGCCGCGCTGGCGTCTGTCGGCTGGAGCCAGGGCTGGGGCAACGTGGGCAAGACGGCAGCCATGAAAGATCCCTCCATCGCCTCGCTCGACCTCGACTTCACGGACCGCCACTACTACGGCAAGCCCGCCCCGTTCTCTGCCGAACTCAAGGACCTCGACCTGCGCGGCCTCGGCAAACCGTTCATCCTCGGAGAGTTCGGCGCCAAAGACCATCCGTCATTCAAGGCCGCCGACCCGTGGGGCATGGGCGACGACGACGCATCCTACGATCAGCGCTTCTCCTATCAAGCGCATCACGCCTTTGGCCTCGGCGCGGCCTGCATGTCCTGCTGGCACTGGCGCGACCCCATGGAAGGCATCTTCCCGTGCGGCATTGTCCATCAGACCGGCGTGCCGCGTCCCACCGCGCAACTCTACCGCGCGATGGCGCTGACCTTCGGTGCATTGAAACCGAAGTCGTTCACGCCCGAGGTGTATGTCGTTATTCCCGACTCCGGACGCCAGAGCGGACAGCGCGACGCGACAATCCGAGCCTTTCACACATCGTCCGACCTGCTGGTTGCCTGTCGCGCCAACTTTGGCCTACTGCCCGACGGTGCGCTCGACCGCCTTCCGCACGAAACCAGAGCACTGATCTATCCCGTGCCGTTTGACCCGAGCGATGCGGTGCTCGACCGACTCACACGTTTCGTCGCGGCGGGCGGCGACCTCTACGTGTCCGGCGACATTTCCTACGACGCACAGCGCCAGCCTACGCGGCGAGACCGCTTGACGCGTCTGTGCGGCGTTGAAGCCGTCGGCGAGCCGCGCGCAAAACCGCTGGAGCTTCCGCCCGTCCTCAGCGCGTCTTCCGCCGCACGCCCGTTTCTAACCGTAAAACAAGCAGGAGCCGACGTGCTCACAACCTCCGCGGGAACGCCGCTTCTGACGTGTTACAGCCTGGGCAAAGGCCACGTCTGGTTCAACGCCGACCCCATCGAATTGGACACAACCGCCACCAACGGCGTGACCACCTATCTGGCCTTCCTGAAATCCGCAGGCATTGAAGGCCTGCCCGACGCCGCAGATGCGCCGGGGCTGAACGTGTTCCGAGTTCCCGGCGAAGACGCCGACGCCTGGGTCGTATCGCAAACGAGCGGTCAGCCGTGGAAGGGAACCGTGGGCGGTTACGACGTCGCGCTTCCCAGCGGCGGCGAAAGCGTGCTGATCGTTGGACACGACGGCGCACTGCACGCCGCCGGATGCGAGGGCACCATCGGCAAAGGCGGGCGCACGCTGCTGAGCGGAACAACGCGGTTCTTTGCGGTCGCGCAGAACGGCAAGTCGCTGACAGATGCAAAGGACTTTCTCGTGCTGCCCATGGGCGCAGGCGAAGTTGAGATCGCAAGAACCGATGCTGCGAGCCTGACCGCCGAGGCAGGCGAAATCCAGAACAACACGTGGCAACGCTTTGCACCCCTGCCAACCCGCCGCGCAGGCGACGCGCTCGTTCTCACCGTGCCGGCCGCGCACGAACGCGACATGGTCCGCGTCACGCGTTCTTCAATCTGGCGCTCTTTCTTTCGCTGAGGCTGACCTTGCATCGCGCTGGGATCATGGAGTAAACTTTCTTTTTTCCATGATCTACCTTGACCATAACGCAACCACACAGCCTGCCCCCGAGGTTGTGAATGCGATGGAGGAATGCCTCACGCGCGCATGGGGCAATCCGTCCAGTTTGCACGCCAGCGGCCAGCAAGCGCGGGCAACGCGCGAATCCGCCCGACGCGCCCTGGCATCGCTCATCCACGCTCCGGCGGCCAATATCCTTTTCACCAGCGGCGCAACCGAGGCGACCTGCCAACTCCTGCTCGGCCCGCTTTTCCAGCCGAACGCCCGTCCGCGCCATCTGATCACCAGCGCCATTGAGCACCCCTGCGTGCTGGAGCCCGCCCGCGTATTGGAGTCGCTCGGCTGGTCCGTCACGCGCGTGGGCGCAAACGCCGACGGCCTCATCGATCCGCTGACCGTGGCCAACGCGATCCGTCCCGACACCGCCCTGATCTCGGTCATGCTGGCCAACAACGACACGGGCGTAATCCAGCCGGTCCGCGAGATCGCCGACCTTGCGCGGCGCCACAAAATCCCAATGCACACGGATGCCGTGCAAGCGGTCGGACGCATCCCCGTCGACTTCGCGGCGCTGGGCGTTGATTTTCTCACCCTTTCCGCGCACAAGTTTTATGGGCCCAAAGGCGTTGGCGCCCTGGTTTTTCGAGACGCAACGGCGGTCGCTCCGTTCCTCCGCGGCGGTTCTCAGGAGCGCACGTTGCGCGCAGGCACCGAGAATATGCCGGGGATCAGCGGACTCGGCGCAGCGGCCCAGCTCGCAGAGCGCGAAATGGCCGAAGACGCCGTTCGCATCGCCGCGCTTCGCGACCGCCTGCAAGCCGGGCTGCTGGCCGCGTTTCCCGACGCCCGCGTCAACGGAGCCTGCGCTTCGCGCGTGCCCGGCACGCTGAACATCACGTTTCCCGGCATCGACGCCGTGACGGCCGTCATGAATTTGGACATCGCCGACATCGCTGCGGCCACGACGTCGGCCTGCTCCACAGCCAAGCACGAACCGCCCCACGTCCTAACCGCCATGGGGCTCACGCCCGAAATGGCGCTGGCCACGCTGCGCTTCTCCGTGGGCCGCGGCAACACCCAAGACGAGATTGACCGCGTCGTTGCAACGTTGACCGACCTCGTCCCGCAGCTGCGCAGTTGATCGCTCGGCCGTTTCGCCGCCGCGCTCACACCGTGGGCAACTCGTACCCTTTGCGGAACGTGTCCTTGACGAGTGCAGTCGCGCGGTCGTTGTCGAAGCGGTTGGCCTTGGCGTCGTACGTGAGCGCGACGTTGCCGACCCGGTGCGCGATGTTACCCATGTGCGCCACCAGATTGCTGGCGTGCGCGACCGCGATGTCGGCATTGGGCTGCCTGCGGCTCTTCACGCATTCGATGAAGTTACGATAGTGCTCAAGATCGCCCGCATGGCCGTAGACTTTCTCAACCACCTGGCTACTGGCTTTCTCGACCACGAACCCGCCGCCGTGCCGGCCTAAAATCATGAGCATGTCTTGGCCGTAGAATTCGATCCGCGTGGCGTTCTGTTTCCAGTCGCTCACGAGATTCTTCTTGCGGATCACGTCCGTGCTTTTCTCCATGTAGACCGGATACTGGCTCATATCGAAGGTCATCGCAAACGACCCGAAATCCCAAGCGATGTTCAACACGTCCGGCACCTCGGCGTCATCGCCCGCATGCACGTAGCGTCCGCCGAGGGCACGCACGCTCTTGGGCAAGCCGGGGTCGCCCATGACCATCAGCGCGAGGTCGAGCTGGTGGATGCCATCGTCCGTGAAATCGCCGCCGCAGTAGTCCCAGTTGTAGTGCCATCCGCCCTGCCAGATCTTCTGGTGGTAGGGACGCTCTGCAGCCCGCCCGAGCCAGCGGTCCCAGTCGAACCCTGCCGGACATGTCCCCGCCTCGCCGAGCTTGAAGGGCGAGCCGCTCTTGAGATTGAACACCTTCACGAGGCCGATCTTGCCGAGCTTGCCGCTCCGCACAATCTCGCGCGCCTGCTTGTTGTACTCGGTTGAGCGGTTCTGCGTGCCGACCTGCACCACGCGCTTGTATTTGGCGGCCGCCGCGACCATCACCCCGCTCTCCCACATGCAGTGCGAATGGGGCTTCTCGACGTACACGTCCTTGCCGGCCTGGCAGGCCATTATCGTCAGCGGCGCATGCCAGTTGTCGTGCGTCGCGATGATCACGGCGTCGACGTCCGGCGATTCGAGCACCTTGCGATAGTCTTTCTCAAAGCGCGGCTTGTTCGGCTGCACCGGCTGAATGAACTCCCACATCTGGTCGAGCCGCTTGTCGCTGAGGTCGCAGAGGCAGACGCAGTTCGCGCCCGCCTCCGCGATCATCACGCGCAGGACGAAGCGACCGCGTCCGCCGCACCCGATGATTGCCACATTCACGCGCTCATTCGCGCCCATCACGCGGTCCGCGCTGAGCGCCGTCCACGCTGCAAGACCTGCGGTCGCCTGCGCCGTCCGGCCCAAAAAGGATCTTCGCGTTAACGTGCTCGCTGAAGTCGCCATACTCTTTGCCTCCAGTTAGAAACGTGATAACCGTTTTGCCAGAACACTGTACATCCGCGCGCAGGCTACGATGCAGGAGGAAAGCCCGCCTGCGGTTGCGCGCCCCGCAGAGGACAACCTCGCCAAAGCCCGCTACCTCTTCGGCGCAAAAAGCTGAAACTCGCTGATCGTCGGACCTTTTTCGCCACGGATCAAAAGGCGCACGCCATTCGCAGTGACGGGCGCAAACGTCACCTCACATTTTTTGCCAACGGCGCCGCCTGTGAAAAATGTTTTCCACTCTGTCCCGTCCTTGGCTTGCAGCTCAAACGATTTCACACGCACACCGTAGTCGACACACTCTTCAATGACTGCGCGGTCGACGGTCTCCGGCTTTCCGAAATCCACGTCCAGCCAGCACTGCCGCACATCCGCGTCAGTGGCCCAGCGCGTCTCGCTCTCTCCATCGACAGCCTGACTGGCCCCGTAACGCGCGTCGTTCCGGAAAACGTTGGAAGCCGCCGCCTTTCTGCCCGTTGTCAACGACGCGCCGACGCCGCTGACGCCGATGGGCTCAAGGTCGAGAGCCGAACGGTCAAGCGTCAGCGCCACTACGGTGTCGATCGCCTGCCGATTCTTGATCGGCACGGCGATCTCAAGGCCCGCCGCACCCTGGTTCACGGCGACTTCGCCGCCGGTCAATACGCGGCTTGTAAGGACCTTGGCCCCGAGCGGCGGAAGCACAAGCGAGGCGTCCGGCCAATCGAGAATGTGAAGGTAGACCGTCCGGTCTTTGCGCGTGCTGACGCAAGCCCTGTTCGGTCGGTAGGGACCTCCGCGCGTCCCGTAAATGCTTTCGCCGTATTTCTCCAGCCAAGCCCCCACTTCCCGGAGGCGGCTCGCCTGCGCGGGATCGATGACGCCGTCCGGACGCGGGCCGACGTTCAGCAGGACGTTGCCGTCACCGCCCGCGCCGCGGATCAGCATCAGCAGGCACGCCGACAGTGGCTTCACGCCGTCCTTCTCCCCGCCCCAAGCCCAGTGGTTATGCGCCGAGACGGTCATGCAGGACTCC
>Ga0116170_10004063_pt1 | contig 13486 bp, 9 predicted proteins | sample AD_JPNHW1_MetaG_FD_89797 | JGI IMG/M metagenome (GOLD analysis project Ga0116170, IMG submission 89797) | Active sludge microbial communities of municipal wastewater-treating anaerobic digesters from Japan - AD_JPNHW1_MetaG | ecosystem: Engineered > Bioreactor > Anaerobic > Digestate | place...
GCAGGCGCGCTCGCTGCCGGTGGAGGATTATCTTGCAGCCCTGCCGCTTGAAAAAACGGCCCAAATTCATCTGGCCGGGGTGCGCGCCAAACCCGATGGCAGGCTGTACGACGCCCATCAGCACCTCCTGGAACCGGACTACCAGCTTCTGGAATGGACCCTGCGGCGGACGCGGCCTGCCTGGATAACCCTGGAGTATTTCCTTGAGGACCCCCAGGCTCTGCGGGAACAAATCAGCAAGCTGCGGCAATTCCTCAACTAACCTCCCTCCCCTTTTCTGCCTTTACGGAACCGGTCAGGCATAATCTTGGTATGATTATGCCTGACCGGAGCGGTGTCTATACCCATCCGGTTAAGGCCGCCCATGCGTAAACCTGAACCGTGGATGAATTCCTCAAACGGGCCTTTGAGCCTGAGCCTGGTCGTGCCAGAGCTGCGCGTCGCGGATGTGACCTACAACGCCGAGAAAATCCTTGCTGCGGTGCGCGCTCTGCCTGCCGCCGCACCTGCTCCCCGAATCGCGCTTTTCCCCGAACTCTGCCTCACCGGCTGCACCTGTGGCGATTTATTCTACCAGCCAACCCTGGCGGAAAGCGCATTCACAGCCCTGGAGGCCCTGGCCGGTCAGGCCTGGGGCTTGGAAGCCCTTGGCGTGGTGGGGCTCCCGCTCCAGCTGGGCAGTCAACTATTCAACGCCGCCGCGGTCTTTGGCCCAGCAGGTTTGTTGGGCTTTTCAATCTGTGGCACCCCGCGCGAACCGGGCAGTCAAGCCCCCAGCCGACATTTCTCCCCCGGCTGGCAGCTACCGGAATTCCCCGAGGTGCAGGGGCACCCCGGCCTTCCCGTGGGTGTGGACCTTGTGTTCCACGTGGAGGGCTATCCACCCTTCCAGGTGATGGTCGGGGCTACCCTAGGCAGCCCGCCAGATGCCACCGTGGCGTTGCTCCTGAATCCTTGCGCCTGGCCGGCACGGGCAGAAAGCGCCCCGGGCTGGGTCCAGCAGGCTGAAACGCACACCGCCGCGAGCCAAACCACCCTGGCGCTCTGTTCGTGCGGGCCCACGGAATCCACCACCGACCAGGTGTTTTCAGGGGCGATGGGCGTTTGGCAGGCCAGCCGTTGGCTGGCCAGCACCAGCCATCCCAGCCTTCTAACCCAAACCCTCACCCTGGAGCTGAATCTCAGCACTACGCCGCCAGCCCAATCCGTTCCCACAACTGCCGAAACCGTCAGGCCCTCCGTCAACGCGATGAAGCTAGCGCCAAACCCCAGGCCATTCCTCCCAACCCGCGAAAAAGACGCCTTTTACGCCAAAGTTCTTGAAATCCAGGCGCTTGGCCTGGCCACCCGCCTGCGCCATATCCGCGGTCAAAGTGTCGTGGTGGGCCTTTCGGGAGGCGCCGATTCCAGCATGGCCTTGCTGGCTTGCTGCCAGGCATTTGACCTGCTCTCCCTGCCCCGCGAAAACATCCTGGCTGTCTCCATGCCCGGGCCGGGCAGCAGCGCCGCCTCGAGCGACCGCGCGCGCCGGCTGGCCAGCCTGGCTGGGGTAACCTTTGAAGTCATTCCCATCCACGCCGCGCTTGCCAGCCACCTGGCCGACATCCACCATCCAGCCGGCCAATTCGACACCACCTTTGAAAACGCTCAGGCCCGTGAACGCACGCAGATTCTGATGGACCTGGCCAACATGCGCTCCGCGCTCGTGGTGGGAACCGGCGATTTGTCTGAAGCCGCCCTGGGTTGGTGCACCTATAACGGCGACCAAATGTCCATGTACGCCATCAACGCGGGCGTTCCCAAAACACTGCTGCTGGAGGTTCTCACCTGGGCGGCAGGGCATTTGCTTGGCGCTGACGGCAGCCAGCTGGCGCTTGCCATTACCAGCGCGCCCATCTCGCCAGAGCTGCTGCCGCCCGACGGTACCGCGGGTTTGAGCCAGACCACTGAGGGCAGCATCGGCCCCTACCTGCTGCATGATTTCTTTCTTTTCCACGCCATCGGCCAGCATTGCCTTCCCAGGGAAGTTCTAACCCGGGCCCAGGCAGCCTTCAGAGGGCAATTCCCGGATGCTGAAATCGCCGCCTGGCTGAAGGTCTTTTACCAGCGCTTTTTTACCAACCAATTCAAGCGTTCCGCCTCACCAGACGGACCGCAGGTGCTCTCGTTCAGTCTTTCGCCGCGGGGAGGGTGGCAAATGCCCAGCGACGCCTCCGCCAGTCTATGGCTGTGGGAACTGGAAGACCGCCAAAAAGAGGAATTTAATGCCTGAGAATCCCGAACTATTATTAGTGTTTGGCACCTCGGCGGACCCTTTCCACCTGGGGCATGCCAGCCTGGTTGTGCAAGCGGTCAAAGAGCTGGCTATCCGCGGCCAGCGCACGCGCCAGGTGGTGATTATGCCCATCTTCCGCCATCACAACATCCTGGATAACGTCAAGCGCTCCCTACCGCCCACTTACCAGCACCGCTTCGACATCTGTCAACTCTTCACTGAACAAATAGCCGCTGACCTGGGAGCTTTGGTGGCGGATGTGCGGGTGAGCGACCTGGAGCGCCGCCTGGTTGAGGGCACCAGCCGGCCGAATTTTACGGTGGAAACCCTCACCGCGCTGCGCGAGAGCGTGGACCCCGCGCTTGAACTGGCCTTCCTGCTTGGCGCGGACACCTTCGCTGGTGAAAAGCCTTCCTTCCAAAACTGGCTGCAGTCCGACCGCCTGCTGCAGCTTGCCACCCTGGTTATCAGCCCACGCAAAGGCTTTGAACCCAACCAGGAATTTTTGTATAAACTGCGTGGCCAGGGGGCCCGATTGGTCTACCTGGAGAACCTTGATGTGCCGGAAATCGCGTCCTCCACCCTCCGCGCGCGCCTGGAAGCCGGAGAGCCCGCCGAAGCGCTGGTGATGGACGGATGGATTACCCGACCGGTCGCCGATTACATCCAGCAACACAACCTGGTGGATATCTGGCGAAAAATAGACGTCTCCCAACCCGCCCAGACGGTGGCCGAACCTTTGCTCCCCTCGGATAACCTCGAAACCCGGGTGGGCAAACTGATGTACCAGCGCAAATTGACGCTGGGCCTGGCGGAAAGTTGTACGGGCGGATTAATCAGCCACCGCGTCACCAACGTGCCGGGATCATCAGATGTTTTTGTTGGCGCGGTCGTATCCTACGCTTACGAAGCCAAGGTCAAACTCCTGGGCGTCCAGTGGGATACCCTCAAAGCGTACGGCGCGGTGAGCGCCGAGGTGGTACTGGAGATGGCCAGGGGCATCCGCCAGGCCCTGGGCACGGACCTTGGCCTTTCTGTTTCGTGTATTGCCGGCCCGGGCGGGGCCACCCCCGTCAAGCCAGTTGGCACCAGCTGGTGCGGTCTCTCCACCCCTGAAGGGGACTCGGCCCACCACTTTCTGCTCCAGGGTAGCCGGGTGGAGGTGAAGGAACAGCTGGCGGAAAACGCGCTGAAGGTTCTGCTGGAGTACCTCGAACACCACCCAGGACTAAACTCACCGGCGGCTTAGCCGCCAGTCAATCCCCGCCATGCCAAACGCGCCCACCACAAAGGTCCGCCTCCCGGAATTCATGCCCTTCTTTTGGTTGGGTTGCGCCGCGTTGGTCGGGCCACTCCTGGCAAGCCGCATAAATCTGCCCTGGTACGCCTGGGGCGTGGCGGCCTCGCTTTCGGTGCTGGGCGCCATCCTGCAGGCCTGGTCCCGGCCGCGGATTTTGCCTCAACCTCAACTACCTTCCCTCCTGCTGGCAGCCTCGGTGTGCTTCGCGGCGCTTCTCTACCAGGTCAGCTTGCCTGGCACGGGCCCGGACGCCATCCCATATTACCTGGACATGGAGAACCTGACCCTGCGGGGGATGGTGGTCAAACCTCCTGAAACCCGCAGCACCGCCACAGCCCTGACGGTCAGGCTGAGTACGGTTGAAAGCGCGGAGCTGAAAACGGGCGAAGCGCGGGTTTCGGGCAAAATTTTGGTGGAAGTCCCGTTGGGGAGTGTCTACCATTATGGAGACGAAGTGCAAATCCACGGGGAACTGACTGTGCCGGAGGATTTTGGCTCCTTCTCCTATCGCGCGTGGCTGGAGCACCACGGCATTTACGCCCTCGCGCGTTACGCGCAAGTGCGCGTTCTGGCCACAGGAAACGGCAGCCCCATTCTGACAGCCATCTACCAACTACGCGAAAAAGCCATTGGCGTGGTGAACGCGATTTTTCCCAGCCCTGAAAGCGCCCTATTGCGCGGCATTTTACTGGGCGATGAAAGCGGCATCTCATCCGGGCTCAAATACGCCTACTCCCTGACCGGAACCGCCCATATCATCGCCATCTCCGGCTTTAACATGACCATCCTCGCCAGCATCGTCACGCGCCTGCTGACCAAACGCTTCGGCGCCCGCTCCGGGGGCGTGGTGGCCATCCTGGTGCTGGCTGGTTACAGCATCCTGGTTGGGGCCTCCGCTTCGGTCATCCGGGCGGCCATCATGAGCTCGTACGTCATCCTCGGCAGCATGCTTTTCCGGCGCGGCAACATGCTGAACAACCTGGGGCTGTGCGTCTTGTTAATGGTCTGGATTGATCCCCATATACCCTGGGATATCGGGTTTCAAATGAGCGCCATGGCCACGCTTGGCCTGGCAATGTTCTCTGAGCCCTGGCAAAAAAGCCTGCGCGCGCGTCTCGAAGCCAGGTTTGGCGAGCCGGCAGCAGAAAAACTGGGCGGAGTGTTGGGGGAGTATTTTCTCCTCACCCTTATTGCCCAGGCCATGGTGCTGCCGCTCATCATCTGGCACTTCCGCGAAAGTTCCTGGCTTTTCCTGCTGGCCAACCCCCTGGTACTGCCCGTCCAACCCCCTTTGATGATTCTTTCGCTGGTCGCCCTAGCTGGCGGTCTCCTCGCGCCAGGACTGGGTAAGCTGTTGGCCTGGCTGGCCTGGCCATTCTCAGCCTACACCAATCGCGTTGTCCTCTTCCTGTCAGGGTTATTCCCCAACGCCTGGGTTTTCCCTGCCTTCAGCTTGATGTGGGTCTTGCTTTACTACGCGCTCTTTTTCGCCGTGGCCTTCCGCCTGGCTCCCCGCAAAGCCGCCGCGACCCTGCTCAAGCCGGCCTGGGCACTTACCGGGCTGACCTGCCTTAGCCTGTTGGTTTGGTCGGCTGTGGAAGCCAGGCCGGACGGCAGGCTCACCCTCCGGCTGATTGGCGCCGAGGCGGACCCGGTGGCGCTGGTCACCACGGCTGGTGGAGCGCACATTCTGATTAACGGGGCCATGGATGGCCGGACCTTGCTCCAGGAGGTTACCGCGGCCTTTTCGCCCTTCAACCGGCAAATCGACTTTATCATCATCCCCAGCTGCAGCAAGGCGGCCGTCTCCGGGCTGTTCGGTCTCACGAATTCCATGCGTGTTGGGCAGGTTTTATGGGGTTGCGACGCGTCCAGGCTGGCAACCACCCGTAATCTCTCGCACGCCTTTGAACAGCAAGGCATCCCCCAGGCGAACTTACGCGCGCAGGACGTCATCGCGTTTGGCCAGAGCGGCCTTTTGCAGGCAGTCCCGGGAGAAAAAGCGCTCAGCGCGTTGAGCCTCCAGCTCGAGGAGTTCAAGGCTGTGCTGTCTTACGCGGCCGATATTCAACCCTGCGAACTTTCGTTGGCAAGCGTTTTCATCGGCCCTGGTCTGCCCAAAAGCGGCCAGGCTCCTTGCCAGCGCCAAACCAATCCCGTCTTAATCCTGGGCAGCCCCAGCCCGGGCGACGTGGCCATCTCCGCCTACCAGCCCATCAGCCTCGCTGACTACCGCTGGGTCGAGGTTTCAACGGATGGCTCAAACTTCTCTCTACGCGGCAGGAAGTAGACATTTCCTATCCAATATGAGATTTATACTTTTATAAAATCGACAGGTAGTGATAAACTAATTGTGATAGTTCTCACATAAGGATTGCGGCGCGAAAAAGAGGCATTATGTCCCTGCAAATTACAAACCAGGCCGATTACGCCATGCGGGCGTTAATGTACATTGCCCAGGCTGGGCCAGACCGACAGGTCCCCTCCCATGAAATCGCGGAAAAAATGGTCATCTCCCCCATGTTCCTTTCCCGCATCAACTCCCAGCTCAGCAACGCCGGGCTCGTCAACACCCGCAGGGGTGCGCACGGAGGCATTATGCTCAGCCGGCCGCCCTCTCAAATAAATATCTACGAGATTCTGACCGCCATCGACGGCCCGATTGCCATGACCAATTGCTCCCGCAACCCAGGCAGCTGCACCCTCTCCAAGGATTGCCCGTTATCATCCGTGTGGCAGGAGGCGGAGGCGCAGCTTATCGCCCACCTCAAAAAGACCACCCTGCAGGACCTGGTGGACCACAAATCGGTGTCTACGCTCTAATCCTGTCGATTCCGGGTGTACCCCGGGCAAGTTTATTCTTCCAGCAGGTAAGCCAACACCCAGTTGGCCGTCGCCAGCAGCGCATCGCGATGGGTGCGCTCGTAATGGTGCGAGGAATCCACCCCGGGCCCAATCAGCGCAATGGCCGCTGCCCCTCCGGCTCCCCAGTACGCCTTCGCGTCTGAGCCGTAATAGGGGTAAATATCCACCTTGTAGGGCACCTTGTACTTTTCAGCCAGATCCCGCAGCCGGTTGGAGAGCCCGTGGTGATAGGGGCCACTGCTGTCTTTGACGCACAACGTGGCGTGGAACTCGTCCGAGGCCTGCCCGGAACCAATCGCGGCCATGTCCACCGCCACCAACTCCTCCAGCGTGGCCGGGAAGTCCGACGCCCCGCCAAAGCCCACTTCTTCATAGTTGCTAACCAGGAAAATCGTGTCCTTAGTCGGCTTCAGCCCGGTTGTGTGCAGCGCCTGTACCACGGCCACCAGCACCGCCACCGCCGCCTTGTCATCCAGGTGGCGCGAGCGAACAAAGCCATCGTTCACCTCCACCCGGGCGTCAAAAGAAACAAAGTCCCCCACCTCAACGCCCAACTGCCGTGTGGCTTCCACGCTTTCGACCTTTGAGTCCAGGCGCACTTCCATGCTCTCAGCATCGCGCTTGTTATCCCGCGCGCCGCTATAAACGTGCACCGAAGCCTGGTTGGGCAAAATTGAACCACGCACCCGTCCATGCCCGCGTGTGTGTACCCAACAGCCTTCCCCTTCCACGCTGCCCCAGGCAAACCCGCCCACGTTGGTCAGAGTCAGCCGTCCGCTGGGCTTAATTTCTTTCACCATCGCGCCCAGTGTGTCCACGTGCGCGGTGAGGGCCCGCCTGGGCGCGCCACCTTCAGGACCTGGCACCGTAATCAGCAGGGCGCCTTTGTGCGTGCGCCGCGTGCTCACGTTGTCATACTGGGCCAGTTCCTTTTCAACCAGGCCAATAGCCTCCTGGGCAAAGCCGGTGGGGCTGGGTGTGTTCAAAAGGCGTACAAGAAACGCTTCAAGGTACGCGGGGTCCACCGCCGGCAGGGTTCCAGCTTCTGTCATCATGCCAAAAACTCCTCGTTGTTCTCAAAACGGGCCAGCTTCTCGCGCCATTCCGCGGAGACCGGTCGGGAATGCCCCTCGGCGTGGTCGTACGAGACCATTACCACCTCACCCCTGGCAAACACCTCCGCGCCATCCTCCGCCTCAATTTGGAAACGAAAGCGCAGGCTCTTGGAACCCAGCTGACTAAGGGTAATTCCAACGCGCGTGGGTTGCCCAAAGCGGATGGGGTTGACATAGTCAACCTTGAGGGAGGCCACAACCATCCCCATGTTTTCCACGGTCTTGCCATCCCAAATGCCGGCCTGTTCGTAGTAAACCGTCCTGGCGGTTTCAACGTACTCCAGCATCTTGATGTTGTTGACATGCCTGTGCGTATCCAGGTCGGCGAAGCGAACCTCAATCGGATAATAAAAAGTGTAACTTTCAGGGTAGGCGGGGGTTTGTGTTGTCATGCGAATTCTCCTGCGCAGGATTATAGCCAGCAAGCCCCTCAAACTCAAGGTTTTTGCACGCACCCCCCTTTCTGCCAGCCTTGGACCCCCAATTGGCCGAAATGACCCCTTGGAAAGGAAATTAATTTCCCAAGACGAGTCCCCTCCGGTAAAATAAGAAGGATATGGAAAACCCGCTCGCGCCCTGGCTCGATAAAGTCCTCCAGGGGAATTGTATTGATGTGCTCACCAGCCTGCCGGCTGAGTCGGTGGACTTGGTTTTTGCCGACCCACCTTATAACCTCCAGCTCAAAGAGGACCTTTGGCGTCCGAACGTGACCAAGGTCCAGGGCGTGGATGAGGCCTGGGATAAATTTGAGACCCTTTCCGCCTATGACGATTTCACCCGCGAATGGCTGATGGCCTGCCGACGTGTGCTAAAGCCCACCGGCACGCTTTGGGTGATTGGCTCTTACCATAACATTTACCGGGTTGGCCGGATTTTGCAGGACCTCGGCTATTGGATTCTCAACGACATCGTCTGGATTAAGAGCAACCCCATGCCCAATTTCCGTGGTGTACGGTTCACCAACGCCCACGAGACCCTGCTTTGGGCGCAAAAGGAGCGGGGCGCCAAATATACCTTTAACTACCACGCCATGAAAGCGCTCAATGATGACCTTCAGATGCGCTCGGATTGGTTCCTGCCCATCTGCACCGGCGCGGAACGCCTGAAGGAGAACGGCAAGCGCACCCACCCCACCCAAAAACCGGAAGCCTTGCTTTACCGTGTTTTGCTTTCCTCCACCAATGCCGGGGACGTGGTGCTCGATCCCTTCTTTGGCACGGGTACCACCGGGGCCATGGCGCGCAAGCTTCAGCGCCACTTCATTGGTATCGAGGTGGAGCAACACTACGTGGAAGCCGCCCGTGAACGCCTCAGCCACGACGTCCAGCTTGAATTTGACGCGCCCATTTTCATCACCCCCAACCTGCGCAACCAAAAACGTGTCCCCTTTGGTACCCTGGTGGAACAAGGGCTGATTAACCCCGGCACAACCCTCTATTTTGGCCTGGAAAGCGACATCCGCGCCATCGTCCAGGCGGATGGGGCGCTGGTGATGGACGGCCAGAGGGGCTCCATCCACGCCCTGGCCCGTACCTTACGCAAGGGGCCAGCCAACGGCTGGGAGCTTTGGTATTATTGGGACGAAAGCGCCCACGAGCGCCAACCCATTGAGAAACTGCGGGCAGCTTATCGCGCCCAACTGCGAGAAGAATGACCATCTACAAAGAAGGAAAACATGACTGAAACGAACGCTTACACCCAATCACCCTGGAGCTTGAAAGACCTTTTTAACGGCTTCGATGATGCCAATATCGACGCGACATACCAACAAATGGAAGCCCTAATTACCAATTTTGAAGCTTACCGCGCAGAGCTGCAGGCTGGTATCCCCACTGAACGCTTCCTGGTAATCATCCACGCCATGGAAACCCTCGAAAAACTGGGTTACCGTCTTTATGGATTCGCGGAACTCTCTTTCGCGGCCAACACCCAGGACCAAAAAGCCCAGATTGCCATCGCCAGGGTTCAACAATTCATCGCGGACGCTGAAAACCGCACCCTGTTCTTCAGCCTGTGGTGGAAGGCTTTGGACAATGAAAACGCCAGCCGCCTGCTGGCCGCCAGTGGGGATTACCGCTATTGGCTGGAGCAAATACGCAACTTCAAGCCTTACACCCTCAGCGAGCCTGAGGAAAAGGTAGTCAATATCAAGAACGTGACCGGCAATTCCGCGTTGAACATGCTCTACGACTCCATCACCAACCGCTACACCTTTAAACTCACAGTCGCGGGGGAGGAGAAGGAACTGACCCGCGGGGAGCTGATGGTGCTTGCCCGCAGTGATGACGCGGACCTGCGCGCCCAGGCGTACCAGGAACTTTACCGGGTCTATGGACACGACGCCCCCATCCTTGGTCAGATATACCAAAACCTGGTGCGGGACTGGCGCAACGAGAACGTGTCCCTGCGTGGCTTTAAAAGCCCGATTTCGGTCCGCAACCAGGTCAACAACCTGCCCGACACGGTGATTGAAACGCTTTTGGATGTTTCCCGCAAGAATATTGGCATCTTCCACCGCTATTTCCAACTCAAAGCTAAAAAGCTGGGCATTGAGAAACTGCGCCGGTACGATATCTACGCCCCGGTCTCCAAATCTGACAAACGCTTCTCCTTCCAACAGGGCATCGACCTGACCTTTGAAGCCTTTGAGCGCTTTGATGGCAAGTTCGCGCGCCTGGCCAAACGCGTGTTTGATGAACAGCACGTGGATAGCGAAGTGCGCAAGGGCAAGATGGGCGGGGCGTTCTGCTCCACCCTCCTGCCTGAGTTGACCCCATGGGTACTGCTCAACTACCAGGGCAAGGCCGACGACGTCTCCACCATGGCCCACGAACTCGGCCACGCCATCCACTCCATGATGGCTGAAAACCATAGCTTGTTCACGCAGCATGCCTGCCTGCCGCTGGCTGAGACCGCCTCGACCTTTGGCGAAATGACCCTGACAGACCTGTTACTGGAACGCGAGAGCGACCCATCGGTCAAACAGGACCTGCTTTTCCGCCAGCTGGACGACGCCTTTGCCACCATCCTGCGCCAGGTTTACTTCGCGCTGTTTGAACGCCAGGCGCACGAGATGATCGTGAAGGACGCCTCGGTGGACGAGCTTTCAGAGGCTTACCTCGCCAACCTTAAGGAGGAATTTGGTAACGCGGTGGATGTCTCGGATGAGTTCAAGTACGAGTGGGTCTCCATCCCGCACATCTACGGCACCCCGTTCTATGTGTATGCCTACGCGTTTGGCCAGTTGCTGGTTTTCGCTCTTTACCAGCTTTACAAAAAGGAAGGCGAAGCCTTCAAGCCCAAGTACATGCGCATCCTTTCCGCTGGCGGCTCCATCGCGCCCATCGCACTGCTGGCCGAAGCTGGCCTGGACGTCACCATGCCCGAATTCTGGCAGGGTGGCTATGACGTCATCAACGAAATGGTCAACAGGCTGGAAGCGCTCTAAGCGCTGTAACCAGACGCAATCAATCCCCAGGTCGGTAATCCGTCTTGGGGATTTTTTTATTTTCTTCTGCCTGTTCATTTGACAATAATGTCAACAAATATTGAGTATCGCGTAGACGTCTGAAATATTTATGGAAAACGCGATTAATTCTTGTATAATTTTATTGTTCTGTTCTGCTTCTACAATCAACACATCCGCTTAATGCTTTCCCATAAGGAGGAAACATGAGTCCAACCAAGGCGCAATCCATCTTATTACGCCTTCTTGTCCTGTGCTGCCTGATGGTAATACCCGCTTCAGTGCAGGCGGGCAATGGAACCCAGGCAACATTCACCGTAAACACAACAACAATGCTCAATGATTTACACTTGGGGGACAATATTTGCGCCGATTCCAACGGACAATGCGGACTGTTCGCGGCCGTCCAGGAATCCAATTATGACGATGACACGGACATCATCAACTTGCCTGCTGGCGTCTTTTACATCCCTTCAAGGCTTGAGCTGGTAAAACCGGTCAGGATTACTGGGTCTGGTAGTGCTCAAACCCAAACTGTAATTAATGGGTTTAGCGCCGGAACCGAACCCGCTTTTCGAATCAGGGCCAACGCCACCATAGAAAATCTGGCCATTGTTGGCTTTAACCAGGCAGTTGTCATCAACAGCGCGGAATCCAGCAAAACACTCTACCTGCAAGGTGTCCGCGTGGAGAATTGCGGAAACGAACTGGCTGAAGTGGGACCAGCAATCACGAACACGTGCGCGTCTTGCGCCATCCACATATCGGAGAGTAGCGAGATTAGGAACAACCATTCAGATTCTTGTGGAGCCATCACCAACATAGGCACCCTGACCATAAGCAGTAGTACTGTCAGCGCCAATACAAGTTCCGTTTCGTATGGTGGCGCGATTTGTAGCAGTGGTGTCGGAAACACTCTGTCCATCAATAACAGCCTGATCCACAGCAACAGCGCGGATAATGTTGACAACGGGTACGGCGGTGCCCTGTTTCTTGATGATGGAACGTTTACGATAACGAGTAGCGAGTTTTTCAACAATTCATCTGGCAAGGGAGGCGGTGCAATAAATTTAAGGGGTGGCACGCTATCCATCACTTTATCCAAGGTTTACGACAACCTTGCCAATTATGGTGGAGGGCTCGCGTTATCCGGCGACTCGGCGGAAATTGTAAACAGCCTGATCATGGACAACCAGGCCGAAGGTTATGGCGGGGGCCTGTACATCTTGAAAGGCGCGTCCATCACAAATTCATCCGTCATCAATAACACAGCCGGCACCGCGGGCGGTGCGGTGGCTATCAGCGACGAGATGCTAACCATTACGAATTCAACCGTAAGTGGTAACAAAGCCAGTGTGGATGGCGGTGGGTTTTACCTCAGCAACACGGCCGTCATCCGGCTCGCGAACGCCACCCTCACCGACAATACCGCCGACTTTGACCTTGACGATGAAATATTGGGCATGGGCGGTGGCTTTTATACCACGGGCAACAGCAAGGTCATTTCGAGAAACAGTGTGATTGCCGGTAATAAGGACCTGAAGGCTGTGCCATTCGAGGTCGTCGCGACAGATTGTTATGGCAAACTAGAGTCTGATGGTTACAACCTGCTTGGATACGCAGGAGGATTTTGCACCCTCAGCGGAAACCTTCAGGGGATGCAATACGGAACAGCTGGTGTGTTGCTCGACCCCAAACTTGGTCCCCTCACGCTATACGCGGACAACACGCAATACTACCACCCGCTCTTTTGGGGCCCCGCGGTGGATGCGGGCAACCCTGCCGGGTGTCGTGACTTTACCAACGTGTTGCTCACTTCGGACCAGTTGCAGGAGAACCCACGTCCTTACTCGGGGGGTTCAGCGACAGGTTACACACCATGTTGCGACCTGGGGGCAATTGAATCAACCATTGCCCGGCGCAACCTATTCCTCCCACTGGCAATCCGGTAAGAGGCTGCATAAACCAAAAGGAGCCCTAAACCGGGCTCCTTTTGTTAAGGGGTTGAGCCACTCAGGCTGCGTTGGTCGGGGTGTTTTCCGCCTCAAGGATGTTTTGGATTGCATCGCTGACGCGGGTGGCCGTTTCCACGTTGTTCATTGTATAAAGGTGAATGCCGCGTACATCGTGATCAATTAAGTCGATGATTTGTTCTGTCGCGTAGTAAATGCCGGCGTCAAACAGGGCCTTCGGATTTTCGCCATATCGGCTGAATAGGCGCGAAAGCTTGGCCGGCACGCTCGCCCCGCTGAGCGCGACGGTGCGTTCAATTTGCCGCAGGCTGGTGATGGGCATGATGCCTGCCTCGATGGGTACGTGGATGCCCGCCTTCTCTGCTTTCTCCCGAAACTCATAGAACTTGCTGTTATCAAAGAAAAGCTGGGTAATCAGGTGCGTGACGCCGTTCTCAATCTTGATTTTGAGATGTTCAATATCTTTTTCCATCGATTCGGCTTGGTAATGGA
>Ga0116170_10004066_pt1 | contig 13483 bp, 13 predicted proteins | sample AD_JPNHW1_MetaG_FD_89797 | JGI IMG/M metagenome (GOLD analysis project Ga0116170, IMG submission 89797) | Active sludge microbial communities of municipal wastewater-treating anaerobic digesters from Japan - AD_JPNHW1_MetaG | ecosystem: Engineered > Bioreactor > Anaerobic > Digestate | place...
AAACGGATACGGAAGCCGATCGTTCTGATGGACCCTCTGGACAGCGCCCTGAAGCCGGATTCGCCTTTTGCCAAATGCTCCTGCACGTTCGATGACTCGGAGAGTGTGGGAATAGCCGCCGCCGAATACTTCCTCAGCCGCGGATACCAGAACTTCGCGTATGTTGGCGAACTTCTCAACCGCAACTGGTCCGTCCAGCGCGGCGAAAGTTTCCGGCGCCGTCTCGAAAAGGCGGGGTTCACCTGCGGGTTTTATCCCCTAACGGCCTCGCCCTGCGAGGGGGCGGACGACGCGGCGCAACTCGCCGCGTGGCTGAAAACATTGCCCACGCCGATCGCCCTCCTGGCGGCAATGGACTCGCGCGCGCACCAGATGATCGGCCTCTGCGAGGATTCAGGACTCAACGTCCCCCGCGACGTGGCGGTCCTCGGCGTAGACGATGACGAGCTGCTCTGCAACGGCTCCATCCCCACGCTATCCAGCATCCGGCGCGACACCGTAAGATGCGGCTTCCTGGCGGCGCAGATGCTGGACCGGCTGATGCGCAAAGAAACCCGCAAACGGCAGGTCCTGCGTTACGGCGTGCGGAACATCGTCACGCGCGACTCCACGCAGCCGGAAGCGGTGCCGACCGACCCCATCGTGCAACGCGCCCGCGAGTTCATCCGGATCAACGCCGGAACCGGCATCGGCGTCCCCGACATCGTCGCCCACCTGAACGTCTCGCGCCGCCTGGCCGAGATGCATTTCCGCAAGGCCTGCGGGCACTCTCTGCTCGATGAGATCCAGAGCACCCGGCTGGAGCGGGTCAAGCGGCTCCTGAAGGAGACCGACCTGCCTTTGACCGAAGTCTGCACCCGTTGCGGCTACGGAACCGACGTCCACCTCCGCCGCATCTTCAAACGCCGTTTCGGCTGTTCCATGCGGGAGTTCCGGTGCAGGCGCGCCGGCCAACGCGAAACCGCTGCCGATTGACGTCGCGCGCAACACCGATGCCTTTCGGGCGCCTCACCGGGGCATCAGCGCGAAACGGAACGTCTCCCCGTACCAGGCTCGGCCCGCGGACGTTGGCTGTTTACGGACGAGGCCCGAACGCCTATACTGAACCCCCATGACCCTCGCCAACCGCCAGAGGAAAACGGCGCGACAAAAGATCCCGCAAGTCGCGATCCTTTTGGAGTCCTCGCACGAAACGTCGCGCGGCATGCTGCGCGGCATTCTCCGTTACGTCCGCCTCTACGGGCCATGGGCGATGCACATCATTTCCGGTGGCGCAAGCGACCAGAAGCTGCCCGACCCGCGGGTCTGGCAGGGCTCCGGCATCATCGCCCGCATTCCGAACGACCAAGCCGCGGCCGGCATCGCCGCCGCGCGACTTCCCACCGTCGTCATCGATCCGCTGGACCCCTATCTGGTTCCCACCCATCCGCTGTCCCGCTGCAGCCGTGTCCAGTGCGATTCGGAAGCCGTTTCCCGTTGCGCGGCCGACCACTTCCTCGCCAACGGGTTCGCCCATTTCTGCTTCGTGGGTGACCCTGCGGGCCAGAACTGGTCGCGATGGCGCCAGGAGGCCTTCATCCTGCGGCTCAACGAAGCGGGCTACGGATGCGACCTCTACCCCGCGCCCTCCGCGAAGGAGCGCCGCGAATGGGAGGTCGAGTGCAAGCGCATGTGCCGCTGGCTACAGAAACTGCCCAAGCCGCTCGCCGTTTTCGCGGCCAACGACGCCCGCGGACGCCAGGTCCTCAACGCCTGCCTCGCCGCCGACATTCCCGTGCCCTACGAGGCCGCCGTCCTGGGCGTGAACAACGACACCCTGATTTGCGAAACCAGTCTCCCGCCGCTCTCCAGCGTCGCCGTCGACATCGAGGGCGCCGGCTACGCCGCCGCCGAGTTGCTGGACCAGCTGATGCGGGGAACGCAGCGCGAGCAGAAAATAGTCACCTACGGTCCGTCTGAAGTCGTCCAGCGCGCCTCGACCCAGCAGCTTCGCGTGACCGACCGGCTCGTGATCAAGGCGCTCGAACACATCCGTATCAACGCCGGCCTGAACCTGCGCGTCTCGGACGTCGCCGACCACCTGGGCGTTTCCCGGCGCTGGGTTGAGAAGCGATTCGAACAGACGCTCGGGAGCTCGGTCTTGGACGAGATCCAGCGCGTGCGCATGGACACGATCCGCACGCTGGTCGCCCAGACGGACCAACCTTTCACGGCGATCGCCCGGCGCTGCGGCTTCGCCAGCGCCAACCACCTCGGCATCATTTTCAAAGCGCGCTTCGGAACGACCCTGACGGCCTACCGGCGGCAGTCGGCCCGGTAAACGCGTCTTCACCATTCACGCAGAGTCTCTTGAAAATCAATTCACACACCCTCTTCCATTTCGCGGACGCCCAGCGCCCGCTGTTGTTCCTCGCGCCCATGGCTGGCTACACGAACGCGCCGATGCGACGCGCCTGTCACCGGCACGGCGCGGCCCTGGCCTATACCGAGATGGCGAACGACCTCGGCCTTCTCCACGAATCGGACAAGACCTGGCACCTCCTGGAGACCTTCGACGACGAAGGCCCCGTCGTGGCCCATCTGTACGGCACGCAGCCCGAATCGCTCGCCGCGGCCGCCGCCAAAGCCGAGGGAACAGGCCGGTTCGTCGGGGTCGATCTGAATGCCGGTTGCCCGGTCCACAAGATCACGTCCAACGGCGCCGGGGCCGCGCTCATCAAGGATCCGCAGCGCATCCACGACATCCTGGCCGCCATGCGCCGGGCCATCCGGCTGCCGCTCACCGTCAAAACGCGGCTGGGACCGCATCCGGACAGAGTCGCGATCTTCGAGATTCTCGCGGCCGCCGAAGCCGCCGGCGCGGACGCCCTCACGGTGCACGGGCGTTTCACGTCGCAGGGGCACGGCGGCGACGTGAGCCTCGGCCTGCTGGCCGAAGTCAAGCGGCGCGCGAAAATCCCCGTCATCGGCAACGGAGGGATCTGCTCCGCCCACGACGCGTGGCGCATGTTCCACGAGACCGGCGTCGACGCGGTCATGATCGCCCGCGCCGCGATCGGCAACCCGTGGATCTTCGAGGACATTCGGGCCGGCCTCGCCGCCGGCGGAGAGCCGCCCGAACATGACCGGACGTGCGGCCGCACGCGCCGCGACCTGAACGTGATCCGCGAGGCGCTGGAGGCGCACATGGCGTCGGAGCTGGAGCTGATCCGGCGCCTCCGCGAACGCTACAACCTGCCGCGCACCCCGTCCGATGACGACGAGGTTCTAGCCGCGGCGTTCCGCTGCCACCTCTTCCGCTACCTGCACGGCCTCAAGGGCTCTTCCCACGTGCGCGGACGTCTGCACGAACTGCACACGCTCGCCGACATCCGCGCGGCGATCGACAGCTGTTTCGAGCGCGAGGCCGCCTACCGCGCCGCCCAACCCGCAAGCGCGGGAGCCGCAGCGCCGGCGTCCTGATTTGTCCCGACGGTTAGAGGGCGGAAAGTCTCCGCGAACGTCTCGCCGAGGCCCGGAATCGCCGCGTCAAAAGAGCGGTGCGTCAGACCGTCGCGCGGCCCCTTTTTCCCGCCGACGGAGGGCCCGCATTTTATCCCCGATTCCTGTTGACCGGTTGCGCAAGTTCCCGTACCCTAATGCGGCTTTCACAAACAAATAGTTTCTGCTTCATATCCAATTTTCCAGACGAAGGGTTGCATCGACGCATGAGTGAACCATCCTTGACAATCTTGGCCATCGCGGACCTCCACTACACGGGCCTCGCACGCCAGACCGCGCAGCTGCCGCAGCTGCGCGGCGAATTGGCGCAGACCCTGCTCAAAAAGGTTTTTTTGCGTTTGAACCACATGGGCATCAAGCCCGACCTCGCCCTGCTGCTGGGCGATCTCATCGAGAACGGCGCCGACCGCAACGCCGAGCTTGACCTGATTTCGCTGCACGGCGAACTGACCCGCAGCGGCGTTCCTTTCCTGACGCTCCCCGGGAATCACGACGGCGACATGACCGAGTTCAACAAGGTCTTGGGCTCACAGTCCGGCTTTCACGCATTCGGCGGTTACGGGTTCATGCTGTACAACGACGCCTACGCCGAGAACCAGGAGTGCATGCGCTCGGACGCCGATCTTGCGCTGACCAAGAAAGTCGCCGCGGAGCATCCCGGCCTGCCGCTCATCGCGGTCCAGCATCCGCCGATTTATCCGGCGATCGATTCGCACTACCCGTATCGTCCCACGAACGCGGCCGAAATCATGGATTCCTTCCAGAAGTCGGGCGTTTTCCTTTCCCTCAGCGGACACTACCACAAAGGACAGAAGGCGCGCGCCCACGAAGGGGTTCTGTACCACACCGTTCCCGCTCTGTGCGAGCAGCCGTTCCGTTTCAGTCTGATCCGGCTGAACGGCACGCGCGTGGAGATCGAGGAACTCAGCCTCGCCATGCAGATGCCCAACATCATTGACGTCCACTGCCACACCGAGCACGCTTACTGCGGGACCACCGCCGACACCGCGCCCTGCATCGCGCTGTCGCAAGCGCTGGGCGTAACCACGCTGTGCATCACCGAGCACGCCTTCCAGCTCTATTTCGAAAAGAGCCTCGCGATGGGATTCAAGTGGCAGAACGAGCCTTCGCTTGTCGACGCCGTTTGGGCGACACCCGAGCGGGGACGCATGTCGGCCTATGTCCGGTTCGCGCAGCAGATCCGCTCCCCCTTCGTCAAGATCGGGCTCGAACTGGATCTCTACGACAACGGCAAACTTCTGATCGCCCCCGAAGACCTGGAGGCCGAATGGGACATCCTCATCGGCGCCATCCATTGCGTGCAGGACTTCGTCCCCGGGAAGACGGGCCAGAAAGAGGCCGAAAAGCTTTTCATCCGCGACGTGGAACGCCTGGTGGCGCATGACATCGACGTCCTGGCGCACCCCTTCCGGTTCTTCGTGCGGAACCACCTGAAGCGTCCCGACCATCTTTACGAGACCGTAGCGGGCCTGCTGGCGGACAGCGGCGTGGCGGTGGAGGTGAATTTTCACACCTACCAGCCCGACCCTGAATTCATCCGCCTGTGCTCGGCGAAAGGCGTAAAGATCGCGCTCGCCTCCGACACGCACGACCTCGCCGAGGCCGGCGAGTTCTGGCCGCACGTGAACGCCCTCAGGCAGGCCGGCATCACGCCGAAGACATACGCCGAAACGCTCTTCTCTTTGTGAGACGGCGCGCGACGCTTCCGACGCGTCGCGCACTCGATTACTGCAGATACAGCAGATCAGGCGCGAGTTTCATCACCTGGTTGCGGCAGTAGGTGTACACCTTGTCGGCGGGCAGCCCCGACATGCGGCGCACCGTTTCAGCCAACGCCTGAGCATCGGCGAAAGAGATCTGGCTGATGATCTTCTTGACCAGCGGGACGAGATTGGGCGACATGCTCAGCTCATCCACGCCCATGCCGATCAGCAGAACCGCCATCACGGGGTCCGCCGCCGTCTCGCCGCACACCGACACCCTCAACTGGTGCTCATGCGCCGTCCGGACCGTCATGTCGATCAGTTGCAGAACCGCGGAATGGGTGGGCTGATAGAGCCGGGCGACCGTTTCGTTCACGCGGTCCACCGCCAGCGTGTACTGGATCAGGTCGTTCGTGCCGATGGAAAAGAAATCCGATTCCCGCGCCAAGGTGTCGGCGATGAGGGCCGCCGCCGGTATCTCGATCATCACGCCCCGCTTGATTCCCTCGTCAAAGGGAACCCCTTCCGATTTCAGCTCCGCCATACAGGCGCGCAACTCGAGGTTGGCCGCGCGCAGCTCGTCGATCGTCGCGATCATGGGATACACGATCTGCACATTCCCGTGCGCGCTCGCACGCAAGATGGCGCGCAACTGCCTCCTGAAGATTTCGGGATTGCGCAGAAGGTAGCGGATCGACCGGTTCCCCAGGAAGGGATTCGCCTCTTTGTGCGCCATCCCGGAACTTTTGGTCATTTTGTCCCCGCCGAGATCGAGCACGCGGATCGTGACCGGCTGGCCTTCGGGCATCGAGCGCACCGCCGCCGTGTAGGCGTGCGTCTGCTCCTCCTCGGTCGGTTCGCGGTCGAACGTCAGCCACAAATATTCCGACCGGTAGAGCCCCACGCCTTCCGCGCCGACCGCGAACAGATCCGTCATCGGCGTGCTGTGGTCCACATTCGCCAGGAAGGGAACCGGGTGGCCGTCGCTGGTCATCCCCGGCGCCAGCTTGCCCTGCTCGAGCTTCTCCTCCAGCGTCTTGGAGCGGGCCACCATCTTCTCGAAAGCCAAACGCTCTTCGCGCCCGGGGTTCAGGATCACCTTCCCGCGTGTGCCGTCGAGCAGAAGGATGTCGCCGGTCTTGACGATTTCGGAGAGCGACCCCAGCCCGACGACCGCCGGTATGCCCAACGCGCGGGCCAGAAGCGACGCATGGGACGTCGTGCTTCCGCGGTCCGTTGCGAAACCGAGAATCAGGTTTTTGGGCAGCGAGATGGTTTCAGAAGGGGTCAACTCGTCGGCCACCACAATGCAGGGCTGTTCGACGCGGAGGCTCGAGGTGTCCGCCCCCCCGCCCGACAAGTTGCGAATGATCCGTTTGGAGATGTCGCCGACATCCTGGGCGCGTTCCCGCAGATACGCGTCGTCCATCGCCGCAAACGTCGACGAATACTTTTCCGCGACCCCCTTGACCGCGGCCTCGGCGTTGATCTTGCTCTTCGAGATCTTTTCCTTGCAGGCGCCGATGAACGTCGGGTCATCGAGCATCATCAGATGCCCGTCAAAAATGGTCGCCTCATCCCCGCTGATGCGCTTTTTGAGTTCAAGCGCCAGCGAGCGGATCTGGGCACGCGTCAGGGCGAACGCGTCGGTCAACCGCGCCAGCTCATGCGCCAGCTGGTCCTGCGCCACCGAATACTCCGGGACCTGATCGCTCGCCGTGGTTCGGAATAGGAAAATGGGGGCCGCGACGAAACCGCGCGAGGCGGCCAGTCCGGTCAACATGCGCATGTCGCGCGTCGTACCGTGAGCGGCGATGTCCGGGTCATTGTTCATCGGGAATGTCGAACTTTCGGGCGACCAGCGCCTCCAGCTCATCGAGAACCTCACGGCCCTGCGGGCCGCTGGCGGTCACGCGCAACTTCGTGCCGCACACCGCCTCCAGCGTCATCAGGGCCATGATACTCTTGCCAGACACGACACTGCCGTCCTTTTCCACATCGACGTCCGCGTTGAACCGCGACGCCACCTTTGCGAAAAGGCCGGCCGGCCGGACATGCATCCCGTACTTGTTCAGCAACACGAACTCACGGGTTTCTTTATTTGTAGCAGACTGTCCCACTTCTACTCTCCTCATCATCCCGAATGGTGCTGCTTGATCCTCGAGTCAAGTTCGCGAACCGCGACAAAACCCGAAAGGCGCAGTTTGTGCTCCTGCGCCGCCGTCTCGACCAGGTTCACCAAATCTCTTCCGGGCGCAACCGGGATCACCAGCTGCGGCACCGAAACGCCCAGAAACTCGCGTCTCAAGTCTTCCATGCCCGTGCGGTCGAGCTCGGCGTCCGCCTCGCCCTGACGCTTCAGCGTCACCACCAGGTCCACCTGCTTCTCGCCGCGGACCGCCGCCACGCCGAAAATCGAAGGCACGTGGATGATGCCGATGCCGCGGATCTCCATGTAATACTGCGTCACCGGCATGGCCGAGCCGAGAAGGTTGTTGTTGCTGTCGCGGCGCAGGAGCGTCAGGTCGTCCGCCACCAGCGCATGCCCGCGCTTGATCAGGCCGAGCGCCGTCTCGCTCTTGCCGAGCCCCGCCGCGCCCTCGATGAACACGCCGACGCCAGCCACCTCCAGCATGGTGCCATGGACCTTGCACCTCGGGGCATGCAGGTCCTCCAGAACAAACGTGGCGGCGTGTATGAAATGCCGCGTCACCATGCTCGTCCGCAGCACCGCCACGCCGTCCCGCTCGGCCACGCGGATCACCTCGGGGAAGACCCGCTTGCCGCGCGTGAAAACCATGCAGGGGATCTTTTTCGCGAACAGCTCCTCGATGCGCTGCACGCGCAGTTTTTCCGGCAGCGACGAGAGATACGCGTACTCGGCCGCGCCCACCACCTGAATGCGCTTCCAGGCGAAATGCTCGTAAAAACCGGACAGCGCGAGGCCGGGGCGGTGGGCCATCGGCTCGATGATCACCCGCTCCAGCCCCGCCTCGCCGGCAGCCAGCTCCAGCCCCAGCCGCTCACGGCCGACCGTGAGGAACTGTTTGACCGTGACGCGTGACTGCGGCACCTGACTCTGACGGCTCTCTGCCATTACTTCTTGTCGGTGTTACGGATGTGCACCGTCGCACGCTTGGTGATGGTTTTGCGCAGCTGCTTCTCGGCGCGGGCCGCCGCCGTGTCGATGACGGCACGCGCGCTGTCCGCATGCTCCCTCGCCCCAACCGCCGTCTGATTTTTCTGCTGCACCACGAACTCAGCCTCGTACAGGTGACGCTGCATGTCCACGACCACATGGACACTCTCCACGCGCGGGAACTGCTCGATCAGCTTCGACGCGCGCAGTTCCGCATATTCCTTAATCCCGGGCACAGGGTTCAGATGGCGGATTGTGACTTCGATAGGCATAGGTGTCACCCCTTTCTTTCATTGCCTGCTCGCGGCAGGCGTTGTTCTGTTGCTACATTCTGAAGTTCTTGCCGAGGTAGAGACGGCGAGCCGTCTCGTCCTGCACAAGAAAATCGCTCGATCCCTCGCACAGGATCTGCCCGTCGTACACCAAATAAGCCCGATCCACGATCGAAAGCGTTTCGCGCACGTTGTGATCGGTCACGATGATTCCGAGCCCGCGGTTCCGCAGCCCCTTGACGATCTCCTGAATGTCGTGCACCGCCAGCGGATCCACGCCGCTGAACGGCTCGTCGAGCATGAGGATGGCGGGCTTGCGGACCAGCGCCCGCGCGATCTCCAGCTTCCGCCGCTCGCCGCCGCTCAGCGTGTACGCCCGCTGCTTGGCGACCTTTGTCAGATTCAGGCTCGTCAGCAGCTCCTCCGCGCGCTCCTTGCGGACAGCCCTGGACAAGTCCATGGTCTCCAGGATCGCCATCACGTTCTCCTCCACCGTCAGCTTCCGGAAGATCGAAGCCTCCTGCGCCAAATACCCCAGGCCGAGCCGCGCCCGCCGGTACACCGGCATCCGCGTGATGTCCTCGCCGCGGAACGCGATCGTGCCGGCGTTCGGGCGCACGAGCCCGACGACCATGTAGAACGTCGTCGTCTTGCCGGCCCCGTTGGGGCCGAGCAAGCCCACGATCTCGCCGCAGCTCGCCTGAAGCGAAATGCCGTTCACCACCGTCCGCTGGCCATACTGCTTGACCAGATCCGTGGCCTGAATGTCCGGGATCTTCTCGCCCGCCTGTGAAACCTCATCATCCATATCGTCAAATCCATTCTACGGGATCAGTTTCTTGTCGGCCTTGTTAAAGGTTCCGGGAGGCAGCACCACGCGGCCGGGGGAGACCTCCATCCGCTCGTCATCCAGCCAGAACGTGATGCGGTTCCCCGTCACCTCGCCGCCCTGGTCGCCCTGCCGCATCAGACGGGCGTTCCCCGTCATCACGATCTGCCCGCTCTTCTTCGTGTAAACCGCCTTGTCGCACGCGGCAGACCGGTTCTCGTTCGTGATGCTGACGCGCCCGACCGCCATGACCTGCTGGACGTCATTGGTGCCTTCCATGAAAACCAGCAGGCGGTCCGACCGCATCACGAACTGCTCGTCGTCCACAAACACGTTCTCGTCGAACAGGATCACGCCCTCCTTGTTGTCGAACTCGATCCGGTCGGCCGTGATCACCGCCTCCCGCCCCGGCGTCGCGGCCTTCACCTTCGCGGCCTTCTCTTTCTTCTCGTGCTTCACGGCCGCCGCGGGCGCATTCGTCGTCTGCTCTTGGGCAAAAGCAACGCCACAGGCCAACACGCCGCCCAGGAAACAGACTCTCCACATCGTCGCTTTCACTAAAACCTCCCGAAATTGTTCCGGACACGAGACGTCCGTATCTCGCAGTCGTTCAGAATTTTAATAAATTGGTCATCGATTGAAAAGCACATACCACGGCCTTTTAAGCGGTCGCCGCTTTTCTCCACGGTCACCCGGCCCTCGCAATACCCGCGCTTGGCCTTGCGGTCAAACAGGCACCCCTCAGCCGTCAGCCGCCCGTCCGGCTTCCCGTCCTCGGTCAGCAGCTCCACGTTCACGCCCTCGGCGAAAATCAGGCCGTCCAGGAACATCTGCGCTTTTTTGGCGCGCAGCTGCGCCTTGAGCCCCCCGTTCGGGAAGTAGTCCAGAGGAAGCATCAGGTTCTCCACCGGCGAGGTCATGGCGGACTTGACCGTCGACCACTTCTCGACCAGCGGACGCCACTCCTCCGCAGGATGCCGGTTGAACCAGCGCGCCACGTCGGGGTCCTCCGCGCCAAACGCCGGCGCGCCGCCGAACAGCAGCCCGGCCACCAGCATCCGCCGCATCAGGCCCCTCGCCTCACCGCAACAGCCCATGAATCGCTCCCAACGTTTGCCACAGTTTCTTCAGATCCTTGAAGGCCACGGCGTTCGCCTTGTCCGAAAGCGCCTCGGCCGGATTGACGTGCGTCTCCATGAAGACGCCGTCCACGCCCGTCGCGACCGCCGCGCGCGCCAGGGCCGGCGCCCACTGGCCGTCCCCGCCGCTCATCTTGCCGGCGCCGCCCGGGCGCTGCACGCTGTGCGTCGCGTCGAAGACCACCGGATACCCCAGCTCCCGCATGATCAGGAGGCTGCGCATGTCGGCGACCAGGTTGTGATAGCCGAAGCTCGCCCCGCGCTCGGTCAGGATGATCTTGTCGTTTCCCGTGCTGGTGATCTTGTCGATCACGTTCGCCATGTCCTCTGGCGCGAGGAACTGGCCCTTCTTGACGTTGATGACCTTCCCCGTCTCGGCCGCGGCGACCACCAGATCGGTCTGTCGGCACAGGAACGCAGGAATCTGCAGGATGTCCACCACCTCGGCCGTCACCGCCGCCTGCCCCGGCTCGTGGATGTCCGTCAGCACCGGCACGTGGAACCGGTCGCGGACCTCCTGCAGGATCGCCAGCCCCTCGAAGAGCCCCGGCCCGCGGTAGGAATCCACGGACGTCCGGTTCGCCTTGTCGAACGACGCCTTGAAAACCAACGGCACGCCCAGCTCGTCCGCCAGCCGCACCAGCTTCCCGGCCAGATCCATCGTGCCCTCGACCGACTCGATCACGCACGGCCCGGCAATGAAGGCCAGCGCCTTGCCGCCGAACGTCACCTTGCCCACTTTCACCGGCTTCACCTTCGCCATCGCTCACGCCCCCCTTTTCCGGAGAATCTCTTCCACCGCCGCCACGTCCGCCGGCGTATCCACGCCCACGCCCTGATCCTCCGTCCGGATCACCGCGATGCGGCCGCCCAAATACAAAGCCCGCAGCTGCTCCAGGCTCTCGGTCTTCTCCAGCGCGCACGGCGGCTCCTTCACCAGCCGCTTCAGGAACGCGCCGCGGTACGCGTAGATGCCCAGGTGGCGCAGATACAGGCCGGAAGCCAAGTCCGGCTCGCCGTCGCGGCGGCACGGGATCGGCAGCCGCGAGAAGTAGAGCGCGCCGCCGTCCTGCGCCAGCACGACCTTCACCACCGTCCGCGCCTCGAGGTCGTGCATCGAACGGATCCGACAGGCCGCCGTGGCCATCGCCCATCCCGAATCGTTCCGCATGCGGGCCGCCAAGGCATCGATCAGCGCGGGGTCGATCAGAGGCTCATCGCCCTGAATGTTGATCACGATGTCGTCATCCGCCGGATGCGCCGCCTCCGCCACCCGGTCCGTGCCCGAGGGGTGGTCCGCACGCGTCATCGCGACTTTGGCGAAGCCCTTCACCGCATCGGCGATGCGGACGTCGTCCGTAGCCACAAGCACCTCGTCGAGCGCCTTCGCGCGCTGGACCGCCTCGACCACCCACTGCACCAACGGCTTACCGTTGATCGGATAGAGGCTTTTACCGGGAAAACGCGTCGAGCCCCAGCGCGACGGGATCACACCAATCACTCGCATACCGAAACTTCCTGTTGGGTTGTAATTCGGCGGCTATTTTCGGGCTTCTCGGGGGGAGAGTCAAGGCTGTTATCCGCGGAGGTGCGCACGCGCGCCTCAGAAACCGCTTGCTTTGTCGACCGCTTTATGGAAAAGTCACCGATTATTTCCAATACGCTACGGGAGAAACACGTTCACGTTCACCGCGCGTTTGCCCCTCCCGCAGAAGGCACCATGAGCGATATCAAATTCAACTGCCCGCACTGCCACCAGCGGCTCGCCGTTCCCGAGGCCGCCCTGGGACGGACCATCTCCTGCCCGATCTGCAGCGGGCACATCGGGCTCCCCGCGAAAAAGACGCCCGCGGCCGCGCCGGGCGCCCCGCCGGCGGACGCCGCGCCGAGGCCCGTCGGCAACACGCCCCCGCCGCCGAAGGGCGAGATCCGCTTCTCCTGCTCCAAATGCACCGTGAACATCGTGATCGACGAGCGCGCCGCAGGCCGCAAGATCACGTGCCAGCGCTGCGGCTCGCAGCTCATCGTCCCCGGGCAGGCCGCGAACGCGCCCCGCGCCAGCCAGCCGCCCCCGCTCCCGCAGACACAAGAGGCCGTGGCCGCGCTGATCGAAAAGCTCCGCGGCGGCGACGAAGAGGCGGGGAAGACGCTGCTCCGGCTGGGCGAGTCCGTGATCTCCCTGCTGGTCGACTGCTTCGGCGAGAGCTCGCTCCAAGATCCCGACACGAACCGGGGCGCGGAACACATCGTCGCCCTGCTCGCCAAGTGCGGCGCGGCCTGCGTTCCACCGCTGATCGCCAAGCTCGGCAAGAGCCGGCACGCGTATTTCGCGCTGGCCAAGATCGGGACCGAGGACGCCATCAACGTGCTGCTGCGCGAGCTTTCCTCCGTCAACTGGCGCCGCGCCGAGACGGCGTGCAAGGCGCTGGGGGCCGCGGAAACGCCGCACGTCCAGAAGATCGTCGGCCAACTCGAGGCCCTCCGCAAGTCGACGCGAATCGGGGAAGTCTTCGCCGCAGCGGGCGCCGCGCTCGCCGCGTTGCAGGCCCGCGGCCCGCAGGCCGCCGCCGCCGGCGCGGCGATGCCGCAGGCGAAAGTCACGCAGCCCGTCAAGCCGCTGAACACCACGAGGCCCCTCGGCGGCGTGTGACCGAAGATCGGACCCCCGCCAATCTCGTGGACTATCCCCATGTTTTTCGGTTGACGAGTGAGTCGCATGCCGGAAACAAAGGGCGAAGTCTAAATATAGACCCCTGAGAAAGTGAAATGGTGGTTCCAGCTCTGTTAAACCCGTAGAATACGGGGTGACAAAAGAACGGAGGGAACCACCGGGATGAATAATAGCCAAACGGCGTTCAAAGTGCGAGCGCAGCTCGAAC
>Ga0116170_10004068_pt1 | contig 13479 bp, 13 predicted proteins | sample AD_JPNHW1_MetaG_FD_89797 | JGI IMG/M metagenome (GOLD analysis project Ga0116170, IMG submission 89797) | Active sludge microbial communities of municipal wastewater-treating anaerobic digesters from Japan - AD_JPNHW1_MetaG | ecosystem: Engineered > Bioreactor > Anaerobic > Digestate | place...
ATTCTGGCATGTTAGGGCAACATTTATTTTGTTATAAAACAATCTTTGCACTTTAATATCAAAGGTCATATACGAATCCATTTCAACGGTATTTTCATCATCAACCCATTCTTTATCAATAAACTTTGCCGCAATCGATGTATTTACAATCCTGTTATTCCAGGTAAAAACCCCACTGGCCAGATTTTTAGGAACCTCAATCAAATATTTACCGGTAAGATCCCTGGCCGTTGCAGAATTTGCTGTATACTTTCCAATTACTGAATAATTATATGAATAGCAAGCAACAAAACTTAAGTTTTTTGTAAAATTCATTATCATTTTATACTCAAAACCGGCAATATCAACCCTTCCCACATTCTGTCGTTTAATTACAGGTTTCATTTTTGTTCCTGATGTATAAACCGAATCCCCAGTGGCAACAAAATACTGAAAATCGTTACCAACAGAGTAAAACAAAACAGGTTGCATGATCAACCATTTTAATGGCCTTATTCCGGCTCCAAGTTCAACACTTTGAATACGCTCGGGTTTTAAATCGGGATTGGCAAGTTTGAAACCTTTGTTCACGTCACCGGTTCTTGTCAGGTCGCTTACATTAGGCGGTCTGAAGCCCCATGAATACGATGCGTAAACATTATAGTTTTCATTAAAAATATACTTTATTCCTGCTTTCTGGCTTAGGGCAAACCATGTTTTCGCATCAAAATTCCTCTGGTAATCATACAGAAATTCCGTTGCCAGGGTGGGAGAATAAATATGGAATTCGCCTCCGTAAAAATGAACTAAATCGGCTCTGAGGGCAGCAAGAATAACCAATTTATCCTTTAACAAAGAAAGCTGATCCTGAATAAAAACCCCGTAAAAAGTCATTCTTCCATTATTTTCTATTGTATCAACAGATGTATGATAAATATCATTTGATAATGACGCACCGCTTTTAAAATCAGCTCCTACCGTTAAAGCATTATGTTTTATTTTATGTGTTGAATAACTACACCAGAGGCCTTCATCATTTGTATTGGTATACGTATTATAGAATGAATACAGCCCGGTATTTTTTACAGATTCGTTCTGTTTAATATAGTGTTCCCTTTTATAAAAAGCATTTAAATGAATTTCGGATTTATCATTTACCTTATTATATGCCAATCGAACAAATTGTGTCTTATAATGATTATAACTTCCCTGTTCTTCAAAAAACTTATTGCCATTCCCCCGTTTATCAAAAGAATACTCATATTCTGCTTCAATATTATGTCCTTTACCGAAATTATAACCTGCTTTCAGTGAAGCATTATATTCCATCAGGTAGGTTTTAACATCATTAGTATCCCTTATAGAATCAGGCGCCATAATATATCCCGCACTTTTTCTGAAAAACCCGTTTGTTTTCCAATAGAATCCCTTATCAATACTCCCTTTATAACCGCCCAATGACAAACTTCCTCCCTGGGTATTATAGGTTCCAAAAAACAGTTTTGCAATAGCTTCAAAAGGCTTCTGTGGTTTGCGGGTATTAATACTAACTACTCCTGCCATAGCATTACTGCCGTACAAAGCTGAATTGGAGCTTTTGACAACTTCAATATCATCAATTTTATCAGGATATAATTTATTCCAGAGGTTGGCGCTACCGTCAAAGAGGCTGTAAGGTGCGCCATCAAGTAATATCAGACTGTGGATATTTCGGTTCAGGCCACGTAATGTAACATCGCCCGTTTTATTGTAAATGCCATAATTTCTGGAAGCATTAACGCCCGGAACCAATAACAATGCATCATCAGCAGTAATTAACGGCAATTCCTGTATTTGTTTTTTTGAAATGACGTCTATTGTTGCCGGAACACGAAACCCCTTATCAGTGCGAGATGCAGCAACAGTAACTTCTGAAATATCTATGACTGCTTTTATTAATTTATTTATTATATACCGGTCGTTTTTCCTGCCCAGATTAATTAACACCGTATCACTCTTAAACCCGATATAGCTTACGGCTACTTTGTATTTTCCGGCATGAAGCCCCTTGAAATAATAAATTCCCTCCACATCGCTAACCGTTTGCAAATTAGAATCAACAAGTGTAACGGATGCCCCCGGAAGAATATTTCCTGTAAAATCATCTATAACTGTACCTGTAATCCTGCTTTGTGCACTTACAGAAATAACCGGAAAAAGGCTCAAAATAATCAGTATCAGCTTCTTCATTACTTCTGAATTTTTAAAGATATTTGAACAGTTCCGGAATCAGTACCCGCAACATTTTCAATTACGAACATTCCATATTTAATATGTGCTGTTTTAAAGGCATAAACATCTCCGGTTACCAGGTTTTTTGCCTTACGTTTCCCGTTTATTTCATCATAAGCAACAAGGAGTAAGCTATCGTTCTGAACATTATAAAAATCTGATGCTGAATACGCTGTTTTATAAAAGCGTGTCTCATGGCGGACAGTCCAGTAAATTGGGCTGATACTGCCAGGATAAATAAAAGAGCCAATATTTGCACCCGGGGATGCAATAGTATTCGCATCGCCGGTTGAATCATAATAATATAGCATCTCAATGGAATCCTGAAGTGTGAAAGCATCATTCAGAAACCAGATATTTCCGCTATTGAGGCTTAAAAAGCTGCCGGTTGCCTGACAGTATTGCGCACCCAAAATAAGGTCGTTAAACACTCTTATATCCTGGTATCCTGAAGATGTATCATTATATACTGTAAAACTTACCGATGCATTTTTACCATTTTTATCGATAACCATAAAAGTCCAGGTTTCACTATCGAAAACACTTTTCGTAAGAACCTTTGAAATATTGATCGTTTCGTTGTTAACGCCGGTATCAAAATAACTTACCGTTTCACTGCCATGTGTGTTTTTAATTACAAAATTCGTAATGTTTGCATCACCCATTTCCGCCAGGATTCTCACCTTAAAATTTGTTCCTGGAGCAAGTATGCAATCTTTTGACAAATAATCTGCAGCAGCATCAAGTTGTATGGTTGGCGGCATAGCCTCCTTTTTATTGCATGAAGAAATAAAGCCAATCGAAATACAAGCTATCAAATAAAGCAGAAACCATTTTCCGGTTATGCATTTATTTGCATAACACGGGATACAATTTTTACCATGAAAATGCATGGGCATAATGATTATTTTTTGTTTCTGATCAGTTTACAGGCTCCCATTGCAATCAAGCCGCCTGTAGCTCCAAAAATGAAATGCATGATGATTGGATAAAAGTAGCCTGTAATAAAAGAACCGTATATGTAACCTGTAAAAACAGTTATGATAATACGCAAAACGGGTATTGTCATGTATGCCAGACCAGTAGTTAAGGCAAAAAATATCACCTTATGGCTTCTGTTTTTAAAGAAATAATACAAAAAATCCACTATATATCCGGGGAATACATATAAAACAGGCATTAATGGGTCTTTAAAACCCAAAGGCAATAGCAGCATGGAAACAGCTCCGATACTTGAAAGAGATGCCGCATATGGTTTTTTCGAGAACAGCCTGCCTGAAAAAAGCAATGCCATAAATACTATACCCCAATGCCCGGGCATTCGAAGAGGCATCCTGAATTTTGCATGAAGCAATACCCCCACGGCTCCGATGCCGATAAGCAATATTATTTCAAGTATGCTCTGAAGCGTTTTAGTTGGATATGCTTTTGATATAGTCTTTTGAGACAACTGTGTATTCATGGGTTATTTCATTTGATTTTTCAACATAAAGAACAGCCATATTATTCTTTAATACAGGCCTCCACCATTCGGTCAACAATATATTTTCAAAATTACATAATAATTCGTTATCAATAGTCTGAATTTTTTCAACACCGGTAAGGGTTAGAATTTCTTTTGCTGTATATATTCCGAATTTTTCCCGCATTCCCTTAACTAAGAGAAAACGGCCATCGTTCCCGTTGGCATGAAGCCCCACCGCTGCCAATGAGCCAATGATACCCTGCTTAGTTCCGGTATAGCCTTCCAGAAAAATATTGTACTTTGCGGCCAGGTCACGGGCATGAGACATGGTCAGAATCTCTGTTTTTGCACTTTTTGCATAAGAAATCAGTTCATCATTGACATGATGTTCAGTACAGATACAGAGCCCGGCATCAGAGCCTTCAGCAGCATTTTCCATTAAATATGCCGCTGAGATTTCAATGATTTTCCTGATGTTATTTGCTTCTGACACCAAAGCAATACATGCCGAGCTATTATGCGAAGTATAAGGAATCTGCTCATGCACATAAAGCTGATGCCGTGTTACGCCATGTACTTTTCCGAGATTATTTTTCTCAATAATTCCGGCTAATTCCCGTGATCTGAATCCGGTGCCTTTGCTCTCGGAATTATCGGTATCGTCAATTGCTACAAAAATCTTCATTGTTTTTTATTCAGACCTGTTTAAGTTCCTTTTTAAATTTCCTGATTGTTTCATCAACATTTTGCTGAAACTCGGTCCGAAAATTCACATACGCATCTATTAAGCGTGTTCCTTCATCCGAAAGGATGGTTACCCCACCAGATTTCCCGCCTCTGTGTTTTTCCACAAGTTGAAATCCTAAAACAGATTCAACTTTCCTGATGTCGCCCCAAGCTTTACGGTAGCTTATTTTTTCTCTATCAGCCGCGGCTTTCAGCGAACCCAGCCGCTGAATAGAAATAAGTAATTGCCATTTATCATCATCAATGATGGCATCGCCGGTTTCAGACGACATCCATAATTTATAATTGATCCGGATGTTTGAGTATTTACTGAATTTTTTTTCGTCCATAATAAAAAAATAGCTTTGGTTTTAAAGCAAACCAAAGCTAATCATTTTTTACAAAAGAATCAAATTATTTAAAACTCTCGGCTAATTTTTTCAAGGCGACAATCTCACGCCATTTTTTACGAGCTTCAATAGCCGGAGATCCAAAATAGACTTTTCCGCCTTCAAGTGATTTATCTACGCCTGAGCTTGCAAGCAACACGGCACCTTTACCAATTACGATATCCTTATTTATAAGGACCTGTGCCCAAATACAAACATCATCCTCAATTATCGAAACGCCGGCAATGGCAGAATGTGCTCCTATGAGGCAGTTTTTACCAATATGTGTATCGTGCCCAATCTGAACGTGATTGTCAAGTTTAGTTCCTTTGCCGACAATTGTATCACCCGATACACCTTTATCAACAGCACACAAAGCTCCTATTTCCACATCGTCCTCAATAATTGTCCTTCCGCACGACTGCATTTTATCATAATGTGTCGGGCGGCGTTTAAAATAATATGCATCTCCGCCAATAACTGCATTGGACTGTATAATAACATTATCGCCAATAATTGTATGATCGTATATGCTTGTATTGGAATGAATAATACAGTTCTTTCCGATCTTTACATAATTGCCTATAAAAACGCCTGGCTGAATAATTGTCCCTTCTCCTACTTCGGCGGTTTCGCTTATCTGGCGGGGACAAGGCTCGAATTTTCTAAAACGGGTCACGATTTTATTATAATCGCGGAAAGGATCGTCAGAAATGATCAAAGCTTTGCCTTCCGGCGGGGTAACATCTTTATTTATAATAACCGTGGAGGCTTTAGAATTCAGCGCTTTATCATAATACTTGTGAAAATCTACAAATGTGATATCGCCATTTTCAACCATATGAATTTCATTAATACCTGAAATTTCATGATCATCTTTACCTACAAACTTTGCGTTTAAAAATTCAGCAATATCTTTTAAAGAAAAACTGTGCTCAAATTTCATAATGTTAATGTTAAACCGTACCTACTACCTGTCAATTATGATTTTACTCTCTCTGAATAAGAATGAGTTCTCGTATCAACTTTAATTTTTTCACCAATATTGATAAACAATGGAACATCAACAATAGCACCGGTTTCCATAGTAGCATGTTTAAGGGTATTGGTTGCCGTATCGCCTCTTAAGCCCGGCTCGGTGTAAACCACTTCTAACTCAACAAAAGCAGGTAATTCACATGAAAGGGGACGTTCAGTATCGGCATGGAACATAATCTCAACCTGCTGGCCTTCTTTTAACAGGTCATATGAATCAATAAGTTCTTCAATAATACAAACCTGTTCAAAGTTTTCTACGTGCATGAAATTGTAACCGGAATCATCTTTATATAAAAACTGGTAAGGTCTTCTTTCAACACGGGTTACATCTATTTTTGTTCCCGAGTTGAAGGTGTTTGATATTACTTTACCGGTTGTCAGGCTTTTTAATTTTGTACGTATAAAAGCGCCGCCTTTTCCTGGTTTAACATGCTGGAATTCAACCACAACAAATAAATCATTGTTGAACTCTATGCATAAACCATTTCTGATATCAGCCGTAGTAGCCATAAATGTTTGCTTTTTTAAAATTTCGTGCAAAAATAGACAAAATATTAAAACAACAAGACAAGTTTTTCAATTTGAGCCCGGTACTATAAATAAAATCCATATACATTCAGAATTAACCAAACCCTGATTCAACATCCTGAACAAGGTTTTTCTATAAACAGGTATAAAGCCAGGAAAGACCTAATACCCTAAAATCATTTAAGATAAAGCATTTTTTACAAAACAAATCATTACAAATGATGCTGTAAACCTGCCACACTAACTTTTAATGCTGACATCTCAGGTCATTATAAGCCCAGCATTTTTCTGATTTCACTTGTGGTCATGTCATCAGCATTTGTTTCATATGCCTTAAAAGTAAAATCGGTTTTATCGGCATTGCCTGCCCAGGTATTTTTAACGGTTTCTTTATCAATAAGGCCTATAGAACCATCATTGCATATTAAAAAAATGGCTGTTTCGGAATAAGGATCGAAAGCAATTTTAGTAAGCCCGTTTTTATAATAATATGAAAGCACACCTTTTATCCCGGAATCAATCACATTAACCGTGGCGATTTTCATGTTCTGGTCGTACTGATTTTTAAAATGCGCAAGAACATTCACAGGATTTTTCAGCCTTAATATCTGGTCGCAGTTCCAGATACCAAAACCGTCAATACTCAGGCTGCGGGTAATAGTTTCATATCCAGCACTGAAGTCATCAAGATTATTTTTTTCAGCCTCAGACATCTTCCGGGCATAATCAAGCCATTCCTCTTTACTCATAAGTTTTTCTTCGGGGCTCATCCCTGACCGTATCCTGCTCCACTGAAATTTCTGCGACCGCGCCATTTTTCTGACAATGAATTTGTCAAAACGGGCTTCAACCTTCCTGAGTGATGAGGAATACTTTTTATCAAGCCTGGAATACAAGGGTATATATTTTTTAGTATCCATGGTATAGTTTGATTTTACGGGCATAGCCTGCATTTCAACAACTTCATGCGGCGATTTAAATTCGATATTGAATACATTTGCTGGTTTATCATATGTAATCCTCATATCAGTCCATTTCTTCCTGTATATAAATTTTTTTGAAAATTCTTTCTTGGATAATGATCCTGAATAAACCCATATATAGTTTCGGTATACACTAAATTCCGGACATGAATTATAGTGCTTGAAGTTCATGATAAAATATGGCAGCTTCCCCAATTCTTTATCTTTGATATAACCATACAGTCTTTTAATTCTGAAATAGTTACGTAACAATAATTTTTTCCCCTGGAAATATCCCGGTGCTATCTTATAGACTCTTGAATAGGTTGAATCATTATACCTTTCTGCAAATCTGGTTGTATCAAAATCATATTTGAACAAATTCATGCAATTTTTATATGCCATGGAATACACCCGTTTTTTGACTGAAACTTTATTTTGAAGTGGTTCTGTAAAATCCCAGTTCCCGGTTTGTTGATTTAAGCGATACAGGTTGAATCCTGCCGAAGTATCAATAGTTGCCAGATCAAGGGAAATTTTCTTCCCTTGTTCCAGTTTCAACATTTCATTGTTCCTGAGTGCATATATCTCGAACATTCCCGCTGTCCTGAAAAAGTTTCTCTGCCCCGCGCTGTCGTATGTCATGGGGACGCCTCCTGTAACAATATCAACCACGTCATAATATTCACGGTAATAAACATCAATGTTCCCTGTAACCGGGCGGCCCAGTGAATCGACAAAAGCATTGGCCGGAATATCGATGGTGGTGCCGGAATTAAAATAAAGTTTTCTTTCCTGTTGAGGATCAACCGTATATATTTTTGTTATGGAGCTTGTATTCCGGGCTACCGGAATAATTCTATTATTGTAAAATTTAGTAATTGCCGCAGGTAATACCCGGGGCTCAGCACTTTTTTTGTCAGAAAACACCGGCTCAGGTTCGCGGTATAATGCTACTTTCAGAGTAACTTTATTAAGTCTTTTACTGAGTTTCACCGAATCTGTTTTCTTAAAACAGGTTATTGATAATTCATTTAATGGCAGACTGTCAATTTTTCTTATCAGTTGGTCTATGTCACCAAAATTATTATCCGATACATCAAGAATCCGTAATTTTTTTAAGTTGTTTATCATATCCGGTAAATCCGGGAGCCAGTTATCCGACAGGTTGAGTTGCTGAATGTTCTCAGGCAGAGCAGCATCAGTATCCAGTTCAAGACGGATGATGGAAGATAACGTAAGGTTTTGTAAGGAAGAGATTTGTGAAATATTTTTCATCAGTCTATTCCCGTCAATAAAGTCGTAATCAGTGATGGTAATTGAGGTCAGGCTGTTTAATGTCTTTATATTAGACGGGATATTTGCCGATTCATTGTCATCAAGTATCAGTTCTGTAACTGACGACATACCGGCTAAGCATTGAAACAATCTTTTAAAGTTCAAAGCCGGGCAGTCGGTAACCGAAAAGGTCTTCAGACGGCTAAAAACTTTAATCGATGAGGGTACTACAGTTCCGGAATAACCATTCAGATTAATTATGGTTATCTTTTCTTTATAGGGATAGTTCATAAAAAAATCCGCAAGAACCTTTGAAGATGCCGCCCCGTTCAAATCGAGGCACCAGGTGTTACTATCAGGGTACTGAAGTTCAGAAACCGAAATATACTTATGGAAATCAATAGAAGTACAGCCTGTGTTATCGCTATTTTGTGCACTTAAACAAGGCATATAAAATACTGCAAACAACAAAAGCAGGGGTTTTACTTTTTTCATGTGTGTTTATTATTAAAGTGGCCGGAACCGATGTACAATTATAACAGTGAACTACCGCCATTTATTATAAATAAGTTGATTATTGACAATAACCTCCCATTTTTCAAAAAATTGGACTTCTCCTGCAAATGTTATGTTATCACAATCTGAATTGTAAAATTCCATTATTAAAGGTGGCTCCTCCTCTGGCTGATGTTGAAAAGCTTAATTCATGCCTGTCAATTACAACCGTGCCATTGACACTTCAGCTTATATTATTTACACGACAATTTTTAATCTTAGAAAGGTCAATATATTGCTCTATTTTTTTTATCTATGCTTTGCTTAATGAAAAACAAGTAATATGAGTTTTCATCCAATCCGATTGAAATGCCTGTTATCGTAATAAAACAGAAGCGTATGCTAAAATCAATTGCTATGGATCCCCGTTGAATTCGGGTTTTTTTCGTACTTTTGTATATCATTTTCTAAAAAAATATTTGCGTTTATGTGTTTGGGCATTCCTTCAAAAATAGTTTCCATCAATGGCGACATGGCTGTTGTTTCGGTAGGAGGTACGGAATATGAGGCTTCCATTCAACTGCTTGATGATGTGAAGCCAGGAGATTATGTGCTTGTGCACACCGGTTTTGCCATTCAGGTTATCAGTGAGGAAAAGGCGCTTGAAACCTTACAATTATTTAAAGAAATGAATTACCTGGATGGTCAAATTAATGGTGAGAAACCTTAATTATAGAACTTTCCCGAAAATTTATCAAGTGAACGATTATGCACGAACTTTCTATTGCCACCAACATCATAGAATTTGCCGAGGAATTTGCCCGCGACCATCAGGTGACGAAAATCAACCGGATAGAGATCGAGGTTGGGCGGTTATCAGGTATCGTAATTGACAGTCTGGAATTTGCGCTTGAACTTGCTGTGAAAGATACCGTAATGGAGTATACAGAAGTAGTGATTACGGAAATTCCGGGGAATGCCAAATGTGATAAATGCGGGACAATTTTTGAAATTCAAAATTGGGCATCTGTTTGCCCTGAATGCCAGTCAGCAGCTTTTGAAATTATTGGCGGGAAGGAAATGCAGATAAGATCGATATTCATCGATTCATAAATGATCAATGATATCACAAAGATAGGCGCAGGCTTTTTTCACGCCGGTTTTCATTTCTTTGGTCATTTTTTCACCAAAAGCAACGCTTTTATATTGAATGGCCAGGACGCTAAACTTTGGATTGACGGTCTCTGCAAGAAACTTGATCATCATGATCAGCGATAGTTTGTGTGTCCCCAGTGAAAAATCGGTTATCCGGTCAACCGGCAGGTCGGTTAGCTCGCCATAAGCAAGATTAAGGTTTGCAGCGTCAACAATGATTACGTGTTCGGGCTGGAAGTCTGCAATATCTTTGGTGAAGTTTTCCGGTGTGGTATATCCGGTAAATATCCTGACTTTAGGGTGGTTGGGACCATATTTCTTCTCAAGAAAAACTGTTATATCCGGGCCTGCTTTATCGTCCTGCATCAATTCAGAACCCACACCCAGGATGACAAGTTTCTTTGATTTTTTTAGTTTCTCAGCGAGGGTAACGAGATCCGGTTGTATGCCATCTTTCCACTTGTGGTCTGCATTTTTTAGAGATATTTTCACAGAACAAAAAAATTAATGATAATTAGGAGTGTCTTAAAAAAACAACCGCAAAGAAATTTATAATCTCTTTGCGGTAATAAATTAATTTATTGTCCAAACGGCAAAAGCTGTCTGATTAAATTTCAACTCTTAATGATTCCCGGTTGAAATGAGCCAGTTCAAAGTCTTTGGTCTGTACTAAAGCATCTTTTGGGCATGAATCAACACATTGTCCGCAATATATGCAACGATCGAGGCGCACTACAGCCTGAAAAATCTTTTCAGTTTCAGAAACTCTAAAAATTTCTATGGCAAACGAGGGGCAGTCGCGCATACAAATTTTGCAGCCGATACATTTTTCCTGATCAAATTTTAGTTTAGCCCTGAACCGGTCAACAACTTCGGGTTTAACAAACGGGTACAATACGGTATTAGGTTTTTTGAACTGAGATCCAAAAACCATGGATAACATTTTTGCGGGTCCTTTTCTTTTGTTTGGCATGTTACACAAGTACTTTAATGATTATATCAATTAAAATCTGCAGGATGGCCAGGGGGGCAAGGAATTTCCAGCAAAAATTCACCATCTGTTCAATCCTGATCCTTGCCATTAACGCCCGCATAAGGGCCATAATAAAGATAATAAAGATTGTTTTGGCGATGTATATCGGTATCCCCAGCCAAAGGTTCGTACTCCATAAAGGAATAAACACGGCTGCAATAATAGATGATGTCACAATAAGCTCAAAATCGATAGCCATTCTGAATATGGCCAGGAAGCGTCCGCTATATTCTGTAAACGGTCCTGCAACAATTTCTGTTTCAGCATCAGGAATATCAAAAGGAGCTCTTTCCAGTTTTCCTTGAACAGCTATTACAGCTACAATAAAACCAGGGATGTTGGCTAAGGCCAGCCATGGATTATTGCTGTAAAATTCCACAACACCACTGAGAGACCAGGTGTTTGCAAGGATAGCAGGAGCAAGAAGTGACATGAACAGTGGAACTTCGTATGCAAATAGCTGGGTAATAGTACGGACGGCTCCAATGGTTGCATATAATGAAGTGGAGTACCAGCCGGCAAGGAAGAAAGTCAACGTAGGAATTGTCAGCAGGTACAAAATTACGATGAGGTCTCCATCAAACGCATAAAGAGCATTTGTGCTCCACATAGGAACATAAAGAATTACAACTGACACGGCTGCCATAGCAAAAGCAGGTAATACTTTAAACATTCCTTTGTCGGCATGTGTTGGGATTATACCTTCCTTACCCATTAGTTTTACAAAGTCAGCCAAAGGCTGAAACCATGGAGGCCCCACGCGATTCTGGAAACGTGCATATAACTTACGGTCCAGGTATTCTAGTATCAGTCCGTAGGTGCTGAGGAAGAAGATACCTGGAAAAATGAATATATAAAATAATGACCAAAGCATATTAAAAAACTTAGTTTATTTCAATCAAATGGAAAATTTTATCTTGTGTGCATCAAATCCACGTTGTTTGTACCATTCGATGCTGTATTCGCGTAATTTGTTCCAATCAAGGGTACCTTCGCGGCCGTTGTCAATCTGTTTGACGTTTATTGCCCTGTCGGTACAGGAGAAACATGGATCTATTGCCGCAATTACAATTGGAACATCGGCTAAATATCCGCCATCGAGCATATACGTTATCGAAGCGAGGTTGGCAAGTGTAGGAGCCCTGAGTTTGACTCGTTCAGGTTTTTCTGTGCCGTTGCCTCTGACATAGTGAATATCTTCACCGCGCGGAGCTTCGTAACGAACGGTAGCTTCGTTGGCAGGCACTTTCCTGGCTACTTTCACGGTAAGGTCACCGTCGGGCATATTTTTCAAAACCTGCCGGATGATCTTGTATGATTCCATGAGTTCCAGTGCTCTGACAACCACTCTGCTGAAAACATCGCAACCATCATTGGTAATGACATTAAAATCAAGTTCGTCATAAACCAAATAAGGATCATCTTTTCTCACATCGCGGGTTACTCCCGATGCTCTGGCCAGAGGGCCGGAGGCATGATATTTCATGGCGATTTCGTGAGTCAGTCCGCCGACATGTTTCAAACGGCCCATCATGGTCGTTTCGGTTAAAGCAATATCGATGTAATATTTTGTGCGTTCTTCGAGAATATCAACAGCTTTCAGGACTTGTTCTTTCTGAGCAGGGGTAACATCCCGACGAACACCTCCAAAAGTATTTATACTATATTGGACGCGGCCTCCGGTAAGCATAGCAAGGATATCCATCACAACTTCACGATCGCGCCAGCTATACATAAACAAACTGTCGAAGCCTATTTCGTGGCCTGCAACGCCAACCCATAACAAATGGCTGTGAATTCGTTCGAGTTCCCCGATAAGTACCCTGATATATTTTGCACGTTTAGGAATTTCTACTTGTGCTACTTCTTCAGAAGCTGTTATGAAAGCCGTAGTATGGGAGTGAGAGCATATACCGCATGTCCGTTCAATTAAGTAAAGACATTGAATATACGACCTCATTTCGCAGGCTTTTTCCATTCCGCGATGGTTATAACCAAGCGTAACGTTGCTCGCAGCGACCCTTTCACCTTCGAGGTATAGCGTAAAATTTTCGGGCTCTTTTAACGCGGGATGCTGAGGACCTAATGGAATTTCAATTCTTTTTGGCATATTTTTCTCTACTTTAATTCTTTATCTTTAGGTTTCCAGTTCTTTAACAG
>Ga0116170_10004069_pt1 | contig 13476 bp, 9 predicted proteins | sample AD_JPNHW1_MetaG_FD_89797 | JGI IMG/M metagenome (GOLD analysis project Ga0116170, IMG submission 89797) | Active sludge microbial communities of municipal wastewater-treating anaerobic digesters from Japan - AD_JPNHW1_MetaG | ecosystem: Engineered > Bioreactor > Anaerobic > Digestate | place...
AAACAAAGTAAATCCGGTTCTGCATCTGCTATCAAACTGCTATCAATCAAGTGAGCGTTGCCATAAAAACCCCCATTTTTCAGGCTCTACAGCCTGCTTTTTGGGGCTTTGGACACAAATTACTTATTCCCACTCGCAAAGGCCAGGCCATTTCATTAACATATTTGTTAATATTAATTATCTTTTGCAGTGGTTTTCTTGCTGCTCTATCCCTCTTCCCGAGGGCGAACAGCTTTTTTAGTATCAAATAAGTATCAGTCGGTTTGCCTGCCTACGCACTTTCTCAGTACTTGAATCAAAGGTGCGGTGTCATATACTGAAGCCTCCATTGCCGAAAGCAACTCATCCACTCTCACAGCAGACCAGTCGACAGCATAACCGTTAACCAGTAAAAGTTGACGAACAAACTCTCGTGTAGCCCTGCCGTTTCCCTCTCGGAATGGGTGCAGATAGTTGAGCTCTGCAAAATAATGGGCGAAACGAGGCAAAAAGTCCTGTTCGGCAGTTTGTTTCAGGAAAGATTCATCTTTCAGCTGGGCCAGCAGTTTTTTGAGCTTGCGCGCAATGTCTGCTGGGTTCTCAAATATCGTAGGCCCCTTAGCGATGCTTTCACGGCGATAGTGCCCGGAGAAGGGATATATATCTCCAAACAGGTATCGGTGAATGCTGCAGAGGTGATTTGCCGTAAATCTTCCGGTAACAGGCTTTGAAAGTAAATCGTGCTGTCGGATAGTGGTAATATCAGCCTCTATTCGTTTCAACTCATCGGCATTTTGAATACCAAAGTGATTGCGTAACACGTTGGTGCCCGCATAACAGTACATCGATCCAGATGTGGCATATACATCATATTTGCCGAAGCTCTCAGACACGAGAATTGCCTCTTGTTAAGCCATACTTCTGTTTGATGGCATCCACAGCCGCATCAGCGCTAAGTTTGCCATCAGATAACTTCTCACAAAGGCGAAGCGCATCCTTGCTGGGCGTGACCCGTTCGATTGCTGCGTGGACAATGTGTATTTCATATTTTGCTGCGCCGCACGGATCATGGGGCTCACCTCCTCCAATAGATATAAGCAGTATAACACAGATGCAAATAGTTGAATAGATGCTAATGTTTCGTTATCCCGCTATTCCCACTCCACCGTGGCGGGGGGCTTGGAGGTGACATCGTAGACGATGCGGTTGATGTGCGGCACCTCGTTGACGATGCGCGTGGAGACCCGGTCCAGCACCTCATAGGGGATGCGGGCCCAATCGGCGGTCATGAAATCGCTGGTGGTGACGCCCCGCAGCGCCAGCGTATAGTCGTAGGTCCGCCCGTCGCCCATGACGCCCACGGAGCGGATATTGGTGAGCACGGCGAAATACTGGCTGATCTCGCGGTCAAGGCCGGCCCTGGCGAGCTCGTCGCGGAGAATATAGTCCGCCTCCCGCAGGATGGCCAGCCTCTCGCCGGTGATCTCGCCGATGCAGCGGATGGCCAGGCCAGGCCCGGGGAAGGGCTGGCGCAGCACCAGATATTCCGGCAGCTTCAGCTCCCGGCCCAGCTGGCGGACCTCATCCTTGAACAGCAGCCGAAGCGGCTCGATGATCTCCTTGAAATCCACAAAGTCCGGCAGACCGCCCACGTTGTGGTGGCTCTTGATGACGGCGGCGCTGCCCAGCCCGGATTCGATGACGTCGGGATAAATGGTGCCCTGGGCCAGATAATCCACCTTGCCGATCTTCCTGCCTTCCTCCTCGAACACGCGGATGAATTCCTCGCCGATGATCTTGCGTTTGCGCTCCGGCTCGGTGACGCCGGCCAGCTTCGCAAGGAACCGCTCCGCCGCGTTGACGCGGACGAAATTGATATCCCACTTGGAAAACGCGGCTTCCACCTCGTCTCCCTCGTTTTTGCGCAGGAGCCCATGATCCACAAACACGCAGGTCAGCTGGGGGCCCACGGCCTCGGCGATCAGCGCCGCCGCCACGGAGGAATCCACGCCCCCGGAGAGTGCCAGCAGCACCTTGCCGTCTCCCACCTTGGCGCGGATGGCTTCGATGGAGGTGCGCATATAGTCGCCCATGGTCCAGTCGCCCTGGGCGCGGCAGACCTCGTAGAGAAAGTTATGGATCATGTCGAAGCCGTGCTCGGTGTGGTTAACCTCCGGGTGGTACTGCACGCCGTAAAAGCCGCGGGCCTCGTCGCAGATGCCCACGTTGGGGCAGGCGTCGGAATGAGCCACCAGCGAAAAGCCCTCCGGCACCCTTTCCATGTAATCGCCATGGCTCATCCAGGTGACGCCCTGCGCCGGAAGGCCCTTGTAGAGGCGGCAGGCAGTGTCGAAATAGGTCCGGGTCTTGCCGTACTCCCGGGCGGAATCGTCCTGCGCTTCGGTGACGCGGCCGCCCAGATGATGGGCCAGCAGCTGGCAGCCGTAGCAGATGCCCAGGATGGGCACGCCCAGCTGGAAAACGGCGGGATCCACCTGAGGGGAGCCCTCGGTATAGACGCTGTTGGGGCCGCCGGTGAAGATGATGCCGATGGGGGCGTAGGCCCGGATGGCTTCCAGGGTCATCGTGTAGGGATGGACCTCGCAATAGACGCTGCATTCACGCACCCGGCGGGCGATGAGCTGATTGTACTGGCCGCCGAAGTCCAGTACCAGCACCTTCTGATTTGGCATGGCGTATTTCTCTCCTTATCGTCGGAACAGGCGGGATACCTTCGGCATCCCGCCCGATAATCAGAACATTTCGATGATATCTTCCCGCTGTGCGCCCACGGAGACATATTTCACGGGGCAGCCCACCTGCTTTTCAAGATAGCGGATATATTCCAGTGCCGCGCGGGGCAGCTCCTCCGGTCTGCGGCACTTTGAAATGTCGCAGCGGAAGCCTGGGAGGTATTCGTACACGGGCTTGGCCCGATCCAGCGCGCCGCCCACGGGGAAACAGTCCACCACTTTGCCGTCCACCTCGTAGTGGGCGCATACGGGGATCTGTTCCAGATAAGACAGCACGTCCAGCTTGGTCAGGGCCACATAGGTGCAGCCCTGCATCTTCGCGCCGTAGCGGGAGGCCACCACATCGAAGCCGCCCACGCGGCGGGGCCGGCCCGTGGCCGCGCCGTATTCGCCGCCGGCTTCGCGCAGCGCGTCGCCCTCCGGCCCGAACAGCTCGCAGGTGAAGGGGCCCTCGCCCACGCAGCTGGAATAGGCCTTCATGATGCCGATGCTCTCGTCCAGCCGGTACTGGGGCACGCCCGCGCCGATGGGGGCGTAGGCCGCCAGCGTGGTGGAGGCGGAGGTGTAGGGATAGATGCCGAAGTCAATGTCCCGCAGCGCGCCCAACTGGGCTTCGAACAGGACGGACTTGCCGCCGTCGATGGCGCCGCTCAGATATTCGGTGGTGTCGCACACATAATCCACGAAGGGCAGGCCGAATTTTTTCAGCCAGGCCATCATATCCGCGGTGCGGATGGGCTCGTGGCCGTAGCCGCGCTCCACGGTGAGATTCTTCCACTCCACGATGCCGTCCAGCCGCGGGTACAGCTCGTCCAGATGGCGCAGGTCGCCCATGCGCAGGGTCTTTTTCATATACTTGTCCGCGTACACCGGGGAGATGCCCCGGCGGGTGGAGCCGAACTTCTTGTCGCCGAGACGATCCTCCTCCAGCCCGTCCAGCAGCTTGTGGTAGGGCATGCAGATGGTGGCCCGGTCGCTGATCTTCAGGTGGTCGGGGGTGATGGCGATGCCGCTGTCGCGCAGGCGCGCGACCTCGTTGAAAAGGTGCTCCAGATCAATGACGATGCCGGGGCCCAGCACGTTGACGGTATCGTCCCGCAAAATGCCGGAGGGCAGCAGGTTCATGATGAACTTGCCCCGCTCGTTGACCACGGTATGGCCCGCGTTGTTGCCGCCCTGATAGCGGACGACCACGGCGTATTTCTCACTGAGGAGATCGACCATGCGGCCCTTGCCCTCGTCGCCCCAGTTGGTGCCGACTATTGCTGTAAGCATTGAATACTCTCTCCCTTAGACGTTTATTCCGATCTTTGCGCCCAGCTCGTCTCTGTGCTGATCCAGCACGGGACGGACATTTTCCGCGAGGAAGCGCTCCGTCTGCCGTCCCGCGAGACCGGTGAAGCCGGCGGGGTCCATGAGCTTTTCAAGCTCCTCCGCCGTCAGGCCGAAAGCGGGATCTCCAAGGATGCGCGCCATCAGATCGTTGGGTCTGCCGTAGAGCTTGACCTGCTCCGCGGCTTTGACGGAGTGCTGCCGGATGGCCTCGTGCAGGGTCTGGCGGTCGCCGCCCTTTTCCCGGACGCAATACATTAGTATATTCTCCGTCGCCATAAAAGGCAACTCCTCGTCCAGATGTTTTTTGATGACGGCGGGATACACCCGCAGTCCGCTGATGATGTTGATATAGAGCCCCAGGATACCGTCCGTCGCCAAGAAGGCCTCCGGCACGGACAGGCGCCGATTGGCGGAATCGTCCAGCGTGCGCTCGAACCACTGGGCGGAGGCGGTGACGGCGGCGTTGTTGAGGTCGCATATCACGTAGCGGGCCAGGGACGCCATGCGCTCGGCGCGCATGGGATTGCGCTTATAGGCCATCGCGGAGGAGCCGATCTGCTTATCCTCAAAGGGCTCGTCCACTTCTTTTTCGTGGGACAGCAGCCGGATGTCGTTGGAAAACTTGGCGGCGGACTGGGCGATGCCGCACAGCACCTGCAGCACGGCGAAATCTGTTTTGCGGGAATAGGTCTGGCTGCTGACGGGCACGCAATGATCGAAGCCCATTTTGGCCGCGATCTTTTTTTCCAGCGTTAGGCACTTTGCCTCGTCCCCGTCAAAAAGCTCCAGAAAGCTGGCGCAGGTGCCGGTGGTGCCCTTGCAGCCCAGCAGCTTCAGATTCCCCAGCTGGAATTCCAGTTCGTTCAGGTCCATCAGCAGGTCGTTTGCCCACAGGCAGGCCCGCTTGCCCACGGTGGTGGGCTGGGCGGCCTGAAAATGGGTATAGGCCAGCGTGGGCAGATCCTTGTACTTTTCCGCGAAATCGGCCAGCGCCGCCAGCGCGCTGACCAGCAGCCTGCGGACGATCAGCAGCCCGTCCCGCATGCGGATGATATCCGTGTTGTCGCCCACATAGCAGGAGGTGGCGCCCAGATGAATGATGGGCCGGGCGTCCGGGCAGGCCTCGCCGTAGGTGAGGACGTGGGCCATGACGTCGTGGCGGACCTCGCTCTCATGGGCCTTGGCGGAGGCGTAGTCGATGTCGTCGATATGGGCCTTCATCTGGGCGATCTGGGCGTCCGTGATGGCAAGGCCCAGCTCCTGTTCGCTCTCCGCCAGCGCGACCCACAGTCTGCGCCAGGTGGAGAACTTCACGTCGTCGGAAAAAAGGCGCTTCATCTCTTCGCCGGCGTACCGGCCGCAGAGCGGATTTTCATAATATTCGTGCATGGCTCTCTCCCGCCGCCTGTCGTTCTCAGTCGTGATAATTGACGATGCCGGCACGCTTGTGCTCGCTGCGCTTGTGGTAGCGCTCGATGATCTTTTGATCGTGCTCGCTGGCCTCGCCCTTCAGCAGATAATCGTCGATGGCGGCGTAGGTGATGCCCATCTCGCCCTCGTCGGTCTGGCCCTCGAACAGGCCCGCGGAGGGGGCCTTCTCGATGACGCAGCGGGGGGCGGCCAGCCATTTGAGGAATTCATAGATCTCGGTGACCGTGAGATCGGCGATGGGATTGAAGTCGTGGGCGCCGTCCCCCCACTTGGTAAAGTAGCCCATATAGGCCTCGCTGCGGTTGCCGGTGCCCGCCACCAGGCGGTTCTCGCTCAGGGCGACGGCGTAAAGCGTCAGCATGCGCAGCCGGGGCGCGATGTTGGCGACGGCCATGTCCGTGAGGCCGGTGACGGCCTTGAGCCCCTCGATCTCGGCGGCGCGTACGGGGGTGAGGTCGATGAGCCGGGTCTTGATGCCGAAGTGGTCGGCTACCTCCATGCCGTCGTTTTTGTCCATCTCAAAATTGCGCTTGGAGGCGCAGGGCATGAGGATGCCCACGGTGTTTTCGCAGGCGAATTTGCACAGGATGCCCACCAGCGCGGAATCCTTGCCGCCGGAGTTGCCGTAAACGATGCCGTCGCAGCCGCTCTTTTCCAGAAGGTCGCGGATAAACGCCACGCGCTTGTCGAATTCTGCCTTGTAGTCTCTCATATCAGGTTTCCTTTCTGCCGTCGGCTTTTTCCTTCCGTTCCAGCGAGGCTTTCACCAGCCCCTTGAACAGAGGATGCGCCTTGTTCGGCCTGCTCTTGAATTCAGGATGGAACTGCACGCCTACGAAATAGTCGTTTCCGGGCAGCTCCATAGTCTCGATGATATGCCCGTCCGGCGAGACGCCGGAGAGCGCCATGCCGTTTTCCTCCATGATTTCCCGATAGTCGTTGTTAAATTCATAGCGGTGGCGGTGCCGCTCGCTGATATTCTCCGTACCGTAACAGGCTCGGATGACGGTGCCCTCCTTCAGCCGGCAGGGGTACGCGCCCAGGCGCAGCGTGCCGCCCTTGTTGATATTGTCGTTCTGATCGGGCAAAAAGTCAATGACCTTATCGGGGGAATCGGGGTCGAATTCGCCGGAATCGGCGTATTGCAGCCCGCACACGCTGCGGGCGAACTCGATGACGGCCACCTGCATCCCCAGGCAGATGCCCAGATAGGGCACATTCCGCTCCCGGCAGTATTTCGCCGTGGCGATCTTGCCGTCGATGCCCCGGTTGCCAAAGCCGCCCGGTACGATGACGCCGTCGCAGCGGGCCAGCACCGCGCCCACGTTCTGGTCGTTCACGGTCTCGCTGTCGATCCATTCGATGTCGATGTTCGCGCCGTAGACATAGCCCGCGTGGCGCAGCGCCTCCGCCACGGAGAGGTAGGCGTCGTGCAGCTGGACGTACTTTCCCACAAGGCCGATGGTGACGGTTTTGTTGAGGTTCCGGATGGTCTCCACCATGGTCTTCCACTCGGACAGCTCCGGGGCCTTGGTCCACAGGCCCAGCTCCCGGCACACGATCAGGGAAAAGTCCCGCTTTTCCAGCATCAGCGGCGCTTCGTACAGGATGGGGATGGTGCGGTTTTCGATGACGCAGTCGGGCTTGACGTTGCAGAACATGGCGATCTTCTTGAAAATGGAATCCTCCAGCGGCTCGTCGCAGCGCAGCACGATGATGTCCGGGGAGATGCCCATGCCCTGCAGCTCCTTCACGGAATGCTGGGTGGGCTTGGTCTTGTGCTCGTCGCTGCCGCGCAGGAAGGGCACCAGCGTGACATGGATGTAGATGGCGTTTTCCCGTCCCACCTCCAGTCCCACCTGCCGGGCCGCCTCCAGAAACGGCTGGGATTCGATATCGCCGGTGGTGCCGCCGATCTCGGTGATGACCACGTCCGCCCCAGTCTTGCGGCCCACGGAGTAAATAAAGTCCTTGATCTCGTTGGTAATATGGGGGATGACCTGCACCGTCTCCCCCAGATACTCGCCCCGGCGCTCCTTGTTGAGCACGTTCCAGTAGACCTTGCCGGTGGTGAGATTGGAGTATTTGTTCAGATCCTCGTCGATGAACCGCTCATAGTGGCCCAGGTCGAGATCGGTCTCCGCGCCGTCCTCGGTCACATAGACCTCGCCGTGCTGATAGGGGCTCATGGTGCCGGGGTCCACATTGATATAGGGGTCCAGCTTCTGGGCGGCGACCTTCAGTCCCCGCGCCTTGAGCAATCTTCCCAGCGACGCCGCCGTAATGCCTTTTCCAAGCCCGGATACAACGCCGCCGGTCACGAAAATATATTTTGTCATGGCTTACCTCCCGCCGCGCACAAACGGCCGACACAAAAAATTAAAACGCTTTCCGATGCCTTTATGGGGGCACTTGCCCCCTCGCATCGTTCAGCGTTTTCAAAACCTTGACAAAATACTGTCTCAAATTAATTTACTGTTGTATTTTATACCTTCTTCGCGGCGCTGTCAAGTCCTGTATACAAAAAAATATTGACTTTCCCCGGGGCATGGGGTAGAGTTTTAGGATACTAAACTGGTATGCAAGGGGGCATTCGGAATGAGCAACACCGCCGAAATTTTCGGCTGCATGGCCTTTAACGACGACGTGCAGCGCCAGCGGCTGCCGGCCAGGACCTATCGGCAGCTGCGGGAGACCATCAAGGACTCCAAACGTCTCGACCCGGAGGTGGCCAACATCGTGGCCAACGCCATGAAGGATTGGGCCGTTGAGAACGGCGCCACCCACTTTACCCACTGGTTCCAGCCGCTGAACGGCGTCACCGCCGAAAAGCACGACAGCTTCATCTCCAACGCGGGCGGCGGCAGGGTCATTCTGGAATTTTCCGGCTCCAACCTCGTCCGGGGCGAGCCCGACGCCTCCTCCTTCCCCTCCGGCGGCCTGCGCGCCACCTTCGAGGCCCGGGGCTATACCGCCTGGGATCCCACTTCCTACGCTTTCATCAAGGACAACACCCTGTACATCCCCACGGCGTTCTGCTCCTACACCGGCGAGGCGCTGGACCGCAAGACCCCGCTGCTGCGCTCCATGCAGGCCCTGAACACCCAGTGCATGCGCATCCTCAGGCTGTTCGGCAACACGGACGTGCGCCATGTCAAGCCCACCTGCGGCCCCGAGCAGGAATATTTTCTGGTGGACGAGGCCATGTTTGAGCGGCGGCCCGATCTGATGTTCACCGGGCGTACCCTGTTCGGCGCCATGCCCCCCAAGGGTCAGGAGCTGGACGACCACTATTTCGGCGTGATCAAGCCCAAGGTGGCCGAGTTCATGAAGGATCTGGACGAGGAGCTGTGGAAGCTGGGCGTGCTGGCCAAGACCGAGCACAACGAGGTGGCCCCCTCCCAGCACGAGCTGGCTCCCGTCTTCATCACCTCCAACGTGGCCGTGGATCACAACCAGCTGACCATGGAGATGATGAAAAAGGTCGCCCGCCGCCACGGACTGGTGTGCCTGCTGCACGAGAAGCCCTTCGAGGGCGTCAACGGCAGCGGCAAGCACAACAACTGGTCGCTGAAGACCGACACCGGCGCGAATCTTCTGGAGCCCGGCGACACGCCCTATGAAAACGCGCAGTTCCTGCTGTTTCTGTGCGCGGTCATCAAGGCTGTGGATGATTATCAGGATCTTTTGCGCATCGCCGTGTCCTCCGCCGGAAACGACCACCGGCTGGGCGCCAGCGAGGCGCCTCCGGCCATCGTGTCCATCTTCCTGGGCGACGAGCTGACCGAGATTTTGGAGGCCATCGACAACGGCACCGCCTATTCCGGCAAGGAAAAGACCATCCTCAAAATCGGGGTGAACTCCATCCCCCACTTCGCCCGGGACACCACCGACCGCAACCGCACCTCCCCCTTCGCCTTCACCGGCAACAAGTTCGAGTTCCGTATGCCCGGCTCCTCCGCCTCCATGTCCACGCCCAACGTGGCGCTGAACACCGCCGTGGCGGAAGCGCTGCGCCAGTTTGCCGACGAGCTGGAGGCCGCCGGGGACTTTACCCCCGCGCTGCACGCCCTGATCCGAAGCACCATCCACGAACACAGGCGCATCATCTTCAACGGCAACGGTTATGAAGACGCCTGGGTGGCGGAGGCTCAAAAGCGCGGACTGCGCAACTACCCCTCCACGCCGGAGGCGCTGCCTCACATGCTGGATGAAAAAAATGTGGCGCTGTACACCGGCCACGGCGTGCTCAGCCGGGCGGAGATCCAGGCCCGCTACGAGGTGGGCCTGGAGAATTATTCCAAGCTCGTCAAGATAGAAGCCCGCACCATGCAGGACATGGCCAAGCGGCAGATCCTGCCCGCCGTGTCCGCCTTCGGCGGCGCGCTGGCCCGGACCCTTCAGGCCAAGAAGGCCTGCGGCACGGATGTGCGGTATGAGAGCGAGACGCTGGATAAGGTCTCGGCCCTCACCGGAGAGCTCTATCACCGGGTGGAGGGGATGAACGGCATCCTGGCCCGGGCCGCCGGCATCGGCGACAGCCTGAAGCTGGCCTGCTTCTGCCGGGACAGCATCCTGCCCGCCATGACGGAGCTGCGGGAGATCGCCGACGCGCTGGAGACCGTCACCGGCCCGGAAAACTGGCCCTTCCCCACCTACGGCGAGCTGCTGTTCGGCGTAAAATAAGTATAATATAAGTAAATAAATGAAACATCACCGGCCCGCGAAGGTTTCTTCGCGGGCCGGTGATGCTTCCGGCGTCCGGATTACAGACAGGTATCGGTCAGCAGGGCGATAAGCACGCGGATACCCTGGGCATAGGCGCGGATGGACAGCTTTTCGTCCGTGCCGTGGACGCCCCGGGCCACCTCCTCCCTGCTGCCCACGAAGGGACTGCAGCGCAGGCAGGCGTCACAGATCTGCTCGTAGCGGCGCGCGTCCGTGGCGCCCACGGAGAGGGTGGGGACATAGACCACCGGCCCGAAATAGCGGCCCAGCGCGGCCGTGAGGCGCTCATAGCCCAGCCCGTCGGTCCTGGCCACGGCGGAGGGGTCGTTGGCCTGCAAAAACCGCAGGGCGACGCCCTGATCGCCGACCGCGGCCCGGCAGCGGGCAAACACCTCGCCGGCGGTGTGGCCGCAGGCGATGCGGAAATTGACGGCGGCCTCCATATTTTGGGGCAGGACGTTGCAGGCGTCCGATCCGCCGCGGATCATGGTGGGGGCGACGGTGGTGGTGACCAGCGGGAACAGCGCGGGGACGGTCACGCAGTACCGGGCGATGGCGGCGGCATTTTTGTCCGGGTCCCGGATCAGCGTGCGCAGCGGCTCCTCCGTGATATAGGGCGCCAGCGCCGCGAAGGTCTGGCGGACCGGGGGGGACAGCTCCGCCGGATAGGGAGCGTCCGTGACGGCGGCGATGGCGGCGGCCAGCCGTCCCAGCGAGGTACCGCCCCAGGGGCGGCTGGAATGGCCCCCCTCGCTTTTGACGGAGAGCTCCAGATCGGCATAGCCCTTTTCCATCAGGTTGATCTCGCCCATAAACGTCCCCGGCGCGCCGTAGGCCGCGGCCGGGCCGATGGCCGTCTCGCCCTCGTCCAGCACGAATTCCAGCGTGACGCCCCGGCTTTTCAGCAGGTCGGACATCGCCTGCGCGCCCCGGTTGTAGGTCTCCTCATCCTCGCCGAAGGCGAGATAGACCGTGCGGGCCGGGCGGCCGCCGCGGGAGAGGAGATATTCCGCGGCCTCCAGCACGCCGAACACCTGCTGTTTGATGTCCAGCGCGCCCCGGCCCCAGATATAGCCGTCGGCGATGTCGCCTGCGTAGGGGGGGTGGGTCCAGTCGCCCTCCGTCCCCGACACCACGGGCGCCACGTCCTGATGGCTCATGAACAGCGCCGGGCGCAGGGTCCCGTCGGTACCGGGCAGGGTGATGAGCACGCTGCGGCCCACCAGTTCAAAGATGCCCGCCGCCATTACGGCGGGATAGCTCCGGCGCATCAGCTCCCGCAGCGCGGCGAAGGCGGCGTCCGAGACGCCGTCGTTGACGGTCCGGCAGCGGATGGCGGCGGACAGGCGCGCCAGCGCGCCGGCCAGATCCAGATCAGGATAATCGGTCTCATGGGTAAAGTATTCGGTGATCTCTTTCATATATCCTCCAGATAGCGGCTGAGAAATTCCCGGGTGCGGGCCTCCCGCGGATGGCCGAACACCTCCTGCGGCGCTCCCTGCTCCAGAATGACGCCGCCGTCCATAAACACCACCCGGTCGCTGACCTCGCGGGCGAAAGCCATTTCGTGGGTGACCACCACCATGGTCATGCCCTCCCCGGCCAGCCGTTTCATCACGTCCAGCACCTCGCCCACGATCTCGGGGTCCAGCGCGCTGGTCGGCTCGTCGAAGAGCAGGATGTCCGGGGCCATGCACAGCGCCCGGGCGATGGCCACCCGCTGCTTTTGCCCGCCGGAGAGCCTGCGGCTGTCGGCGCGGATGAAATCCTTCAGCCCCACGTCCGTGAGCTGCTTTTCGGCCAGCGCCTCGGCTTCGGCGCGGGGCAGACGCTTCACCGTTATGGGCGCCACGGTGCAGTTGTCCAGCACATTCCTGTTGGCAAACAGGTTGAAGCTCTGAAACACCATGCCGATGCGCTGGCGGAGCTGGTTAAGGTCGGTGCCCAGGTCCATCAGGTCCTTGCCCTCGAACCAGATATGGCCGCTCTCGGCCTCCTCCAGCAGGTTGATGCACCGCAGCAGCGTGGATTTGCCGGAGCCGGAAGCCCCGATGATGCACACCACCTCTCCGGCGTTCACCTCCAGATCGATGCCCTTGAGCACCTTGAGGCTGCCGAAGGACTTCTCCAGTTTTTCGATTCTCAATTCCGGTTCCATGGTTGCACCTCAATTCGAGCTGGGCAGGTCCCTGGCCTGCGTATCCAGCTTATGGGACACGCCCTTCATAATCAGCGAGGAAAGATAGGTCAGGATCAGATAGAGGAGGGCCGCCACGCAGTAGATGGGCAGCGTGCTGTAATAGATGCCGCTGACGGAGGAGGTGGCGTACATCAGATCCATCACGCCGATGACGGACAGCACGGAGGAGTCCTTGATGTTGATAATGAATTCGTTGCCGATGGCGGGGACACTGTTTTTCACCGCCTGGGGAAACACCACCCTGCGCATGGCCTGCCAGCCCGTCATGCCCAGCGAGCGGGCCGCCTCGGTCTGGCCGGCATCGATGGATTCGATGCCGCCGCGCAGCACCTCCGCCAGATAGGCGGTGGAGTTGAGGGACACGGTGAACAGGCCCGAGATGAAAAAGCTCCAAACCCGGTTGATCTCCGTCACCGTCATGCCGGAGCCCTTGAACAGCCCGAAGCCCGCGTAGTAAATAATCAGCGCCTGCACCATCATGGGCGTGCCGCGGATGACGGTGATGTAGACATGGGCAAAGCCGCGGCCCAGCTTTTTCAGGAACCGCACCAGATCGCCGTCCTGCCGGGCGGGCTTCTGGATGCGCAGGAAGGCCATCAGCACGGCCAGAAGGAAGGCGATGGCCGTACCCAGCAGGGCGATCTTTACCGTGACGCCGATGCCGTACCAGAAGAAGGAGCGGCTGTTCCAGAACATATAGACCATGGAGGCGATGAATCCGTCCGGGTTTTTCTCCGCCGCCAGCGCGCCCCGCACCGTGTCGATCAGCGACAGCGCCAGCCGGTCGGTCACCGTGAGGGCGAAGGCCAGGACCACCATCCAGTAAAAAATCCGCGCCAGCTTCACCATGCCTGGGCGTTTCAGAAACGTCCCGGCATAGCCGCGCCAATGGGTCGCTTTCACGGCGAGAGCCAGCAGCGCCAGCGCGGCGAACAGGGCGCACACCGCCTGAAGGACCCGCAGCAGAACGCCGTCCGCGCCCAGAAAGCTCAGGGCGCAGGGCGTCCCGGCCCACAGCGGCACGCACAGCGCCGCCAGGATCGTGCCCGT
>Ga0116170_10004070_pt1 | contig 13475 bp, 7 predicted proteins | sample AD_JPNHW1_MetaG_FD_89797 | JGI IMG/M metagenome (GOLD analysis project Ga0116170, IMG submission 89797) | Active sludge microbial communities of municipal wastewater-treating anaerobic digesters from Japan - AD_JPNHW1_MetaG | ecosystem: Engineered > Bioreactor > Anaerobic > Digestate | place...
ACGGACGGTCCGCAGGCGGCGCGCATTTCGGCGAGGCTGTGGTTGTGGCTGAAGTTGAAGAGGTTGACGCCGATCCCGGCCAGCGAGGGGGCGCAGATGAGGCCTTCGGCGTCGTTGTGGAGGAATCGAACCGTGACGTCGAACTCGCCATAGAGGCGTTTCAGGTAAGGGGTCACGAATTCTTCGCTCTGCGCGCCGCCGACGAAACCGATGATGTCGTCGAGGAGCAGAATGCCGTCAATGGTCGGGAAGGTCTGGATCTGAAGGGCGATCCAGTCGCGCAGGAAGTCGGTGAGGATCGTCATCAATTTGTGGGCGCGCGCGGGATCGGTCAGCAGGGCCAGGAGAAACTCACTCGTCCCCATGAGAAACGAGGCAATGTTGAGGGGGCCGCGCGCCACGGCGAAGCGGATGGCGTGGCCCGCCTCGCGGATGGCCGGTTCCTGGCGCTTGAGGCGGGCCAGCACGAACGGCAACAGGCCGTCGGTTCGCACGTTGGGCCAGCGCAGGCGGTCCACGTCTTCGATCGAGTCGAGGATCGGCCCGGCATGAGGCAGGTCGTTCTCGATCCAGACGGTTTTGGCGCCAAACGCCGACGGCTCGGTACACATGCCGTACTCGGACCAGAAACCGGGCAGGAAGATCGCCTCCGGGAAGGCGCGGATGGCGCGCAGATTGGCTTCGAGCCAGAGGGTGTCGCTGGTGAAATAGTCGAGGATCGAACAACCGGCCCAGCCGGGCAGCCAGGGGCTGTCTATGATGAAGCCGACGGGGGTGGGACGGATGTCACGTCCCTTGACGACCTCGACCAGTGTGTTCCATTGGCGTTCATCCATTCGGTGTCCCTCCCAGTCCATCCACGATTCGGAACTACCCGCCGTCTTATCACCAAAAACAACCGCCTGCAAGGAGGAATGCGCCGTGTCTTTCCCGGTAAACCCTGGGAACCCGGAAACGATCCGGTTTCGTGGAAAGCTTGCGCTGAGACGGGGTTTCTGTTACAGCTGGAAGTACGATGTTCGTGGTTCTCGGCTTGTCTGCGCCGAGGCGGACGACAAGGCCGGCGAGGACGCCGGCGGTACGAACCGCGTTTTCCAACTCCTCTCGGAGTGGAGGGGTATGCCGATGAGAACGTCGGCGGTACGGACCTTGTCCCCTGCCCGTCCCAGGAGGAGAGCAAGGCCGGCGGGGACGCCGGCGGTACGAATTGCGTTTCCCACCCATGCCGAGGTGGACGAAAACCGGAAACCGTTTGTTCTGGAGGTCCGGATGTCAGCCCCGAATTCCCTGCCCCGATTCTGGATTCCCCTGGCGATTGTTTTGTTCTGGGGCGGGATGATGGGCAGTCTGTTCCGGGATCGGATTCTGCCGGAGCGGATGCGGGCGAGCCAGGCGCTGGTGGATGACGAGGTGCTGGCCTCGAAGTGGCACGATATCACCGAGTGGTCGTGGATTTACCGGCAGGGACGGCGTTGCGGCGCCAGTGGTATGACGCTCGTACAGGAAGAACACCCGGAGCGGGAGTGGCGCGACCGGGTGACGTATCGGCTGGACCAGATGACGACGCTCGATGTCGCGATGCTCGGCCAGCAGCAGACCGTGGTCATGAAAGTCGCCGTTCAGCTTTTGCGCGATTTCCGGGTGGATCGTTTTCGCGCCGTGGCGGAGACCCCCCTGTTGACGCTCGAGTGCGAAGGGTTTGCCGAGAGCGACCGGGTTTACTATCGAGTTCGGCATGTTACCGGCGAGCAGAAACAGGCTGCGTCCACTTATGAGTACGGTTACATCGAGGTGGGCCGACAGGCGCTTTCCATGATAGACGCCGTCAAGCCGATGATGGCGCGCCATGGCAACCTCGTGGTGGGCGAGACGTATTCGGTTGACGTGTTCGATCCCTTCGGGGGCATGAACGCGCAGAAAGCGGTCGTGCGGGTGGCCGGAAAAGATCAGATTCAGGTCGAGCAGACCCAGCACGATTGTTTCCGCCTCGAGACGACGGTGGGCGACATCACCCGTCGGACCTGGGTGGATGAAATGGGGCAGACGATCCGACGGGAGATTCTGATGGGGTATGTGGGCGAAGTGAGTTCCTGGTCGCGAATCGCCCGGGTTTACCCGACTCTTGCCGAGAAAATCGCTCTTCCAGAAAACATGGATCGGTCCGAGTTGAAAACGCGGGCCGAGGCGGTCAGTCTCAAGCCTGCCGCGCCTCTGCTTTCGCTTCTCGGTCTGGCGCCGGGTCTTGCGGGAAACGGAGGGGCGGATACGTCGTCTTCTCTTTCCGAGAAAACAGGGACACCGGAACCGTCTGAAGTCACGCATTCCTCCGGAGAGGACCAGCCATGAGTGAAAACAACTGGGCCATTCAGATCGAAGGCCTGAACAAGTGTTACGGCGACGTGGAGGCGGTTCACGACCTGTCGCTCAATATCGCGCGCGGGGAACTCTTCACCTACCTCGGCCCGAACGGCGCGGGGAAGACGACGACCATCAAGGTCCTGACCGGCCTGTTGCGTCCCACCCGCGGGCGGGCGCTCATCATGGGCCATGACATCCAGACCGACCCGGTCGAGGCCAAGCGCCACATCGGGTACATCCCCGACCATCCCTATCTGTACGAGAAACTGACGGGACGCGATTTTTTTCTGTTCATTGCGGATATGTTTGGCCTGGCGCGCCAGACCGCCGAGGCGCGCATGGAAGAGTATTTCGCCGTTTTCGGGCTGACGGGCGCCGAAGACAAGTTCATCGAGGACTACTCGCACGGCATGCGGCAGAAACTGGTTTTTTCCGTATCGCTCATGCACCAGCCGAGTGTGCTCATTGTGGACGAGCCGATGGTGGGGCTGGACCCGCAGAGCGCCCGCACGCTCAAGAACCTGCTGCGGCGCAAGGCGCGCGAGGAGGGGATGGCCATTTTTCTCTCGACCCACACGCTGTCCGTGGCCGAGGAGGTCGCCGACCGCATTGGGGTACTGCGTGGGGGGGAACTGACGTTTCTGGGGACACTCGACGCGATGCGGGAGCGGGTGGGCGAACTGAGCGGGGGACGCGAGGCGGGCAACCTCGAGGAACTGTTCCTGTTCCTGACCGGCGGCGGCGAATCGAATCTGAAAGAGAAGTGACCGGCCATGCGCAATGTGCTGCTGATTTTGCGGACCCGCATGCGGATCGTGGACAACCACCTGTCGAACATCCGCCAGCACCTGGTGATACACCTGGCGGCGTTTCTGTTCATGGTTCTGTTGTTGTTTGTGGGGGGGACGGCGTTCTTCTACTACCTCTTCAGCCGGGTGAGCGAACTCGAGGAGTTCGGCATTCTCCTGATGGACCGGCTCGTGGGGATGGTGATGATGACGTTTTTCGGGATGCTTGTTTTCTCGAATCTGGTCATCACGCTTTCGACGACCTACATTTCGCGGGAGATCGAATACTACATGTCGCTGCCGGTACGGCACGATTCGATCTTTTCGTTCAAGCTGATGGAGTCCATCTTTTACAGTTCGTGGGGGTTTGCCATTCTGGCGATTCCGTTCTTCCTGTCGTTCGGGCTGGTGCGGGGAGCGTCTTTCTGGTTCTATCCCGGCATGTTTCTTCTGATTCTGCCCTTCCTGACAATTCCCGCCAGCCTGGGGGCGATCCTGACCATGACGCTGTGCGCCTGGCTGCCTGCGAGGCGCACGCTGAAGTGGAGCGTGGCGCTGGTGTTTCTGGGCGCGGCGGCCTCGATCGCCATCGTGCGGCTGACCGGCGTGGGATCGGCCCTGTTTCGCGAGGATATGCAGAGTTTCACGCAGGTGCTGTCCATGCTGCGGGTGGCCTCGACGCTCTGGTCGCCCCATGCGTGGGTGTCGCAGGGAACCCTGGCGCTGATCCGGGGAGAGGGGAAGGAGTTTGCCTACTGGCTGGCGGTGCTGGTCAGTACGGCGCTGATGCTGATGCAGGTCTGCCGGTGGCTGGCTCCGGTGCTGTATTACCAGGGGTGGTGCCTGGCACGCGACTCGTCCGCGTCGCGTCCCGGCGGGGGAGCGCCGCTGGGCGAACGTATCTTCAACGCGATCGAACGCTGGTTGTCCCCACTGAAACCCTCGACGCGGGCGCTGGTGCTCAAGGATATGAAGACCTTCTGGCGCGACCCGGCGCAGTGGAGTCAGCTCATCATCCTGTTCGGCATCCTGTTCGTCTATACGGCCAACCTGCGGGCCGTGTATTACCAGAGCACCCCGACGACCTTCCTGGCGCACGGTGTCTGGAAGGCCGTACTCACGCAGTTCAACCTCGGGGCGACGTGCTTTATCCTCTCGATCCTGACGACGCGTTTCGTCTATCCGATGCTGAGCCTCGAGGGCAAGCAGTTCTGGGTGATCGGCCTGGCGCCCGTCCCCCGAACCCGCATCGTGTGGCAGAAGTACTGGCTCTGCTGGGGGACCTGCTTCACGCTGACGGAGGCGTTGATGCTTTTTTCGAACTGGATTCTGCGGGTGCCGGGGCCGATGTGCCTGCTGTCGTCCTTTACCGTGTTGTGCATTTCGTTCGGGCTGACGAGCCTGTCGGTGGGTCTGGGCGCCACCACGCCGAATTTCAAGGAGGATAACCCGGCGCGTATCGCCAATGGCCTGGGCGGCACGCTGAATGTCATCCTCAGTCTTTCCTACATCAGCCTCATTCTGGTGCTCGAAATCATTCCGATTTATCTGGCCTCGATTTACACCTTCCCGCCCACCCAGTTTTACCTTTACATCGTGGCGCCGGTCGTGGCGGTCTTTCTTCTCATTCAGTCCGCCACCATTGTCATCCCCATGCGCATCGGCCTGCGGCGGTGGAACCGGATGGAGTTTTGACCCGGTTGTAATCCATTTGTCTCACAGGATACCCGCACCGCTTTGTTCAACTATGAAATACGTGGCGCAGGGAACTGCAACCCATTTGGGGGAATCACAAGAAGTCTGACGCAGCGGAACCGCAACCAAAACGAAGTACCCCGGAGGGGTGCAGGCCAGTAGCCGGGGGTGGAGCGAAGCGAAACCCCCGGAAATAACCCCTATTTTTATGCGCCCTGGAGGGGCGCAGGTTGGTCGTCACAGATATCACTGAGGGTTTTCCCCTCCAGGCGATTCCCCGAATTGTTCTCCTCCGCCCCATCCGGGGCGGATAAAATTGGGGGGACAGGTCCGGGGGTTCCGCTTCGCTCCACCCCCGGCTGGCTTACAAGCCTGTGAAGCAACTATCCCGCGCCCCTGCCGGGGCGCTTCTTGAGAAAGTGTTCGCGGTTTGCGTAGATCCTGGAAGATAGTAGCATGGAATCCCTGTGTCATGGACCCATGTGTCGTGGGGGCGGATCGGCGTGTCCGTTCTGAATACACGTGTGGGGCCAAAGCCGAAGAAAAAATCGCGCAGAGGCGCAGGGACGCGGAGAACCGCTTTCGGGAAGGACCCGGGCGAAAAGCGAACTCACGGGAAGGGCGCGAGATTATGGGACACCTTCCCTTCGGACGTGTTGAGTTGCATTCTTCCTGGGGGGCATTTTTCAAAAGAGAGATGAAAAGCATTGTCTCGCGCTCATTGGCTTGCCGCCGGAACTGCGACAACCCGAAAACCTATGTCAAAGTTAGCGCCTTCAGGGCCCCAGCAACTGCGATACGCTGATCGGCCGCGCTTGGGATTATTACTGGCCCAACTTCCCCCACGAATCACGCGAAACTGGCCCCGATGATCGGGGCCCTTGGGATTCACTTGTTCGCCGACCGGGTAATCTTCCATCCAGTCTTCGCACCACTCACTGACATTACCACACATATCGAACAACCCCCAGGCGTTGGGTTGAAACGAACCCACCTCCTGCGATCTTTCCTCAAATTTCTTTGCGCACCAGGCGAATTTCTCATCAAACGAATCGCCCCAGTAAAATGGCGTTTCTGTTCCCGCGCGGCACGCGTATTCCCACTCCGCCTCGGTCGGCAGGCGGTATTCCCGGTTTTCGATCTTCGACAGTTTCTTGCAGAAAGTCTTGGCGTCAAACCACGAAACGGATGCGACCGGTTTTTCCGGGCCGACAAGAGCCTTAATATAGAGTTCCGTAAACAAGGGGTTTTTGCACATCACTTTTTCGTATTGTTCCTGGGTGACCTCGTAAACACCGATATAAAAGGGTTCGGTCAGGGTCACCTTATGCTGGATTTCGTCTTTCTCCCGCCCCATTTCACTATCAGGCGACCCCATCAGAAACGATCCGGCGGGGATGAGTTTGAGTTTCATCCCGATGGAATTGGTGAGGACCGCCGAGTCGGACTGTGACGAACTGGGTGTGTCGGATTGGGGCCTTGCCTGTAGTTCCTGGGACGGTTGGTCGTTTGGGACGGGTGGTTGTGGGACGGAGTTTTCGGTCGGACCGGGTAGTTCCTGCGGGGTTGGATGCCGCCTCAACCCATTGATTCTAACGGGCAGAACAGCCAGAGCATCAATAAGGGTAAAGAACAACATCAAGGCCACTAACTCGTAAAAAGATCTATTCGACCTCTTGCGCTTGAACCCACAGTGGGGACAAACGGGCGCCTTATTCGGAATCTGTTCCTTGCACTTCGGGCACTCGACCGGATCCATGATGGACTTCCCTTGCGGCGATTTCAATTTTCTGTCAGATTCCACTCAAACAAACCGGAGGATGTATGACCTAAACATTTCCTGTACCGAAACACCGCCGAAGCAAACCTGCCTGTCCACCTTGAATGTCAAGAGGGACAGGAAAAGAGAATCGCAGAGGCGCAGGGACGCGGTGAACCGCTTTCGGGAAGGACCTGGGCGAAAGCGAACTCTCGAGGACGAGCGCGAAGTCGTGAGACAACCGCCCTCAAGCGGTCCTCGCAGAACTTTATCCAGCACTAATCAGCGAAGGTCTCGGGGTGAAAATGGAGTTCATAGAGCATGAAGAGATAACATGACAGAAACCCGAGGACCCAGAACCCCAGGACCGCGAGAATCGTGTTTCTGGTTCTTGCCCTCTTCCTGTCGAATCCACATTTCGGGCAATTGTCTTCCGTCGCCACGATCCATTCGTTGCATCTGGAACATTCGACCAGCACCGTGATGGGCCCCCTCCGATCGTGCCCTCTTCTCTGTTGGTATTCTCACGCCAAACCCGGCAGGAACACAAGAGGAATCCGGAAATCCGGAGATCGCGGAAACCGGCAGGTCGTTCACGCGAAGGCACAGCCGAATCCAAGCGCGAAAAGGGTCGTCCTGGCTTTTTGTGAAGCAGGCGCCTCCCGGGATCGCCAATCTCCCGATGGGCGTGGGGGCGGTTCTCCGCGTCCCTGCGTCTCGGCTCGATTTTCTTTTTCAGAGTATCAGGTGTACGGAATGTCAATTGTTCGGGGACATTGCCTTTTCGCCCCGACAGGACGGACTTTCAGCCCTTGTGAAGGGAAAGATACATCTGCGCCGTTGGCGGCTCGGCTGAAGTTTTCTCGGTTGATTGCAACGGGGTATCTGAGGTTATCCGCCGCGCGGCGAGGAGATTTTGGGCGAGAAAAATTCGTCCTGTTCCCGGATGACTTTCTGGATGCTGTGAAGCACTTCGACGGAGGGGTCCATGAACCCCAGTCCGAAGAAAAAGTACTCGGGCGTGGTCAGGGTCCAGCAGATGCGCCCGTCCACCAGCAGAATCTGGTTGGGACCGATTGTCGGCAGGACGAATCGTACCGACACCACCCGGTCTTTCTGGTAGAAGTGGTTCAATTCTTCGGGCGGGTAGGGCCGGGCGGTCTCCGGATGGGTCTGTGGAACCGGCGGGGGAGTGGGCGGATTGGCCTCCGACGGGAGGGTGGGGATGGCGACCTGCAACCCGCCCTCCCCCAGGTCAATGATGAAAGACTGGTGTTCCTTCCACGTCTGGTCCCATCCCCACCCGTTCGAGAGGGGTTCTTCCTGCTCGACCGGGGTGACGGTGGCGGGCAGGTGGCATTCGAGTCGCTGAACCCGCCGCACGCTGATTTCTTCAAACTGTTTGGGGTAGTCCACAAACATCATGGGAAAGGGATCGTAGTAAACCTGGGCGACCGCGGTCTGGAATCCGTAGATGACCCCCTGGCTCAGGAATCGGACCGAGCACTGATCCCCGCACAACATGCCGATGGGGGCGTTGCCGTAGTTGGGCAGTTCGATCAAGAGAAAGTCGGGAGGCCGAATCCCCAGCACCGGGCATTTGTACTTGTTCGTACTCATCTGCCGTTGCACCATGAGGATTTTTCCGGGACTCAACTTTTCCATTTCCGCCTGTCCTTTTCAAGCCCTTTGCTTGTGAACCCGCAAGACACCTGATTTTCCTGAGGATCTTGAACCAACCGCAATCCTACCACGGGGGCGGTCGGAAAGCCAAGGAATCAAACAAACCGGCTGTCCCCCTGACACCGGAAGCCAAATCCAATAGAATCATTACCAAAGTGTTTGGAAAGTGTCAAGACTCGTTGAGGCTGTTTCTTCTTGAAAAATGCCCTCCTGCGCGAACGGGCAACCGCGGTACGCGGGCGAGGAACTCCTCATTGTCTATAAAGTCTTTCGGTTCACGAATACCCACATTCCCATCTTTGGGCTTTCACCCAGAGAAGAAGGCGGTTCTGAGGTGGCATGGGCGTCTCGCCCATGAAGCGGTTCCGGGGGAAAAAGACCCGAAATCTCCAGCCCGGCCGACGAGAACGTCGGCCCTCCACGGGCGGGACGCCCGTGCCACCTCCGGGCCATCCCCATTTCGGTAGGACAGGAGACTTCCCGGCATCTCCCCCCTCGAACGACAACTTCGCAATTCGCCGGACAATGAGGAGTTCCAGGTACGCGGGAGAGAACCTGACGATTCTTCTTTTATCCCGCTGTTTTACGTGGTTCAATGAAACCCGTGTGGCCGTGTGCCACCGAACTTCCGCGGTTCCCCTTCTGCAAGGTCCGCCCAGCAAGGTCTGTTTCATGGCGCAAAGCCCTTCTCCCCCCGATTCTCTCCTGGACATCACGCGCTGGATGTTGCCCGAGGCGCGCGAACAGGTGCGCTCCGCCATTGACGAGTGCGGGGGGGATGAGGTCTTTTTCGTTGGTTTCACGAACGCCGACGGGGTGGTCGAGGCGGTCGAGCCGTGCGCCTTCGGCAACCAGAACTCGGTGCCGGTCATCGAGCAGATGGCCCGGCCCGGGTGTGTCGTGATCCACAACCACCCCAGCGGCGACCTGCGCCCCTCTCAGGCCGACATCGAGATCGCCTCCCGTCTGGGGTCCCAGGGAGTGGGCAGTTTCATTCTCGACAACACGGCCAGCCATATCCGGATCATTGTCAAGCCGATCCCGCCCGAGGAACGCAAGTTTCTCGACGTGCGCATGCTCGAGAAGATCCTGGGGCCGGGCGGCCAACTCTCCGAGGCCATGTCCGGTTACGAACACCGCCCCCAGCAGACTTCGATGCTGCGGGCCGTGACCGAAGCGTTCAACGACGACGGGATCGCGGTCATCGAGGCGGGTACGGGGACCGGCAAGTCGCTTGCCTACCTCCTGCCGGCCATCCACTGGGCGAAGGCGAACAAGGAAAAGGTGGTCATCAGCACCAACACGATCAACCTGCAGGAACAGCTGATCGCCAAGGATCTGCCGTTCCTGAGTCGCCGTCTGGGGCTGGAGTTTCGGGCCGAGCTGATGAAGGGGCGCAACAATTACCTGTGCCGTCGCAAGGCCGCGTATTTGCGTATCACGCCCGACTTTTTTGCCGAAGAGACGGGCGCCGGGCAGCTCGCCGCCATTCTCGAGTGGAGCCGGACCACGCAGGACGGCAGTCTGAGCGACCTGTCCTTCGTTCCCGAGTTCGACATCTGGGAGCAGGTGGCCTGCGACCCGGACAACTGCCTGCGCGTGCGGTGCCAGCACTATCAGGACTGCCATTTCTTTCAGGCGCGGCGTCGGGCCGCCCTGGCCGACCTCCTGGTGGCCAACCACCACCTGGTCATGGCCGACCTGGCCGTCCGGCTCGAAACCCACAACTACACTTCCGTGGCCGTCCTGCCTCCTTACAAGCGCCTGATCTTCGACGAAGCGCACAATGTCGAAAATGTCGCCACCCAGTATTTCGGGATCGTCATCACCCGCCGGACCCTGGCGCGCCTGCTGAACCGGCTGGTGCAGCGCGAGCGTTCGCACATCGGTCTGCTGCCGTTTCTGCGCGACCGGCTGATCCTGCTCAACTACAAATTGCCGGACGCCAATGTCCAGCGCGCCGTCACACTGCTCGCCGACACGCTGATCCCTCTGCGCCAGGAGGTGACCCAGACGATCACGAGCCTGATGGATCTGTGCGCCGAGGGGGTGTGCGACCTGCAGGGCGAATCGCTGCGGCCGCGCACGGAGATCAAACTGCGCATTGTTCCGGATGTCGAGGAGAGCCTTTTCTGGCGCGACCGGCTGCGCCGCGCCATTGACGCCGTTACGGCCCAGATGGCCAGCCTCTCGCGCGGTCTGCGCGAGGTCAGCGACATCCTGCGCAAACTGCCCGAGGAGCCGCGCCTGGAACTCGAACCGCCCGCGGGTGAATTGCGTTCGCTTTCGAACCGTCTGGCGTCGCGCGCCGACGAGTTCAAGAACTTTCACACGGTGAGCGAAAACCAGTGCCGCTGGATCGAAATCTACCAGCGCGACAAGGGGACCCCGCCTTCGGTCAAACTGGTGTCGCTCCCGCTCGAAATTCAGGGACACCTGAGCCGGAGCATCTACGCCACCACCCCCACGGTTGTCATGACCTCCGCCACCCTGAGTGTCGAGAGCCGGTTCGATTTCTTCCTCTCTCAGGTGGGACTCGATGACGAATTCGCCCAGTCCGACACGCGCGACCGTGTGACTACGCTGCAACTCGACACCCCTTTCGATTTCGACCGGCAGGCCTTTGTCGGGGTGCCGGTGGATATTCCCGAACCTCTCGAACGCGGGTTTGCCGACTCGGCGGCGCAACTGCTGCTCAGCGCGTTGCAGATTTCGCGCGGCGGCGCTTTCGTGCTCTTCACGTCGTACTCGCAGCTCAACGATTTCTACAACCGCCTGGCCCCCACCCTCAGCGGTCTCGGGTACACCTGCATGAAGCAGGGCATCGAGAACCGTCAGGTGCTCCTGCAACGGTTCCGGAACGACCGGACTTCGATCCTCTTTGCCACGTCGAGTTTCTGGGAAGGGGTGGATGTGCCGGGCGACGCCCTGCGCCTGCTCGTGCTGGTGAAACTGCCCTTCGGCGTCCCCACGGACCCGTTGCTTCAGGCGCGCGTCGAGCGGCTCGAGGCCAAGGGGGTGGACGCGTTTCAGGAGTACAGTGTTCCCCAGGCGGTGATCCGGTTCAAGCAGGGGTTTGGCCGTCTCATCCGCACGCGCGAGGACCGGGGCGCCGTGCTGGTGCTCGACAAACGGGTGGTGACCAAGCGTTACGGCCTGACCTTTCTCAATTCGCTTCCTTCGAATGTCATCCACCGTTTGCCCGCTTTCGATCTGCTGGCGGACCTGCAAACCTTTTTTGCGCGGTGAAAACGGCTCACAACTGCTGCTCAAACGGCAGTTGGCGCTTGCGGAATTCGTTGTGGGCCTGGAGGCGACAGGCCCCGCAGAGCGTGAAGAGGTAGCTTTCGTGGACCTCGTCCTCGGCTTCCTGCGGGTCCACGCCGCTCAGTTGTTCATAGAGTTCGCGCAGTTCGGCGCCGGCATCGCGTTCGAGATCTTCGGTGGTAAACTCCGGGGGCGAGGGGTCGGCATACATCTCGACCTTGAGCCGGAACGCGATCTCCGGCTTGGCAATCGTTTTGCCGCAGCTTTCACAGATTTGTTTCATGCCGGAGATTCTCCACTTCCATCAGAGCCTGCCGCAGAAACCGGAACTCTGTTGCGTACACTGTTTCCCTGACAGGCCCATTCATTTTTCGATCTGGGGTGGGTCGGCATTTCACCTGGCCCGATCCGTCCCCCACCATGAACCCGGAACTGGCGGGTTTCAAGCCTCTTCTGTATAGAACGATTCGGCATTTCCGGGGTTGCGGGAAAACGCCCGCCCGTGGGTTTGTTGCTGTTTTTGGGTGACAGTTCGGATGTTTCTGATACGCTTCGGAAGAATGATATGGATAGACCCGAACATGAGGCCGGTATTTTTCTGGCCGGGTCCGATCTTGATGCGGTATGAAGGGTGATGTATGAAGTCCAGTCCGATTGAACCGATACGCACTTACTTCGATTCTCGAATGTTTCTTTCCCTGCTTCTGTTTTTTTTCGTCTTCTTTCCGGGAGGTGGCAACCGATTCGTGCTTGCGCAGAGCGCCATTCCGCCCTTTCCAGCCGATCCCGCCCAGGCGCAGGAACGGACCTGTTTCCAGACGGGCGGGCCGTGGCAGGAAACCGCGAATCTACGGTCGGATGTGGCCATCGTCTATGGCATTGATGCGGGTTTGCCCGGTCGGATCGAAAGCTGGCGAAACCGGGGGTACCGCATCCACGTCATGACCGGGGTGTCGTGGGGGAATTATCAGGATTACCTCTATGGGCGATTCGACGGGGTCAACCACGAGGACGAGGCCCAGACCGACCGGAACGGAAACAAGGTGACCCACGGCGGCGATGTGTATTACATGTGTCCCGGTGAGAATTACGGAAAATTCCTTTGCCGGGGGGTCCAGCAGGCGCTCGACGCCGGGGCGGAAGCGATCCATCTCGAAGAACCGGAATTCTGGGTGAAGAGTGGTTATTCGGAAGGGCTCAAGCGCGAGTGGCGCGCGTATTACCATGAGGACTGGCAGCCGTCGCACAGCTCGGTGGACGCCCAGTGGCGCGCTTCGAAACTCAAGTACTTCCTGTACCGCCGCGCCCTCCAGCAGGTTTTCGACTACGTCCAGGATTACAACAAACGCACGGGCCGCAAGGTGCGCTGTTATGTACCCACGCACAGTCTGCTCAACTACGCGCAGTGGAAAATTGTCAGCCCCGAATCGAGTCTGGCCCGGCTGAACGGTTGCGACGGGTACATCGCCCAGGTCTGGACCGGCACGTCGCGAACCCACAATGTGTATCGGGGCCAGCGGCGCGAGCGCACGTTCGAAACGGCCTTTCTGGAATATGGGGCGATGCAGAACCTGGTGCGGGCCACGGGCCGACAGGTGTGGTATCTGAACGATCCGATCGAGGACGACCCCAACTTCGACTGGGAAGATTACCGGAAGAACTGGGAAGCCACGCTGGTGGCGTCGCTGCTGCAACCCGAGGTCGCACGTTACGAGGTGGCGCCCTGGCCGGAACGGGTCTTTGGGGGCCGTTACCCGCGCAATGCCACCGACAGAACACGCGAGGGGATTCCACCGGCTTACGCGACGGAACTTCAGACGGTGATGAACGCGCTCAACGATCTGGACCAGAAGCGTGTGGAATGGAACGGCGGCAGCGCCGGTTACGGCCTGATCGTCAGCGATTCGCTCATGTTCCAGCGCGGC